>JAEEGG010000337.1_pt1 | contig 180437 bp, 149 predicted proteins | sample 9134161 | NCBI WGS metagenome assembly JAEEGG01 (sample SAMN16246543, study PRJNA631951) | gut metagenome | biome: gut microbiome; feature: rumen; material: CR-attached | host: Bos | place: Iran: Karaj | collected 2018-10 | reverse complement strand
CCTTTCGGGCCCTCATCCCCCCCCCCACAACCCCCCCCCAATCCTCCTGTACCAATGGGGGGGGGGGGGGGGGGGGTACCGGTACTTCTTCAACGGGCAGGAGGCTGATAATGAGGTGCTTGGGGAAGGGGTTCTGCACGCTTTCGAGTACCGTATGCACGACACCCGGTTAGGGAGATTTTGGAGTGTGGATCCGCTGGCGGGGAAGTTCCCGTGGAACAGTGTGTATGCGTTTGCGGAGAATCGGGTTGTGGATGGAAGAGAGCTGGAAGGGTTGGAGAGGGGGGCCAATAAACCGTTGACTACTTCAAAGGTGGAAATCCCTATGCGTGTTGTCTCCGCCTGTGACAATACAAGGGTCGTTCCAACAGTATCGCCCAAGAAGAATTTAGAATTTCAGAAGACCAAAATGGTATATACACCGGACCCGGGTGAAATCCGTCCAGCCATGTCCGTTTACGAAAAAGAATGGAAATTACATGCTGCCTCTTTTGAGAACTCTCTTCGGAGCGACATCGTTGCTCGCTCTATTTCTACAGGAGGATTCTTTGTGACTTCTTATTTGTTTGGCGGGTACGTCGCGTCTGATGTTTTGCCGTATGCGGTGAAAGGCGGCGAAGAACTCTATTCGGTCGGCCTTAAAATTTACAATAATCCTTGGGGGAAAAGAGCGATTGGAGTCACTTCGGGCATAATCGCTAATGAACAAAAGTGGTCTCCTGACATCAATTTCCCGGATCCTTTGATTAATATCTATAGTCAATCTACTCAGTTTTTCCTATATTCATTGGAAAAAGCCAATCCTTTCTTTTATATGAATCCCAAAAAAAATGCAGCTGTTAATACAAACAACAATGAAAAACCCAATCATACGCAATCAACGGAGAAAGAAAATCAGCCGTCTCGTTAAAAAATACATGTTTTTTTTGTTACTTTCATTCGTTATTATAGTGATACATTATAAAAATGGCAGTGGGGATGGTAGGTGGAAAACCGCTACATATTCTAAACCCACTCCTAATACGTGGCAATATGTTTATGAACACATGTCTGAAATCGTTTGTCTCTCGTTGTGTGGAGGCGCGTTTTTTACATTAATATCAGAATCGATTCACGATGATTGAAATAGAGAATACAGTCTTATTCTTTCCCAATTATCGTAAATACAACAAGCTGCCGTCTCAACCCGAAAAATTCCTATCTTCGCACCATGAACCACACCACCACATACCCGCCACAGTATGGTTTTACTGTTTTTTGCAGAACAATTCTCTGCAAGTCTGAAAAAAATGTATTTTTGCAGAAAAAAGACAGACGATGTGTAGAACCGGCATAGTTGACAGAATAAAAGCAGTGGCCAGCGCAATGAAACCCCACGTCCAGACCATCCTGTATGGTTCGGAAGCCCGAGGGGACGCCCGCGAGGATTCCGACATAGACCTGCTTATGCTTGTGGAGGCGGATAAACTGTCGTACGAGGACAAAGACCGCATCATCGCCCCATATTACGACATCGAGCTGGAGACTGGCGTTGTCATCAGCACGCTCATCATGCCTCGGAAAGAGTGGGAGAATCGTCCATTTCCAACACCCTTTTACATAAATGTCACCAATGAAGGAATCATATTATGAAAGACGAATTGACTAACGAAGCATACGAGGCCTTGTCAAAATACCGACAAGAACGGGCGCACGAAACATTGGAAGAGATTCCCTTTCTGCGCGAGAAGGGATATTACGGCACCGCCACCAATCGCTTGTACTATGCCTGCTACTATGCCGCATTGTCTCTTCTGGCAAAACACCACATCACAGCAGGGACCCACGCAGGAGTAAAGACGTTGTTGGGTCTTCACTTTGTCTCCAAAGGACTGGTCTCCAAGGAGAGCGGCCGCGCATTCTCGAACTTATACGACAGCAGACAACGAGGAGACTATGATGAATTCGTATATGCCACATTGGAAGAAGTTGACGAACTATATCCGAAAGCACAAAGGTTTATTGAGGAAATCGACACCTTGTTGGAGAAACAGACTTCATAATCCACCGTCTTCGCGCCATGATCCCCACCGCCACATACCCGCCAAAATTCCTTCTTCCCGCTAAGGGGGGTTATCGGTACTTCTTCAATGGGCAGGAGGCTGATAATGAGGTTCTTGGGGAAGGGGCTCTGCACGCCTTCGAGTACCGCATGCACGACACGAGGATTGGGAGATTTTGGAGTGTGGATCCGTTAGCGGGAGATTATCCTTATTGGTCCACATATCAGTTTGCGGGGCTAATGCCAACATGGTATGAGGAGTTGGAAGGTTTGGAACCAGGTGCTCGCCCTTTACGCTATACACCTAACACAAGAATTCAACTTGGCAGGAATAGGAACAATTACGCCCGAACAGGAGAATATGTAAGATTGCCATCTTTCCGACAAACAACGACCTACACATATCGTGTTGGACCACCTACTGGTTATAGACCAACGGTGCCAACTCCATTAGCGCAATATATATTCAACTATCATTCCCCGCAAGGCAATAATATCTCCATGACAAGAGATGAAGTTCAGGCTCAAATAGCGACACTTTTTGGAGACTGGTGTCAAATCTACACACAAAGAATCGAAGATAAACTTAACACGCCGTCGGGATTTAGGGTGGTTTATAAAACCCAAGTGAGGTTTTCGGACTATCGTTTTCAATATAAATTCGATCTAATGCAATTGGAGTACGAGAATCAATTTCAACGTCTTTTCAATGAATTGCCAGATTCTGAAATAGAATCCCCCTCCTATATGCCTTCTTATTTGCAACAATTATGGAAAGATGCAGAGAAAACTAGACGGGTGAGGGACGTATTAGGACCATCACCTCAGAATTATCTGGACAAAATCATTTTGTTTAATGTGGAGAAGCCGTTTAAAGTTGAGATAAAAACAGAAGACATTCCCGAAATAAAACCAGCAGAATAATGAGCAAGAAACGACATTCAGCTAATAGAACAAGGAAGCAGAGGAAGAAATCATATGTTCAAAAGCATCCCCAGTCCAAGGAGGGAGGTGGCTCACCTCGGGTAGAAGGGAACGACGTGCCGAAAACATTGATGATAATCCTTTTGATTATTTTCTTTATTGCCATATTAATTTACTTAATACAAGGAGGACAGGCTGGATACGACTGGTATCCCAACAGACATCGCTATAGATAACATATTATTCCAATACAAAAAATTCCTATCTTTGCGCCATGATCCACACCGCCACATACCCGCCTCCGCTCCCTCGTTACGATTCCGGGGGTTATCGGTACTTCTTCAACGGGCAAGAGGAATTAATTTTGCAGCGTTGTTTGCTTATCTTGATGTTTAACGGACTTCGCGCCAAGGTCGGCGGCAACGCGAAGAAGTGAAAAATAGGAGTCCCCAGACAATTGAAATTGACGGAATACTGATGAATAAGTTTCGCATATTATTCCTGTTGTTGGTCCAAGTGACTTCTCTGGCATCCTTGAACGGACAAAACGGTCTTTGTTTCCGATTCGTTGACACGTTGTACTTGAAAGCGAATGTGCTGCATATCTGGCATGCCACCTGCTTATGTCCATCCTTGAGCTGCGTGGTCCGCGATGACTCCGAAAAGGAAATCGCCCTTTCTTTGTTCAGCGGGGAATCTCATTATTCTGATGAGGATATGCCGCCGCTGCTCACTCATGCGATTTCGGACAGACGGTTTGTCTTGATGCGGAATTATCTCGAAGACAGCCTCTCCAACCGGTTCACGTGGGAGCAGATCCGGCATTCATTGGAGGATGGAATACATGTTGACACAACGGAAAGGATGGACAATTTCCGCAAGGAAGTGATTGAGAAACGCGAGAATCCGGACCAGCAGTTTTATGATTCCATTCGTTATGTCATGGTGGAATGGCTTGACAGAATCTTGGAATTTTCCGAAGATGAGTTAAGCATCGGGGATTTACGCTTCGAAGGGAATGGGAAACACAATCCGCGACCCTCGGACGACGCCCCCATCGACACCGTGGTCTGCAACGGCGACACTTATTGTTTGCGGGAGTCCTCCTTCGAATCGTGGGGATTATTGGTGGAAGTACAAAGCGAGTGCAACTTCTTCAATGATGACACCGCGGAGATGGATCTGCTTCGATATCGGAAATTCAAGAAAATTTTGTTGTTCATTCCTTTCTGAATCGAATATTTTGTATTTTTGCCATTGCTAATAGTGAACTAATAGTTGAACAGGTTATTCTGAACGCAAAACATAAAACATATTGTATATATACTACTATTGAAAAGTATCTCCGAACGGACTCCTACTAAAAGCCAGCATTATGCCTGAAGAACAATTCATAGACTATGTAAAGATTTTCGCGCGGTCGGGAAACGGCGGCGCCGGCTCGGCGCACCTTGCGCGCACGGCCCACAACCCGAAGGCAGGCCCTGACGGCGGCGACGGCGGCAAGGGCGGCAGCGTCATCGCGCGCGGCAACCGCAACCTCTGGACTCTGCTGCACCTGCGCTACACCAAACACATCTTCGCCGAACACGGCGGCAACGGCCAGAAAAACCAATGCTTCGGCAAGGACGGCGACAACGCCTACATTGAAGTGCCGTTAGGCACCATCATCCGTCTGGTGGACACCGACGAAGTGGTGGGAGAAGTGCTGGAGGACGGCCAGGAAGTGGTCGTCATGAAGGGAGGCCGCGGCGGTCTCGGCAACGTCCACTTCAAAAACGCCACGCACCAGACGCCCCGCTTCGCACAACCCGGCGAAGAAGGCGTGGAAGGATGGGTATCCCTGGAACTCAAAGTGCTGGCTGACATCGGGTTGGTGGGATTCCCCAACGCGGGCAAATCCACCCTCATCACCCAACTGTCGAACGCACGACCCAAAATCGCCGACTACCCCTTCACCACCCTGAAACCCAACCTCGGAATGGTGGCCTACCGGGAATTCCAATCGTTCGTCATCGCCGACATCCCCGGCATCATCGAGGGCGCATCGGAAGGCAAAGGCATCGGGCTGCGGTTCCTGCGCCACATCGAGCGCAACGCCGCCCTCCTCTTCATGATCCCCGCCGCAGACGACGAAGGGAAGGTGAAAACGGTCACGCAAATCAAGAAAGAGGTGAAGATCCTCCGCAACGAACTGGAACAGTTCAACCCGGAACTGCTGGACAAAAGCTGGCTGCTCGCCATCACCAAATGTGACCTCGTCACCGAGAAAGAAGCGCTGAATTTGGAATCGAAATTGGCGAAATTCGCGCCCACAATCTGCATTTCCGCCGTCACAAACTGGCGACTCACGGAATTAAAAGACAAACTTTGGGGGCTTCTACAGACCGATGAAGAAGTGTAAATATTTGAATCATAATAAATTAACAGCTGTTAATAAAAATATTTCCTAAAATTGCAAAAACAAAGCATACAATTCAAAAAAAGTGTATTTTTGCAGCCTAAATAATTAAGCGAAAGAAATGGCAAAGAAAACGAAGGAAGCACGTCAACAAGTGATACTTGAGTGCACAGAGCAAAAGGCAAGCGGAGTTCCGGGAATGTCCAGATATATCACGACGAAGAACAGAAAGAACACTCCCGACAGACTTGAACTCAAGAAGTACAATCCGTACTTGAAGAAAATGACAATTCACAAAGAAGTTAAATAACAAAAACTGATAAGAGATGGCAAAGAAAGTTGTTGCATCATTGAAAAGAGAGGGTGGCGTCACCTACACGCGTGTCGTGAAGATGGAGCGTTCACCGAAAACCGGAGCATACACCTTCAAGGAAGCTGTGATCGAATCCGGCGCTGTTAAAGACTTTTTGGCTAAAAAGTAATATTTTGTTTTCATGGTTGAAAAAAGGTGGGCGCCTGCCCGCCTTTTTTCGTTTTAAACATATCAATAAAAATCGTACTTTTGCGGAAAATTCATACGTATGGGATTCTTTTCATTTTTTAACAGAGATAAGAAAAAAGAGATCAACGAGGAACAGAAGAAGGAACTGAACGAAGGCTTGCAGAAATCCAAGGAAAACTTCTTCAAAAAACTGGCGAAAACCATCGTCGGAAAGTCGAAAGTCGATGACGAGGTGCTCGACAACCTCGAGGAGGTGCTCGTCACATCCGACGTGGGCATCGAAACCACCCTCAAGATCATCGACCGCATCGAGAAGCGCGTTTCCAAAGACAAATACCTGGGAACCAACCAGGTGAACATAATCCTCAAGGAGGAAATCGCCGGTCTGCTCCTCGAAAACGACCTCGAAAAAGAGAACGATTTCGTCATCCCCGAGATGGAGACGCCCTACATCATCCTCGTGGTGGGCGTGAACGGCGTGGGCAAGACCACCACCATCGGGAAACTGGCCTACCAGTTCAAGAAGAACGGCTATTCGGTGACCCTCGGCGCCGCCGACACCTTCCGCGCCGCTGCCATCGACCAGCTCAAAGAGTGGGGCAACCGCTGCGACGTGCCTGTCGTGGCTCAGAAAATGGGCTCCGACCCCGCCGCCGTGGCCTTCGACACCGTCAAGTCGGCCATCGCCAACCACAGCCAGGTCGTCATCATCGACACCGCCGGCCGTCTCCACAACAAAATCAACCTCATGAACGAGCTCGTGAAGATCAAGAACGTCATCCGCAAGCTCGTGCCCGAGGGCCCGCACGAAGTGCTGCTCGTCCTCGACGGCTCCACGGGCCAAAACGCCTTCGAACAGGCCAAACAGTTCACCGCCGCCACGGAGGTCAACGCGCTGGCCATCACCAAATTGGACGGCACTGCCAAGGGCGGCGTGGTCATCGGTATCTCCGACCAGTTCCAGGTACCCATCAAATACATCGGCGTCGGCGAGAAAATCCACCAGCTGCAGATCTTCAACCGCGTCGAATTCGTCGATTCCCTCTTCCCCGACAACTGGTAGCCATGCCCAGAACGGTCGTCATTGACGAGAACTCCGGCTTCTGCTTCGGGGTCATCAACGCCATCCAAACGGCAGAAGACTACCTGCGGGAACACCATTCGCTGTTCTGCTTGGGCGATATCGTCCACAACAACGAAGAGGTGCGCCGATTGGAGGCAATGGGGCTGCAAATCATCACGCGCGAACAATTCGAGAGACTGCAGGACACCGCCGTGCTCATCCGCGCACACGGCGAACCACCGGAAGTGTACCGCATCGCGCGTGAAAACCGTATCCGGCTCATCGACGCCACCTGCCCTGTGGTCCTTCGGCTGCAAAAACGCATCTTCGACGAATACCATTCCAACTCAACGCCGAAACAAATCCTGATATTCGGCAAAAAAGGCCATGCGGAGGTTGTCGGGCTATTGGGACAGACCGACAACACCGGAATTGTCATCTCCTCGCCCGAAGACATCGAACGCATCGACTTTTCGCGCCCCTCGATCATCTATTCCCAAACCACCCAGAGCGTCGAGGAATACTATCAACTTATCGACCGCATCCGCAATCGCTACGAGTCCGAAGGAAACTCGGAACTTTTTGAATTTAAGGACACTATCTGCCGGAAAGTGGCTTCCCGCGCCAAACAGATCGCCGACTTCGCCTCCCGATTCGACATTATCCTGTTCGTGTCAGGGGAAAAAAGTTCCAACGGCCTGTACTTATATAATATATGTAAGGAAAACAATCCGAACAGCTTTTTCTTGACCGGTGTGGAACAACTGAGAGACATCGATTTGACAGACGCGAACAGCATCGGCATCTGCGGAGCCACCTCCACTCCGATGTGGCTCATGCAGGAATTGGCGGCCGAATGCGCGAAATAGCGCGATTTTGCCCTTTGCGGTCCTTCCGAATGTCGTTTATTTTAACAGAAGATTCTTAAAAGAATTTCCAAAATTAACTATTTTTACTTAATTTTGGAAATTTTAATTTTTACAAACATCGCATTATCAATACTTTAAAAATATTTTTGCAGAAAAATATAATAAAGTATTGACTTTTCATTAAAATCATTGTATATTTGCCGTGGATTTGGTTTTGGTTTTGAACAATTGAAAAGAAAAGAAATGAAACAAAAAATCACACGCATCAAAACAAGTCTTCTGGCACTTGTCCTACTCGGAGGATTCTTGCACGCGAAAGGACAGACTATACTATTCGAAGAAAACATGGGGGTTCCCTACATGAACACGCCTATCCAGTTTTACGACGGGTGGCAGGACACCTCCGTAACCTACGTGGGGAACGGCACTTGCGATGTGCGTTCCTCGAGCGCCTCGATGGGATACGGCGGCGCCTCGGGCGGAGGAAACGTCATGATCAACGACACGGTGAAATGGTTCCAGATTTCCGGCCTCAACACGACCGCCGCTCACCCCACCGTGAGGCTCTACTGCGGGCTTCGGAAGACCGTTTCCGAGAACGGAAGTAACTTTGTGGTGGAATTCTCCACCGACAGCATCGTCTGGGTGCGGCTCCCCATGGAGGACACGCTGCCCTCCGGCACTGGCACGTCAGGCTGGTACCGCGTATGTTTCCCCGATGTGCCCGCACACCCCCACCTTCACCTCCGATTCTCAAACTTAGCCAAGGTCGAGTACCGCATAGACGACATCCGAATCGTGGACGGCATCGAGACCGTACTGGAAACGGTGGAAACGCCCGTCTGCACGCCATCGGGCGGCACCTACTATGAGCCGCAGCAAGTGACGTTGACCTGCGGGACGCCCGGCGCCACCATCCATTACACGTTAGACGGCACTGTCCCCGACACATCATCACCAATATGCAACGGCATCCTGAACCTTGACACCATCTGCACGTTGAAGGCGATGGCCACCCACGACAGCATGTACAACAGCAACGTTGTCACGGCGAACTACATCATCCTCGACACCAGCTCGTTGGTGGCTCTTCCCTTCGACATATCCGGCAACAGCGACTCCACGCATGCGGACATCAAATACATGCCCGGATTCCGCAGCAACAAGTTGGGGACCTCCTACGCAAACGGATCCGCCAAGTTCGAATCCAAGAACGCCGGATCCGCCTCCCTCATCGCTCATCTCGACAGTTCCCCGGGAACCCTCTCCTTCGATTTGAAAGGGATGAAAAGTGGAACTCCGTCATCCTACAACGGCATCACCTTCCTGGTCAGCGAGTCCGCAGACGGCATCCAATGGACAACCGTGGTCTCCTTGAACGAGTCGGACATCAGTTCAGAAGAGTTCAGCCACTTCGAAGAGATCCCGTTGGCCGCGAGCACACGGTACATCCGGTGGCTGCTGGCTTCTGCTACGAACGGCAACACCCAACTGAACGACATCATCATCACCCGACAGCCTGTTGACACCAGCGACGACAGCGGCATTGATGACCACGGCAGCGACGTGCCCGCCCCCTACCCCAACCCGGCCAGCACATTCTTCCGATGGAATCTTTGCGAAGACGCACAGATGGTACAATTGTACAACGAATCTGGCGCCCTGATCCGGCAATGGAACAACGTGCCGAACGGTGATGACCTCGACATATCCGGAATCAGCCCCGGACTTTACATCCTACAGGCCAAAACCAACGTTGGAAAAGCCACTAAAAAATTGATTATCAAATAAGTAAAAGAAAGGAGGTGTTACACAGAAAAAAACACAAAACAATTTCAATTTCCATGTTTTCTTTATTAAAGTTCATAGTTGATTAGATAGACGGGGGAGACGTAGTGCTGGTTTGACAGGAGTTCGACTGCAGGTTTTGTACATTATTTGTTTTCTATGGTTGTAACTTGGTTTTCATATTATCAGCACGAACTCCCCCTTTACTGGTTGACTTTCGAAATGTTGCAAGGCTTCGGAAAGAGTTCCCCGAAAAGTAAAGGAGTGGATTTTGGTCAGTTCCTTGGCCACGGCGACCGGTTTGTCCGGTCCCATGACTTCAATCATCTTGGCCAATGTTTTCAACAATCGATGCGGCGATTCGTAAAAGATCACGGTTTCCTCCATCTCGGCAAAACGTTTCAACAGTGTTTCCTTGCCTTTCTTATGGGGCAGAAAACCATAGAAATAGAAACTGCTGCACGGAAAGCCGGACTGGACAAGTGCGGGCACGAAGGCTGTGGCGCCGGGCAGGCATTCCACCTCAACTTCCTGTTTAAGGGCTTCGCGAACCAAAAGATAACCGGGGTCGGATATTCCGGGGGTTCCCGCATCGCTGACCAGCGCGGCCGTTTCAACCTGCTGAATCTGGCGAATATAGTTGCCGACCTGCTCGTGTTCGTTGAAGATATGGTACGCCACGCAGCGCTTGCCCTCGATTTCGTAATGCTGAAGCAGGTTCTTGGTAGTTCTCGTGTCTTCACAAAGGATCAAGTCCGCGGATTTCAAGATGTTGAGAGCGCGGATGGTGATGTCTTCCAAATTGCCGATAGGAGTCGGCACGATGAATAGTTTGGCCATAATGACAGGTTCTAAAACAATGAAAGACGGCCATTTCAACCGTCTTTCCTTTGAGTGCCCAGAACAAGAGTCGAACTTGCACATCCGTTCGGATACTACACCCTGAATGTAGCGCGTCTACCATTCCGCCACCTGGGCTCAATAAATACCCTCCTTGATGATGTCGTGAATATGAATCACGCCGAGGTATTTGTCCTCATCATCCACCACAAAAATATTTGTGATGTGATGATCTTTCATCATCTGCAACGCATCCACAGCGAGGGTGTTCTCGTGGATGGTTTTAGGTTTCCGGGTCATGATGTCGGCTGCCTTGAGCGACATGATTTCCTGGTGATGTTGGATGGCACGGCGCAAATCACCATCTGTGATCGCACCGACCACCTTACCATCAACAACGACTGCCGTCACGCCCAAACGTTTGCCGGAGATTTCCAGAATCACCTCCTGCATGTTGGCGTCCTCCTTCACGGAAGGAACCTCGTTCAGCTTGTAGAGGTCTTCGACCTTCAAGCGGGTTCTTCTTCCGAGGATGCCGCCGGGATGCACTTTCGCGAAGTCTTCCGTCGTGAATCCGCGCATCTTGATAAGCGTTGAAGCGAGGGCGTCGCCTATGGCCAACTGAGCCATCGCGCTGCTGGTCGGGGCCAGATTGTTGGGGCTTGCCTCGCGCGACACCGTGCAGTTAAGCACGTAATGCGCTTCCTTTGCCAGAAGGGACTCCATGGCGCCTACAATGGCGATGAGGATATTCCCGTTGGCCTTCAAAAACGGTATCAACACGGAAATTTCCGGTGTGTTCCCACTTTTGGAGAGGCAGACCACAATGTCATCTTTCTGAATGATGCCCAAGTCACCGTGAACTGCATCTGCGGCGTGCATGAACACTGCCGGCGTTCCCGTCGAGTTGAACGTCCCCACGATCTTCTGGCCGATGATGGCGCTCTTCCCTATACCCGTCACAATGACGCGACCTTTGCACTTGATAATCTCTTGAACGGCTTTCACAAAGTTTTCATCCAGATAACCGGTGAGTTTTGACACTGCATCGGCTTCTTCCTGCAACACTTTCGTGGCATATTGGATAATTTCCTTTGGTTCCATTCTACAAAGATGCTCTTGTTGCCTTTTTGCTTCTATCAAAGAACGAAATCTTGCATACTTCCTTCTCAGAATCGAAGTATCCGAAAAATAATGCTTGAACCCCGTTTCATCAAGCGTTTCCAAGTCATCATTTTTGAGCGGCAAAAATAAGGATTTTTTCGACACGTTCAACGGGTTGACCAACTTTTTTTTGTTTCGAGGGCAAACTTCCTGGCAAATGTCACATCCAAAGACATATTTTTGATTCGCCAACTCACTGTAATTCGGATACTTATCTTCTGTGTTATGATACGACACACATCGTCGCGCATCCACCTGAAAAGGGGTTTCCAAGGCATTTACCGGACAACATTTCACACAGAGATCACAGCTCCCGCAGTCTGATTTTCGCAAAGATTCGTCATATTTGTCGCAAAACCGATCAACCAAAAGAACGCCGATGACAAAGAAAGATCCATGCTGGTTGTGGATTAGTCCATTCTTTCCCATGCACCCCACCCCGGCTTCCATCGCCCATCGCTTCTCAGAAATGGCGGAGCTATCGACCGTGGCCTTATATCCTATTGATGGACAAATATTTACAATCTTTCTCGCCAACTTCTCCAACAAACTCTTCACCAGAATATGATAATCTTGAATCCAGGTGTAGCGAGCGGTCCGATACTTGTCGGATTCGGGTTCACAATCTGTCAAGTAATTGTAAGTCACCACAATAACCGACTTACATCCTGGCAACAGAGACTCCGGGTTGAAACGGCCGTCGATGTTCCGTTCCAAATAGTGCATCTCGGCGTTGTAAGCCTTGTCGAGGGAATGCCGGAACTCCGCCTCCGCTTCCGAAAGAGACCGCGCCCTCGCAATGCCGCAGTCCTGGAATCCGATCTCCGATGCCCACGATTTAATCTGCTGTGAACTAAGCATTTCCGGGATCATATTCACAACGTTATGCGCTCGAATTTATCCGGCACCTTGATATTCGTCACGCCTGGCACATTCAACCGGACCACCTTGATTTTACCACGGATTTCAATCACGCGGTTCAATTCCTTGAAGACAAACTCCGTGAAGAAGGAACTGGTGCTATCTACGGGCTGAAAAGCCGAGTATTCATACGACAATTTCTGTCCCTGCGGAAGTTTCTCCATTTCAGCATTGAACAGTGCCTGAACAGTCTGGAAATCAAAAGTGAAGGGCAAAAACCTGTTAACAGGGGCGTATGTGTCGTAGAAATACTGTTGTGTCAGTTTGTTCACGTATTTGATGCTGTCGGGGGTGAAGACGGCACGCATGACCTCAACACCGTAAGCGTGAATGTTGAGATAGAGGATGCTGTCGGTGCGGTTGACCAGGTAGAAATTGCACGTTCGCGTGCCCCCCGTATCGATGATGTCGGCCTTGCCACGATAGGTGACCCAGTCGTATCCAGAAGCCATAGGGAGAACTGTCGTGTCAACCGGAACAATCACGCTATCAATATTTTGCGCGTTCAATCCAGCACAAGAGAGAAGCACTGCAACCGTCAACAAAAACAAGCGAACTCTTTTCATTATCATCACTATATAATATCATAGACGAATTTCGGTCCGAAAAGTTTCATTTTTCCACCCGAAAATTGTAACATCTTAAAATATGGTCGTTTGAAGATGGTCTTAAATGCATCGCACCGCCGAGGCACTGCTTGAAGTCCTTGCATTTCCGGCACATCCCCGTGCGCATCCATGCCCGGTCGCGCATAAGTTGAAAACGGTTGTCCCACACATCCAACAAATCATCCTGATAGATGTTTCCCTGCACGAAACCACGGTCGATGTTGGGACACGCGGAGATGCCGCCGTCAATCAGCACGCTGCCGATGTTGATGCCCGCCCGACAGAAAAAATAGCTGTCGCGAACCTGTTCCTCGTATTTGCCCGCATAGGCTTCGCAGCTGAAAGTCAGACGGATACGGTTTTCTTGACGTGTTTCCGCAATAAACTGCATCATCTGCTCCACCTGTATGCGTGAAAGCTGCAGTTCATCGTTATGCGCCGCCCGACCGATAGGGGAAATGGTGAACAACCGCCAATTCCGGATTCCGTTTTCAATCAGCAGTTCCTTGAGCTGGGGCAGTTCCGAGAAATTGCGCTGGTGCACGCAGGTCACCACGTCATACGCAAGTCCTGGGGTGCGCGCGATAAGCTGCAACGCCCGCATTGCCCGTTGGAAGCTCTCAGGGTGGTTGCGCAGCCAGTTGTGGGTCGCTTCCAGTCCATCGAGGCTCACCGTGATGGAAGACAATCCGGCGGCAGTCAATTTGGCGTGCATCGCCTCATCATAGAGCATGCCATTGGTAACGATCCCCCAGCGCAAGCCTTTGCTTCTCAAAGCTCTGCCGCATTCCACCAGGTCCGGGCGCAGCAACGGTTCGCCACCCGTGATGGCAATGATCACCGAGTCGCGAGGATAGCGTTGCGCCAACGGTTCCACAGCCTTGAGGAAATCCTGAAAAGGCATATCTGGGACACAACTCTCTGACTTGCAATCCGAACCGCAATGGCGGCACGACAGGTTACACCGCCATGTGCATTCCCAGAAAAGGTAATTCAACTCGTGAATGGCTGTCTCGTTTTTGCGGAACACCCGAAACAGCCAGCGTTTGAAAGGTTTGATACAGCTACTCGACACTATTTTCCTTCATTTTGATAACAAGCGGGTTTTCCATGATTTCCTCACGGCTAAACGCGGAATCCAGAGGGGCATACTGTCCGCTAAGTCCGCCTGTTTCCGAATCAATATGACGGAAAGCAAGCCGCACGGAATCCCGACCTTCATGTGCATTGACATAGAAATCACCGGTGGAATCCGTCATGCCGTATTCATATTCGAAACCGCCTATCAGTCCCACACGGACATCCGAAAGGGGCTCTCCTGTGGTTTCCGAGACCACCTTTCCCCTCACAGGGAAATAGTCATTCGGCATGCCATAACAGGCCTGAAACGTGAACATCAAGGCTGTCGCGGAAAAGGAGCCGAAAAGGAACCGCAATATCTGCTGTTTTTTCTGACGAAATATATTCATAGTATCAAAGCATTAAAACGAAAGTGCAAAGGTACATTTTTTCATAGATTACAAGCCGATATTAAAAAAAAACAGCCAATGGCAAAAAATCGTATTTTCGCGCTTTGATAAAAGGACTACAAAAATGGAGAAAAAAGGATTGTATCTACCTGTCGTTGAGGAGTTTTACTCTCTTCAGGGGGAAGGGTTCCACACGGGAAAGGCCGCGTGGTTCGTCCGAGTGGGCGGCTGCGAAGTGGGCTGTTCCTTTTGTGACGAAATGCGCACATGGAACGCCGCCAGGTTCCCGATGGTGGATGTGGACGAGATTGTGGCGCGAGCGGCGCAAAAGCCTGCCAAGGCGGTCGTCGTCACCGGCGGCGAGCCGATGCTCTACAACATGGGGCCACTTTGTGCGGGCATGCACGCCCACGGCATCCAGTGCTACTTGGAAACCTCCGGCTCCGAACCGCTCTCCGGCGAATGGGACTGGATTTGTCTGTCGCCCAAATATGGTGCGCCGCCAAGACCCGAGATCCTCGCCAAAGCCGACGAGCTCAAAGTCATCATCGGCTGCGAGGAAGATTTCGCCTGGGCCGAGGAGAACTCCCGCAAAGTCGGCAACCGGTGCCTGCTCCTGCTCCAGCCCGACTGGAACCGCTGCAACGTCATCATGAAACGCTTAGTCAACTACGTCCTTGAAAACCCCAAATGGCGTGTTTCCCTCCAGTCTCACAAGTACATGCAAATTCTTTAACCATTAACCTTTAACCATTAACCTTTAATGTTAAAATACCACAACTACGATATTGTTTTCCAGGAGATCCCTGACGAGGTGACTCTGGCGGTGAACCTCACGAACTGTCCGCACCGTTGCGTGGGCTGCCACAGTCCTCACCTGCGGGAGGACATCGGGGAGGTGTTGAATGAAAAGGCGATGGATTCGTTGTTGAAAAAATACGGGAAACAAATCACCTGCGTCTGTTTCATGGGGGGTGATGGTCAAGCCCAGGATGTGGAAACAATGGCCCGGCACTTGCGGCAGCATTCGAGCCTCAAAGTGGCCTGGTATTCCGGCAACACCACCCTGCCCCGAAACGCGCAGCTTTTCGATTACGTGAAAATCGGAGGGTACCAGGCGAACCTGGGAGGTCTCCGCTCCCGCACCACCAATCAACGCCTATACCACAACATCAACGGCAAAAACGTGGACATTACCGAACGGTTCTGGCGGTAATTCGTCAAGGCTGCTTTCCCTCCAGTTTCGGCAAGCCACCCCCTTGTTTTTCCAACTCGCGCGGGACGAGCCACGGATGTTCCTCCAAATACATATCCCTTAATGGGATACTGAACACGTAACACACATCTTGCAAGGTGAGTTCGGATATATTCCATCCCCCGTGGCGGTCTGGAGTCTCCAGCGCAGGGTAATAATACACTTTGTCCCTGATGGTTTTGAAACAATCCAGGTACATCATATCCACAATCAACTCATACGCCAACGCCTCTACATCATAAGGAGAGACAGGGCTATAGCTTTCGATTTCCGCCAGCAGATGTTCCGAATGCTCCTCGAGAAACTGGCTTCCGTTCATGTCTTGGAAAACCTTCTTCCCATATTCGTTCAAGCGCGCCGGACTATGACGCTCAGAAAGTGAAAGTTTACCGGCCGGAAACTTCGTCTGCAGGAATGTGACGACTTCGCTTAGCATCAACTCGACATGCCGCACATCTTGTTTTAGATCCTTGACGTCAAACTTGAGTTCATCAAATTCCTTGGCACTTGCCTTGGACTTTAGTTCATCCTTGATCTCCACTTTGAACTCCGTCAGTTCTTTTGCGCTCGCCTTCGTCTTCAGTTCCTCTTTGATCTCGGCCACATCCGACACGCTCGCTTTCGTCTTCAGCTCCTCCTTGATCTCGGCCACATCCGCCGCGCTCGCCTTCGTCTTCAGTTCCTCCTTGATCTCGGCCACATCCGCCGCGCTTGCCTTCGTCTTCAGCTCCTCCTTGATCTCGGCCACATCCGCCGCGCTCGCCTTCGTCTTCAGCTCCTCCTTGATCTCGGCCACATCCGCCGCGCTCGCCTTCGTCTTCAGTTCATCTTTGATCTCGGCAATGTCGCGGGTGTGACCATTGACGACCCCCGTGAGCTCACCCATCTGCCTGCTTAACTTAAGCACCTCAACGATGAGCCAACCCACCCCAAAGCCATTTAATATAACTGCAATAAGAACACTAACTTCCATTTCTTTTTGTTTGTCAACTTCGCCGCAAATATACAACAAAAAAGAATACTTCTGTTATTTTTTTGAAAAAAATTATTTCTTTACAGATCAGCGAATTGCGAAATTTTCTCGATTAAAATTAACAAATATTTGTTAAAAATATTTTCATATTTCGCAAAATATCGCATGTCCGAAGACAAAACCAATCTCCGGCATTCGATTAAATGCAACACGAAGTTTAAACTATTATCAAGCGCCGACGGCCAAACTGACCAACCGAACCGCAAACGCGGCAAGCCATGCCACGGTAGTGGTATATACGGCGGTGAAGAGCATCCATTTGCCGTTTGATTCCCGTTTCACAGCAGTCAAAGCTGCCACACACGGGAAATAAAGCAGTATGAACACCATATAACCGAACGCCACCCACGGGGTGAAAACGGGTTTTCCGACATCGGGTCCAGAAGACCAAGTATGCGTCTGCAAGCTTTTCTGCAACGCAGAGGAGTTCTCGTCAGCCTCCGCATCGCTATGGTAAAGCACCCCCATGGAGGAAACCACGATTTCCTTGGCGGCAAACCCCGTGATCAAGGAGACTCCCATCTGCCAGTCGAAACCGAGCGGACGGAACACCGGCGCCACAAAACGGCCGAAACGTCCGATGTAGGAATTCTCAATCTGACACGCCGACCGGTCGAGTTCCAACTGCGCCACAACGGCAGCCTTCTCGGCCTCCGGCATCGTTCCATCAGCCTCCACTTGTTCAATTTGCGCGGTGTAAGCATCGATTTGCGGGCTGTGCTGCGGGAAATATTCCAACGCCCAGATGATAACCGTGGCTACAAGAATCACCGTACCCATCTTCTTGAGATACTGCACACTCTTGTCCCACATGTGGATCACGGCGTTGCGGAACGTCGGGATGCGATACGGCGGCAGTTCCATCACGAACTGGTCGCGCTCCTTCTTAAATGCCGCTTTTTTCACAATCAACGAGGTGACAATCGCCATCACAATACCGAGAAGATAAATGCTGGTGAGAATAAGTCCCTGGTGTTTCGTGAAGAAGGCGGAAATGAGCAGCAAATAGACCGGCAATCGCGCCGAACACGACATGAACGGCACCGTGATAATGGTGAGGATTCGGTCTTTGCGGTTCTCCAACGTTCGCGTGGCCATGATGGCGGGCACACTGCACCCAAAGCCAATGATGTAGGGGATGAACGACTTGCCGTGCAACCCCATCCGATGCATCAGTTTGTCCATGATGAAGGCCGCGCGAGCCATGTAGCCCGTGTCTTCCAAAATAGAGATGAAAAAGAAGAGTATCAAGATGTTAGGCAAGAACGAACAGACGCCGCCCACACCTGCGATAATGCCGTCCACTATAAGGGCCTTGAGGATGCCGTCGGGCAAGAGACGCGTGGCGACATCACCTAACCAGCCGAAAAAAGTCTCCAGCCAAGCCTGCGGATATGCCCCCAATGTGAAGGTCATTTGGAACATGAACCAAAGGAAAAAGATCAAAATAGGGAACCCCAACCATCTGTTTGTCAATATTTTATCAACAGAATAGGCAGGTTGTTTACTTTTGTCTTTGCCTTGCGTATAAGTTTCCAACAGAGCACCGCGTATGAAGCCGTATTTCGCGCCGGAGACGATCGTGGCGGCATCCTCATTGTAGCGTTTTTCGATTATCGCACGCTGCTCGTCGGCCACCTTGCCGACACTGCCGTCATCGTCGAATTTGCTCACCAACTCCGTAATCACCTTGTCTCCTGCAAGCATCTCAATGGCCAAATAACGGGTTGAAAAAGCGCCCGAAAGGTCCAAATGCACCCTCATTTCTTCCTTGATGATGTCAATGGACTTCTCCAAATCCGCACCGTAGTTGATATGGATGTGCTTGGTGTGCTGCTCCAAGTTTTCGTACAAATCCACAATCTTGGCCATCACCTCCTGGATTCCGGTTCCCTTCGAAGAGACCGTCGGGACTATGGGGAATCCGAAAAGTTCGCTGAGGGTGTCAAGGTCGAGTTTGTCGCCGTTTTTTTCGAGTTCATCGTACATGTTGAGCGCCATCACCATGGGAACGTTCATGTCGATGAGCTGGGTGGTAAGGAAGAGGTTGCGCTCGAGGTTGGAGGCATCGGCGATGTTGAGGACAATGTCCGGATGCTGCTCCATAATATACTGGCGCACATAGAGTTCCTCGGGAGTATATTCGGTTAGCGAATAAGTGCCGGGAAGGTCTGCGAGCGCGATGGTATAGTCCTTGTACCGGAAATAGCCGAGTTTGGAATCGACCGTGACGCCGCTGTAGTTGCCGACCTTCTCCCTCATGCCGGTGGCATGGTTGAAGAAGGAGGTCTTGCCGCAGTTGGGATTGCCGACGAGGGCGACATTGATTTTCTTGCCTTCGTGACCGAGGATGCGCTCGGTTTCTTCGGTGACCGTACCGTGGAAACTGTAGTTATTGGCTATTTCCTCTGTGACCGGCACCACCTCGACACGGCGGGCTTCAATGCGGCGCAGCGACACGTGACCGCCCATGATCTCATATTCGATGGGGTCGCGCAAAGGAGCGTTGCGAATGACCTTCACCTTTTCGCCCCTCACAAAACCCATTTCCATCAGCCGATGCCGGAACCCTCCGTGGCCCGTAATCCTCACGATCACACCATATTCGCCCGTCTTCACATCGGCAAGCGTCAACACTCTCTCGGTATTTTCTTCACTCTTCATCGATTCTTTCATTTTTCTACTCCTTTTGCCTTTTGCCTAAAATCCACACTGCAAAAGTGCAATTTACACAGAACTACGATATCCCCATTTTTGGGGATTTTTATGACGAAGACGCGAAGTCACAAAACCGTCAGAGAGCCAGTGAAAACGAAAGGTTTGCCGTTGGCGTCCGTGCAACGGATGACATAGTTGAACACAGAACCGACAGGAAGCTTGCCATTGACTTCCCCGTTCCAACGGAAATTTTTGTCCGTGCTGTAGAACACCTGCTCTCCCCAACGGCTGAAAACACGGATTTCAAAGTCGTTCATCATTCGTTGTTGAAGTTCGGGGACACAGAAATAGTCATTCAGCCCGTCGTTTTTCGACGGGGTGATCGCATTGGGGAGGATCACCTGCAACTCGCAGCCAAAGACCTGAATATGCGAGGTCACCTGGCAACCGTCCTGCGCGGCTGTAACGGAATACACGCCCGGCATGGTAACGGTGATGTTCGGCGACTGTTCGCCCGTATTCCACACATAATCAGCAAACTGAGTAACCACCATCAGCTCCGCCATCATCGCCTCGCAGAAGTCTTCCGTCATGGAGACGATGCGCAATGTCGTGTCCACAAAGTCAATATGCAACCGCAAAACGCTGTCGCATCCGCCCACAGTTTGCAGCGTCAACGTGCTGTCGATCGCCTCCAACCCGACAGTAGCGCTGCCCGGGATATAGAAACCATTGGCGAAATAGCCGGCGCCTTCGCACACGGACTCCTGTAAATCCCGCTCATAGACCGGGTTCACCTTGAGATGCAACACCAACACACTGTCGCACAGTCCTGTGGAGTAAGAGTTTTCAAAATAGTAGTCACCGGGATTATCCGTCAATGTTCCCGGAAATTCGAAGCCATCGTATTGGAATTCCGCGCCTTGGCAGACGGGCACCGTCACGGTGTCGATAAAGGAGGAGGAAACCGTGAGCGAAACAACGTTGCTATAGGCGGTACCGCAGAAACAGCTCATCTGCCGGCGAAGGAAGAACGGTTCTTCTGCCGCTGACGGATAGGTGTAATTTAGGTTTGTACTGGAGCCTGGAGCCGGCTGCCAATTCGTGCCGTCGTATGAGATCTGCCACTGATAGTCGATATTGGCGTGTCCAGCAGCAGGAGTGCCGGTGAATGGCTGCAACTCCTCCCCTATGCAGTGCGATTGATCATCGCCAATTATGCCAGCATCCACAGGAGGAGAAACGGTTTGGATCACCACCGAATCAGAGACGGTGCACCCCAACGCATCCGACACGGTGAAAGTGTAAGTATCTGCGGACACGTTGCTCAGCTGCGTGTTAGATGTCACCGTCGTGCCGGACGAACTGGTCCACTGGCAAGTATAGGGCGTTTGTCCGGAAGTCGGGAGAACCGTCGCACCGCCGTCAGAGCCGCCGTAACAGGTCACCGGGGTCACATTGCCATAGCTGGCGGAGAACATGTCCACCGAGAGATGGTACGTCACCACACTGTCAGAGCCGTTTGCCGCCAAGAGTGTTTCTGTGTAATCGCCCGCGTCCGTGAACGTGTGCCCGTGCCACGTGAACGGCAGATTTGCGCTGCACACTGTCGTGTCAAAGGAGTTCGACGTGTTCATATTGATGAAAACCGTCAGCGCAATAGTCGAATCGCACTGGTGATAAGTGGGCAGGACGTAGGAGAACTGGAACTGCGTGGGCGACCCTACCAGGAAGGTGGTGTCCGCCGGCGCGAAATAGTACGGCAACTGGTTTTGCACCAAGGTCAGCACATCGCTGCTCTGAACGCTGTGGTTCACCGTCAAGTTCAGCGTCACCACACTGTCGCAACCCGCCGGATTGGCCAGTATGCGCGAATAGGTACCGGAAGTGACGTGCAAGCTGTCGGACCAGAGGTAACTGTCGCACACCACTGTGTCGATAAAGGTGTGCTTCAGGGCATAATAGTTCACATCGACAATCGTGTCGAAGTGGCAGCCAAAGTCGTCGTACATGCTGAACCGGTAAGCGATGGAGGTGTCGTGGGCGAGCGTGGCGGGCGGGTTGAGGGAGAACTGCGTGGTTCCGAGATAGTTGACCCAAGGTCCCACGATGGAGTCGTGCTCGTAAGCGAACGAAGCCACCTCACCGGCACAGACGGAAGGACCGTCACAAATCGCTGACACGCAAGGGATTCTGACGGAGATGAAGACACTGTCGGTCACCCATGGGTTCCCGCTGCAGCCCACCGCCTTTTTCGCCCGAAGGAAGTAGTAACCGGTGTCGGAAGCCAGGGCGTCGTGAATGACGAACGGCGCTTGGTGCAGCGTGTCGCCCGAAGGAGTGACAATCTGCACAGAATCCACATTCAAGGCGGTATAGTTGAAGACGATGTCGTCGTGGAGGCAATAGAACCCCGACATCGACAGCGCGGGATCCGGAGCACTCTCGAAGCTGTGTTCCTCGAGGAAAACCCCAGAATCATATTGGCTGTCACCGACGTCCGCAATGGTCAGTTTCATGTGATAGCTGACACAGGCCTGAATCGGGCTGCCGGCCTCCAAGGCCGTGGTATAGCCGTCAAATTGGATGCCAGTCGTCGAACTGTTATGGATAAAATACTGCGGGTAGGAGGGCTCTGTCCCCGGACCGTTTCCACTGCTATGATATCCATGGTTCACATTGTTGATAGCCACCGGGACGCCGTTGGGATGGGCCGCGGAAACCGAACCCGGGATAATGGCCACATTTTTTGTGGTTTGTACAAGCGTCACGGGGTCCGGACCTGTCAGGAAAAATGCGAAAACATCGTTGTAATCCGAATTCACATACTCGCAATACTCCTCGGAGGCGAAAATGTAGCGGAAAACAAACGTGTCCGAGTTCGTCAAAAAATCAAAGTCCAACGACGCACAATCATGCAAATCACTGGACAATGACGACAAAGCCGACTCGGTATAGCTGCTGCTCACATCCACCTTTTTGCTGGTGGAGTTATTGGGTCCTTGCGCCACTGTCGCCCCTCCGGTGCACATCACCAGCCCGGACACGAAAGGAAACTGTGTGAACCCGTTCCGTTGGAAGACCCCAATCTGGTTCGAATTGATGTTTCCCTGGTGATTGTTGAACCTCCCGTTGGAAAGCTGGACGCCCTCGCCGGCGAGGTAATGGTTCAGCACCGTGTCGATATGCGTGCCCTGCAAAAGTTGCACCGTGAGGTTCTGACCTTGCGGAAACGCAACAGGAAGGCTCAACAAAAACGCGAACCAAAAGAGCAGTATGCGTAGTTTCGTAATCATTTGAGTCAAAAATATTTAGTACAAACCAATACCATTTCAGAAGTGCAAAAATACAAAAATAATTAACACACGAATGTTAATATGCTTCAGATGAAAAAAAATCGTATTTTTGCGCCCTGACAATTTTGTCAGTTTTTTTTGAAGCAAACGCCTTTATGTCAGACAAACAAAAAGACAGCAAACGGGAAGAGATACTGAAAGCGGCAGAGCAGGAGTTCATACAGAAGGGTTATGACGGTGCGCGCATCATGGGAATCGCCGAACGCGCAGGGGTCGGGCACCCATTGCTCTACTATCATTTCAAAACGAAGAAAGAACTTTTCAACAATGTGGTGCAGCGAAAAATAGGACTGCTGCGGAGAGCCATCATGGTCAGTTGGGATGAAGCCGACGGCACCGCAACAAACAAGCTGAGCAGCATTATCGGAGAGCATTTCGACTTTGTCAAGGACAACGTGGACTATTTGCGGTTTCAATTCCAGGAGATGGAACGGCACCCCGAACTTTTTGAGGATATCAGGGAAAAAGCGCGACAAGACATCGCCAAAATGACCGAAATCCTGCAAAAGGACCTTGATTCCGCGGCGGCAGAAAGATCCATCGAAGCCATCGATGCCCGCACGCTCGTCGAAGACATCATCGCCCTGAATCTTTTCTTTCACCTGACAGCCCCCACGCTGCACAAAATCGAATGCCACACAAACGACAATGATTATTACGAAAGAAGAAAAAAAGAAAACATAACCCTGATCTTAAAACGCCTGATTCCAAAAGCTTCCGACACTAACTTCTAAGTCTTAAAAAATCGTATTTTCGCACCCCCAAATATTGAATATGGATAACACCCTGAATATTGGCATTGACATCGGTTCCACTACCGTAAAAGTGGTGGTGTTAGATGCTGAAAACCAGACCGTTTACGCCGACTATCGGCGACACAATATGAATGTTCGGGAAACCGTTCAGAACGCGCTCCGGCCTGTGGCGGAACGCTTCAAAGACACCGAAATCCGCGTGGCCGTCACTGGCAGCGTGGGCATGGGATATGCCGACCTTTGGGAATTCCCGTTTGTGCAAGAGGTCATCTCCGCCGCCACGCTGGTCAAAGAGTCGTTCCCGCAAACCCGCACCTTCATCGACATCGGAGGCGAAGACAGCAAGATGATCTTCTTCGACAAAGGCCGCATGCCCGACATCCGCATGAACGGCAACTGCGCCGGCGGCACCGGGGCCTTCATCGACCAGACTGCCAGCCTGTTGAATGTCGACACCGCGGAGCTGAACGTTTTAGCCGAAAAAGCCGAACATGTCTATCCCATCGCGTCCCGTTGCGGCGTATTCTCCAAGACCGACATCCAGAACCTGCTGGCCCGCAACGTCAGCAAGGCCGATGTCGCGCTGTCGGTGTTCCATGCGGTCTGCCTGCAGGTCCTGGGCACACTCTCACGAGGTGTCGATGTGCAGGCTCCCGTCTTCTTCTGCGGCGGCCCGTTCGCCTTCCTGCCCAAGTTGAAGCAGGTGTTCCTGGAGAACCTCCAGCTCTCGGAGGAGGACTGCGTGGCCGTGCCTGACGCCCGCGTAGTGCCCGCCCAAGGCGCCGCCCTCATGGCCAAAACCGCCTGTCCCAAACCGATTCCCGTGGCCGACTTCATCCAAACCGTCAACAGCCAAGCCATGGGCGACGAATCACGGCTGTTATCCAACCGTTTAGACCCCTTGTTCACCGACAAACAGCATTTTGAAAGATGGAAATCGGAGAAGCAGAACTTCTTCGTGGAGCGTGTGGACTGGGACAAGGTGAAGAGCAACGAGGTCTATATCGGCATCGACTCCGGTTCCACGACGACCAAATTCGTGGTATTGGACGCAGAGGGACGCATTCTCTTCTCCGACTACAGTTCCAACAACGGCAACAGTTTCGAGGCGTTCCACGGAGCCCTGAAACGGTTCGAGCAGGCATGCAAAGAGCACGACTTCGAGCCGAACATTCTCAACAGCGCGGTCACCGGCTACGGTGAAAATTTGTTAAAAACGGCCTTCGGGCTGCACCACGGCGTGGTGGAAACCATGGCGCACTACTTGGGCGCGAAACGCGTGTCGCCGGAAGTCTCCTTCATCCTCGACATCGGCGGGCAGGACATGAAAGCCATCTTTGTTGAAAACCAAGCCATTAGAAGACTCGAAATCAACGAAGCATGTTCCTCCGGCTGTGGATCGTTCATCGAGACATTTGCCAAGATGTTAGGCTACACGGTGGCCGATTTCGCCCGTATCGCGTGCGAGGCGAAGCACCCCTACGACCTCGGCACCCGTTGCACCGTCTTCATGAACTCCAAAGTGAAACAGGCCATGCGCGAGGGCACCTCCGCGGAGGACATCTCCGCCGGATTCGCCTACTCCGTCATCAAGAACTGCCTGTTCAAAGTGTTAAAATTACGAAAAATCGAAGAGCTCGGCGACCACCTCGTGGTGCAGGGCGGTACCTTCAAAAACCTCGCGGTGGTGCGTGCCCTGGAGTTGCTCACCGGCAAGGACGTCCGCTTCGCTGACATCCCCGAACTCATGGGCGCCTACGGTTGCGCCCTCTACGCCCGCGAGCAGGAGGTCACCAACGTGCTCTCCCTCGACGACCTGCTCTCCATCCAACAGTTCGAGAACAAACAACAGGTCTGTCCCGGCTGTCCGAACCACTGCACCGTACTGGAGTACCATTTCTCAAACGGGCAGACGTTTTACGCCGGCAACAACTGCGAAAAGATATACTCCAACCACACGGAAGTCCAGAAGAAAGGCTTCAACCAGCATCACCGGCGACTGAAAATGCTGTTCCGGCGGCCGATGCTGAACGAGTCGGGCGGCAAGCCGGTCATCGGCATCCCGCGCGCGCTCGGTATGTTCGAACTCTACCCCTTCTGGCACGCACTGTTCCGGGAATGCGGCATCCGCACCGTCCTTTCCGGCCCCTCCACCGTGAAACAATACGAAAAAGGCATCCACACAGTGATGAGCGAGAACATCTGCTTCCCCGCCAAGCTGATGCACGGGCACGTGTTCGACCTGGCACGACAGAAAGTCGATCGCATCTTCTACCCCTTCATCGTCATGGAAAACCCTGACGACAGTCATGCCCGAAACAGCTACAACTGTCCCATCGTGGCTGGCTATGCCGACGTAGTGCGCAACGCCATCGACACGGAGGAGCGCTTCGGGATCCCCACCGACGAGCCCATCATCTCCATGAACAACGAGGATTTCCTGCGCAAAAGCTGCGTGAAATACCTCAAAGCCCTGGGAATCGGCAAATCCATGGCCAACAAGGCCGTTGACGCAGCCATAGCCGCACAAAAGGAGTATCAAGAAGAGCTGCACACCGAAGCCACCGAAATCGTGGCGAAAGCGAAAAAAGAGGGGCGCATGGTGGTCGTCCTCGCAGGCCGACCCTACCACTCCGACCCCATCATCCAACACAAAATCTCCGACTGCATCGCCGACATGGGCATCGACGTGGTCACGGAATACGTGGCCGGCGAAGAAGATGCCGCTGTCTATCGCGAACTGATGGCCGTCACGCAGTGGACCTATCCGAACCGCGTTTTCAAAGCTGCCCACTATGTCGCCAACAGCCCCGACAACGTCCATTTCATGATGATCACCTCTTTCGGATGCGGCCCCGACGCTTTCATCATCGACGAGACCCACGACATTCTCGACCGCAAGGGCAAGAGCTTCACCCTGCTGAAAGTCGATGACGTCAACAACATCGGTTCCCTGCACCTGCGCGTGCGCTCGATGGTGGAGAGCCTGAAGTTCAGCCGACAGGAGAAAATCGACAAACCGTTTGTCACCACCCCACCCTTCACGGACGCCGACCGTCGCCGCACCATCATCGGACCTTATTTCGCCGGCGGGTACTCTGAATTCATCCCGACCGTGTTCAAAATGGCCGGTTACAACCTCATCAACCTGCCGCTCGGCGACAAGGAATGTGTCGATTTAGGCTTGCAATACGCCAACAACGAGGTCTGCTACCCCGCCACCATCGTGGTGGGCAGTCTGCTGAAGGCCCTGCGCAGCGGCGAATACCCGCTGGACGAAACAGCGGTCATCATCACGCAGACGGGCGGACAATGCCGCGCCACCAACTACATCATGCTGATCAAGAAGGCATTGGTGGCCGCCGGCTACGAAAACGTGCCTGTGTTGTCCCTCGCCTTGGGCAGCACCTTGGCCAACGAGCAACCCGGATTCACGTTCAACGCCAAAGATCTGGCTCTGCCCGCCATCAACGCGCTGCTCTATGCCGACTGCCTGTCACGAATCTATTACGCCTCGCGACCGCGCGAGAAACAGCCCGGCATTGCCAAAGAACTGCACCAGAAATACATCGACAAATGTCTGCCGCTCATCGAAGCCCGCGACTACCGCGGCATGAAACGGCTGTTGAAAGAGGCGGCAGCCGAATTCACCGCCAACATTGACACCGGGAAAATACTTCCGAAAGTCGGCGTGGTGGGCGAAATCTACATCAAATACAACTCTTTCGGACACCTCAATGTCCTCGACTGGCTCGCCGAACAAGGCGTAGAAGTCGTCGCCCCATCCATCTACAACTTCTTCATCAACAGTTTTGTAAACCGCCACATCAACAAGGAAAACCATATCAAACCTGTGGATTTGCCGCTTTTCGTGACCGACGTGGCCTACAAAATCATCTTCCGTTACGCCAAGTCGTACGACAAGGTTTGCCAGGACTTCCCGTTCTACCGGCCGTTCGCGGACATGTTCCACGAGGCGAAACTGGCGGAACGCATCATCAACATGGCGGCCAACTTCGGCGAGGGCTGGTTGATTCCGGCGGAGATGTCTTCCTTGGCCGAAGATGGCGTGAAGAACATCATCAGCCTGCAGCCGTTCGCCTGCATCTCCAACCACATCATTTCCAAAGGCATCGAAAAAAAGATGCGTAAGCTCTATCCTGACGTGAATCTGCTGTTCCTCGACTTCGACGGCGGCACCTCCGAGGCCAACGTTTTCAACCGCCTCCATTTCCTTATCGCGAACGAATAAAACGTTTTCAGACTGTCACAATAACAATGTAGGGCTGTCACAATGTGGCAGCCCTACAATAATTAATCATTAACCGTTATCATCTCAAAATCGTGATTGATCCGTTGAATGTAACCGTTTTCGCCTTTCCTTTGTATTGGAATGAATAGTAATAAGTGCCGTCAGAGAGTCCGGAACCGTCGAAAATCTGGTTTCCGGGATAAATGGTACCGCTTTTGGAGTACGTGTCGTAATTCTTGGCGTCATACACCTTCTTGCCCCAACGGTCGAAGATCTGCAGGCGGTTGTTGCGGTAACCGTCGGGATCCTCGGGATTGATGTTCGTGTTCAGGTTCTCGATGGCGAACACATCGTTGATGCCGTCGCCGTTCGGGGTGATCACGTTCGGGAAGACCAGATCCTGCTCAATCACGATGGTGTGCGTGATCTCGCTGGAACAGCCGGAGTTGCTCTGCACGTGCAACGTCACGTCGAAGTCGCCCCACGTGGAATAGACGTGCGGATCCGAGAAGTTCACCGAATCGATGGTGCCGTCGCCGAAATCCCAGTAGAAGCTGCCGTTGCCACCAGTCACCACCGACTGGTCGGCATAGTTGATGAAGTTCACCACACCACCGCTCTCGCTCAGCATGGAGATAGCCGGGTCAGCCTCGAATTCGGCGATGGGCTGTGGATTCACAACAATGGCGTTGTATAACGTCATGGAGTCCACACAGCCGTCGGGAGTCGTCATTTTCATCGCAAGAGAGTAAGTGCCGGGGTCGTTGAGCTGGAACACCGGGTCCTTCGCCGTGGAACTGTAGGCCACACGAGGAGTCCCGAAATCGTCATACTCGATGAGATACCATTCGAAATAGGAGTCCGCCGGGGTGGAATTGTTCTCAATACGCAGGTTCAGCGGCGCACAACCTGACAAATCGGGATCCGCAATGTTGATGACGGGCCGCTCAAAGATATCGATGTTGATGGTGTCGGAGCCCTCGCAGGCAAGTCCGGTCTCGTCGCTGGTGGTGATGATGTTCACGTAATACTGACCGGCGGTGAGCACCTCGATGGAATCGCCGGTGTCACCCGTGTTCCAATAGTACTCCGTGGTTTGGCCTTGCGCACCAGCCTGATCGTAGTTGGCAGCCAGAACGGTGATGTCACCGTAACAGATTTTGTAATCGTCGCCCAAGTTCGGCTCGGGATGACCGACGACTTCCATGTGGTTGATCGTATCGTAAATACAACCCAGCTCATCCATAACCTTGATGGTGTAGGTGATCTCACCAGCCTGGTCGGGAATAACCGTGGGGCCGTTCGCGCCGGGACCTTCCACCCAGGCACTGTCCAGCAACACGTTGTAAGACCAGTCCTGAGGAAGCAATGCCGGGTCAAGGGAAATCTCCCATTCGGTAATCCAACCGTTGTCACCGCTCCAACCGTCCAGCACCTCGATGCTCCATGTGCCGTTCATCGGACAGCCGATCAGGTTGGCAAACGAACCTTCCGGATGGAACACGTTTGTCATCTGCGCCACATTGGTGGAATCCATGCGACCATTGTTGACATTGCTCGTGGCATAAACATAGTTGCCTGGTGAATATTGGTAACCATTGTTGGTGTTATTGGACCAAACGTAGTTCCACGGCGTGCCCATAGGATTCACATTGGGATTACATTTGGGAGTGGAATTCGACGAACCTACAATACCGAAGTCCGCGCCACTGCTACCACTTCCAAGCCAACCCCACTCCGATGCGGGAATCTGTCCCGAGCATCCGGAACTACCCGATGTGTATTTCCGCAGAATGGAAACATACTGCTGGTTAGGACACGTCAACTTAATCCACAAGTCTCCCACGAAAGAGTGTTCCAATTTGATACGGACAAACCAGATGTCGTTAGCCGACTGGATCGTGGCGGCAGGAGAGAAACTGGTGAACGTGACCGGAGAAACGTATGAGCAATACTGAAGTTGTCCCGTCATCTCCTGTCCGTCATTACAGGGCTGTCCGTCAGGAAGGAAAATGGTGTCCAACACAGCGAGAGCGGTCACTTGCTCGCTGCCCACGGTATCGACCTGCACCGTTGAAAGGAAGTCGTAACCGACATTAAGTTCCACTTCAGTACCGGCACATACGGCAGGGAAATCAAGCACGTCACGGATGGGGTTGGACGAGGTCCGCACACGGAACGTGTAGGGGACATAAGACTCACAGCCCGCACTGTCGGCAATGCTGATGGCCACATCATAACCGCGTCCTTGCGGGAAAATGTAGTCGAGATAGTTGACACCGAACGTGTCGATAACCTCCCAACTCATATCCCACGTGAAGGTGCAGATTGCGTCACTCTGGTGATAGCTGTAGTCGTTGTCGGGGAACTCGCCGTGTGCCACCAAATGGATGGTGTCATACGGACACACGTCAAGATACAGATAACCATCATCCTCCAGATGAGGATACTTGCTGCAGGCCGCTGTGTCGAGAGTCACGTTGATGCGCTGGCAGGGGCGCACACAATCGGTGGTGATGGCAAAGCCGGCACCCTCGTCCTGCCCGTCTGTCTTAAAACGGATCGTCAAACAGCCTGACGTGTTATAGACCGTTGCCGCATACGCAAGCGTCGGTGATGTGACGGAGTCGGTAATACAGTTGGTCAACACAGCCAACAGCGGGTCGTTGATGGACGAACCGTCATAAATGAACAACGTGTCCGAACAATCCACGTCAAACGACGCCAAATCAAAGTTCACCCGGACCGAGTGGTTGTTGGGATCATTGGAGCAAATTGTGACATAGTTGTCCATGTTGGGGCTGTAGTCGCCATTGATGCCGCCATTGTCATAAACAGACACGGAACAGCCATTCACGGAAGTCTGCGTGCTCACGCCCAAGGTGATGACCTGGGCCTGCAGCGACAGGATTCCGCACATTAAAACAAAAAGGATTGTTATCTTTTTCATATTATCCAAATTTTATCAATCAAAATTGTTTTTGATGTAATAACAACATCATTGTAGCCCCGAAGCCATCCAATAGTTATCTTAAAATCGTGATGGAGCCGTTGAATGTAACCGTTTTCGCTTTTCCCTTGTAGCTGAACGAATAGTAATACGTGCCGTCAGAGAGACCGGAACCGTCGAAAATCTGATTTCCGGGATAAACGGTGCCGCTTTTGGCGTACGTGTCGTAATTCTTGGCGTCATACACCTTCTTGCCCCAACGGTCGAAGATCTGCAGGCGGTTGTTGCGGTAGCCGTCAGGATCCTCGGGATTGATGTTCGTGTTCAGGTTCTCGATGGCGAACACATCGTTGATGCCGTCGCCGTTCGGGGTGATCACGTTCGGGAAGACCAGATCCTGCTCAATCACGATGGTGTGCGTGATCTCGCTGGAACAGCCGGAGTTGCTCTGCACGTGCAACGTCACGTCGAAGTCGCCCCACGTGGTATAGACGTGCGGATCCGAGAAATTCACCGAATCGATGGTGCCGTCGCCGAAATCCCAATAGAAGCTGCCGTTGCCGCCGGTCACCACCGACTGGTCGGCATAGTTGATGAAGTTCACCACGCCGCCGCTCTCGCTCATCATGGAGATGGCCGGGTCAGCCTCGAATTCGGCGATGGGCTGCGGATTCACAACAATGGCGTTGTATAACGTCATGGAGTCCACACAGCCGTCGGGAGTCGTCATTTTCATCGCAAGAGAGTAAGTGCCGGGATCGTTGAGCTGGAACACCGGGTCCTTCGCCGTGGAACTGTAGGCCACACGAGGAGTCCCGAAATCGTCATACTCAATGAGATACCATTCGAAGTAGGAGTCCGCCGGGGTGGAATTGTTCTCAATCCGCAGGTTCAGCGGCGCACAACCCGACAAATCGGGATCCGCAATGTTGATCACGGGCCGCTCGAAGATGTCGATGTTGATGGTGTCGGAACCCTCGCAGGCAAGGCCGGTCTCGTCGCTGGTGGTGACGATGTTCACGTAATACTGACCAGCCGTAAGCACTTCGATGGAATCAGTGGTGTCACCCGTGTTCCAAAAGTACTCTGTGGTTTGGCCCTGCGCACCAGCCTGATTGTAGTTGGCAGCCAAAACAGTGATGTCGCCGTAACAAATCTTGTAGTCGTCGCCCAAGTTCGGCTCGGGATGTCCGACGACTTCCATGTGGTTGATGGTATCGTAAATACAACCCAGCTCATCCAACACCTTGATGGTGTAGGTGATCTCACCGGCCTGGTCGGGGATAACCGTGGGACCGTTCGCGCCGGGGCCTTCCACCCAAGCGCTGTCCAATGTCACATCGTACGACCAGTCCTGAGGAAGCAATGCCGGGTCGAGGGCAATCTCCCAACCGCACAGATAGCCGTTGTCGATGGAGTATCCATCCATCACCTCAATGCTCCATGTGCCGTTCATCGGACAGCCGATCAGGTTGGCGAAAGAGCCGTCGGGGTGATAGACATTGGTCATCTGCGCCACATTCGTGGAATCAACACGCCCATTCGTCACCGAGGAGTTGTTATAGACATAGTTTCCTGGAGCATACTGGTAGCCCTGGTTGGTGGCATTCGACCAGCAGTAGTTCCAACACTGACCCATCGGAGTAGGCGCACAACCGCCACCGGTGTCGTCATTCGCATTCCCGAAGAAGGCACCAGTTGATCCGCTACCATTCCATCCCCATTCAGAGGCCGGAATCTGACCGGAACAAGAGGAAGAACCTCCGTTATATTTCTTCATGATGGAGACGTATTGCTGATTCGGACAAGTCAATCGAATCCAAATATCCCCGATAAAGGAGTGTTCGAGGTTAATTCTGACGAACAGAATGTCGTTGGCCGACTGAATGGTGGCCGCAGGGGAGAAACTGGTGAACGTAACCGGGGAGACGTATGAACAATATTGGAGTTGGCCCGGCATCGACACTCCGTCATTGCACGGCACTCCGTCGGGCAGGAAGATGGTGTCCAAGACAGAAAGAGCGGTGATTTGCTGGCTACCCACGGTATCGACCTGCAATGTCGAAAGGAAGTCGTAGCCCACGTTAAGCTCCACTTCCGTGCCGGCGCATACTGCCGGGAAGTCAAGTACGTCGCGGATAGGGTTGGAGGAGGTCCGCACACGGAACGTATAAGGGATGTAGGACTCGCACCCCGCACTGTCGGAGATGGAGATAGCCACATCGTAACCGCGACCCTCGGGGAAAATATAGTCCAAGATATTGCCTCCCAGGGTGTCAATCGTCTCCCAGCTCATATCCCAATGGAACGTGCTGTGAGCATCATCCTGATGGTAGCTGTAATCGTTGTCGATATATTCGCCCTTTGCCACAAGATGAATCGTGTCATAAGGACAAACATCCAAGTAGTAATAACCGTCATCCTCCAAATGAGGAAACTTGTTGCTGAGCAGAGAATCCAGCGTCACATTGATGCGCTGGCACGGGCGCACGCAGTCTGTGGTGAGTGCGAAACCGGCGCCCTCGTCCTGCCCGTCCGTCTTGAAACGGATGGTCAGACAGCCCGTCGTGTTATACACGGTGGCAGCATACGACAATGTGGGCGAAGAGATGGAATCGGTGATACAGTTTGTCAGTGCGACCAACAGCGGGTCGTTGATAGAGGTGCCGTCATAGATGAACAACGTGTCCGAACAATCGACATCGAAAGACGCCAAGTTGAAGTTCACTCGCACAGAGTGATTATTCGGGTCGTTGGAACAGATGGTCACGTAGTTGTCCATGTTTGGGCTGTAATCCCCGTTAAGACCGCCGTTGTCATAGACGGACACGGAGCACCCGTTCACGGAGGTCTGCGTGCTCACACCCAAGGTGATGACCTGGGCGTTCACGGCAAAAACTCCGCACAATAAAGTCAGAAGAGTAAAAAACTTTTTCATCGTTCCAAGCATTTTAGATTGAATATTAGAATCCGTACTGGTGCAAATGCGCGTTCAGGCGCTCCTCCCACGTCACTTTGGGAAGCACGATCACATAATAACCGCTACGACGCAGTTTGAAGAGGTTGTAACGATATGTGTCCTGCGGGAGATTCCACTTGTAAGGATTGACATAGCCCTTTTGGATGATATCTTCCTCCAAATAGGTCATCCCTTCGGGGAGATATTTCTCCAACATGCCCATTTCCTGGAAATTGCCGTCCCACAGTTTGCTTACCACCAAGGCGTAGTTGAACATCGTGTAGTTCACACGGACCAACTCGGCCGGATTGTTGGCACGCAGTTCCTCCACCTTCGCAGAAGTAATCTCCTCCGCCAACTGGGGAGTCACATAGTACTCACTCATCGGTATGGTGCGCTGCGAAAAACCGAAGAACAGCACACCCATCATCATCGTAGTAAAAAAGAACTTTTTCATAACGTATAATTTTTATTCTAAACTTCTAAATTCATAAACTTCCAAATATCTCCCCTCATTTTGCGTGTCGCACACTCCTCACATTTTGTCACATCAAAATCCAACTTTTTTCTCTTTTATTTTTATATTGTTGAAAATCAGATATTTATAATCAACAAATCGCTCAAAACACTGATTATCAAAATTTTACCACAATTTCTTTCTTATTCATACAACAAATACTTCGCCCTAACCGCCTTGAAAGCGTCCAATCCCGGTTGCCATGAGGCGCGAATCACTTCGTCAGTAGCACCCTCAACAATCTGCTTTCGCAATTGGGAGGTGCCGGCAAGCTTGTCGAAAAAGTTGTTTTTGAGGAAGAAATTCGCCCTGTCGGGACAGTTCTGGTAAGCAGTCATCAGATACGACATATCCAGTTCTCCGGGAACAAGCTTGTAAAATTCATAAGAAGCGATTTCCGACAGCAAAAAACCAGCACATTCCACATCCTTGAAGGGAGGGTTTTCCGAAACTCCAGGGATGGCATGCGGGGTGAACCGATAGTCACCAGCCCGCATCCCGGGCGCGCCGTACATTTCGAACGGATGATCGGTGCCACGGCCCACGCTGACGTTCGTGCCTTCGAAAAGGCATAGCGACGGGTAGAGATAGACAGCCTCCACGGTCTGCAAATTCGGCGACGGGGCGACCGGCAAGACGTAGCGGGTTTCATGCGTGTAACCCTCCAGCAGAATCACCGTCAGGTCACACTGCACTCCGTTCGCCAACCATTTCTCGCCGTTGATCATCCGGGCATACTCCCCTATCGTCATGCCATAGACCACCGGCACCGGGTGCATGCCCACGAACGACTTGTACTGCGGGTCCAACACGGGTCCATCGACGTAGAATCCGTTCGGGTTCGGACGGTCGAGCACGATGACATTGACCCCGTTCTCGGCGGCGGCCTCCATCACGTAGTGGAGTGTGGAGATGTACGTGTAGAAACGGCACCCCACATCCTGCAAATCGAAAAGCACGATGTCCACATTTTGCAGTTGTTCGGCCGTCGGCTTCTTGTTTTTGCCGTAGAGGGAGACCACGGGCAGTCCGGTGAGCGGGTCCTTGCCGGAAGCGATGGTCGCGCCAGCCTCGGCCTGACCACGGAATCCGTGTTCCGGGCAGAACAGTTTCACGATGTTGACGTTTCGAGACAGCAGTGTATCCACCAGATGGGTTTTCCCGACCACGGAGGTTTGGTTGCCGCACACGGCCACGCGCTTGCCTTCCAAAAACGGCAGGTAGCGTTCCATGCACTCAGCGCCAGTACGCAACACCGTGCCGGAATCTTCCGGCACCGGAGCCAACGTGTCCTTGCTCGGCTTGCCTTGCACACAAGCCGTCAGCAAAAACATCATACAAAACGCTGTCCACAAATGTCTTTTCATCGTATCACAGTTAGAAAAAGAAAGCTACCCCGAAGGGTAGCCTCTTCTGTTAAGAAGCGGTTATTTCTCAACAACCATCTTCTTGGTTAAAACTATATCCTTATAATGGATGGTGTAGTAATACACTCCAGCGGCGAAGTTGTTGGTATTCAACTCAATGTAATTGACTCCCTGTTCCGCCTCCTGGACGGTCGTGTAAAGCACCTGACCATTCGCGTCAGTCAGTTCCAGCGTCACCTTGCCCGGCTCAGGCACAGAGTACGGGACACGGGTGGAGGTGATGGCCGGGTTCGGCTCGTTCTGTCCGAGATAGACGCTGTTCTCCATTTCGTAGTCGTCGATGGAGACATTCGTGCAAGAGAGCGAACGTCTGGTGTTGTTGGACGGTTTCTTGTCGTTGTCGATGACCACCGTCGCCTTCACTTCCCAGTTTTGGGTGATATTGGTCACCACAAACTCGTTCGTGGAGGTGTAAATCAAGGAATCACCGGGTTCGAGGTGTTGGACAATATGCTCGGTTTCCGTAACAATGTCGCTACCCACACCCACATTGAAGATCACATCGAACTCTTCCACTGCGGAATTACCCTCGTTGTAGAGCGCGATAATCGGGGACACGATGCTGTTCACCTGCAAGCACTCCGTGGACGTGGACTTGTCTTCCGGATAAATCACGCGGTTGACCGCCATGTCAGGCTGACCGATCACCATGTTGATGTCATCAATGCTGGGATCGATTTTGTTGCGCTGGTTGGTCACAGTGAAACGCAGACGCGCCACCTCATCCACATTCTGCAGAACTGTGAGATGGTTCATCCAGACATTGCCACCGTCTGCCTTGGTCAGTTCGTCAACCGTCTGATAGTAGGAGCCAGAGCCCACTTCGATACGCATATTGAAGTCAGCGTTGGTCGGTCCCATGAAGAACTTGTAGAAGTTGAGCTCAGCAGGATAGATTGTGGTGTAGTGCATATTGACACAGCCGCTGGTGAGCGATGTCCACTTGTTCTGGTTGCCCGTGCCGTTCACGCCAGGGATGGTCGCGTAGCCGCCGAATGCCTCGAGGCTGGTACCAGCAGAGGTGTGGTCGTGAGCCGGGCCGCCACCGGTCGCATTGTTAGCCGACGCACCGGTCTTGGCGATCCAGACGTAGTTGTTCGCATTGGAGGAGGTCACCGTCCAGTCGGTCGGCAGCTGGTAGTTGCCATCGGTTCCGACAGGGATGAACGGTTCCACAAACGGAAGCTGTTCCACCGTAGTGTCTGACACCTCGGCATCACTGCTACGAGTGTTGTTCGTCAGATACTGGTCTCCGTCATAGTTCAGCTGGAAGCTCACGTGGTAGGTGCCCAAAGCGCTGAGATTGACATTCGGGATTTTCACCGTCATCTCCGTGTTAGGAGCGATTGTACCCGACTCTACCGTCTGCGTATAGACACCCGGCGCAGCGCCAGTCACCGTGGCGGTAATCGTGGCGGGATTGCTCATGCTCAAGGTCTGCGGCTCCGTGCCGTAGTTGCGCAGCTGCACTCTCAGGATAGCATCATGGTCAGCGCAAACGTCACCCACAGGATGCAACACGCCGGAAACGCCCAAGTCAACCTGCATCGGGGAGCTGAGCAGCACGGCATAGTCTTCCGTTTCACCCTCAGCCGTGGCGGAGTTGTTGTAGAAGGAACACGGATCGGTAACATTGACCGTGGCGCAAATCACACGCATACGGGTCAAGCCGGTGTCAGCCGTGGTGGGGATGTTGATGTTTTGGGAGGTCACCGCGTTGGCATCGCCGGCCGGGATGGCTCCACTGGTGAGAATAACTTCGCTGGCCTCAAATTCGCCGTTGCGGTTGTAATCGATATAGGCACGTTTATACACCGTCTTGGTGGAAGTAGCCGTGAAGGCGTGCGTGACGCTGAAGGTGTATTCCTGACCCAAGATCAGCCCCACAGGAGCGACCGTCTGGGTGTAGTCGGTGTACATACCGTTGCCGGGAGCGGCGGAATGGTTCGTGTAAGGTGCACCGACACCGTTATTCAGGGAGCCCAAGGTCACATTCGTGATGTGGGCACCGGTGTTCAGCGACAACGGACGGGACTCGCAAGGATCCTCCTTGCTCAGGATAATGGTCACCGTGTCGTTATTGTGATAGGTATCGGTCGTGAGGCCCGTGTAAGCCTTGAACGGAGTTGCCAAATAGACACCGGTGAGGTCGCAGTTGGTGGTGAACGTCATGTTGGCGGTAGCACCGACGGCCAGGGAGCCGGAGTAGTTCTGCGTCACAGGCGCGTTGTTGCCCAGTTTGTAAGACACCGGGAAGTTGGAGGCGGCCTGCGTACCGAAGTTCTGGACGGTGACCGTCACCGTTTCATTAGCACTGAAGTTGTTGCTCTGCGACACCGGAGCGGTGATGGCCGTCACACCCACATCGTGCTGCGGCACATTGGTGTTGATGGTGATGGTGGCCTTCGGAGACTCGCAGGTGTAGTTCATCTTGAATTTCGTATGAACACGATAGGTGGAAAGCGTGAAGCTGCTTGCACCCGTCAAAGCGGTGTTCTGTCCCTTGGTCAGCACCTTCTTGGCGTTGTTGGCCATCTGGTTGTTCGCGAACTTCGGCACCGGATTGATACCGTAAGTGGTGGCGCAGCTGGCGCTTCCGCAATCGTGCTCGGCATAGAGGTACAAGCCCTCGCCATTGTAGTCGAATCCGCCTTGGACGGCAAATCCCACCCAACCAGTGTGATCGAGGAAGATGTCACCGTCATACACCAGCATAGCGGCAGCGGTTTCGGTCGGCCAGTTGACACTGCTGTTGCCCGTGGCGATAGCCTGTGCGTCAGCGGTGTTGGCTAACCAGAACTTCATCGGGATGCCCACGCCGTTGCTTTCTGCTCCACAGACATTGAAATAGATACTGTCGATACGACCCGCCGCTCCGTTCATATCCTCTTTGTTGAAGAGGATCTTGGCGTAAGAGTGGCCGTTCGTAAGCGTGAACGGAGCCGCATTCGTCTGGTTGGTGATGTTACCGGTACCGGCGACCACAGGAGCGCTGAATCCGGCAGACTCGATACGACCGCTATAGTAATAGGTGGTCGGGGCGAAAATCTGTTCGGTGGTGAAGCTGCTACCTTCCGCCATAGCCTGATTGTCGTTGGCATTCTCGTAGAAATAGTAGTAGTTCAGCGGAGCGGAGCTCGGGGTCACCGTCTGCGTGCCGCCGTAAGGCACCGTGTAGGTCAGCGCTTGCGGGGCAACAGGTTGTGCCGGGAAGTACAAGGTACCGGAAATGGTGTCGTTGGCCGTATATACCGGCATCGAAGCATTCACCGGAGTGGTGTAGATCAAATATTGGTAAGTGCGGTTCTGCGTGGCGGAACCGAGGTTCATTCCGTTGTCGAACGTGATAGTCTGCTGTTGCAACGAGGGAATCGGAGTGCTGATGGTGCTCATTCCGTTCACGGTAGCCGATCCTGTGAAGTTGGCATTCAACTTGAACGTGCCCGCAGGAATCACGGAATTGGACGTGGTGTCCTGATTGGTGACCTTCACCTGCAGTTGCGGATTCATCGAGGAAGCGCACTGATAGGAAATCGGGTACACCAACTCGTCCGTGCTCAGATCGTATTGCGGTCTGAAGACATTGATAATCACAGGGATACGTTTGGTAACACAGTTACTCTGCTGTGTCTTGCCGGACACCCAGTAAACGATGGTGTCATACAACGGAGCCGTGGTCATATACGGTGCAGCCGTGGTCGTGGTGTGAACCGGGGTTGCGGCATCCTGGGCATCATAGAAGTAATATTGCGTGATGTCAGAAGGTCTGTCGGCCGGTTGCAGAATCGTGTAAGGCTGAGTGTAACTACCGATATAAACGATGCTGTCGGGCAGATGCGCCGTGCGGGTCGATTGGAAGCTACCGGTGATGGTGTCGTTACCGCCATAGACAATCGTCTCATTATTTAAGGTAGTATATATAGTATAGTTGAACGTGATGTTAGCCGTAGGCGCGCTGAAGTTGAACGGAGTAGTGAATTCCACCACCTTGACCTCTTCGGGTGCGAAAGGTTCTGCCACCGTGTGCGTGATGGCGGAGCCGTTGAAGACAGCGTGAACCACAACCTTGTTGGCGGGAATGGGCGTGTTCAGCATGTTCTTGAGCTGCACCTGAATGTGCTCGTTATAGAGGGCGCATCCTGCTTGCGGATAGAGAAGTTCCTGAGTTTCCACATCGTAGCTCGGAATGTCCGGGACATGAACGTGGATCGGCACTTTCAAGCTACCGCAGTCGAGGTTGGCCACCGTGAAGCGGGCGTTGATACGTTTCGACACATTGGTGTAGGCACTGGTGAGCTGAGCCGTTGTGTTGGCGGCTTTCTTCTGGCACATCACCGTCGTGGTGTTCGTCATGTTGAACTGAGGATAACTTGCCGCACCCGACACATACTGACCGCAGTTGTTGCACTGCGTGCCCGTGCCCGTGCAGTAGTCGGCGCAATTGGTTTCCATGAAGATTTCAAGGTTGCCGCTGTTGAAATCGAACGGAGTCAGAAGGTCGAAATAGAACCATCCGTTGTGGTCGAAGTAAACGCGGTCGTCCAGCACCAAGGTGGCGCCGAGGATTTCATCTTCCCAGTTCACAGCAGTGGAAGTATAGACATTGTCGTCCGTGCACTTCATGTAGATCTTCATCGGGATACCCGCGGAAGCGTTGGCATTGGAGGCGGTCTTCACACTCACTGCGAAAGAGGTGATGGTGCCGTGACCGACTTCCTGCTCCAGATAGAGCGTGCGGCCGCGGGAATAACCATTGGTGAAGGTGAACGGATCGGTACCGGAGCCCGTGCCCGTGCCCACAATCACATCGTCAACGGTGCCAGGATTTGCTGTGACATAGTACGTGGTGTCGAAATAGATGAGCGGGGTCGTATACGTGTCATTATAACCCAAGAGATTCCACGACTCGTAGCCGGTGCTGGTGTACCAGCCAATCACACCCTGCGGGATGGAGGCGGGCAGCTGAGCCGACAGCGTGGATGAGGTGTGGTAGTTCACGATAACCGTGTCGGGAGCCGTCGGCGTCATCGCCTTGCCCATCGACACCAACGTGAGGCCCAACGTGTCGTTGAACGTCAGACGGTCTTGAGCCAGTTTGGTGGCCCAAACCTTGATCGCGTAGTTGTTGTCCACGTTGATCTGGTTGTTCGTGAAATCATAGATATTGTTGAAAGTGAACACCGTAGTCTCGTGACTGTGCAGCGTGTCGGTGAAATTCTCCGTCACCACACTGCCGCCATTGACGGTATAGTGCAGTTGAATGGGCGGCAGAATGTCCGTGGTACCGTTGTTCGTGATCATCACGTTTAGATGCTCATGGCCGAGGTCACAACCCGACACGGGCTGAACCAGTTCAAGCAATGCGACATCATGCACGAACGGGGTGTCAACCACCGCACCGATCATGAAACGGCCGGTCAGCTGCGGCTCGTAAGTGCCGTTGACCAGATAGTAGAACGTGGAATCGCGCAGCGGGGACTCCGTCTGGGCGCAGAGGTAGTTACCGTGAGAAAGCATCTCCAAGCCCACATAGAACTCGCCAGTGGTGTTCGTCAGTGCGAAATTGTGAATCGGGATAATGTTCCACGCATCCGGCTGCAACGTGTTGAACTCCACAGTTTCGGAGGTAGCCAGAATATTGCCGGAAGCATCCGCCACAAAAGCTTTGAATCCGTTCTCCGGATCGGCGATGTAGGAAGACTGAGGATAGAAGTACTTCACAGCGGTCACCGCCAGTTCCTCGTTGGTCTTGTAACGCACGCACGGACGGATGATCGTATTGTAGTCACCCAACAACAGGATGTCTTGAGTGGTGTCGGCATAGTTGATCACATTCGGGGTGGTCACCATACGCCAGTGCTGGGCATTGTTGATATTATGCTGGTCGTTGGCGCAACGCACCTCGACATCCTTGACCTCCGCCACGTTGTAGTCGTGGTCAGGGAAGGTGATGTACACTTCACCCTGGTAAGGAATGCTCGGGATGGTCAACGAGTCGTGCCACTGTTCCGTCGCACCGACCACATTGAGGTAAACTTTGACATTGTTCTGAGCCTGGGCGCCCTCGTTTTTCACAAGTGCACTCACCAAACCACGCATGCTGTATTCAGTAGGATTCTCACCAGCGGCATAAATCTTGGAAACGGCAATGTCGTTCGGATAGAGGTTTCTCACGCGGATACGGTCCACATTGAGGTTGTTACCTCCTCTGGAGTAGGCGTCAAAGGCGATATAGACGCAGTTGGAGGAGGCGTAGTTGGAAAGATTGAAGGTGTAGAGCTGCCACTCAGGGGTGGTAGCGCTTTGTTTGTAACGCTTGATCTGCGCATTCGTTTGACCCACCGGAACCAGTCTCGTATAGGTATTTCCGCCGTCGGTGGAAATCTTCACCACCAACGAGTCGTTTTTGTTGCTGGCGGAGTTGGCATTGTCATGCGCAAACCACAGCTCGAGGATGGGGTTGGTGGCGGAGTTCAGCACCGTCACCGGCAGGATGGCACGGGAGGTCGTACCGGCGGCGAAGTTCTTGGAATTGAAGAACAAACGGCCGGTACCGTAAACAGGCATGATAGTCGGGTTGGCGCCCTCGCCGTTTTGGAACGTCCAGTTACCGGCACCGCTGAGTTGCTCGATCGTCCAGGTCATTCCAGTACCATTGCTGAAGTCCTCCTCATAGTCGGGGATGATGTACTCCAGCGTGAAGTTCTGACGCAACGTGTCGTTGAGGTGCTGGTTGTCGCCCTGCACGTTGATAATCATGGTGAGATCCACCTGTTGGTTGCTGGGGATGACCACACCGGAGGTGATCACCTTGTTCATGGATGCCATCGGAGCGAGCGTGCCATTGTTCACATTCACCGTTTGGTTGAGGTTCAACGCAGTGGAAACCAGTTGGATGGTACCCGGATTAGAGGCGAAATTCAACGTGGCACCGCCCTTGTTGGTGATTCTGACCGTAACCTCGTATGAAGTCTGCGGACATTCACCGAGCGCAGGGCTGACCATGGCGGTCAGAGCGGCATCCACATTGGGAATGACATTCGCGTATGCGCCCATGTAGGTCAATTCCGAACGGTTGATGTTGCGGATATCCGTCAGAACGGAAGCATGACGCCAGCATTCCAAACCCGCCATGGGGTTAGGCAGCAGCATCTGGTTCTCATTGACGATGGGAGGCATCATGGAGATGTTGTCGGTCAGCGTGGTGATGGCGCCTTCCAATTCGGCAATGGAGTTACGCGAAACAGTCTTGAAAGCAACCACACCGGAACCGGAGTAGAAGTCGTTGAATGTACCCGTCGCCGTGGCATTACCATTCAAGTACAACGGGTAGTCCGTGTTGTCGGACGTCACCGTCTTATTAATGAAAATATTGTTGTATATATTAGTATTTGTATTACCGCTGTTCGACACATACAACGCTGCGGTGTTGCTGTACGGTGCGTCGGATTTCACCAACACACTGTTGTTGATCACATAAAGTCCGGCGCTGTTGTTAATTTGGATGGCGTAACTGTTGTTGGCCGTCACCGGGTAGAGAATCACCTCGTTGTTGGCGATGTAACCGTCCATGTTGACCGTGTTGTTATGCGTGGACGCGCTGGAGTTCACATAGATACCGGCAGTACCGCTGGCTGTTTTAATATGGTTGTTACGGATGTAATAGTTCTGCGTGGCCGCATTCGTCACGTAGATACCGTAATCCAGCTTGACGATAGAGTCGATAGTGTTGCCGTTAATATCCATACCAGCCACATTTCCAACATAAATACCCGAGAAATTCTGCGGATTCGTCGTGGAATGCTGGTGGATATTGTTGTGGGAAATCTGGCCGTTGGTGAAACTCGTGTTGATGGCGCGATAGCAGGAAACGAAGCTACAGCTGTCCACCAAGATGTTGTTTCTCCGCGTGGCGGAACCCACATAGTTAATGCCGAAGTTACCGCCCTGGAACACACAGTTGCGGAACGCAATAGTGTCGGGATAGGCGGTGGCGGCCGTCGAACGGACCACACAGCTGCTCACCGCGTCGGTGGAATTGAGGTTGTAAGACGTGATCTTACAACCGTCGAAAAGGATGTTGGTGCTGCCGTTTCCGCGCACCACCACGCCTCTCGAGGCCGTCGCGACGTTGCGTCCCTGAATGGTCAGATTCTTGAAAATGTAGTCTTTCACGTTGACCAACGTCACCGCGCCGAAGATGTTGGCACCGGCGTCCGTGTTCGTGTTCGTGATGATGACCGAGTTCACATCATCGCCCTGGAAGGTGATGGTGTTCACCGACGATTGTCCGATATAGGTCTCCGTGAAGTCAAAGTCCGTATAAGTGCCCGGACGGAGGTGGAAGACCACGGGACCGCCCAAACCGCAATAGTTCAGAGACACTCTCGCGGCTTCGATATCCACAAAGTCCGGGTTGGTACCGCCGATGGTGTAATGGCCTTGCATCAAACTGTCGCACGCATACGGGGAGATCCGTATCGTGTCGTTGTCGTGGGAACCATCAACTTGGCCGTTACGGGTTTGCACATAGACCGTCACGTAGTTGTAGCCGTGGGTCGGCGTGAACGTGCCCAACGACAAGGACGACGGGATGTCGAAACAGATATCGCCCGTCCAGTTGTGGGTGCTGTTGTGGGTCACAGTGCCGTTCTCGCTGCGCACCTCCAGTTTGAAGGTGCCGGAAGTCATCCCATTCGTTGCCGGAGAGTGCGCCGCATCGCTTCGGTTGGTGAAGTAGGCGCTTATCGGCTGCGGGACACCCGTGATCAGACAGTGCGGCATCGAGCTCAGGCTGTCCATGCGCACATCGTTTTGGTTGATGTTCGGATAGTTGTGGTGCGCCACCAGGAACGTGTCGAAGCGAGCCTTGCTCCCATGGGTGTCCTCGATGTAGATGTGGTAATAGATCGTATCCGCATAACAGATGGCCGGCAGCTCCCACTGCGCGTCAATATTGTGGCCGTTTGTAGTGAAACCGACGTTGGAGAAAGCATTGGTGTTGGGCACCACCACTGTGGGACCGCTGTTGATCTCATAGCTGAACTGCACCAGGTTCACGGCGATGGTGTCGTTATCGGTCAGTTTCGCCTTGATCGTGTAAGGGCCGACAATGTTGGTGAAGTTGTTGCCCACGTTATAGTAGAACGGGGCGACCATGGTGATGCGCGGAGGAATAAGCTCGCAGTTGGAAAGGCGCACCTTCACGTTGTCCACATACCAGCCGGCGCAGTCGTGCGTGCCGGACGTTGACGGGGACTGTTTGGCCTCACGGAACTGGACGCGGAAATGGGTGGGCGTCGTACCGTTCGCGAAGATGAAGGAAGACAGGTCTATCATCTCATGGCGCCACCAGGTGTTGTTCGGCACGGCTGTAATCTGGTTTGCATTCCAGATGGAATACATACCGTCTTTGAATTTACCGCCCGAAAACGCGGCATTGGTCGTGCTTTTCGCGTCTCCGTAATAGAAATCGCTGTTACTGCTCACGATGAGCTGTTTCCACTGGCCCCAGTTGTAGTTGCCGTCGTTATCCATACCTTGGGCGACCTGGTAGAAAATCGTGGCGTTATCCAACTCGTGCACCTTGCAAATGTGGTCGAAATCGAGATACACATGGTTGACCGCGAAGCCCGTCGTGTTCAAAGGAATAATTCCACTGGTTGCCGTGGAGTTACCTGTTGTGTTGTACACCGGCGTGTGGAAACACTTTGGCGACGACTTATACAACTCGTAATTGTGCGCCCAGTCGGGGTAGGAGATTCCGACACCGGCAAGACGCCAGTCTCCGTTTGCCTGGCCACCCAATGCGGTGGAGGTCACGAACGAGTTGCTGGCTCCATCGAAATTTTCTTGATAAATGGTTGTGGTGTCCATCGGTTGGGCGAACAACAGGACAGGCATCACAACAGCCATCAAAACAAATAGCAGTTTTTTCATATTTTTGGACTTTTTTATTATTCTATATAACTCATATTCAATATTTTACAAACCAACCCCACATCCTTTCCTCTCTTGTATATTCGCAAGATGGTTTCCTGACAAAACCCGTTTTGCACTAATATACAATTAAGGGGGCAAAGATACAAAAAAAATCGAAAGTTGGACGAAAAAAAAACAATTTTTCAGCCGCGCAAAATATTTTCGCAAGCATCCACTGTGGTGGCTCCCATCAGCTGGATTTTTTTAGGCTTGAAATTGAACACGCCGCGAAAATATCCCGAGTATTGAGTGCGCATTTCCAGCACGGCGGCGCGTTCTCCTTTGGCTTCGACATTCTCGCGCAGATGCCGCATCACCAGGTCGACTCGTTCTTCGTATGTGGGTTCCGGCAACGTTTCATTATTACGTAATGCCTTGATTTGTCGAAAGATCCATGGATTTCCGATGGCGGCGCGTCCCACCATCACCGCGTCAACGCCGTAGCGTTCCCGAAAGAGGACGGCTCGCTCCGCACTGTTGATGTCGCCGTTCCCGATCACCGGGATGGTCATCCGCGGGTTGCGTTTCACCTCCCCTATCAGCGTCCAATCGGCTTCTCCGCCATATTGTTGCGCCCGCGTGCGACCATGTATCGCAATCGCTTGGATTCCAACATCTTGCAGTCTTTCGGCCACCTCGACAATCGGTTTGTCAGTGCTGTCCCAACCCAAACGGGTCTTCACGGTCACCGGAAGCTGCACTGCCCTGACCACCGCCGATGTGAGTCGCACCATCTTGGGAATGTCCTGCAAAATGGCCGATCCGGCGCCCTTGCTGACGATTTTCTTCACCGGACAACCCCAGTTAATGTCAATGAAGTCGGGCTGGTACTGTTCCGCAAGCTTCGCGGCCGACACCAGCGCCTCCTCGTCGCTCCCGAAAATCTGCACCCCGAACGGGCGTTCCCCGTCGGTGAAATCCATTTTCCGGATGCTTTTCTCCACCACCCGCGACAAGGCGTCGGACGATATGAACTCCGAAATCAGCACATCCGCGCCATATTCTTTGCAGATACGCCGGAACGCCCCGTCGGTAACGCCCTCCATGGGGGCGAGATAGACCGGGAAGTCAAACTGCCGCAATATATCTTTTATCGTCATAAAAATCGGGCGCAAAAATAATTTTTTTATTTTTGCCGCTCGGAAAATATTTTAATGTCAAACATAAAAAAACAAAAAAATGATGAAAAAAATTATCGCATTATTCGCTTTTGTCAGCGTGATGTGCTCACTGTCAGCACAAAAGGTCAGCGAGACCACAACTCTTTACGGCAAAGACCAACTGACCGGCTTCACCACCAACATCGAGAAAACACCCGTCGAGATTGTTGAAAACACCCTGGTCAACAAATTCGAAGGCAAACTCAACCTGAAAGGTTCCAAGAAAAAAGGTTTCCATGTGTATGAAAACCAAACCTGTCCCACTTTTGGCGAGGCCCGCTACGACATCTACTTCACCACTCTCGAAGTGGGCAAGAAGAAGAACAAAGGCACGCAGGTGATCTTGGTGGTTTCCACCGGCAACATGAACTGCATCACCTTCTCCACCGACCCGCGCACTTCCCGCAACATCGTTTCCTTCCTTGAAGAGCTGCAATACGACGTGGAAGTCTATAAGACCGACATGCGCATCGAACAACTCAAGAACGAAATCGCCGCCCTTGAAAAAGAGCGTCAATCTATTGAAAAAGACCAAGCCAAGGTGAAAGACAAAATCACCGCCACCAACGACGAAATGAAGAAAAACGCCGATTTAGTGGAAAAGAAGACCAACGAGATCACCCGACTGCAAGAAAGATATGCGTCATCTCATGACGCCGCTTTGAAGGAACAAATCTCCACGATCGCCAAGGAAAAACAGACCCTGCTAAAAACACAAGCCAAGCTGCAAAAGAGCCTTCTGGGCATGAACGACGAACTCTACAAACTGACCAACAAGCTGGATGCCAACGCCAAAGCCATCGAGGAAAAAACCGCGGAACTTAAAAAACTGCAACGTTAGCCATGGCCTCCATCATTGACGGAAAACTCATTTCCGACAACATCAAAACGGAAATCGCAGGCAAAGTCAAAGACCTGTTGGACAAAGGTTTGCGAGCCCCTCACCTGGCGGTGGTCATCGCCGGTGACGACGGTGCCGCGCTCAGCTACGTGAGCAGCATCGAAAAACAGTGCAAAGGAGTCGGGTTCATCTCTTCGGTATATCACCTTTCCGACAAAACCTCGGAGGAGGAGTTCCTGTCCACGATTGACTTCCTGAACTCCGACGACGAGATCGACGGATACATCATCCAGATGCCGCTGCCCAAGCACATTTCCATCGAAAAGGTGACAGCGCACGTGAGTCCCGAAAAGGACATGGACTGCTTCCACCCGGAAAACATGGGCAACCTGCTCCTCGGGAAAGAGTGTTACCTGCCCGCCACTCCGCATGGTGTCATCGAGCTGATTCAACGCAGCAATATCGAGACCAAAGGCAAAAACTGCGTGATTGTCGGCCGCAGCAACATTGTGGGTAAACCTCTGGCTATGTTGATGTTACAGAAGAGCGTCAACGCCACCGTGACCGTCTGCCACAGCCACACGCAAAACCTGCCGCAGGTGTGCCGCCGCGCTGACATCCTCATCGTGGCCATCGGCCAACCGGAGATGATCACCGCCGAGTACGTCAAACCAGGCGCCACCGTCATCGACGTGGGCATCCACCGCATCGACGCGCCCGACCAGCCCAAAGGCTACCGTCTCTGCGGCGACGTGAAATTCGACGAAGTCGAGAAAATATGCGGGGCTATCACGCCTGTGCCCGGCGGCACCGGCGCCATGACCACCGCTTGCCTTCTCCTCAACACGTTGAACGCCCGCTTGAAAAAAATCTGACTTTCTATCAGTAACTTCCCGTTACTGTCTGACGACCACAAAGGTGCAGGAATTCGCAATTCTTGCACCTTTTTGTATCTTCGGTCTGCAGGAAAGGCGTCTTATCGTCAAAAATCTTCAGGAAAAGTTTGTCCAAATGTTTTGACAAATCCGTTTTGTGTTTCAGCAAGTCGCTATCTCCCAATATGCTAGCATGAAAAATATAATTCGGGTTATTCTTATTGATTTCATGAGTACTGATGATACCCGCCTGCACCGTTTCCGGTTTCTGAGGGCAATAGAAATCATACATGATAGCATAAAACACCAACTGGAACAACTTTTCATAATCAGGATTGTCGAAAATCGGGGCAAGCGGATCCGGTTCCGCCATTTCCTGATTCTCCGCCTCTGCCTTCTTTTTATTCGTTTTAGGAACTTTCACCTGCAACTTGGACGCCTCCACCTTTCCCGTCTTGTAATCCAAAATCATCGCATTATTGCCACACTGCTGCACACGATCAAGGCTACCCGTCAAAACAACCTCTATCCTCCGATTTCCGTCCTCGGACACAACGGGATATCTCAACTGGTTTATTTGCAATTCATTATCTGTAATTTTCCACGAAGGATCTCTCAATTCCCTCTTGGCCACTTCCAAATACCGGTTCACCGTCTCCCCAATGACCCGTCGGTTAATCAGCCATTGGCCTTGCGACAAATCACTGTCAGACAAGTCTTTACGTCCTTTTAATTTTCGGATTTCAGCACAGACATCCTCATCTGTGCGGGCGATATGCCGGTTTATTATCTCTCCGAAATTATCCGGATTCGGTTCGGCGGCGACCTCGTCCAGCGCCTTCTTGAATAACGCGTGAACAACCGTCCCCAATTCGTAAGACTCCATACGGTCGCCCAAAACCTGTGTCTCCCGAATCCTCATCAAAAAACGGAAACAAAACTTCAACGGGCAGGCAATGTATGCCTGGAGCGACGAGGCGGAAAATTCGAAAGCATGAAGACGTTTCATAATATCTTCTGACTTTTCGATTTTCAACGGCTCACAAGCCGGCAAATCCAAATTGAAATCCAGTTTATAATGATTGATTTTTATATTCGAAAGATTCTGCACCTGTGCTTCATACTCCAACTGGGCAATGAAACGGCTCCTCTCGGCAATGCTCACATCAGAGGCCCGATTGTATATAAGCGACACATTTTCAGCTCGTTGAAGTAATCTGAAAAAGTGATAGGCATACACTTGATCCTGATACAGGTAATTGGGCAGAGCATCTTTGCCGTCCAACTTGAACTTGAAATCGAACGGCAACAGAGAATCGTACGTAATGCCCTTTGGCAGAACCCCCTCGTTGACGGAAAGCATAATCACATTCTTAAAATCCATCAATCGGGTTTCCAAAAGTCCCATCACCTGAAGACCTTTAGTGGAATCGCCTTCCATAGAGATGGTCACCATGGAGGTCTCCTTCGTGACAGCGAACTTCAAAAACGCAAAGTCAACCAGCTCATTTTCAGCAAAGAAATTGTTGAATTCGGTTTGCATTTCCGAGAGAATCCGGTTCACCTCTTTCCACAGCGATTTGTATAACGTTTCCACCGTCACGGATTCGGCAAACTGGCAGAACCGAAGCAGGACAGTGGGAAACAGACGGGACTGTATCGTCTTGGAATCACTCGCAAACAACTCACTATGCGGAAGTTGCGAATATTTCAACACCGTTGGGAAATACGCGGCTTGCGGTTTCGCCAACCGAAGGAGCTCATGCTCCCAGAGTTGTTCGACCATTTCACCGCTGAACAGGGACTCGGCAGCTATATCGGAAGAGAGGGAAACGGCAGATTCATAGACAGCAAGCAGCTGTTGGATCAACGCATAGACCGGAGTGGTGGCGAACGGAATCCCCATCGTAGCGTTAACTAACACTTTCTCAGGCTTATAGGAAAGCAAAAACGGGAGAAGCAGATTCTCATCCGCAAGCACGACGGCGGTATCGGACATATCCAGCACTGTTTTATCGTCCTCGGACGAATCCGCCCCGTTTTGACTTTTTTGCTGTACAATCCGATTCACCTCACGAATTGCACAATATATCTGCCGCATATTTCCAGAAGTAGCCACGACATTCACCGTTTTCGGGTTTTCGGCGTAATCGCATCCGCAAAACTCCAGCTTTTGGAGGTCTATCCCGAGTTTTTCACAATTCCGCCGGATGAAGAAGGACGTCTCCTGTTGATTCGCATTCGACGGGGCGGAAGTGTCCAAGTGGCAGTAAAACGGGTCCAGGTCGAAATAAATTTCTGTAGGGAAATGGTCCCGCAAATAGCTGACAACGGCCAATTCCGAGGGAGATAGCGCATAGAATCCGGCAAAGACGAAGCGTCTGAAGGGGATCTTGGCGGACAACTCCGGCATGTTTTCCGCGCAATCCCGATACACCATGCCTTCGTACGCTTCCCCATTCTCTTTCATCAACTTCCTGAAATCCAAGTAAATATCTGCCAAACAGTCGTTAAAATAGATTTTTTCGCGGTCGGCTGCCGACGGTTCATCCTTTCCAAAAGGGATTTCAAAGCGGGCGGCGGCGGCATACTCTTTCAGGCTATTCTGGACATCTTGCATTTGCATGTCCATATCGCTGATATCTTTAAGGAAAACGCTGCCCCAAGAGAGGATGCCATGCAACTCAAAACGGTCGCCCCTGTAATCGCGGGTCGAAGAATAGAGACGGAGCAGCTGGGAGACCTGATCCGTCACTTTCAATCCGGAGAGCCAGCCGACGAATTCCTCCATGGTGAAGATGTGCGGCGCAAACATGGGGACGTTGCCATTGCGTTCCAGAAGATCCTGCTGTATTTTCCTCCTGGCGCGGCGGTTAGGCAGAATGATGGCGGTGTCATGCATCGGTACATCGGTGGCCAGAACCTTGTCTATAAACTGTGTGAGAAAAGGAACCATAATCATTATATAATCGGCCGCAAATGTACACAAAAAAATAAAATTCAACGAAGTGCGCTTTCAACTTTTTTTGTACTTTTGCGGCATTGTTTCACCAAAATCTAAAACTATGGACGTAGTAGGTATTATTCTTTTCCTGCTTATCGGCGCAGTGGCCGGCTGGTTGGCTGGCAAGTTGATGAAAGGCGGCGGTTTCGGACTGATCGTCAACATCATCGTCGGTGTGATTGGCGGTTTCTTGGGCGGCTGGCTCATGAGCCTGCTCCACATCCAAAAAGCCGGACTCCTTTGGGAGCTCATCGTCTCCGTCATCGGAGCTGTGGTGCTGCTCTTTGTCGTTTCCCTGTTCAAGCGGAAATAAAAGGCCCCGACATCCTGCGACACGCCCCCGTACATGCCATGCACATACGGGGGCGTTGTTTTTCACTTTTTATGCTTCTTTTGCTGGCGTTTCTTGCGCTGTTTCATCTTCTCCACCGAATCCAAGTATCGTTCGCGCACATGGGAGATATATTCGTCCGTGAACTTCGGATTGCCATATTTAGCCATCTTTGCCTCAATGTTGGCAGCGCGTCCGAGAAGGTAGGACGTGGGCTTCGCCGGATTTCGCTTTCGAGGGTTGGGGTAACAGGCCGTGATGAGGGCGGCCTGATGCGCCGTCAACTGTGAGGCGTGGCAATGGAAATAGGTCTGCGCTGCCTTCTCCGAGCCGTAGATGCCCGGTCCCATCTCAATCACGTTAAGGTAAACCTCCATGATGCGTTCCTTGGACCAGAACGTTTCTATCAGAAAAGTGAAATAAGTTTCCACCCCCTTACGCACCCATGAGCTCCTCGGCCAGCAGAAAACATTCTTGGCGGTCTGTTGCGAAATGGTGCTGCCGCCACGGTGTCTCCTTCCACTTTTCCGTTCCTCGATCACCGTGTTGATGGCAATCACATCAAAGCCCCTGTGCCCCAGAAAGTAATTGTCTTCCGACGCGATGGCGGCACGGTACATATACGGTGATATTTTCTCTATAGGAACCCACTTCTTATGAATTCCCGTGCCATCCTGAATGGCTCTGACACACTGGAACGGGGTTATCGGAGGGTTCACCCAACGATACAACAACGGGAGCAATATGCTGATGACAAACAGCACCAGCAGCGTTTTCCCGATGGTTTTCAAGATTTTTTTCCCCTTTGAACTGCTCTTCTTCTTCGACATTTCCACTAACTTTGACTCAAAACGGTGATTACAGAAACCTTACAGGTCGCACACCATTTTGGGGCGGCAAAAATATTTTTTTTATGAATGCGGTGTAATCGAAAAAATTTTATATTTGCACTTTAATAATTCTAAAAAACTAAAAAACTAAAAAATAATAAATTTTATAATTAAATTAATATTTTTCAAACCTTAAAAAACAGAATATGAATACGTTAGTTGAATTTCTCAAAAACTTTTTGCTGAGTCCAGTCGGGACATTCTCGACCATCGCAAGCGTCCTCAGCATCGCCGCATGGCTCATCGTCATCGCCACAAGAAAAGTGACCCGCCTTGAACTTTCACAAAAACAGCTGGAAACCGATCACAAAGAAGTCGTCAAAAAGATCGACCAACTATCGGCCGACATGCGGGATGGTTTCCAAAGGATGGAAGATCGATTCGAAAAAGTGGACGAAAAATTCGAAAGCCTGGAGCAAAAGATGGATGAAAGATTCCAAAAAGTGGACGAAAAATTCGAAAGCCTGGAGCAAAAGATGGACAAAAAAATCGTGAAATTGGACGAAAAATTCGATCGCAAAATCGAAAGCCTTTCGGAGAAACTGGACAGGAACACGGAAGAGCTTCGAAAAGATATCGCCAACTTGCGTACAGATGTCAGAATCTTACAGCACGACAACCACAACGCCAAGTCTCCCGCCTCAAGAACGAAAAGTTTCCGGCAGGGAAACAGGAGAAGAGCTGCGGCAGGGTTCTAACGCCGCCAATCCGGCGCATCGCCGCGAGCGACCTCAACCTGGTAACCCGTAGTGGCAATCCTGACACCCAGACAGTTGACACACTGCGCGGACTCGTCTCCCGTGCAAATCTTGTTGTCATACAAATCGTATTTCTTCCGGACAGATACCGGCGAGAGGTTCGGCATCACCACATTGGCGCCAGCCAGAAGCCCTTTCTCCCGCCCGGTTTTGTCGATGGTGCCCAACGCAGTGGTGGAAGGCAACAACAATTCCGGCATCATAAGGCGCAAAAGCCCCAGCATGAAGAGCGTCAACTCTGCCGTGCCACCCGTCTCGTTCGCGAACGGGGTGGCATGGTGTGGAACAAACGGCCCGATTCCGACCATTTGCGGCTGCAACTTCTTGATAAACAACATGTCCTCGGCAAGATATTCGGGCGTTTGGTATGGACTGCCCACCATAAAACCCGTACCCACTTGATAACCAATCTCCTTCAAATCCCAAAGACACTGGATCCGACGCTCATGTGACATCCACGCAGGATGCAACTGAGCATAATGCTGCGCATTGGCGGTTTCATGCCGCAACAAATACCGGTCCGCACCCGCATCATAATACTTCTGATAGCGTTCTTTGGTCCGCTCGCCCAACGACAGTGTCACCGCGCAATCAGGATACCGATTCTTGATTTCACGGATCAAACGCACCAGCAGCTCGTCCGTGAAATGGGCATCCTCGCCGCCCTGCATCACGAACGTCCTGAAGCCCAAGCGATAGCCTTCTTCACAACAGCACAAAATATCTTCCTCCGTGAGCCTGTAGCGTTCAACGGACGCATTACCGCGACGAATGCCACAATAGTAGCAGTCGTTGGCACAGTAGTTGGAAATCTCGATGAGACCGCGCAGATAAACCGACTTCCCGAAAAACCTCTCCCGCACGGCACGAGCACGCTCGAACAGGAAACGAGCATCCTCCTCGGAATGCTGCGCAATCAATTCGACAAATTCCTCCTTTTCGAGAAGATTTGTTTCTTCCAACTTGGATATCAATGTTTTACAGTTCACCATAGAATCATTCATTGAGGCCGCAAATGTACACTTTATTCCCAAACGACACATGATTCACAGAACAAAACCCATGTTTGCATATTGAAAATAATTATACTTTTGCCCTTTCAAAAAACTATGGCCGGCCTCTACCTCCATATCCCGTTCTGCAAATCCAAATGCGTTTACTGTGGATTCTATTCCACTGTGAATCAAAAGGATATGGACAAGTATGTAAGTTTTTTGACAAAAGAGATGGCACTGCGTAGCCGCGAAACAAATGGAGAGACTATAAAGACCGTCTATTTCGGAGGAGGCACTCCCTCTTTATTGCAAATATCTCAATTGCAACAAATTGTCACCGCCATCAAGCAGCATTTTTCCATCGAAGAGAATGCAGAAATGACCATCGAGGCCAATCCCGAGCAACTGACCAAAGACTATTGCCTCAACCTTAAAACATTAGGATTCAACAGAATAAGTATCGGTATTCAGTCTTTTCACGACGAGATTCTACAGTTCTTAGGACGGAAACACACCGCAAAAGAGGCCATTCAGGCGGTGGAAAACGCCCACGCTGCTGGTTTCGAGAACATCTCCATCGACCTCATCTACGGCGTGAACGAGCGCAACAACACATTGTGGCAGAAAGAGTTGGAAACAGCGTTCCACTTGCCAATAAAACATTTCTCCGCATACGCCTTGACGGTTGAGGAGAATTCTTTACTCTACCGCCGCATCCATCAGCACAAAACCATGGAACCCGATGAGGATTTGGCATCCATACAATATAACATATTGTCGGAATCTGTGGAGAACTCACCATTCGCACAGTACGAGGTCTCTAACTTCGCGATGAAGGGCTGGGAGTCCAAGCACAACTCCGCTTATTGGCATCGCGTGCCGTACCTCGGTCTGGGACCTGCGGCACACTCCTATGACGGACGGCACCGTTCCTGGAACGCCCCCACCCTATCGGCCTATTACACCCAAATAGAAGAAGAAAAAACCTGTTTCGAGCACGAAACCCTTACCGACATTGACCAATACAACGAGTTTGTACTCTTAGGGTTACGCACACGCACCGGCATAAACCTATGCGAGATGGAAGAACTTTTCGGTCTCGAAAGAACTGCTTCTTTCCAACGGTATTTCAAAACGGAAGTGGAAAACGAACTCTATCGCCTGGAGGACAACCGTCTTCGGCTCACTCCGCAAGGGCTTTGGCTCTCCGACGGCATCGCCAGCGGCGCATTCCTCACAAACATTGTTGATTCCTAATGATTTAGACACCTCCAACAGCCTAAGTCATAGTCTAAGTCTCAAGTCTCAAGTCCCAAGTCTCAAGTCTCAAGTCCCAAGTCTCAAGTCCCAAGTCTCAAGTCCCAAGTCAAAACAGCGTCGGTTCCCAACTTTGGAGACCTTCCGCCTTGGCGTTGGACTGCGCCTCCATATTCAACAGTTTGATTTTACGGGAGACATCCCAACGGTAGCCGCCGAGAGTACCATTGGTGCAGACCACGCGATGACAGGGTACGACACACATCACGGGATTAGCACCCACCGCCTGTCCCACCGGCCGCGCCGCCTTGGGTCGGCTAATCCGTTCGGCGATGTGCCGGTAGGTGGTCACCATGCCGTTGGGGATCGTGAGCAAATCGCGCCACACCTCAAGTTGGAACGGTGTGCCATACAGGTGCAGGCAAAGACTCGGCACCTTGTCATCGTGGCGACGGAGTAGCAAAAGGGCTTTCTTGTGCAAAGCGACGGTACGGTTGCGGAAACGCGCCTTGGGAAAATGCCGCTTCAGCGTTGCTTCGGGTTCCCACTTCATAGCGGCGGGCATCAAGAAACAAATACCCTTGGGCGTTGAGGCAATCAGCACGCGCCCTATAGGAGCGGACTGGATGCTGTAGCTGATGGTGAGGGGTTTCTCCTTGCCCAAGAATTCCTCCCGCGACATCGGCTCAATCCAGATGCGGCAGTGTTTTTTGTCGTTCATTTCAAGCGAATTAGACGGCAAAGATACAAAAATATACAGGTTGCTCCGTTTTGAAACGGAAAAATAGTATCTGAGAAGAAAATTATGTATTTTTGCCGCACAGGATTTTTCAGAAAATAATAATCTCGAATATGAAAAAAATCACCTTTTTGACCATCATCCTCGCGGCCGTTATGATGTTCGGCTGCCAGAAACCCAAAGCCATCGTGGTCATCCCCGAGCCCGTGGAAGTCACCCCGAAAGGCGGACAGTTCACTATTGACAGCCAGACGATGCTCTGCTTCGACAACCTCGGGGCCGAATCGTCCGAAGCATCGAAAATGATCCGCGACCTCTATGAGAGCTACTTCAAGCTGCGTCCCAACCTCGGCGACGCGGAGAGCGCGAAAAAGCACTCCATTCTATTCAGTATCGGCAAAAAAGAGCTCAAGGATATCGGCGATGAAGGTTATAAGATGCAAGTGAAATCCAACCGGATTGTCGTGGAGGCCAACACCACCGCCGGACTCTTCTACGCCATGCAGACGCTGATGCAGCTCGCCGGCACCGACAAACTGGCCGACAACAAGACTTTCGCCGTGCCATGCTGCCAAATCACCGACTACCCGCGCTTCGCCTACCGCGGCGCCCACCTCGACGTGTCGCGCCACTTCTTCGACACCGCCTTCGTGAAGAAGTACATCGACATGCTGGCGTTCTTCAAGATCAACAAGTTCCACTGGCACCTCACCGACGACCACGGCTGGCGCGTGCAGATCGACCAATATCCTGAGCTCACCCGCGTGGGCGCGTGGCGTCCCGAACGCACTTCTTGGGACACGCTGCACCCGGTGATGCCCGAAGAGCCCATGACCTACGGCGGCTTCTACACCAAAGAGCAGATCCGCGATATCGTGCGATACGCTGCCGCCCGCCACATCGACATCATCCCTGAAATCGAGATTCCCGGCCACTGCAGCGCCATCCTCGCCGCCTACCCGCAGTACGCCTGCGACAACTACCCCTACACCGTGGCCGTGGGTCCCTACTGGCCGCCCAAAGCCATCATGTGCGCCGGCAACGACGGCGTGCTCACTTTCTACAAGAATGTCCTCACCGAAGTGGCCGAGCTCTTCCCCTACCCGCTCATCCACATCGGCGGCGACGAAGCCTTCAACGACAACTGGCAGGTCTGTCCGAAATGTCAGCAACGTATTCAGGACAAGGGACTTAGAAATGAACTTGAGCTCCAGCAGTGGCTGATGAACCAAATCGAGCACCATCTGGATTCGCTCGGCAAGAAGGCCATCATCTGGGACGACATCGTGTCGGACGACATGGTGAACACCTCCACCATCATGTGCTGGCAGGGCCTCGACGTGGCGAAAACCGCAGCTAAGCACGGTAACGACGTCATTATGTGCCCGACCACCCACTGCTATTTCAACTACTACCAAAGCAAGGACAAGGACGAGCGGCTTTGCATGGAGGGTTATGTCTCCTTAGGCAAGGCCTACTCTTTCGACCCGATGCCGGAGGGCTTGAGCGAGGCACAGCAGAAGCACATCCTCGGCGGACAGTGCAACCTCTGGACCGAGTTCGTGAACGACCCCGAAACGGCCGAATACATGATCATGCCGCGACTGTTCGCGTTGTCGGAATGCGTTTGGAGCCCGAAAGAGAAGAAAGACCCGAAGAAATTCGCCACGAAAGTCGATTTCGAACGGAATTTGATGAAAAAATTGGGATACCGGCCTTCGAACAGAACCGTGATGGAACTGGAATAGTTCAATGAAAAATGAAGAATGTAAAATGAAGAATATTGGGGCTGTCCGGTGGGGCGGCCTCAATTTTTTTCGAAAATACAATACAAAAAATTAACTAATATTAGTTAAAATTTAATTCCATTATTTTCAACCATCTAATTATCAGCAATAAAAAAAAATCCTACCAAGTCATTAGCATACATAAAAAAATATTATATCTTTGCAGCATCATTTTTATAAACAAAAAGAATCAAGAATCATGGAAAAGAAAGATCCCATTGAAGAAGCCCGAAGGTATGTGGCAAACGCGAAAGAGATTATCAAGAATGCGAACTATGACCCTGAAACAAAGTCATACGAAGACCGCAAATACATCAAGACGGCAGGCGATATCCTATGGAAAGGATGTCTGATCGCGCTTGACGCTGTCCTGCCTATTCGCAACGGCAAAGGACGGCCATCAATAGAGAAATACAAAGCAGCAGCAGGAAAGCGAGATCGCAAGCTTCTGCAATTCATCAACATCGGCTATGACACCATGCACCTCGTAATGGGCTACGACGGGAACAGAAACAAAAATGTTTGCGACACGGGCTTTGAAAACGCCAACGCCATCATAGATCGGTGCGCGACACTCTATCCTGGAACGCCGTGTGCGTGAGAATTATCAACGAGTTATTCTTCGAAAGCCGACGGCGACCATTCGGACTTCACCACACGACCTGAATCCAACGTAATCGTCTGTCTTCTATCTACTTTCATCTCTTTCATCCCAAACATATCCTCTTCCACCTCCCCATACTCCACAACAAAACTTCCGCTCATCCAAAAAGCGAAAACACGTTTGTTGACAATGCGTTCCGGACGGAACAACTCCGTCAGACTAACACTTTCCTCGTCATACTCAAAGAGACCCAACCCGCTCTGAAGCACGACTTGGGCGAGAAAGACAGAGTCGTTTTGAATGATCCAAGAGCAGACTGGGGCACCGTTTTTTTCAAAATTCTCCCAATTGAAAGGAAACTGCAACGGGTCGTTGTCATACAGCGACATCAGCATGGGGCGGAAATCACGAGCCCGGAACCGTCCCTGATGATTGGAAAATATCACCTGATCATGAGCCAAACCGCTCCGCAAATAAAAGGAGAGATAACATTGGTTGAGATAAGCCATCTGATATTTCTCCATCAGGTCGGAATCTTTCTTATAATTTTTCTTAAAATCCTTCAATCTTTCCCTATCTTTGGGCATCAGGGTGACATCCTTCAACATTTTACCATTACGAAAATAAAGATAACGGACCCATTTTTCAGATGCACCGCTTTTAACATCCTGATACGTCGGGGTGATTTCCAAAACCCCTGAAAACCAATCCGCGAATACCGTACCATCTTTCCCCGGGGCAACACCTGACAACGACTGGATACCGAAAAAAGCAGGCTCGGCCATCGTGTCAATGCGAGTACTGTCAGTTGGCCAATAGGTACCTGTCCCGCCGAAATGAGAGCGTGAATCCACGGAGACAAGGTAGAGTGCACTGTCACAAACCTGCCAAGTGGCGACATGCCCACGATAATTTCCTGTGCTAAAGCTTCTGAACGGAGATTCCGTGTCCGTGCGAATATAGAGGACCTGTAACGGAGATGGATGCCCCCAATTGACATACAAGTCGTATTTCTTCTCATTTTCAAGAAAGATATCTGATTCCTGATCGGTGGCGTATGCAGTCATACAAAACGCCATCAACACGACCGCCATCATCGCTTTGAAAAACGGGATTCTGCTATTGAAACGACTGGCAAACATTGTATTAGTATTTTTTCATTCGACAAAAACACACCTTAATTCCATTGCTCAATCAATGTGAGATGTTTTTGTGTATTATTGCTTCCCAATCCTATAAATCTTCACCGTATCCCTGACATCCCTTTCAGGATAGAAGATTTCCACGGAATCCATAATGTTGATAGATTTCGATGCGAACCAATAGTTGTAATTAACACCGCGCGTGTCGAATGGTTCCGTGGTGAACTGGATGCCGTTGGGCAAAACGAAAAGGGTCCAATAAATGATGCTGTCGTTGTCCATTTCGGTACATTTGAGCCGGTACATTGGCTGCCCGTCAAATTCCACGAGCGCCACTTCATCGAAATAAGAACCTGCACTCCCTGAAGTAAGGGTGTCGGAGCCACCCTCTATATTTAGAACAATTCGGTCAAATTCAGTGCTAGTGAACGAAAAGGGTAATCCCACAACTTTCAATCTCTCATTGTTTTCTTCTATCGGTGTTCCATATTTATAAACAGGTACCCGTTTCATCACCTTCATGGGCTCAAAATCCAAGGCTTTCCATAGATAAGAATCGAAATAGCCGTATCTTTTCGACTCCTTTGAGCAGGCACAATGGTTTTTTACTGGAAGCGACGGATACACTTCGTGGTAAAATTGGAGACGGGTTTCCAAGGTCATTCCTTCCAGCGGATCTTTGTCTCCCGAGAGTCGCATTCCGATTACCATGGCAGGGTCATGCAACGGCGGTCGCCAGCCGTCGTAGGGACAAATGCGGGTGTGGTAACGGAAATGCATCCCTAAAATACGCTCGGTCATTGGGTTCTTGGTGTCATATTCTCCTTTTTTGACCTTCTTGGCTGCAGAAGAGAAGAGGATTGCCGACACAACAGTGAAAATCACACACACTGCGATACCAACAAAATACCACGGTTTTGACTGCTTTCGGACAGGATGTTTCACATTTCGCCAGACCAGTAAGAAAATGAACAAAATGGATACGGGAAACAGGATGACCAAAACTCCAGAGAAAATCACCCAATAGAAGAACACTCCCGTGCTGATGCCGCAAATAAAGGCGTTAAGCCGCCAAAGAGGAGTCTGTTCCAGCCAGGTGAAAGTAACCATATTGACAAAACAGACGATTTGCACCGCCATCGCCCATGGCACAAAGACGCAAAAGCCACCGTTGTAGGTAGTGTTAAGCCATATTGAGATGGCGATGAGTATGATGTTCAGCACAGGGATAATGTAGTGCCAATTCTTGTCACTATGCTTATGAAGAAACTGCAATATCCTTTTCATTAGAGCCGAATTACGAACGAACGCATGATAACGGTTTTGTATTCTTTTTTATTGTTGATTTCATAACTGTTTGCCCGAAACGGGTAGGAGACGACGCTTCCAGCGTCGAAAAACACATACCGTAGGTGTGCGGACCTATTTCCATGCATGAAAAAACATGTAAACAGCCAAATCATTTTTCCTCTAACAACGGCAACAAAAACGACCGCTTGTCAAGAGGGAAATCGTTTTTTATTTCACCACTCCGGCTTTCTCTCAAACACCATTCCCTCTCCGCTCATCGGGTGCGTGAACGCAATCCGCGCGGCGTGCAGATAGAGCCGGGCGGCACGGCGACCGTAGAGGTTGTCGCCCTTGATGGGACAACCTAACCCTTCCGCGTGGGCGCAGTGGACGCGCAGCTGGTGCGTGCGACCTGTGAGCGGATGGAGTTCCACAACGTGTTCGTCCACAACACGATACAACGTCACAGCGGGTTTTCCGTGTTCTTTATCGATCTTCTGGAACGGGCGATGCATCAGGTCGGGTGAGAGCGGCAATTCGATGCGCCCCTCCTCCCCTATCGGCAACGGCCTACCGTCCAATACTGCCACGTAGGTCTTGTGTATCTGCCTGTCCCTGAACTGTTTCTGCAGACGGTAATGCGCGGTTTTGTGCTTCGCCACGACCAGCAGCCCGCTGGTGTCCATGTCCAACCGGTGAACGACTAACGGTGTTTCGCCTTCTTGGCAACGTTCTTGCAGAATGGAGATTACGGATTCGCGGTGCGACTTCCCCGGCACGCTCAGCATCCCCGAAGGTTTGTTCACGACCCACAAATCGGTATCCTCATAGACGATTTCCAATTGCTTGGAAAGGTCGCGATGCGAATTTGCAGCCAACACCTCCGGTGGCAGCATGTAGGTCAGCACAGGCTTGCATTTGCCCGAGCAGGCGGGATAATAGTGCAGATGGTGACGGATTTCCCCCTCGGGCGATTTCCCCCACCAGAACATGGCCATCTGGATGGGTTTAAGTCCGTGTGTGTAAGCGTATTGCAGCAATTTCGGTTCGCAGCATTCGCCCGTGCCGGCGGGAGGTAATTGCTGCACCGTATCGCGGAAAACATCTAACAAATTGCGCCGCTCGCCCGCGTAGTTCACCATCACAAAATGCTCGAACAGCCAGTTCTGCAACGCCTCCGATTTCGTTTTCCGTTGGTTTGCAAGCTCTTCAATACGTTTTTCGTAAATATCCACCGCCGCTTTCGCCTCGGCTATCTTTTCCGCCCATCGCTTTTTCTCCCGCCGCAGCTCCGCCTTCAGGAATTGGCTCTCTTTCACGAAAGCGGTCTCTTCCTCGACGGTCAGCGTCCTTTGGGAACGTTCGGCATCGCGTCTGGTTTTGGCATCCAGCATCTTTTGCTTGGCAGCGGCAATGGCAACCTCAGCATCCTCTTGTAACTGCAGATAATATTTTCGGGATTCGATATACCGGCCATCGGACTCTAAGTTATCGATTTCTCGATTAATGGCCGAAATCTCTGCCTCGTGAACCTTAAAATAACCGTCGGGGGCGAGGAAATCGAACACGGGCGGCACAAAGCCTGGCAGCATGGACTGGTCGTACAGCTGCCCCGAAAAGGCCGCTATATAATACAGCGTTGCATTCTGTTGATTATCGGAAACTTGCGAATTCTCCTTTGTCACCACCAGTACCCCGAACATCTTGCCTTCGGGGTTCCCGCGCATCAACTCCTCAACATGCGGCAGCAAATCCGCCACCGCCGCCTCGCACACGGGATGCGGCACATAATCAAACGGGTTGTTGAACGTTTCCGGCAACAACCCGTGATAACGGAACGTATGTAAAATCGGCATGTACGGCTACCAAGCTCTTGCCCCCTGCGGGGCTGCTCAAGGAAGGAGTTTAGTTTTGTTTATTTCACCCAATAGACCCAATTCTCCTTGCGGGGTTTGGCTTCGGGATAGTCGCCGGCGGTGTAGCCGAGGATGCAGTTGCCGATGCCGACGTAGTTGCCTTCGATACCGAGATCAGCGAGGATCTGCTTGCCCTCTTCGCTCTCGAAGACCTCCTTGGCGCGGTGGATCCAGCAGGAACCGAGGCCCTTGGCGTGGGCGGCGTTCATCAGATTGCCCATCACGAGGCTGCCGTCCTCCAGATAGGTGTGTGCGCTCGAATCAGCCAGGACCACGAGCACCACAGGCGCTCCGTAAAACGGGTCTATGCTGTCGTTTTCGAGCACGCGGGCGTTCAGTCGGCTGAGGCTGTCGCGCATTTCCCGGTTAGTAACCGCAATGATAATGGGACTTTGGCGGTTCATGCCGGTGGGGGCATACGTGCCTGCCTTGCAGATTTCCTCAATCACATCCATAGGCGGCACCTGGTCAGTGTATTGACGCACACTGCGGCGTGTCAGCAAATTCTCCATTGCAACGTTTTTTTGGGGGTTGTCATCGATGATTGCGGGCACTGTCTGCTCTTTACACGCATAACACAGCAGCATCGTCGCCGCACACAACACCATTGTAAATTTTCTCATATCAAATTTGGTTTTATTTAACTGCTTTGAGGATTTGAAATGTCATGTCATTGTTCATCACAACACCGTCACCGTACCTTTATACACAAATTGTTTCCCGTCCAAGTTTTTCACTTTGATTATCCAAACATAGATGTCCGAGACATGCGTCTTTTCACCGTACCATTTGAAATTCATGTCGTTCGTTTTGTATATCAGCTCGCCCCAGCGGTTGTAAATTTCAATGTCAAAATCCGTGAGGAAACGGTGCACATAGTTCGGCAGGAACAAATAGTCATTCAAACCATCTGACCTTGAAGGCGTTATCGCATTCGGCATAAAGATATTGAACTCACACGTGGGCACCGTGTAGTGGTTGGAAGCTTGGCATTCCCCTTCGGTGACGGTCACAGTGTACAAACCGGGTTGCGTGACCGTGATGAACGGCGTCGTCTCACCCGTGTTCCAAATATACTCCTCAAATTCCGACTCGGCGTTCAGGATCAACTCGCCATTCTCGCAGAAATCATCACCGGAAGTGACAATATCCACCGACGGCTCCACGATTTCAAGATGCATGGTGACGATGCTGTCGCAGCCGTTCACACTCGCATTGTTCAGGACAATATTGGGATAGTCGCCGGACTCCTCGTATGTGTGTCCGTTATAGGAGTACCAGTTGCAGGCGACATGCGAAAACTCGCCGATGGCACTGTCGCGGACAGCAAGCCGTAGAATGAGCAGGCTGTCGCAACCGTACCCGACAGGAGACAGCGACACCGTGTCGATCAAGATGCGGGAGGCTATCATGCTGTCAGCAGGGAAATGGAAGTGTCCAAAACCGAAATACTCTTCGCCGGGACAAGTCGTGTCGTACACCACCTCTTTCTTCACGCTGTCTCGAATGTAGAGTTCGAGGACCAGCAGGCTGTCGCAGCCGTACTCGACGGTCTGCAACAACACGGAATCCAGCAGGGTTCCGGGATTTTCGGTTCTGTCGCCACTGACGTGGAACCCGTAACCTTCGTACTCCATGCCCGGACAAATCGTGTCGTACACGGTTGCCTCTTTGGAGGGGTGGATCTCGAACCAGATGGTATCCGAGAGTTGATCAATGGAGCATTGGCGCGAATCCTGCCCCTGGACGATATAATAACCGCTGTTTTCAGGCATGGCATTAGGAATCCGCATCGTATCGCTCACTAAAATTTCCCAACCGTTAGGCCCTTTCACGCGCAGGATGTCCGCCTCCACGGAGTCAAAAGCAAACAAGATCGTATCGCCTTGACAATACTCGACAGGCATCTGCGACAAAGAAGCCCATTTCAACACACTTTTGGTGCCATAGTCACTGAAATAGCTGATGGAGCAGTCGTCGTAGCCGGTGCCCTGCTGATGGTAGTCGATGACACCCATGTGGAATTTTCCCAGGGAGTTGGTAACTCGGATGGCCTGTTGCGTGGCCATGCTGGAGATATCCTTCCTGCAGTATTTCATCGTATGTCCCGGCACCGTCTGCCACTCGGAGGCAGCGATGGAGGACACGCCGTTTATCTGGAAACCGTTAATGTAATCCGGGGCACAAATCAGCGTGAGGAAAAGGTGTTTGACGTGGGAGCTGCCCTGCGGGTGAGCCAGGGGCATGTATGCGGCGGCCGTCGAGCCCGTGCAATAAACGTGTGGTAACTGCGTGCCACCGAGCTCGTTGCCCGCACCCGTCAGCTGGAACACGAAAATGGGTTTGGCGACCGGAATCCCGTCGTCGCCGATATGCCGCGCCCAGATGAAAACCGGCGTGTTGTTGGTGAAATGGTAGCTACGCTTGTCGCCGCGCATCAGGTTGTTGAACGATTGCTGGCTGAACGAGGCCCCGTTCTGATAATAGACCGAGACATCCGTGCTGTCCTCCAACGCGAAGATAAAGGCGTAGTCACTCAGGCCGGAACCAGACATAGTGTTGTTGGCGGCGGTCGGCGAGGGAATCACGATATATTCCGAACCGGCACGGTCCTCAGGAACCAACTGGTCGGCCACAAGGTCCTGGTTGCTGCCGTTCGGGGTGGCCGAATCGTCGGAGACATCCACGGCTATGGGCTTGTTGGAGGTGATCACGGTCCCGCAGAGATGGTTCGCGCCCGACTGGGAAGAGGAGGCGAAGCTATAGACCTGTCCCCTGTTCAGGGTGATGGTGAACGGCACGTGCGCGGGGTGCGTGCCGCCGTACAACGCCACCGACGGCGTGATAGTCACACTCGTATTATTCTCAGTGGCAATCACTTCCACGCTGTTCCGTGCGTCACTGTAGTTCGTGGCGTTCGTGTATTGATACTGCATGGGAATGAAAAACTGCGTGCCGAGGGCGTTTCCGCCTTTCAACGCGTAAATCTCGCTGTTGTTATTCTGCACCGCAATATAAGCGTTCACCTTGGCCGTCGAATGGATATAGAGGCCGTAGTTGGAAGTGGTGTTGTGGTTGCATTCGAATTGGGTGATATTGGACAAATCGCTTTGGCTGCCGCCCACAATCTGATAGGACTGCGACGAGTTGGCCGGGACGGTGAACGTGCCTACCAAGGCATTGCCGGCGGCCGGCTTCCTCACCGTGATGGTGGCCGGCTGACCCAACGTGGAGACACAAAGTTTGATGGGACGCCCGGCATGGTCATGCGTGATATGGGGCACCGCATACCAAAAGGCCGTGTCCAACTGTGCGAAACACGAAAAAAAGCTCCCGAGAAACGCCAACGCGAACACCAACCTTTTGAAGGCTTTAGTACTATCTGACATACAGGCTGTTTTAGTCATTAATCAAGGCTGCAAAAATAATAATTTTTCGTTATAGAAAAAGTGTATCTTTGCATTTCCAAATACTGAACTTAAATAATTTAATTATCAAACAATTACATCAGTAAATATGAAAAGAGACGAACAAATTTTCAGCCTCATCCAGCAAGAGCGCGAGCGTCAGACCAACGGCATCGAACTCATTGCTTCTGAGAACTTTGTGAGCGACCAGGTGATGGAAGCCATGGGTTCCGTTATGACCAACAAATATGCGGAAGGCCTTCCGGGCAAGCGCTATTACGGCGGCTGCCAGATTGTGGACCAATCCGAAGAACTGGCCATCGCGCGCGTGAAGGAGCTCTTCGGCTGCGAATGGGCTAACGTGCAACCGCACTCCGGCGCCCAGGCCAACATGGCCGTCCTGATGGCTTGCCTGCAACCGGGCGACACCTTCATGGGCCTCGACCTGAACCACGGCGGTCACCTCTCCCACGGCTCCCCCGTGAACTCCTCCGGCATCCTCTATCGTCCTGTGGCTTACCAAGTTGACGAAGAGACCGGTTGCATCAACTACGACACGATGGAGGAAGTTGCCCTCCGCGAAAAACCGAAGTTGATCATCGGCGGTGCTTCCGCCTACAGCCGCGACTGGGATTGGGCACGCATGCGCCAGATCGCCGACAAGATCGGCGCCATCCTGATGGCGGACATCTCCCACCCTGCCGGCCTCATCGCCAAGGGTCTCCTCAACAACGCCGTGGCCCACTGCCACATCGTGACCACCACCACCCACAAGACCCTCCGCGGACCTCGCGGCGGTCTGATCATGCTGGGCAAGGACTTTGAGAACCCGTGGGGCAAAACCACCCCGAAGGGCGTCGTGAAGATGATGTCCCAGATTCTCGACTCCGCTGTCTTCCCGGGTTGCCAAGGAGGCCCGCTGGAGCACGTCATCGCCGCCAAGGCTGTTGCTTTCGGCGAAGCCCTCACCGACGACTACGCTCAATACGTCAAGCAGGTGAAACTCAACGCCGCCACCATGGCCAAAGCTTTTGTGGACAGAGGTTACAAGGTGATCTCCAATGGCACCGACAACCACCTCATGCTCATCGACTTGAGAAAGAAATTCCCCGAAATGACCGGTAAAGTGGCCGAGAACACCCTCGTGAAGGCCGACATCACCATCAACAAGAACATGGTGCCGTTTGACACCCGTTCCGCTTTCCAGACCTCCGGCATCCGCGTCGGCACGCCCGCCATCACCACCCGCGGCCTGAAAGAGAACGACATGCCCGTCATCGTGGAAATGATCGACAACGTGCTCTGCGACGTCGAGAACGAGGAACTCATCGCCAAGACCCGCAAGACGGTCAACGACATGATGCACGACCGTCCGCTCTTCGCTTGGTAAACCTTAACCCCATAATCAAAAAGGCAGCCGGAACCCCGACTGCCTTTTGTTTTTTTTACCGGAAGAACTACGGCCTTACAATCCGGACCGTGCCGGAAGCCTGGCTCTCAATTCCGTTGTACGAGTACGTCAACTCGTAACTGTAAACCCCGTCCGGGCAGTTTTCCCCGTTCCAGCTGTTGTTGTAATCATCGCTCTGGTAAACCACTCTGTTGTCCTTGTCCTGCACAACCAGTTTCGGCGACGAATAATTCTCCACCCCGTCGATCACAAAGAAGTCGCCGTCACTGTCTTTGTTCGGCGAGAAGGTGTTGGGGATGCTCAGGTGGACAGGCGCGGACCACTCCACCATGTCAGGGGAGAGCGTCTGAAGCACCGGATCTTCCGTCAACTGTTTGGCCAGCAAAGCTTTCGATTCCGAATTAGACTGCTGTTCGATGTTCACGGGAGCCGATGAAGTCTTCACGTCAGAAGTCTTGGAAACTTTTCTGGCTGGATTCACCTTCACGGGGGACTCCGCCTCGGAATTTCCGACCTCGACCTGCACGGTTTCCGTTTCCACAACGGGGGCGTCGGATGTCGTTGTCTGTGTCTTTTCCGGTTGTTTTTGCACCTGCGCGATGTTTTGCCCGTCGCCGGCGTTGTGGCGCACCAACGTGAAGAAGGCGAGCCCGCCGACCATCAGAACGGCCACGGCAGCCGCAGCCCAGATCCAGGACTTCCTGCGCGAACGCCTGTCGAGGGAACCCGAAACGGGCATCTCCGCATCCAGACGCTCATTCAACCGTCTCCACACATCCTCCGACGGATTTTCTCTGTAATTGTCGAATATCTCTTTCATTGACTATGACTTTGACTTAGACTTAAACTATAACTTAGACTTAGACTATAACTTAGACTATAACTTAGACTTCGTCTAATTTTGAGCGGAGCCATTTTTTCGCACGCACGTGTGCCATACGGATGGCGCCCTCGTTTTTACCCAACTTTTCGGCGATTTCCTCGAAGGAGTAACCTTCAATCTCTCTCAGGTTGAACACCACCCGGGGAATTCCGGGCATCTGCTCCAGCAACTCGATCACCTGCCCTGCAGACAATCTCGCAACCACTTCTTCTTCCACATTTCTATACGGTTCCATGTCCATATCCTCCTGGAAAAACTCCTGACGGAACCGTCTGACAGATCGATAATGGCTGATCGCCGAATTCACCATCACCGAATAGATCCAGGAGAAGAAAGAGCTGTCTCCTTTGAATGTGTGCAGGTTTTTGAAGATATTCATAAAGCCCTCCATCAACATATCCTCAGCCTCGGCAGTTGAATTGGCGTAACGCCTGCAGACCACAAACAGCCTTGGCGCGAACCTCTCATACAACTGCTTCTGACTCAGTCGGTTGTTATTCAAACAGCCGCTGATGACACTTTCCAGTTCAGAATCTATTCCTATCACATTTCGCTTTGTCGCATGAAGTCGCGATTTTGTAACATTTAAAATGAAATTTTATTGGATGGACTTCACAATTGCCTCAACCTCACGCAGATAGTCTCTTTTTTCTTCCTGCGGGGCATACACAAAACCGTCAACGGTAATGCAGGAGGAACTGTCGGGCGAAAGTTGCGTGAAACTGTAGAAGGGACCGCCCATCTTGTCGCGCACAGACTCCCACAATCCCCTCAATTCCAATCCGTTATGATAGCGAATTTGGAGATTCTGGGCCAACGGAAGACCTTCCAGTTCCGCCACTTTAGGGTAGGCTCCGACCACGGCGCCCTGGATATAGGCTTTGGTGATGCGGTCGCGCTCCGCCACAACATTCTCGGGCGACAACGCGTAACGCGGTGATTTGTAGATCATCACGAAACGGTCGTTCTTCGGGGTGCGGAAAAGCAGCCAAAGGAAATCCTCCTCTTCACGTCCCACGAAATAACCTTCGGGAATCGTCATGACAAGACCGAATTTCTCCTTTATTTTCTTTTCAATCACCGCATTGTTCAATCTCCTGTGCGCATTCTGCAACCGGGCGATGTCATTTTCATACATCACTTTCACAATCTCGTCCTGATGCGACAGGAAAAGGGCAAGACAGGAATCCTGACTGTTGCCCCGGATTCGGACATGCACCTGCGGATTGGTGACCGGATTCCGAGCAATTTCGAACGTATTTCCCGAATAATCAGGATTATAGTCGAACTGAACAATATTCCGGTGGCGCATGAACGAAGCTTTATACCCGGCGTTAGAGCACTCAATGACATCGAACATCGGCTCGTTCTGATTGATAGCCGGCTGAGGCTGCTGAAGCACATCGTAAATGGCTTTCTTGGCAGCAGTTGACCAATAATTGGTATCGATGGCCAGAATCATCTCCCCGGCTTTTCCCGTGGAGAAGTTTTCCACTTTGATTCCTCCGCCTCCGGATTTAGGACGACAAGATGCCAGGAGCAGAAGGGCAATCAAAACTGTCAAATAGCTGATTTTCTTCATATTCCAAAAAATTAATTTTTCTATTGGTTTATATTTGATTAATTGTTATCTTTGCCGAGCGAAATCAAAGCGCAAAGATAACAAAATTTTTAACCATAAACAAAAAAATTATATGGAGACATTTTATCGCATTGCTCTGAACAAAACCGAAGGTTTGGGGAAATCCGCCATCAAACAGCTTTTGTCCGTTGCCGGTTCGGCGACAAACGTCTTTGAATTCCCGGAATCCTGGCAATCGCGACTGCGGAACCGCAAACGCTTCAATGTGAGCATCACCCTTACGGACAAAATCAAACACCTGGTTGACAGAGAGTTGGATCTCATGGCAAAAAATCACGTACAGCTCTGCCACTATTTGGACTTGGGGTATCCGCACCGGCTGAAGCGCTGTAACGACGCCCCCGTCTCGTTCTATTACCGGGGCAACGGCGACTTCAACCGCATGAGGATGCTGGCTGTGGTCGGCACACGCAACGCCACCACGTATGGAACCCGCAGCCTTACAAAAATCCTGAACGATTTGAAAGAAAGCAATATATGCACTGTCAGCGGGTTAGCTTACGGCATTGACACCGTGGCGCATGAAGAGTCGCTGAACCTCGGCATCCCGACCTTCGCCGTGTTGGGCAACGGACTGCACATGGTCTACCCGGCGAGCAACAAACCCCTGGCAGACAGGATTGTGGAGAATGGCGGCACGCTGATCAGCGAGTTCGATTTTGACACGGGGCCGGACCGGATGAACTTTCCGGCACGCAACCGCATCATCGCGGGCATGGCCGACGCGGTGTTGGTGGCCGAGAGCGGTCTCAAAGGCGGGAGCATCATCACCGCCCACATCGCGAACTCCTACAACCGGGACGTTTTCGCCATCCCCGGGACCATCTTCGACGACATGCACGCCGGCTGCCACGAACTCATACGCAAAAACATCGCCGCCGTGGTCACCTCGGGGAACGACATCGTGGAGATGATGAACTGGGACTCGGATTCCGCGCAACGGACTGTGCAGACCCAGTTATTCCCTGAACTAACTGAAGATGAAGCTTTTATATATCGATTTATCCAAACTGGAAAGAAGACCATCGACGAGATATCCGAGTATTGCACGGATTTCACGCCGTCGAAATTGGCGGGACTTCTCCTCGGCATGGAACTGAAAGGGGTGCTGTTCGCCCTTCCGGGGAAAAGTTACAGCACCGAAGGATGAACCTCTAAAACTGCCCCTGCCGTTTTTCCTGCCGCACAGTAGCCTTTTGGATGGTACGGAAATGGTTCGGAGTGATACCCATTTCTTTTTTGAACGCTTTGTGGAAAACTTGGCGACTGCAATAGCCGCACATCTCCCCTATCACTTCCATTTTTTCTTGGAAAAATTTCGGGTCACTGAGTAGGTCAATGGACTCTTTTATTCTGTAACTATTTAATAATGAGGAAAAATTCTGATGCAAATAGACATTAATAACGTGCGAAAGCGTTGTCTTGTTCGTTCCCAACTCCCGGGCCAAATCCTGAATACTCAGCTCCGGCTTCAAATATAGTTTGTCCTGCTCCATGCTTTTCTGTAATTTTTGGAGCAACTTCTCGCTCATGTCATCCATTGCCTCCACTGATTCGAAAACGACCGGTTCCACTAATTTATGACACTCCTCATCCTGGCGAAGACTTTTCTGCATCAACTTCCGATACGAATGACGACTGTGAATAAACAACACCAACGTAACAATGTTGGAAATTGCTAAAAAAGACAAAACATAGTATAAAATATTCATGGTGGCAAAAATAGCAAAATCTCCAATTCGCGACTCCAATTCGCCAAATCGCGACAAAATATTGACAAATCATGACAGATTACAGCCGAATAATGACAATGAATTGGCCTTGAAATCCTACTTTTGCCCGTTTTTTTCAATCAGCTATTTTCACGCTTATGAAGAACAAAAGGCTACTCTATTTACTGATAACTTTAACTCTGGGATTACCGGAAGGGTTTTCACAGGACACTGTTCCAGCGAAAAAGTCACAAAATGTCATGGAACAGATTCAAAAGTACCTGAAGGTGGGAGGTTGGATTGACGCGCAATATGCTTACGAGTATTATAACGCTGCTAATCAAAGCAGTGTATTCCAAATCCGCCGTGCCCGCCTTGACTTCAAAGGCAGTCCAACAAAATGGGTGGACTATCGGTTGCAAGTCGATTTCGCCCCTAATCCGAGGTTGATAGACGCTTTCGTGAAGGTGAATTTCTGCAAGCAGGTGCAGTTGCAGGTCGGACAGTTCAAAATTCCGTTCTCGTTGGAGAACAAATTATCGCCATTGGATTTGGAATTGACGGAGAACGCGCAAGTTGTCAGCGCGTTATCGGGCTATAAGGATGTTACGGGAATCAGTTCGTACTCCAACGGGCGCGAGATTGGCGCGATGCTCACGGGCACGTTGGCCTCTGCGGAGGTTCGTGGCGAGCGCATCCCCATCCTGCAATACGGAGTCGGCGTCTTCGGCGGAAACGGCATTAACGTCAAGACCGACAATTTAGCCAAGGACATATCCGCCAGAATGGAATTTTCCCCCTTTGTGAAAGGGCTTATCCTCTCTGCATCAGGCTATTGGGGAAAATATGACATGATGCACGATGGCATTCCGACTCACACTGACGGTGCGCGTTTCCGTTACGCTGGAGGATTGCAATACACTGACAGACAATGGATTCTGCGTGGCGAGTATCTCTGGGGACGAACGGATTTCGCCGCGGTGGATCCCCTCTCGGACGATTACGTTCCCGTACCCACGCGCACACAAGGGTTCTATGTGACAGCCGGTTACTGGTTCCGTTTCGGCTGGGGCGAAAACAGCAAGATCGAACAGAAACTGCGTCCCATGCTCCGTTTTGACTATTATGAAAAGGACAAGACCGCGAATACCAACTCCATCTACTACACAACCGGTGTGGAGTGGTGGCCCGAGAAGCACCTCCGCACCCAGTTGGCCTACACCCTCAAGCAACGACCTCAAGACCAATCTTTTGGACATACTGTAACGATGATGGTAAGCGCGGTCTTTTAAATGTAGAATGTAGAATGAAGAATGTAGAATATGAAAAGAACAATTACCTTTTTATTAGCAATTTGCATCTTGACGATGTGTGTATCCTGCGGGAAGAAGCAGAATCCGCAGACCAAAGACGGACTTTCAGGCAGTATTACCATTTCCGGGGCCTTCGCCCTTTATCCCTTGGCTGTGAAGTGGGCCGAAGAGTTCCAGGCCCTGCATCCCGGCGTGCGTATTGACCTTTCCGCTGGCGGTGCTGGCAAAGGCATGACCGACGTACTGGCCGATGTGGTCGATCTCGGGATGGTCTCCCGCGAAGTTTATCCCCCTGAATTGGAGAAAGGCGCCGTGCCGTTCGCCTCGGCAAAGGACGCAGTGGTCATCACCATCAATGCCGGCAATCCATTGGCTGACAAGCTGATGAAACACGGCATCTCACAGGAAGCCGCCACCAAAATCTGGATCACGGGCGAATACACCACCTGGGGACAGGTGTTGGGCACCGATGATAAAACCCCGATTCACGTCTATACCCGCTCCGACGCTTGCGGCGCGGCCGAGACGTTCGCCCTCTGGATGGGCAAGAAGCAGGAGGATCTGCTGGGCACCGCCGTCTTCGGCGACCCGGGGTTAGCTTCCGCCATCCAAGCCGACAAACTCGGCATCGGATTGAACAACATCGGCTACGCATACGACGAGAAGTCGCGGAAGCCCAACCAAGGGCTGCTCGTTTGCCCAATCGACCGCGACAACGACGGCATCATCACCTCCGACGAGTACTTCTATGACACCAAGGACGACTTCATCGCGGCGGTGGCCGAGGACAAATACCCGTCACCGCCCGCCCGCGACCTCTACTTGGTCAGTCACGGCACCCCGAAGAGCCCCGCCGTCATTGCATTCCTCAAATACGTGCTCACCGACGGCCAGAAGCAGAATGTCCCCGTTGGCTACATCAGCTTGAACGAGGAGAAATTGCAGAAAGGGTTGGAAAAGTTGGGGGTCAAGAATTAACGACTGGTTGTTGGCTATTGGCTAACCCTAGGACTCAACTAATTAGGTTTAAACATGCAGAAATCGAGAATCATCAAAGACAAAACCGCGCAGGCCATCATGTTCGGGCTCACCATCGTCTCAATCCTCATGGTGGTGGTGATGTTCGTGGGACTGTATCTGAAGTCGGCGCCAGTGCTGGAGGACCACTCGTTGTGGGGGCTGCTGACCTCCTCGGAATGGAAGCCCATGAAGGGCGAGTTCGGCTTCTTGCCCTTCGTGGCGGGCACGTTGTGGGTGACGTTCGTCGCCATCTTCCTCGCGTTGCCCATCTCGCTGCTCACGGCGGTTTTCCTCACCGAATACGCCAAATCCTACGTCAAGAAGTTCGTGTTTCCTGCGTTGGACATTTTGGCGGCGTTACCGTCGGTCATCTACGGTGTGTGGGGCGTGTTGGTCATTGTGCCTTGGATTTCGAAACACATCGCGCCACATTTCATGGACTTCTCCACGGGCTATACGGTGTTGGCCGCCGGTATCGTGCTGGGCGTCATGGTGATACCGCTGTTGGTAAGCCTGTTCATCGAGGTTTTCTCTTCCGTTCCTTTGGAGTTGCGCGAGAGTTCGTTGGCGTTGGGTGCCACGCGTTGGCAGACCACCAAGAAGGTACTGTTCCGGCGTACCTATCCGGGCATTATCGCGGCCACAGTGCTGGCCATCTCGCGCGCCATGGGCGAGACCATCGCAGTGTTGATGGTATGCGGCTGCGTCATCGGGATTCCCAACGGTTTCCTCGACCCCTGCTACCCGATTCCCGCCCTCATCGCCAACAATTACGGCGAAATGCTCTCCATGCCCATGTACGAGGCCGCCCTCATGTTCGCCGCCCTCATCCTTTTCCTCGTTGTACTCGTCTTCAACCTCATCTCCCGCATCGTGCTCTACCGGTTGGAAAAACGCCTCGGTAACAGTTAGACAGCCTATTCCCTACTTCCCTTGTTCACTAATCACTATTCACTAATCACTATTCACTAATCACCAAAATGAAAATATCCTCCAAAAAGAGAGTTCGTGAGATCGTTGCCAAATCCTTTATGTGGATGGCGATGTTCATTGTGTTCGGGCTCGTCATCAGTGTCATCTGGACGGTTTTCTCCAAGGGGGTGAAGGCCATGAGCTGGGATATGGTGAGCAAGCTGCCGGGCGGTGGTTTCTACATCGGTAAAGAAGGTGGTTTCTTGAACGCTATCGTCGGGTCGCTCTACATCGTGGGCGCCTCCACGGCATTGGGATTGATCGTCTCCATCCCGGTGGTCTTTTTCCTCAACGTCTATTTGCAGCGGGATTCCAAGCTGGCGTACGCCGCGCGGATGGCCTTCGATGTGCTCTTCGGGGTGCCTTCCATCGTCTATGGCGCGTTCGGGTTCACCATCATGATCTATTTCGGGTTGCGAACCTCACTGTTGGGCGGCATCATCGTCATCACGCTGCTCATCATCCCCATCTTCATCCGCACGATGGACGAAGCCACCCGCAACTTTCCCCGCGACATTTTGGACGCCAGTTTCGCGTTAGGTGCCACGCGCTGGGAAACCCTAAAGGTGGTGCTGCGACAAATCGCCCCGGGCATCGCCACAGCCACCCTGCTTTCGGTCGGCCGCGCCATCGGCGACGCCGCCAGCGTGATGTTCACCGCCGGCTACACCGACAGCATCCCGACCTCCCTGTCGCAGCCCGCCGCCACCCTGCCCCTCGCCGTTTTCTTCCAACTCCAAAGTCCTATCCCCGAAGTGGTTGACCGCGCCTACGCCGCCGCTCTCGTCCTCACCGTCATCGTCCTCATCCTCAGCATCGCCGGCCGTTTCATCACCAATAGATTCTCGAAAAATAAAGTGTGAATTGGTGATCAGTGATCAGTGAACAGTGATCAGTGATCAGTGATCAGTGAACAGTGATCAGTGATTAGGTAAAAGTTATAGTTATAGTCAATAGTCATAGTCAATAGTCATAGTCAATAGTCATAGTCAATAGTCAATAGTCAACAAAATGATAGAAGTCAAAAATCTAAACGTCCATATCAAGGGCAACCACATTTTGAAAAACGTGAATGTGGAGTTGCCCGAAAAGCAGATCACCTGCATCATCGGGCCGTCGGGCTGCGGGAAATCCACCCTGTTGCGGACGCTCAACCGTCTGATAGACACCACGGAAGGGGTGAAATTGGACGGGCAAGTGTTGGTCGATGAACAGGACATCCTCGCCAACGAGGCCGATGTCACCGAATTGCGCCGCAAAATCGGGTTGGTGAGCCAGCGGCCGTGCCCGTTGCCCATGTCCATTTTCGACAACGTGGCTTACGGCTGCCGCATCAACAAGATGTTCGCCAAACGCCGCAAGCTGATCTATCAAGTGCAGAAAAACCTCAAGGCAGTGGGACTTTGGGACGAAATCAAGGAACGTGTCCGCACCCCGGCGAGCCGTCTTTCCATCGGGCAGCAGCAGCGTCTTTGTCTCGCCCGTTCCCTCGCCGTGGAGCCCGACTACATCCTCGCCGACGAGGCCACCAGTGCTCTCGACCCCATTTCGGCCAAGACCGTGGAGGATCTTTTCGTGTCGCTCAAAGAGCAATATTCCATTATCATGGTCACCCACACTCTGCGGCAGGCCCTCCGCATCGCCGACCACGTCGTCTTCATGTACCTCGGCGAAATCATCGAACAAGGTCCCGCCGACCAAGTCTTCCACCACCCCCAGCACGAACTCACCCAAAAATACCTCAACGGCGCCTTCAGTTAGTTAGCAGTTAGCAGTTAGTAGTTGTTGGGGTATAGCATACAATGATGCATTAGATAAAAATTGCAATTAAACAAATATTGATAAATGTATAAGTTAACTCATTTGAAAGAATTGGAATCCGAGTCCATCTACGTCTTGCGGGAGGTGGCGGCGCAGTTTGAGAAGCCGGCCATCCTCTTCTCCGGCGGCAAGGACTCCATCGTGGTCACCTATTTGGCCTACAAGGCGTTCTATCCCGCCAAGATCCCGTTCCCGTTGCTGCACATCGACACGGGGCACAACTTCCAAGAGACCCTTGACTACCGCGACGCACTCGTGGAGAAGTTAGGGGCGCAGTTGGTCGTCGGCTCCGTGCAGGAGAGCATCGACAAGGGGCGCGTGAAGGAAGAAAAGGGGTACAACGCCAGCCGTAACCGTCTGCAGACCACCACGTTGTTGGACACCATCGAAGAATACAAGTTCGACGCCTGCATCGGAGGTGCGCGGCGCGACGAGGAGAAGGCGCGCGCCAAGGAGCGTTTCTTCTCGCACCGCGACGAGTTCGGACAGTGGAATCCCAAGAACCAGCGGCCCGAACTGTGGAACATCTTCAACGGGCATAAGAACATGGGCGAGCACTTCCGCGTGTTCCCCATCAGCAACTGGACCGAGATGGACGTCTGGCAGTACATCTACGCCGAGAATATCCCGTTGCCGTCGCTCTACTTCACGCACGAACGCCGGTGTTTCCTCCGCGACGGTCAGTGGCTGGCCGCCGAACCTTGCATGATGCTGAAGCCCACTGAAGAGGTGGTCACCCGCCGCGTGCGCTGCCGTACCATCGGCGACATCACCTGCACCGGACTCACCATTTCCGAAGCCAACTCCTTGGAGGACATCATCGCCGAGATCGCCGCCACCCGCATCACCGAACGCGGCGGCCGCGCCGACGACAAACGCAGCGAAACCGCCATGGAGGACCGGAAGAAGGAAGGGTACTTTTAGTTAGTAATTAGTAGTTAGCAGTATGAATAACGGATACTTAGACATGGAGCTGTTGCGGTTCACGACCGCGGGCAGCGTGGATGACGGCAAAAGCACGCTCATCGGAAGATTGTTATACGACAGCAAGTCGATTTTCGAGGACCAGTTGGAGGCGGTGGAGCAGGCCTCGCGGAGTCGCGGCAACGAGGAGGTGAACCTCGCGCTGCTCACCGACGGACTGCGGGCCGAACGCGAGCAGGGCATCACCATCGATGTGGCCTACCGCTACTTCGCCACGCCCAAGCGCAAGTTCATCATCGCGGACGCCCCGGGACACATCCAATACACACGCAACATGGTGACGGGTGCCTCCACCGCCGACCTCGCCATCATCCTCATCGATGCCCGCAACGGTGTGGTGGAGCAGACAGTGCGCCACTCCTACATCGCCTCGCTGCTCGGCATCCCCTTTATCACTGTGTGTATCAACAAGATGGACTTGGTCGATTTTTCCGAGCAGGTCTTCACGGACATCCGGCAGCGCTATGAAGAGATGGCCGCCAAGATCGGCATCCGCGCCTCGCTGCTCTTCATCCCGATCTCGGCCAAATATGGTGACAACGTGGTGGAAATTTCCCAAAACATGCCGTGGTACACCGGCGGTCCGTTGATGCATTTGCTGGAAACAGTTTCCATCGAGCACAAGATGGGCGACGAAGCACAACCGCTGCGGTTCCCCGTGCAATACGTCATCCGGCCCATCTCCGACAAGTTTCCCGACTATCGCGCCTACGCGGGACGGCTCTCCGGCGGTGTGCTGCGCAAGGGCGACACCGTACGCGTGCTCCCTTCCGGACTGACGAGCACCGTGAAGGCCATCATGCAGGCCGACAAGGAGTTGGACATGGCTCACACCCCCGAATCCGTCTCCGTCCTGTTAGACGATGACATCGACATCAGTCGCGGCGACATGCTCGTGGGCGCGGAAGGATCGCAACCCGTGGTGACCCAGCAACTCAAAATGCACTGCTGTTGGTTCAACGAGACGGAGATGCAACTGCGCAAACGATACATCCTCCGCACCGCCGTGTCGGAAACCGTCGCGATGGTGCAGGTGGTAGATTACAAGGTGGATGTCAGCACCTTGGAGCACGTCGAAGGGGTGACATCGCTGAAAATGAACGACATCGCCCACATCTCGGTGAAAACCGCCAACCCGATAGTGGTTGACAACTACGGCGAGAACCGCGTTACCGGCTCCGTCATCTTCATCGACCCCGACAGTTTCGAGACCGTGGGGGCGGGAATGGTAGCAATGAACAATGTACAATTCACTTTTCTCTATTCACTAGTCACCATTCACTAGTCACCATTCACAATATAAAATGTAGAATTATGAGATATTACAAAGATGATATTGAAGCATTGAATGTGCGGTTTGCGGAGGCTACTCCAGAGGAACTGCTGCGTCATTTTTGGGAGATTTACGGCGACAGGATTGCCTTGTCGTCCAGTTTGAGCATTGAGGATCAAACCCTTACGGATATACTGATGAAAATTTGTCCGGAGGCGAGGGTTTTCACACTCGACACGGGACGTCTCTTTCCGGAGACCTACCAGCTCATCGACAAGACGAACCTGCACTACGGCATCCGAATGGAGGTGTTTTGTCCGCAGACGGAGATGTTGCAGCGGTTTGTGCGGGAGCAGGGCATCAACCCTTTTTACGAAAGCATCGAGAAACGGCACGCATGCTGCCACGTGCGCAAGCTTGAGCCCCTCGGCCGTGCGTTCCAAACCCTTGACGCATGGATTTGCGGACTGCGTCGTGAACAATCCGTCACCCGCACCAACATGCAGAAAATCGAATGGGATGAAAACCACAACGTATTGAAAATCAATCCACTCATCGACTGGACTGAGGCGCAGGTGTGGGAATACGTGAAGACTCATCATGTACCATACAACAAGTTGCACGACAAGGGTTATCCGAGCATCGGATGCGAACCATGTACACGAGCCGTGAACCCCGGCGAGGACATCCGCGCCGGCCGCTGGTGGTGGGAATCTCCCGAACACCGCGAGTGTGGATTGCACCAGAGGTAGATGATTGATTATTTTTTGTACTTTTGCAGCGTGATTTTAACTTAGGAAAAATGTACACTGCAAAATCCGGTTCGTCGCAAGACGACAAGAAAGAGAAACGGAACATGATGAATCTTCCGGGATGGGCGAAGGTCTTCTGGAAGGTCTATTTCATATTGTTCGGACTGGTATGTCTGATATTTCTGCTCATTTCATTGGGATGGATGGGTTACATGCCCTCGTTCGCGGAACTGGAGAACCCGGATTCCAACCTCGCCACGGAAGTCATCTCCAGCGACGGCGTGCTTTTGGGCACCTACTACCGCGAGAACCGTTCCAACTGCAAATACGCCGACCTTTCCGACGAGCTGAAGCAGGCTCTTATCGCCACTGAGGACTCCCGTTTCTACAACCACTCCGGTGTCGATGTGAAAGCGCTTTTCCGCGTGGCCGTGGGCGTGGCCACCTTCCACCGCAAGGGCGGCGGCAGCACCATCACCCAGCAGCTGGCCAAGAACCTTTTCCCGCGCGACCCCAAAGCCGGCAAAATCAAAATCGTCTTCACCAAGTTCAAGGAGTGGGTGGTCGCCACCAAACTGGAGCGCGCCTACTCGAAGGACGAGATCCTGGCCATGTATTTCAACACCGTCGATTTCGGCAACAACGCCGTGGGCATCAAGTCGGCCGCGCGCACCTATTTCGACAAGGAGCCCTCGGAAATCAACACCGAAGAGGCCGCCCTGCTCGTCGGCATGCTGAAGGCCCCGTCAAAATACAGTCCGCGCCGGCATCCGCAGGCCTCCCTCGACCGCCGCAACACGGTGCTGGGACAGATGATGAAATACGGGTATCTCACTGACGGCCAGTTCGATTCCATCAAGCAGATCCCGATCGACATGAGCAACTTCAAATCGCAGGCCCACACCGCCGGCATCGCCACCTACTTCCGCGAATACCTCCGTCTGGTGCTGAAAGACTGGTGCGAGAAAAACCCCAAAAACGACGGCACCCGCTACGACCTTTACTGCGACGGTCTCAAGATCTACACCACCATCGACTCCCGCATGCAGCGGCACGCAGAATCCGCTGTGAAAGAGCATGTTTGCGACTATCTGCAGCCGCTCTTCTTCAACCACATCAAAGGGGCGAAGAACGCCCCGTTCGTCAACCTCAGCGAGGAACAAACCCACAACATCCTCTGGCGCGCCGTGAAACAGTCGGAACGTTACGAGGTGATGAAGGATGCCGGCAAATCCGACACCGAAATCGAGGCGGCCTTCAACAAGAAAGTCAAAATGACCGTTTACAACTACAAGGGCATGATTGACACGGTGATGACCCCGATGGACTCCATCCGCTACTACAAGTCGTTCCTGCAGTGCGGGTTAATGTGCGTGGAAGCGGCCACCGGCCATGTGAAGGCCTACGTGGGCGGCACCAACTACGAGTACTTCCAGTTCGACCACGTGAAGCTCTCCAAACGGCAGGTCGGATCCACCTTCAAACCCTACGTCTATACCGTGGCCATGCAGAGCGGCGACTTCGACCCGTGCACGATGGTGCCCAACGTCCCGGTGACCATCGAGACGCCGGGCGGTTCATGGACTCCGCACAACTCCGGCGGTTACAAAGAGGGGCAGATGATGCCGTTGCGCGAGGCGCTGGCCCACTCCCTCAACCAGGTCTCCGCCTACCTGATGAAACGCTACGGTCCCAACGCCGTCATCGATCTGGTACGCAACATGGGCATGACCTCCGACATTCCCGCCGTGCCATCTATTTGTCTGGGAGCGTGCGAGTTAACCCTTTATGAACAGGTCGGCGCCATCAACTGTTTCCCCAACCAGGGCGTCTATGTGGAACCCATCTTCATCACACACATCTGCGACAAGGAGGGCAACGTCATCTACACGAAGGTGCCGAAGACCAACGAGGCCATGGACCAGATCACCGCGTTCAAGACCGTGCGTCTGATGCAAGGCGTGGTGGACTACGGTACCGGCGGCCGTCTGCGCAGCCAGTATGGCATAAGCTTCCCGCTGGCGGGCAAAACCGGCACCACCGACAACCAGTCCGACGGTTGGTTCGTGGGCTACACCCCGTTGCTGACCTGCGGCGTGTGGGTGGGCTGTGAGGACCGAGCCGCGCATTTCCGCAGCACCGCCCTCGGACAGGGCGCCAGAACCGCCATGCCCGTGTTCGGCCTCTTCATGAACAAGGTCTATTCCGACCCGAGCCTGCCCTACCACGCGATCGTCAGCGCCGAAGACCGCTACAGCAAGCCCGGCTACAACTTCATCATCCCGAGCGCGTACATCGGCGACCCGTCAGGCTGCAACGAGACCAAACGCGACTCGATCATGCACCTGGACTTCGACTGAGAACGCGTCCGATGACGCCCCGTTTCTCTTTCCTCGGAGACGCAAAATTTTGCCTTTCCAAGGTATATACATCTATCTAAAAAAATACTATATTTGCACGTTTTTTTAATATGGAGAAGAAGACTTGTAATATACTGTTAGTCATATTGTTAGCCTTCGCGGTGAACGTATGCGCAGCGGAGTTGGGTTCCGCCGCGGGTACTATTGTGCCCGAAACGGCAATGCCGAAGGACACCGTCAAGCCTGGCAAGAAGAAGACGACGATAACCCGGATGAGCAACAAGCGGGTCACGTTCGAGACATTCGACCAGCACTACGCCCGCGCCCTCAAGTTCTACAACAACCGCCAGTGGCTCTCCGCCGCCGGCCTGTTCCAGGAACTCTACCCCCTCTCCTTGGGAACTCCCCGCGCCGACACCATCCTGTTCCTCTTCGCCGACTCTTACTACCAAAACGGTGACTACAACATGGCCTCCTTCCACTTCCGCGACTACGTGCGCCGATACCCCAACACCGACCGCACCGAGGACGCCTTCTTCCGCTGCATCCAGGCCGTTTACAAGACCTGTCCCGACTACTCCCTCGACCAGTCCAACACCCAGTTCGCCATCGAACAAATCAAAACATTCCTGCAGGCATACCCCGACAGCAAACACATCGAGGAATGCAACACCATGCTGGACGACCTCCGGCTGAAACTGGCCCGCAAGAAACTGGAAATCGTCAAGTTATACTATAACACCGACCACTACGAAGCCTGCCAAATCACCGCGCAGAGCTTCTTCAACGAATACGCCTACTCCCCGCTCATGCCGGAAGCCGTCTATTACCTGGTGCTGAACAACTACGAGTACGCCAAGCGCAGCACGGAACGGAAAAAGCCCGAGCGTCTCAAGGCCTGCCTCGACGCCTGCCAGCGCATGAGCAACAACTACCCTGACTCAAAATACGCCAAAGAGACGGAGAAAATCGCCCAAGAAGTGACCAAACAACTGGAAAAATACAAAAACCAAATAAGTCCCAAATAAATGAAAGCTTTAGACTACAAGAAATTAAAAATCGACCTGTTCGCCAAGACGAAAGACATCCGCAAATACGACAAGGACACGGGCAACTTCTACAAGAGCATCGTGATCATGTCGAAACGCGCCGACCAGATTGCTGCGGAGCTGAAACAGGAATTCCAGGAGAACTCGCACCTCTCCCCGACCCAAGACCGCACCGGCGAGGAGGTTTACGAAAACCGCGAGCAGATTGAACTCTCCAAGCTTTACGAGCAACTTCCCAAGCCCACCCAGCTGGCTCTCTACGAGTTCGAGAACGACCAGATCTATTTCAGAGACGTGGACGACAAATAATCCGACGGCTATGGGCAAGCACATTGTCATAGGCATCTCCGGCGGCATCGCGGCATACAAGACGATGCACCTTATCCGGCTGTTCAAGAAGAACGGCCATGAGGTGCGCGTGACTGCCACACGGAACGCCCTGCAATTCGTGACCCCGCTGACCATCGAGACGCTCTCGCAGAACCGGCTTTATGTGGACATGTTCGACCGGAACCGCACGATGGAGGTCGAGCACATCAGCATGGCGGAATGGGCCGACGTGCTGGTGGTGGCTCCGGCCACGGCAAACGTCATCGCCAAGTTCGCCCACGGCATCGCCGACGACGCGCTCTCGACCCTTTTCTTAGCCGTCACAAAGCCCGTGTTCATCGCCCCCGCCATGAACAACAACATGTTCGGGAATCCCGCGGTGCAGCAGAATCTTGCCACCCTGCGCGAACGAGGCTGCCACATCCTCTCCCCGAACGAAGGATTCTTAGCCTGCGGCACCTCCGGCAGCGGAAGAATGCAGGAACCCGAAGAGATCTTCGAAACCGTGGATGAGTTCCTGTCGGAAGACAACTCCCTGCAAGGCAAAAAAGTGATGATCACGGCCGGCCCGACCTACGAGCCCATTGACCCCGTGCGCTTCATCGGCAACCACTCCTCCGGCCTCATGGGATTCTGTCTCGCCGAAGCCGCCGCCCGCAAAGGCGCCGAAGTCTCGCTCGTCACCGGACCCAGCAGCTGCACCGCCCGCCACCGCAACATCCACCGCTACGATGTGAAGACAGCGGAGGAAATGTACCAACAGTGCATGCAATTGGTTGACAATCAAGACATCATCATCATGTCCGCGGCCGTAGCCGACTACACACCCGCCCACGTGGCCCCCGAAAAAATCAAGAAAGACTTCGCACAACTGTCGGTGGAGTTGGTCAAAACGAAAGACATCTTGGCCTCCGTCGGGAAAATCAAGCGCGACAACCAACTGCTCATCGGCTTCGCGCTCGAGACGGAAAACGAGGTGGAGAACGCCAAGAAGAAACTGCACAATAAAAACGCGGATCTCATCGTTCTCAACTCCCTGCGAACCGCCGGCGCAGGCTTCCGCACCGCCACCAACCAGGTGACCATTTTCAGCAAGGACGGACGGGAGTTCGCCAGCGAGCTGAAAAGCAAACAGGAAATCGCAGAGGAAATCCTGCAAACGGCGAAGATATATATTCACCCCTAAATCGAAACAACTATGAAACGTATTATCGGATTACTGCTCATGACAATGCTGACCCTCGGAACCCTGAAGGCCCAGGATTTCCAATGCGCGGTATCTCTGAACACCACCCAGATTTCAAGCAGTGGCAACCAACAGCGTTACAACGAGTTACGGCAGAAAATCTACTCCTTCGTCCACGAACGCAAATGGTGTCAGTACAACCTGAAACAGAACGAGCGCATCGAGTGCTCCATCTCCATCAACCTGACCAAAGCCTCCGGCGACGAGTACGAGGGCACGGCCACGCTGGTGCTTCAACGCCCTGTCTATAAGGCCAGCTACAAAACGACCTTGATGAGCTTCCAGGACAAAAAGGTGAAATTCAAATATGCGGACGGCGACCCGCTGGAATACGACGAAAACGCCAGCCTGTCGGAGCTCACGTCGCTCATCGCCTACTACCTGAACCTGTTCATCGCCGTGGAGCTCGACTCGTTCTCCCCCAACGGCGGTTCCCCCTACTTCGCAAAATGCCAGAACACCGTGAATCTGAACACCAAAGACGTGGGTTGGAGCGTGGCCGAGAGCGGACAAAACAACCGCTACTGGATCACCGAGAACTTCACCAACTCCACCTACAGCAAAATCCACGATTTTTACTACCAATACCACCGTTTAGGTCTGGATGTCATGTACGAGACCCCCGATGCCGGCCGCGCCGTCATCCTTGAAAGCCTCAAACTGTTGCAACAAGTCAACGCCCAGAAATCCAACCTCGCCGTAGTCCGCATCATCCTGAACACCAAGAAGGACGAAATCATCAACATTTTCAAAGAAGGCATGCCGTCGGAGAAAACCCAGGTGATCAATATCATGAAACAAATTGACCCCACCAACTCCTCCGCCTACGACGCCATCAACTCCTCATCAAAATAATCGCAATGCTAACCTCTTTACAGATAGAGAATTATGCGATTATTAGGTCTTTGGAAATTCCATTTCAGCAAGGCTTGATTGTCATCACCGGCGAAACCGGTGCCGGCAAATCCATCCTTATGGGGGCGCTGTCGCTCATTTTGGGCAACCGCGCCGACACTGACGTGCTCTTCGACAAATCCCGGAAATGCATCGTGGAAGCGACTTTCGACATACGGGAGCTCCACCTGCAACCGCTGTTTGAACAATACGACCTCGATTATCAAGACGACACCCTCATCCGTCGCGAAATCAACGAGCACGGGAAATCCCGCGCCTTCATCAACGACACCCCCGTCAATCTTAACACCCTGAAATCCGTTTCGGCGCTGTTAGTGGACATCCACTCGCAACACCAGACCCTGATGCTGCAAAACGCCGATTTTCGACTTCGCCTGATTGACCAATTCGCCCAAAACCAGCAGGTTGCAAGCCAATATCAACAAACACTCCGCCAGTGGCATCAGAAAAAATCAGCGTTGGAGACTCTTAAGGAAAAATGCACCGAGGAGGCCCAACATTACCACTATAACCTCTTCACCATCGAGGAGTTAGAAAAAGCGGAAATCAAAGCGGGCGAACAAGAGGAAATCGAATCGAGAATCCAAGAGCTGTCACACGCCGAAGCCATCAAGTCACACCTCTACAATGCCACAGGTATTTTGTCGGAGCAGGAAAGTGACAATATATTATATATGATGAAAAGACTGCAGCAGGAATGCCGTCCTTTGGAAAACATGGGCGGAGATTATGTTGCATTCAACCAGAGAATCGAGAATCTGCTGACGGAAACGCAGGATCTCGCCTACGAAATGTCACGCAAGAACGACTCCGTGGAGGTCAACCCCGCCCTTACGGAGCAGCTGAACGAACGCCTCGACACGCTGTTCACGCTTCAGAAGAAATACGATGCGACGAACAACGAAGGACTGCTGCAACTGCTGGAAAACGCCCGACAAGAGGTGGCGCAATACAGCGACAACAAAGAGCAGCTGACGGAGATGGAGAAAGAGACTCAGACGCTGGAATCGGAAGTTCGGAAGCTTGCGGCAGAATTGTCAGAAACGAGACAAAAGGCTCTTCCTCAATTAGTTACGGCGATGCAAGAGCGTCTTCACCGCTTGGGCATGACCGACAGCCGCTTCAACGTCACGCTGACGGGCACCGGCGACTATCGGGAGAACGGCAGCGACACCGCCGCCTTCCTGTTCTCCGCCAACGCCGGCGTGGAGCCCGCCGACATCACCAAAATCGCGTCCGGCGGAGAAATGTCACGCATCATGCTCTGCCTCAAGTCCATCATCAGCGACTCCATGTTCCTGCCCACCATCATCTTCGACGAAATCGACACAGGCATCTCCGGCGAAACGGCATCAAAAGTGGCCCAGATGATGCAACTGCTGGCGGAAAACCACCAAGTGATTGCCATCACGCACCTCCCGCAGATTGCCGCAAGTGGCAACCAGCACCTTTTAGTTTACAAGCAAACAACTGACAATCAGACATATACAAATATCAAAGAATTGGAAATGCACGAACGGGAAGAGATGATTGCCACGATGATGAGCGGCGAAAACCGCACTGAGTCGGCCGTGGCCACCGCCCGCGAAATGCTGAAGTCAACGCAAACAAAACATAATCAATAGGTTAGCCTTATGAAAAAGACACTCATCCTCCTCGTCGCCACGCTGCTTTGCGCCAGCGTTTACGCACAAAGACGTCCGACGCCCGACCGCAAGTTCATCTATATGACCTCCTTGGGCTATGCGACCGGTTTAGGGCAAATCGAACTGGAGAACAAGACCGTCCAGAACAAAAACTTCGACATCTCCGTGAACCAGCTCCTCGGCTACCAGTTCAACCCGTATTTCCAGATGGGTCTTGGCGCCGGCTTCGATTTCTGGCGGCACACCGCGTTCATCCCCATCTACCTCAACTTCACCGTCAACTTCACCGACACAAAAATCGAACCGTTGTTCTACCTGAACGCAGGTTACAGCTTCAAATGGTACGTCTCCTCCATCCCTGAGAAGATGGACCGCGTGGTGCACGGCACGAAAACCGGCCCGATGGGCGAGGCCGGCATCGGCATGCGCATCAACCTCAACGAAAAACTCTCCATCGTGATCGCCGCCTGCTACAAAAACCAATACTCCGACATCCGCTACACAATCCTCGACCCCAACGAACAAGACTTCTCCGCCTACTCCACCAACGCCCGCAAAAACGTACTCTACCACTACGCCGGCGTCCGACTCGGCATTCAGTATTAGCTATTGGATATTAATGGAAATGACAGATTGGAACATAGACTTCGACTTAAACTTAGACTTAGACTTAAACTTAGAACTTAAACTAATAACCACCTAACCTCTAACCCATTAACCTTTAACCATTAACCTTTAAAATGGAAATCACCTATACCGCCGCTTTCGAGGAACTGAAGGAGATCGTGGACCAGCTGGAAAACGACAATGTCAGCGTGGACGAGCTGACCGAGAAGATGAAACGTGCCACGGTGCTGATGAAGATCTGCCGTGACAAGCTGACAAAAACCGAAGAGGAAGTCAACAAAACCATCGAAGAACTGTCGTAAATGTCCACATTCGAGCTCATAGAACCCGAAATCGAGGCCTACTGCGAGGCGCACACAACCGGAGAGAGCGAACTGCTCCGTCGGCTGTATCGCGAGACGCATCTGCAGACCATCAACCCCCGAATGGCCTCGGGACAACTTCAAGGAGAGTTTTTATCGCTGATTTCCAGGATGATACATCCGAAAAGAATCCTTGAAATCGGCACCTTCACCGGATATTCCGCCATCTGCTTAGCCGAAGGGCTGGTTGAAGACGGTATCCTGCATACCATAGAGATTAACGAAGAATACGAAGACCGTATTCGGGAATATGTATCGCAAAGTCCTGACAGCCAGAAGATCCAGCTTCACATCGGCGATGCAAAAAACGTGGCGCCCTCACTCAACGAAACTTGGGACTTGGTTTTTATCGATGCGGAGAAAACCGACTACGAGGAATACTACAATTTAGTGCTGCCTCAAGTGCGAGAAAATGGTTTCATATTGATTGACAATACTTTATGGAACAGCAAAGTGGTACAGGAGGTGCGGCATAACGACAGGGACACCCAGGCGATATTGGCCTTCAACGACAAGGTGCAGGAGGATCCGCGCGTGCGCAATCTGCTGCTGCCTTTCCGCGACGGCATCATGATGATTCAGAAACTGACGAGATGAGAATAGATATACTGACCCTTTTCCCCGAAATGTTCCCCGGCGTGTTCGGCAGTTCAATACTGAAACGCGCCGTAGAGAAACAGTACCTGGAGGTGCATGTCCACGACATCCGCGCCTACACGTACGACAAGCACCACCGCGCCGACGACTACCCGTTCGGCGGCGGTGCGGGCATGGTGATGATGATCGAACCCATCGCCCGCTGCATCGAACAGCTGCAGAGTGAGCGCGAATACGATAGCATTTTCCTGATGGCACCCGATGGCACGACCTTTAACCAGCAGAAAGCCAACGAATTGTCGCTGCGCCAAAACATCATCCTGCTTTGCGGTCACTACAAGGGCGTTGACGAGCGCGTGCGGGAGCTGTACATCACCGAGGATCTCAGCATCGGCGACTACGTGCTTTCGGGTGGCGAGTTGGCGGCCATGGTCATCACCGACGCCATTGCGCGGGTGATTCCCGGCGTGATCAGCGACGGTTCCTCCGCCCTCTCCGACTCCTTCCAGGACAACCTGCTCTCCGCGCCCGTATATACCCGTCCCGCCGACTTCCGCGGACACCGTGTCCCCGACGTCCTGCTCTCCGGGAACCCGAAGCTCATCGACGAATGGCGCATGGAGCAGCAGCTGACCCGAACCCGTGAACGAAGACCCGACCTGCTCGAACATGAATAGCGTCCGCACATACTGCCAAGACCTGCGCACTCCCGACAGGCTTTTCAACGTCAGCTTCATCATCATGGTGCTGACGATGGCTTTATTGCCGTTCACCACCTATCTAATGTGGCCGTTCGGCATTCTGCTGATGGTGCTGTGGATCGCGCAAGGCCAATGGCGTGCGAAATGGGAGAACTTCAAAGCCAACGACGGCATCCCTTATGGTATCTTCCTGCTTGCCATTTGTCTAATCCCCATTTTCGGACTGACAAACTCCACCAACCAAGCCTACGCATGGCGCACCTTCGAATGCTATCTATGGTTCTTCATCGCGCCGCTCATCCTGCTCACCACATCACGCAAAATACTGACTAACAAACACATAAACATTCTATTCGGGTCTTTTACCGCCAGCGTGCTTCTTCACATTATCGTTCTGTTCACTCGCGGCATCTTCATGGCCGCCACGACCGGCGACAACACCTACCTGTACTACTCCACCTTCTCCTTCCTGCGCCATCCGACCTACGTGGCCATATACACCACCTTCGCCTACATCCTTGTTTTCCTGTATATCTTCGAGAACAAATTCAGACTATCCACCCTGAGAAAAACATTGTTGTATTCCATCGCAACCATTCTGCTTGTCAGCGTGTTCTGTCTATATTCGAGGGCGGGGATTCTCACTTTCATCATCATCCACCTTCCGTTAGGCATTTACGTCATTCGCCAGCGGAGATCGGCCTGGAAAGGGATGTTGCTCATTTTCTCCCTAATCGTCGGCATGTTCATCATACTGATGACCACCCAGATCGCGCCTGAAAACCGTTTCATAGAATCGAAATACACGCTGGACGAGAACGGCAAGAAACCGAATGACGCGCGAATGGTCATCTGGCAGGCAGCATGGGAGGCGGCTGTCGAGAACCTGCCGTTCGGCACCGGCACCGGCGACTGTTTTGAGGCGACACGCGAGAAGTATCGCGAAAAAGGCTACTGGGTGGACTTCGAGCACAACTACAACGCGCACAATCAATACCTTCAAGCCCTGCTGACCAACGGCATCCCGGGACTGATACTCCTGCTCCTGTACTTTTTCACCCCGCTGGGCACCTCCATCCGACACAAAGACATCCTGCTGCTCTCGATTTTCATCCTACTGGCGCTGAACAGTTGTGTGGAGTGCGTTTTCGACCGGCGCTTCGGCGTGGACTTCTTCGCGCTGATGATTCCGTTATTGATGCTGCGGGCGCTTGAAAAGAGGGGCAAACAAGAAGACGAACTCACGATTAAAACGAACATAGAATAAAAGATGAAACGACTGGTTTTGACAATAGCATTGGCGGTTATCGCCGTTTTCAGCGCATTTGCGCAAGAGAAGGAAACGTATCTGTACGCAGAAAAAGACAGCACGAAGCTCTACATGGACGTGTATGTCCCCAAGGTGCAGAACGAGCAGCAATCCTGTCTGGTCTTCGTCTTCGGGGGCGGTTTCATCAGCGGGAAACGCGACGACAGCCAAGTGCAGGAGGTCAAGAAACACTTCACCGACAAGGGCTACGTGGTCATCGCCATCGACTACCGGCTTGGGATGCGCGGGCAGAAGGAGTTCGCCCCGTTGAAAGCCATGAAGCAGTTCCAGAGATCCATCGACATGGCTGCCGAAGATGTGATTTCGGCGTTGGACTACACCCTCCGGGAGCTTCAGAGCACGAAGAAATACACCATCAACAGTGCCAACATCATCGTGATGGGCAGCAGTGCCGGTGCCATCGCGGCGTTGCAAGCCGACTACGCAATGTGCAACGGGTATCTCAACAGCGGCATCCTACCCAAAGATTTCCGGCTCGCGGGTGTTGTTTCATACGCCGGCGCCATCTTCTCCACGCACGGGAAGCCGAAGTACAAGCTGCGCGATCCTGCGCCCACATTGTTCTGTCACGGCACCGAAGACAAGTTGGTGAATTACGACAAAACCGCCTTCGCGAACCTCGGTTTTTACGGCTCAAACGCCATTGTGAAGCAGTTCAAGAAAAACGGCTACAGCTACCACATCCGCCGCTACACGGGCCTTGGGCACCAGGTGGCCATTTTCTACAAAGACGAATTCGAAGTCATCGAGAACTTCATCGACAAAATCGCGCTCACCAACGGTGGAATTCAAATCGACGAGACCCGATACGATCCCCGCATCAAGCCCATGTGGAACAATTTCCGCGTGCGCGATTTGAAGGACGTGAAGCAATAGGGGTTTTGGCCCGAGAAAGACGTGTTTCGGCCGGAATGGATCTTCCTCTCTACGACTCTATTCTCCCCATCCCGGCACCACGTATCCTTAAAACTTCACCTCCACCAAGCACCCCAGCACGGCATAGAACACGAACACGTGCGTCACATTCATGCCGTATGCGGTGAGGGCGGCGCGGTAGTCACCCAACTGCGGGAAGTACTTTTTCACATAAAACTTATTGTCGGACCTGTCGTCCATGACAATTTCCTTTCCCCATTTTTCTGGTGCGGGGAAATTCTTGTAATCCAACAAGATGCACTCTTTGTCAGTTTTCCAAATCAAGTCGATTTCGCCCTGCACCAACTGTCCGTTGTCCCGACGATATGTGAACGGAGTCTCGCGGAGCAGTTCGCCTGGGCCGAACATGTTTTCCAGATAGGAGAACAAGGTGTCCGCCGCCTGCGGCAATAATTCTGGTTGGGGCAACTCTTTTCTCATATTGTGATTATCCACAGTTTGCTTTGCCAATAAAATATTGTCTGGCTCGTGTGCGGAAATGTTACTTGTGCCTTCCCAGCGGTGGGCGGCGAAGTAGTTGTGGATGCAGGTACCGAAAGCAGCAGCGTCGTTGATAGTTTTATGCGCAATGTACTGTGATGAAAAGTAACCGACAAGATCATCCTTTGCGTTGTATTTCTCCAGCGAGCTGCTGGGAGAGATGGTTTTGGGAGTCGTTTCTGTACTAATCGCTACTGAATCCAGTTTCACATGTGTGGTCGCCGAACCAGAGAAGGTATTGCCCGAATCGGCAAGTTGCTCATAATAAGCGGGATGTGCCGGCACTCCCCAAAAGTCAACAGGCGTTTTGTCGGTTTGGCTATTAGGTGTGTCCAATGCAGCAGGAGCGGAACTCCCTATGACATTTTTCATCCAAGCCAAAGGCTGGGTTTTACCATGTCCGTCAGGCAGAGAGGTGGTGATGAGATAGTCGCGGGCGCGGGTAGCACCCACATAAAGCAAGCGTTTGAGTTCTCCTTCAACCTTGCCGTGTATCATATTGTAATAGCCGTTGTCGTCGCTGCCCGCCGTTTGTTTAGATAATGCCAAAACTGCTTCGGCCACAGCATCCGTCACATCTCCGCAATTGGGGATCAGCTGCAGTTCAGCATTGCCATAGTCACCTTTCAGATTCAGGCCGAACCAGTTTTTCTTGACAAAATCAGCGAGCTCCAATTCATTATCATCCAACGAATTGAGGATAACGATTTTCCACTGCAAACCTTTGGATTTGTGGTAGGTAGCCACTTTCACTCCCTCGGCACTTTGGTCCAGCTCCGACTGTATTTCCACCTCTTCCATATAGTTGATAAAGCCTGCCACGGTGGCGCTTTCGGCCGAATTTGCCGTGGACTGCTCGTAGGCGATGGCCTGCTCAATCAACGTGTCAAGGTTGTCCTGACGGATTTTGGCGTTGCCCCATTTTGCAAATACATTGCGCACATCCATCACGGCAATCACGCCCTTGACAATGGCGCTGATGTTGAGCCCGCGCAAACCTTGTAGTTTGTCGTTCAGGTCAGCAAAAAAGGCATCAGGATCTTTTTTTGCCGATTTGCCTGCCGGCGTTCCTGCTGTTGAAGTGGTTGTGGCATCTTCTTCATTCCCGTTGCTGTCCTCTTCGTCGAAGAAAGGATTGTAGTCGTAGCGATTGGCGGCAATTTCTTGTAAAACAACGCCTATTTCTTTGTCTTCCAACAATTTTGCCAGTTCCGTCTTTGCATACCGACGTTTGATGCCTGCCACATATTTCAGCAGGGCAAAAACGAGTCGCACCTCCGCTTTGTCCAAAATGGAAGTTTCGGGCGAGGAAACGGGGATGCCTTTTTTGCGCAAGGCCTCTTCGATTTTGGCGCAGTCGGCTTTCGTGCGCGAAAGTACGGCAATGTCGGCAGGGACAATTTGTGTGCGCCAATTCTTGTCTTTATCCGTTTTTTCAGGACCCCCTTCGTCATATACACCGGGTATGGTAGTTACATTTCCGTTCAGGATTTCCGCCACGCGGTCGGCCAAAGCGTCCACAGAGTTGCAATGCCAATGCTGGATGGGTGTTTGGATATTCCCATCTAACCGTATTACCTGCAACGGCACATTGTCAATGATTTCAGACGGGTCGCCAAAGGCAAACGATTTTTCGAACACCTTATTCGCCAATTCCACCAGGCTTTCGATGGAACGGTAGGAGGTGTCGATCAGTTGCGAAGTGCAGCCATCGGCATTGGGGACAAAGCCAGATATTTGGCCGGGCACAGGGTCAGGAAACGACTTCAACAGATTGGTCGTGAGTGAGGAATCGCTGCCACGGAAACCGTATATAGCCTGCTTGCGGTCGCCCACCCAGTAGCTTTTCACCTGTACTAAATCGGATAGTTTTTTGAAAATCTCCAGTTGGATGGGGTTCGAATCCTGAAACTCATCCACAAACAGGTACTTGATACTGCTTCGGATGTCGTCCTGAACTTCTTTTTTATCAAGGAGTTCAAGAAACTTGGCTTCCAAGTCATCGAAATCAAGCAGATTGTTGTCGCATTTGTACTGCTTAAATTGCTGCGACCATGTCTCTGCAATAGTGAAGATGCGTTTGATGCAGTCTTTCACTTTTGATTGGTCGGCTTTTGCCAAAGCAAGAAAACATTTCAAATAAGCCAATGCATCATTTTTACTTTGCTTCATATCCCCATCCACAGACGCTTTAAAACAATCACTCTCAATGAAATCCGATATCTCGTTGGCAGTTGGGGATGATATTTTTTTGAAATTGGAATAGATGTTCAGTCTGGCTTTGTTTGTTAATGCATTTTTAGAAGGCGAACCGTCTTTTTTAGTTTCTCTCGATTTGGAATCCAAAAAATCGGAATATATTTTGATTTTTGTTTCAAGCACTTTTTGATTAAAGGGCACAGCAAACAATCGGTCCACCACATCGCACGACTTTTGTGCGAAATTCTTTAACTGGTTCCGCTTGATATTATAGGCCCGCATTTTGGAAACGATTTCCAGCACATAATCTTTCCAAAAGTCGTAGTCGACTATGACGCGGTCCTTTGCCGCATCGTAGCGTGTTAAGTTGAAATCCTTGGTGAACTCGTAAAAGAAAGTCAAATCGGCATGATTGACTACGTTTTTGAGCGATTGGTTGATGTAGCGTTTTTTGTCCACATCCGACATCACATTGAACTGTCCGGAATAGCCGAGCAGCGACCAATAGCGTTGTATATACTGCTGTGCCACGGAGTGTACGGTGCCGATGGTGGCGGTGTCGAGGATTTTGGCCACATCGAGGGCGGCAGGAGCCTCCAGCAACCGCTTGAACGTCTTTTCGCGGAACTCCTTGGCAGCCGCCTTGGTGTAAGTGGTGAGGATAATCTCCGACGGAGCGCAGGGATTATTCTTGTCCGTCAGAATATCTTTCAGGATGGTCACCAACGTGTAAGTTTTTCCGGCACCTGCGCCGGCATTGATATAATGTACGTTTTTCATAATTTACTTGATTTTACCTTTTAACACCGCGTTTTTACCGTAGGTTGTTTCTTTTGCTGTTGCCGTCATTCCGGGTCCTCTGCTGTTTTTCTTCAACTTGTTATTCAGGTAGTAATTATCCGGGTTACTTATGTACTTTCCAACAAACACTGTATTTTCAAATTCAGTCCCCTTCTTTTCCTCGCCTTCCTCGATATATCCATCCTTGAGATTTTGGATGCGTTCGCGATAGGAATTCACGGCTTGTTCAAAGATTTCAGGTGATGGCTTTCGAGGCACAATAATAATTGCGTCATTCTGTTTGAAAACATTATTAATGGTCAACAACTGTGCCTGTTTCAGTAAATAGTAGCCGCGCATCACTACAGGCGAATTTCCATTCGTTTCTGCAATCTTTTGATACAAAGCCAATTGCAGTTCTTTGCGATCTTCCAGTTCTTTCTGCCGTTTATTGGGATTTCCAGTCCATTTGAAATCAAAAATCAGATACTCATATTCCTGACTTCCTTCACTTTTTCTCTTCAAAAGGAAGTCGATTTTGGCGTTGAAAATGAATGCATTCGCTCCAGAACTATCTTTTAAAATAGAGGTAAATTCCACCTCGCTTCCCACCACCTCCAAAGTGTTGTCTTCGATAATTTTCACCAATACGGGGACGCTCTTTTCGATGAAAATCCGTTTAAAGATGGTGCGTTCCATCTCGTTTTCTGGCTGTAGCAGCTGAGCACCCACTTCAATGATGGCTTTATCGGTCCGTGCTTCAAGGTCTGTGCTGTTATTGCATAGATTCAAGAACTTTGGAGTGTCCACGTTTCCATCGGAGTCTGTACAATCTTTCACCATCTGGCTAATGACCCAGTGTGCCACGTTGCCTTCCACTGTCGAAAGATTGCCCTCGTCCTCGTCTTTCATATTATAGATGTAGTCCAGCACATAGTCGAACGGTTGGTTGATGAGTTCGTTCAAGCTCGAAAAACTCTCGTAGTCGCGCTGGTAACCGACAGGCTTGGGCATAAACTTGCCGGCACTGCTGTAGGGTGCCGTTTTGGGTTTTGGCTTGTCAATATTGGCCAACAACGCTGGGTCAACCTTATATTCCACTTTCTGCGTGTCGGCGGATATGGTTGTTATGGCTATACCAGAAGGCAATACAGGATTGGTGATGGCAATTGCGCCGGGAGAAGTCTCACGAAGTTCGGTGATAATCAAATTTTCCTCGGTGCGTCCGCCCTCCTTGCGCTGAGGCATAAGCGCGATAATCTTTTCTGCGCGGCTCACGGCCAACTTTTCAGCGAAATCGGATGCCTGCATCTCTAAAGAAGCATCGGGAATCAACAGCCCATCTGCTTGAAGCACTTTTATGTCGGCGGGATTCAGGAAGGCGTACTCGTAGCGAGGACGCGGCTTGCGCACGCAGTCCATCCACATCACGGTCTTTCCACTCACAGCCAGACCTTTGAAGTCTTTCAGCATGTCATAGGAATCGAGGCGTGCAAAATCGGTGCCTACCGTGCCACCTTGACAGATGGAGGTGACTAATTTGTCCAATTCGTCGTTGCTGATATTGCCATTCCTCCCAACCAAAACAATGAGCAAAAGTTTGGTTCTTTCCTGCAGCTGAGACAGCTGGGCACATGCCTGAGTGCCAGACAAAGGCGACAGCACCTTCTCTGCCTTGGCCTTGACAGTTGCAGTTTTTATCCATTCAAGCAGTTTTTTGCAAAACTTTTTCACTTCATTCACAGCAACTTGCCCATTAATGCCATGGTTCCACATGCCCCAAAATTCGGGGTAGTTCTTTGCTATTTCGTCAATTTTGGAGATTGAGCCATCTTTATTTACCATATCGCCCAAACCGCCCATTTGTTTCAGGTGGAAACGTAGTGAGCTGCGCGTTTCCCAATCGATCGGGTGTCTGAAAATGCTCAGGTAGCTTATCAGTTTGTCGTAATTGACGGGAGCACGGAAGAGGGCAACGCCCAGTTTCAGCAATTGCGAAAGTTCGGCGGCACCACCCTCTACAGAGGCATCCACCAACGGCTTGCCCACCGATTTCAGCACCTGGTTGAAAGTAAAGTTGTCCTCGTTAACGTAAACGTCTGGGGTATGTTCCGTCTGCGTCACCGCCCACTGGTAGGCATCGTTCTGCTCGGGGAATTGGTACAGGGTGAACTTGCCGGCAAAATCGCTGAGGGTCTTGCTGCCAAGATTTACGACGGCCTCGGATTCCTTGGCTCGTTTGGTTTTTTCCAGCACCTTGCGGATGACGGGCGGCAGCAGCTCCATCTTCATATCTACCTCGATTTCCAAATCTTTAGGAAGCATGGCATCCAAATTGGCATTCAGCAGTTGATGCCACCTTTCGCCGACACCGATGCTATGAAAATGTTCTTCAACTGCTTGCAAATCCTCTAAACGTTTTTTCCCGTCGGCGGAAAGCGTGTTGGGCAATTTGGTGTCCTTGTCCCACCCCGCCATACACAGAGCATCGCGCCAGCGGAGCAGCTGCTGTGCCACGCCAAGCGGGTCGTTCTCGAACGACTGTTGGTAAAATGGTTTTGAAGAAGGCTTGCTGTCCAATACTTTCTGGATAGCGTTACAGTAGGCGATGGCGCGCATCATGGGTGAATTTTCCCCGCGGCTCAGTCCTGCGCGAAGCTCCAATTCGTCGAGCAGTCCGAGCGGTCCGACATACTTCGTGCCGAGCACACATTGGTTTTTGTCGGGATTTCCGGCGTAGCAGTTCCCGTCATAATAGGGGCTGAAAATAAGTTTAAGCATAGCAAAGTTTTTTACACGGCAAAAATAATCATTTTCCCCATGCAAAAAAAATTGTTGCGAGTAGCAGACAACCGATATTTCAAAAAAAATTTCGTATATTTGCCGCCGGATGAGAAAGAGGAACGGATTTACGTCAAATTGCCAACCTCTCTAAAAAACGCGCTAAATAACAACCCGCCATACGCGGTGTTCTTTAGCGATAAAGGGCACCGCGTTTCTCATCTTCGGCACAGAACCTTCCGGTGTACAGGCAACCGGAACCGAATGATGAAGCAAATCCATCAAATCACTTTGCTCAGTGGTCGCGAACTACTGTGCTATCCGAAAGTGGAACTCTCACAGCCCATCGACAACCGAATGAAGCTGGACACCACGGGGCAGTATCTCTCTGTCGGCAGGCGGAAACCCGTCGTGAAACCCATCCCGCCGGAAGTGGAGGAGCAGCGCAAACAGGCCGTGAAATTCTTCACCGACCGCGCCTTCTTTTTCCTCGACCACCGCGAGAAAATCCTGAACGACAGCCGCATGTTCCTTGCCCCTGTTCCCGTACAAAGCGGCCTCGCTTACATCGGAACCAGTGGCTTCCGACGCCCTACATTGGGTGTCTATGTCGAATGGTGGATGACGTGCATTCCCGCCATCATCAGCCGCCTCCACAACGACACCTGGCTCGTATATTACATCGCGGGGAGCCCGCTGTCGGGAATGAACTGCTGCGGCATCGTCAACGCTAACGGAGAATGCCGGTCGGAGAACCTGCCCAACCCGTTCAGAGCTATTTGGGGTCCATTTACGAATATCAACACGCGATACGATGAGGCCAAGGTGCGTTACGAAGCTTACTCGTTAGAAGAGGTGGTGAAGCTGTTAGAGGCCAACGACAAAGGCGACAGTCTGACAGAAAGAAAGTTGTATCTTCTTCAACGCGAGAATCAGGTATTGCGGCAGGAGATACTGGACACCCGCGAGGCCGGTGCCAAGGCGATGGAGAAGATGCGGGTCACCCTGTTGAACGCCTACCTCGAATGCAAGCGCGACGCACTCACGAACTGGTATGCCGACTACTGCCGAAAGCAGGAAGAGGGCAAGGAAGTACTGGAATCGCTGAATCTACAGAAGCAGCAGCTCAAGCAGCAATTCCGCCACGGTGAAATCACCAGGATGTTCTATCAACACAAGCTCACTCCGTTGAAAAAAAGGATTTTCAATCTACAACAGGAACTTGAATGCATGGCGAAGAAGGAATTGTCAGAGCTGCTTCCTGAACTCTTCAACCGGCCGGGCGACACGGTGTTCGTCACGTTCAACGAGGTGGTGGAATTTGTAAAAAAAAGAACGGCAGCAGAACAGTCACATCAAAAATAAAGAACTATGGCATATCCAATCATCGTGCTCCACGAGCCACACGCATCCATTGAAGGGCTGTACGACAGGCAACTCAGTTTCTGGGATATCGATGCCCATTTCATCAACAATGTGGTGTTCCGTCTCACCGATTGGCACACCGACTTCCTGTTTCATGGTTTCCGCAACGAGCGGATCCGTCCGGTGCGGTTCCCTTATTCTCGCTTTGTAGTGGATGCGGAAAGACTTTGGAACGACCCGCTGGAGAAGGAGGGACAAGGCATCCTCTACCGGCGTTTCGACGGCTACAGCCGCAGTATCCCGAAGCAATGCGAGAAACGGCTCTACGACCTATGGCGCGGCCATCAGCACAGACTGAAGAGCACGCTCTGTGAGAACGCCCTCCTGCTCGACTGCCACTCGTTTCCCGAGGAGCAGGGCGATGTGGACATCTGCATCGGGTTCAACGAGGACTGGTCTAAGCCAAACAAGGAGACGGTGGAGTTTGTCGTGAACCTTTTCGAGGAGAACGGCTACTCGGTCGGCATCAACTACCCGTACAGCAACTCCGAGGCGCCTGAGTGTGCATTCCGCTACCAGTCGATGATGCTGGAGGTGAACAAGCGGGTGTATATGGAGAAGGGCACGCTGTACTTGAAAACGAGCCATGACAAAAAACGGAGCGTTTCCGAGCTGATGGCGCAGTTGTTGGGGAGACTGGTAGGGGTATGAATTCATGGTAGATACGCGCCATGGCGCGTATCTACGGCAACAAAAAATTGTCAGCCATTGCGGATTATCGTGAAAGCATCATAGTTTCGGCTGTCACCCGGGCGGCAATAGACGGCAAACTCGATGGCTTTGAAGTGGTTCAGGAATTGTGGCAATGCCTGTTGGTAGGCGGCGGCCACGACTGCGGGGTCGTTGCGGAACGCGCCGCAGCCGAACGCGCCGAGAATCAGCACCTCAGTCCCGTTCGCGGCGGCAGCGGAGAGGATTTTGCGGGCGCGTTTCAGGTGCAACTCCAAAAGTTTTTCCGGGCTGACATGCACCGCATCGCCGTCATGCCGATTGTATCGGTTGGAAGGGATGTCCCGCAGATTTGGCGCGGCACAAGTAATCACATCTACGTGGAACGGAGAGGGCAGGACATTGTAGTCATCGTCTTTCAGCACCACCACATCTTTGGTGTAGATGATGTCGTCGTTGTGGAGCGGGTTTGGTGCGGCACGGTGCGGAGCATAGAATTTCTCCCACGCCATCCGGGTTTTGAGGCACGGGTAGAGGGTTGACACGCGACAGAGGCACTCCTCCTGCGCCGAAGCACCGGTTTCCACCCCACCGCCGGGAGAGGTGGAGGAGGCGAAATTAAGAACCGCCACCTTTTGTCCAGGATACCTTGCCGCCGCCTCGAAAGAGCGCAGACGGCTCACCACCACCCGGGCCTTTTCGATATAGGAGGGTGCGGGAAGTTCTATATTGTCGGCATCGCCGATATACTGTTGGGAGGCGATGCTTTGGTTGACAGCGGCTTGCAAATCTTGGCTGCTGCCAATCCGCTGCAGGGTGTCGTTGAACACGGACACCAAGTGTCTTTTACGGTCGAAATAGGATAGGTTTGTCATAATTCTTCTTTCTGTAATTATTCCTCCTGTTCGTAATAATAGGAATAGTCGATGCCTTTCATGAAGATTTCGCGATCGTCAATCTTGTCTGTCATTGCCCCTTTCAGCAAGGTTTTGATGGGTTCGGCGTCCGTCACACTCCGTCGCATGGCTTCCAAATAGTCGTTTTTGTCGATTTTACTCCAGTCCACGCACATTTTCAAGCGTTTCTTGAAAATCAGATCCAGCCAGATGCGCATTGAACGGCCGTTGCCCTCCATGAAAGGGTGTGCAACATTCATCTCAACGTATTTGTCCACAATCTCATCGAATGTGCTTTCCGGCATCCTCTCAATAGTGACCAAATTCTGCATCAGAAACTCCGCCCTACAGAACATTGTGCCGCCTTTCGATATGGTCTTAGTGCGTATCTTTCCGGCAAAGTTGTAGAGCCCGCCGAAGAGGTAGGCATGGATCTGCTGGAGGCACTCCACCGTACCGGGTTTCATACTGTCGAGGATGCCGCTCTCAAACAGCGTGTAGGCTTTCTTCTTACTCTGACCATCGATTGTGTTGTCGCTATAGACGAACCAGTCGAGGAAGGCGCTTGCGCGGTTGTTGGGATAGTTTTTGGCCAAGGTCTGAACACATTGGGCATCCAAAGCATCGGCGGCTCGTTGCTTCCCGTCGGGAGCCATGAATTTGAAGTGGTTAGTGACACTAACCAGTTGGACACCATCTTTGGCCATCTTGCCTTTCAGGTATTTCCAATAGTTGCGGCCTTTCGTGTAATCTTCCTCGTCGTTAATGGCGCGCACGATGTCCGTGGCCGAGAACCACCATTTGGAGTTCTCCTCATCCCAAACCGCACGAACCACGTGGTCATTGTAGAATTTTATAGATTTCTTGCTCATAACACTGTACCAATTCGATGGCAAAGATACATCAAATATTTGAATTTGTCAAGGGATTGGCGTTTTTTTATTCCTTGCTGTCAATCAACATATTGCAATCCTTAATTTAACAATTAAACTTTGAATAGTAAATTTTCCAAATCGGGTTTTGGGATAAAAACGGCGATGGGCAAAACCGCAATGGCGACGTGGTTTACGTCCCCATGTGTATATGACGATGTTTTTGTGAGGGCTGCTACTTTATCAGTTCCGCCACAAGTTTCTTTGAACGCGAATAATAGTTAACGCAATGGTTTATACTATGTTAATTACTCTATTTCTCTACTATTTATGGTTTTTCGTTAAAAATTCTTTTGAAAGGGCAAAAATAGCAAAAAAATCGGAACATATATCCCTTATTTCTTGTCCGGCTGCGCGTCCGCCCAGCGCACGCCTTCAAGGAAGGCTCTCCCGTATGCGCCGTGTTGTGCTCCGCCCACGACCCTTGCGAGCCGGAGATCCCGTTTCGCTGGTCCTCACAACTCAAACGGCCACTTCAGCACGAAATCGTCCGGGGTGAGTTTTATGCCGTAGCGCGGGTTGCCGCGACGGTCCGTCCCCATGATTTCAATACTGTAGCATTTCTCCCATTTGTATTTGATGACATAGTTGTCGAAAAGCTTGTCGAAATACTTCCGGACGGAGGCGGTGGCGTTCGCGAAGTTGTTGGACACCGCGCCCTTCTCCAACCACGATTCCACTTCCTGGATGTCCCCGTGCTTGCCGCTGCCATTTTGGTAGATGAACATCAGTTCCTCCTTGTAATCCCCCATCTCAAATTGCGAGAGGCAGCGCGGAATCGTGTTGTCCTTCGTAGCTCGCATAATCTGGCGAAGGAAAAAGACATACAACGTTTTCGACAAGTTTCCCCGTCCAAAAGTCACCTTTTTGAGTTTTTGGTCGGGAAGTTCGACAAAGATTCCATTTTCTTTCACGATAATACGACACGGATCCTTCTGTTTGTTTTTGTTGTTCAGCCTCCGCAACCCCTTTTTCATCAACGTGGCCGCAAGGTCAACATCCCCGTGTGTGCGTATGGCAAGCCATTCCAGCAGTTCTTCCACCATTTGATTTTTAACCATTGACTCATCCACCAAACGTTCCCAATCCCCCATAGTTCTGATCTTTGAATCAACAATAATGGGTTCATCATCGCCTTCGGTGTAAAACACGCCGTTCCACGGCTTAGGCACTTCGTCGTCATGCGATTCTTGGAGGTTGCCGGCACTTTCCATCTCCTCCGACTTCTTAACATCTAATTTTTTCTGTGCATCTGATTCCATTTGGGCAAAATTATTTTGTTAAACTGCATTTACACGGCAAAAACAGGAAAACTTTTATTTTCAGCTTCCCACGCACCAGCCATCGTTCTTCTTGCGAGGCGGAGGTGATGGGGAAGAAGTAGTTCCACAGATAGTCTTTGACTTTTTCTTTATCCATAGCTTTGATGATTTATTTACGGTGCAAAAATACAACATTGGGGAACAGAAGGTGTTTTTTTGCTAGTAGCGATTTTTCTCCGCTGTCGCCGTGGCAGGCATGGAGCCTACCACAAGCCCGCAGTTGGTCGTATGCCGTCACTCCCCTCCCCTCGCGAGCCGGAGATTCCGTTTGGCCGGTCACCTTCTCCTTCTCTCGTCAGTGCGGTGACATCTGTCAGTGCAATCCCTTTTCGTCATAGCAGCCTGGCCAAACGGAATGGTGCGCGCCGCCGGACAGGGTTAAAGGGGAAAAGGCGGGCGGCGGGGAGAATGGTGCCGTAGCCGGATCCGTTCCGGCCGCCGCCCGCCTTTTCCCCTTTTCTTTCCCGAGCGCGATGTGTCATTCCGCGAGACGCGCCAGCGTCAAGCGGAACCTCCTGCTCGCCAGGGCACGTGGATACGTTGTGCAACACTTCTGAGGGGAATCCAATGGCTTTTATCTTTTTTCTTATCGTCGCGATCAAAGCTTTTGTTATTTTTGCCGAAAAAAACTATGAAATCTGGATATGCATATATCATGACCAACAAGTACCACAACGTGTTATACACTGGTAGCACTGTTGACATTGTCAAACGGGTGGCACAACACAAGAATCATCATTACAAAGGTTCCTTCTCTGATCGTTACAACTGCGAGTATTGCGTTTATTTCGAAGAGTTTCCCGATTACAACTCTGCAATCCAGCGTGAAAATGAGATAAAGAACATGAAGAGGGCAGAAAAAATCAAACTCATCAACGACAGAAATCCCGAGTGGAAAGAGTTAGTCACAGAAAACGGATTTTGCGAGAAGCCGACACTTTGGGCAGACCAAGTAAAGCGTGTTATTGACGAGATAATAGAGGAAAACCAAGGTTTTCGTATCGAGTAATCCCCTGCCCTTGCGAGCCGGAGATTCCGTTTGGCCGGCCAGTTCCTCTTTTTATCGTCAGCGCGGTGAAATCCGCCAGTTCCGTCGCCCTTCGTCACCGCAGTCTGGCCAAACGGAATGGTGCGCGCCGCCGGACGAAGGAAGGGGAAAAGACGGGCGGCGGGGAGGATAGTGCCGTGGCCGGGGACGTTCCTGCCGCCGCCCGTCTTTTCCCATTTCTTTCCCGAGTGCGTTGCACCATTCCGCAAGACGCGCCAGCGTCAAGCGGAACCTCCTCATATCCCCTTCGCAATGCCTTCGCCCAGCAGGTAATCGTTGCGGTCGGCCGCCCGCGCCCCGATAATGGCCACACTCTTTTCCGCCTTCAACAGTTCAACATTGCCCATCAAATAGAGTTTTTCTGGACAGTCGTCACCAATTTCTATCAGCGACCGCGGGAACAGTTCGGATGTTTTGTCTATTTCAATGATTTCGTGGTTCATATTTTCAATTATTACTGATGTGATATTTTCTCTGTTTAACTGAATGGGGAATTGGGGTCGCCCGCACCTGCTGTGCGGGGAATGATACTATTTGCCTCAATCCGCCGTAAGATGGGCAACACCACATTTTTCACCACCTTCTGGTTCATCCGATGTCCGCCCTCAAAGGTCTGTACGTTGGGATAGTAACGGGCGAACTCCTCGCGGCAGTTCACGGTGGTGTCCCGTGTGCCGAACAATCCTATGCATAAGATGTTCTCGGGGGCATCCGCCTTCCATTGGTCGAACTGGTGTGCCTCCATCTCACGATAGTGTCGGATGATCTCCTCCGTGATGGTGTATTGCGTCTGTCCGTCCTTGCGGGGCTGGAAGAAGTCGAAGGTGCCCACCTTCATCACATCGGTGATTTCAGAGAGGTGGAGCGCCGGGTTGACGCAGATGCGCACGAAGTCGGCGGACAGCTGGTGGGCGTACATGCCGCCCATGCTCGTGCCGATGATGACGCTGAAATGCTCCTCCTCGCAAAGATGCTTGAGGAACGGCAGCGCCTCCGCCGGATCGACGGGAATGTCGGGGGCTTCGATGTGATAGTAATCTGGCAGGGACTTTTTCAGGTATTCCACGGTGCTGCTCTGCCCTGACGAGCCGTAACCGTGCAGGTATAGGATGTTCATCGTTTTGTGATTGGTGATTAGTGAACAGTGATCAGTGATTGGTGAATTGTTTTCACGCGGCAAAAATAGTTCATTTTTTTGAGATACGGTTATTTTGCGAGTAGCGGATTTTTCCCGCTCTCGCGGTGGCATGCATGAAGCCAACAGCTAAAAGCTAACAGCTAACAGCCGATCCTCAGCACGCAAACCCAATCGCTTTCCCGCCCTTCCGCGTCAGCTTCTCGCCGCGGCACCAAGCCTCCAACATCGCCACGTCGGGACGGTTGCCGCTCAGCACCTCCTCCATCATGCTCTTGCGCACGATGTTGTCGATCTCGCCGCCCGAGAGGTCGTACTTTGCCGCCAACTGCCCGCACTGCCCTTCCGTGAGCCACGGGAGTTTGCTCTTCCAGATGGACTTCTTCGCCTCCGTGCTGGGCTGCCCGAACTTCACCTTGAAGAGGAAGCGGCGCTCGAAGGCACTGTCGAAGTTGTCGCACAGGTTGGTGGTGGCGATGAGGATGCCGTCCAGCGTCTCCATCTCCTCCAACAGGATGTTCTGCAGGGCGTTCTCGGTCTGGGCGCAGCTGCCGGAATCGACGTCGCGGCGCTTGCTGAAGAGCGCGTCGGCCTCGTTGAACAGCAGGATAGGCTTGCGCTCTTCCGTTTCGCACATGCGACGGTAGTCGGTGAAGATTCTCTTGAAGAGCTTCTCGCTCTCGCCGAACCAGCAGGTCTTGGAGGCGGCGATATCGACGTGATAGACGCTGCGACCGGTGGCCTTGGCGATCATATCGACCGCGGCGGTCTTGCCGGTGCCGGGCAGTCCGTGGAAGAGCATGGCCACACCCTTGGGCAGCGAATTTTCCTCCAACCGCTTCTGCAGCTCCACGAATTTCTCCTCCTGCAGACTCTCCTTCACGAAGTCGAGGTCCGCCGACAGCTCCTCGCTGAAGAAGAGCTCGCGGGCGGGAATCTTGTCGGGTGCGGTCAGCCGTTTGTCGGTACCACCCTTGCCGCAGAACAGGTCGTAATCCTCGTCCAACAGCAGCCGTTTGCCCTTTTCGGTCAACGTAATCTCCGCTTCGGCGAGGAATTTGGCGGGGAGCAGTTCCGCCAGCTCTGACTGCATGAGCGGATGGCTTTGCCCCATAATGTTCTTGGCAATGTCGAAACGATGACGCAAATTGTCGTAGATGTCGTTCAGAGTGCATTCCACCCCCGTGTTGCGCCGGCGGTCGCGGACGTAATCGTTGCAGATTTCATAAAAGAGGGTTCTGTCCTCAATGTCGAGCGAAAGTTTCCGCAACTCTTTCACTAATTTGATGTGAGAGTTGGCTTCCTCCTCCCTTTCCACCTGGATGAAAAGCTCACGCGTGTCAAAGTCCTCGTTGCTTCGGCATTCGATGAGTCCGGAGACGAGGTTGCAGAACTGGAACTGGTCCATCTCCTGCGCTTTCATCCGTTTCACCGGTTTGTTTAGGAGTAGCGAGTGCTCCACGGTGTCTGCCACAATATAGTCGTTGGTGCTGCGCCGTCGATTCACCACGCGGATCAGGCGTTTTTTCAGCAGGGAATGCAGCACGGGCTTCAGCGGCAGGAAGTCCAGCCCGTTGATGTCGAGGTAGCGGCTGATGTCGCGGGTATCCACGCTGTTGTTGCTGATGAGCTGGATGGCGAAGACCGTTACGAAGAGCAGGGTTTCCAGCGGGGTGGTCTTCAGGAAGCGGCCGAGCTGGTCCACCTGTTCGCGCAGCTGCGGTTCCATCGCGCTGATGAGCTGATTGTCTGGCTTCCGTCTGGAGCGCTCGTCGGCATTCCCGGAAGCCGTGAACTCGGGATCGTAAAGCCGGATCATCCTGTCGGTGGAATTTTCCATAAGTTTGGCGACCTCGGTCAAGGTCTTGAGGGCGTTGAAATTCTTGTTATCTCTCATGATACTATTTGTTTGAATTTGACGCCGCAAAGGTCGGAAATCAACGGACAGGGGGTTGATTTCTGCTAGTAGCAGGGAAAGGCCGTCTTACACCATCCTGTCGTAAGGATACCCCAACTCGATGTCATCAGGGTCAAGCTGGATGCCGTACAAACTTCTGCCCATCTTGTCCTCGTCCACAATCTCTATGGTGTAACACTTGGGCAGCAGACTGTTTACATCAAAAATGTCTTCGAAACAGTTGCGAATGGACCACAAGGCACTCGAGAAAGTGCCAGTGGTTTTGTCCCATACCGACTCGATGCTGTGAATGTCAGCATCCCAGTTGGAACCGATATTCCTGTAAATGTACAACAAATCGTCTTTATAATCCACGAGATTCACTTGCGCGATATTCCTTGGCTGGCGGGCATCCTTTGCCGCACGCTTGATCTGAATCAGGTAGAAAACATACAGCATCCTGGGGATAGCGCCCCTTCCGATTGACAACTTTTTCAGCTCGTTTTTGGGAAGCATCCGGTAGATGCTCTTGTCCTTGACTTTAATCTTGCATGGCACCTTCAATTTTCCCTTGTTGCGCAACTGTTTCTGCACCAGGTCCAAAACAGAGATAGCCACGTTGTCATCTTGGATGTTCTTGACAATCCAGTCCGACAATGCTTCGGCTCGACGTTGCATATCTTCGGTGATTTCCTGCTTGGACTTTTCCCGGGTGATAAACCCCATTCCAAATCCCCCGTATCCCGACCGGGATTCCCGAACTGAAGACGGAGGGGTGATATAGTCTTGGTAGGATTCACCGGTCAGACGATAGAAGTTCCGTTCGGCGGCCTTCTGGGCGAACCACGCAACTTTCCCTGCGGCCTTCTCAGGGGCGGTGAGACGGAATCCCGGGAAGGTGCAGACAGTGTTGTCGTCCTCGAAAAAGTCGCCGCTGGAGAATATCGGCAGACAGCGGGCCACCAGCGTGCCGCCCTGACCGTCCGACAAGCAGCGACGGAAGTTACCGACGGTCTCCTCCGTCAGCGTTTCGCCATATTCGGGCATCAAGGCTGCGCGAAGGGTTTCTTCATCCAGATCGGACTGCGCAACATACTGAAGTCCAAACGGATATGGCTGGATTTTTGCGTCATCCAACAGCGTGATGTCTTGCTTCGCCAAATCGCGCATGGCTGCATTCAACGGCTCGTTTTCCGCGCTTTCCACATAATAGATGACATTGCACGCCAACGGAATCTCGTTGTCGTAGCTATTCAAAAACACATCGTTCTCGGGATCAGGGACATACGGCTTCACTCTCATATTCTTCGGTTGTTTGGTTTTGAAAGTGCAAAATTAGCAAAATCTGCAAAACCTCGCGTTCACGAGTCATTTCACTGCTCACAAATCAAAAATCACTACTCATCATTCACAAAAAAACGTATCTTTGCCGCCCGAAAGTTGAACCCCTGATTTCAAGAAGAAAGGAGCGCAACGATGAGTATAAAGATTGACAACATCCGATAAAAACAATTCTGTACCAAGTTGTTACAGATATTGTGGCGAACATTGAACGTGTCCGCCGTTTTCACATTTTATTTTTATTAACCGATGCGGAATGGCATTTCCGTGTCAAATTTTAGGCTTAAGATTGGTTAGGGTCAAAGGCCGAGGGCTAAGTAGTCAAAAGTTATAGTCATAGTCATAGCCATAGTTATAGTTATGGTCATTAGTTCCTCGCCAGTGAACAGCCAACAGCCAATAGCCAAAAGCTAATAGCAAGAAACATGGGCAACTTAAAGAAAGAACTAACCAAAATGGGGGTCTCCGACAATGTGCTCCGCAGCCGGATGTTGGAATTCGTGAAGCAAGAGGGCAAACACCTCTCCGACGAACAGATCTTGTCGCTGCTGCAGGACTTCGTCGCGCACCCCGAAAATTACAAACAACACCAAAACCCGCGCTGGCGGGCGTTAGCGGAACTGCTGTCGCCGGAAGAGGCGACCGTGCAATACCACGACCTGCGGGAGGCTCCCCTTCCCTACGCCGTGTTCGGACGCGACCTCATCGACCCGTTGGCATTCCGGCAGATGGAGACCGCCATGCGGCTGCCCGTCACCGTGGCGGGCGCACTGATGCCTGACGCGCACGCGGGCTACGGACTTCCCGTGGGCGGCGTGCTGGCCACCCGCAACGCCGTGCTTCCCTACGCTGTGGGCCTCGACATCGGCTGCCGCATGTCGCTCACCCTCCTCGACGCGCCCGGCAGCCACATCCGCGACCACCACGGCCGAATCGAGAAGTCACTGTGGGAGAACACCGCCTTCGGAATGGAGGGCGTGCTGCCGTTCAAGCAGTACCACCCGCTCTTCGACCGCGAGGAGTGGCGCACCATCCCGGTTCTCAAGAAGCTGAGGGACAAGGCCATCCGGCAGTTGGGCACCAGTGGCGGCGGCAACCACTTCGTCGATATCTGCGAGGTGCATTTAGATGCCAACAACCCGCTGACGTTATCGGCGGGAAGCTACACGGCCATCCTGTCGCACTCCGGCAGCCGGGGTCTCGGAGCAGCCATCGCCGAGCACTTCACAGCCATCGCCAAAGCACAGTGCCAGCTGCCCCGCGAGGCCGGACCGTTCGCGTGGCTCGACCTCGACAGCGAGGAGGGCGAGATGTACTGGCGATGCATGGAGATCGCCGGCGAGTACTCGGCGGCCTGCCACGAGCTGATACACCGGAACGTAGCGCAAGGAATGCGGCTGCAGCCGTTAGCCAACGTGAGCAACCACCACAACTTCGCATGGCGGGAGACGCTGACCGACGGCTCGGAAGTGATCGTACACCGCAAGGGCGCCACCCCGGCGCACGCAGGCGAACTGGGCATCATCCCCGCCAACATGACCGACGCCGGACTGTTGGTGACCGGTCTCGGCTGCGAGGAAGCCATCTGCTCGGCCAGTCACGGGGCGGGAAGGGCGATGTCGCGGCAGGAGGCGCGAAACAGCTTCAGTCGCTACGCCCTCAACCGGCAGTTGGCGCAGCGGGGTGTCACGCTGCTGGGCGGCTCCACCGAGGAGGCCCCCGACGCCTACAAATCCATCGACGAGGTGCTGGCCGCCTCAAAACAATTAATCAAAGTGATGGGGAGAATTCATCCCCGCATTGTAAGAATGAACCAAGAATAAAAGATTATGCAAAAGACTTATATTCAGATAACATCGGGTCGCGGCCCCGAAGAATGCTGCCGCGTGGTGGTCCTGGTGATGGAGAAGCTCATCCATCAGGCCAAAGACCAAAACATTTCGTGTAAACTGATTGACTACGAACCCGGAGTGAGCGACGGCTGCATGTTCTCGGCCACGCTGTCGGCGGAGGGCGACGAGGCGGCATTGTCCGCGCTCGCCGCCGCATGGGAGGGTTCGGTGCTGTGGGTGGCGCAGAAGAACCCCTTCCGACCGTGGCACCGCCGCAAGAACTGGTTCGTGGGGGTCCACTTCATCGCCCCGATGCAGGCGCAGCAGGTCGATGAGCGGCAGATCGTCTATGAGACGCACCGCGCCTCCGGTCCGGGCGGGCAGAACGTCAACAAGGTGGAGACGGCGGTGCGGGCCACCTACCTGCCCACGGGGCTGAGCGTGACGGCCTCCGACGAGCGGTCGCAGTTGCGCAACAAGCAGTTGGCGAAAGAGCGACTGCTAATGCGCCTCGCCGCCGACCACGAAGCCGCGAGAGCCCAACGCGAGCGCGACGTCTGGATGAACCACAACACGCTCGAGCGGGGCAATCCGGTGCAGAAGTTCAAGGGGGATTTGTGAGTTAGTAGTTAGTAGTTAGTAGTTAGCGGCAGGGGCGAGGGACTTGAAGCACAAGTGATGCGATAATTTCGGGGACAAAAAATCAGAGGAATAATCGGTGTCGAGGAATATTCGCAATGGTATCTTTCGTTTAGTCTATCATGCTGGATTTGATTAATCCTCACTTTTTTTTCTCTTTTTCATCAGTGAACTAAGTTCATTAAATAAAGCCTCATTCTTTTTTTCTTGCTCGGCTCTGTCAATGACACCTTCCATATCAAGAAACTCATAATCTTCGCCATCAATAGCAAAAAGAGCTCCTTTCATATAATCCGGAAATCGCTGTATTAATTCTTCTGCTTTTGTAAGACAGGTGGAGATGACGATTTGGCGTGAGAACATATAGAAAAATGCTTCATCTTCAACAACAGCCTTGCAGGGGATTCGTAAATAACGAAGTTTACTGCACGATTCAAATGCGTGTGTGCCTATTTTTTCCACACTTTCCGGCAAATGTAATAAAGCCAGTGAACTACAATCACTGAAAGCACGTTCCCCGATTTCACGAACACCCGAAGGAATGAGTATGTTCTCCAAATCATTGCAGTCATAAAAAGCACTGTCTGATATTTTAGTTACCGACTTTGGAATAGCAAGGGATCTAAATTGACTTCTTCCCATTCCGCAACCCTGAAATGAACTGTGACCAATCACTTTCACTCCTTCTGGGATAACTGTATTACAGCAACCTTGGACCAAAGTATTCGTCTTTTTACAAATCACCGCGTTGCAATCGTTTCGACTATCGTAAAACTTATTGTTCGGATCCACTGTGATTTTTGTCAATGGACAATATGCAGCAAAACCCTCTGCGATTGATTCCACTGATGCAGGGATGTGAATTTCTGTAAGATTCTCACATACAGAAAAAGCCCTTTCTCCGATTATCTTAATCGAGTCAGGGATTATTACCGCTTTAAAACCACGCGAAACGGTATTTGGATTAAGTTCTCTGATTTCCACAACTGGTTTTCCGTTTGAATCGGTTGCGGGAATAACCAGCGTGTCACCTGGATGATGCGGACTATCAACAACAGCTCCTTTATCAATTTTAAACATAGCAGCATAGTGGACCTCCATTATTACTCTTTTTTCCCGCCACACCCCGGCCCCCGCGAGGCCCATCAAACAGAGCCCAGAGATATGGCACCGCAAAGATATATTTTTTTCACTTTACAAAACTCCCATCATTTATTATTGCAATTTCATATCACAGCCCGACAAACAGCAACGCTTCGATGAGAACTGATTTTTCAAAGTCTTACATCATTCTCTTCTGATATGGACAAACACACCTTTGTCGTAATCAGTGCCGTATGCGCTGATGTTCACTATTTGATAACCATACTTGTCGTATGGCGTGATGGAGCCTCCCGAACGCAGGTTCAACACCAGCTCATTCGGCAGACTGTTGAAGGCTTCTTCTTCGGAAAAGTATATTTTGCGAGAAAGGAAATATTCCTTCAGACGTCTGTCAATCTCTTCCGCAGAGACCGTTTTCCAGTCCACATCAGGAAATGTCTTTTCTGAAATATCTTCGTTGATAGTATCCGAGTTCACCTTACAATACCAATCCACATAGTGAGTCGGCAAGCCGACAATGCGCTCGTATTTATTGCCTACCGGCACTTTATCGCAACCTTTTACCTGCAGATAAAACTTTTCCTTGTTTTTTGTATCGACTCTCATTTCCCACTTAAGGTCTTTGACATCAGCCAATTCGTGTTTAAGGATCTCTCCCAAGGTCACATCTTTTGACACCAACTCATCTTCATCCACATAACCCGGGACTTTACGCAGATATTCGTGGTGTCTGCCGTGTACAATTCGTACTTGTGAATTTTATTATCCATAATAATTATTTTTTGTTTCAATATCCTGCCTTTTCGTCGCTTCGTTTTTTTATTGTCATTCCATTTCACTCCATCTCATTCGGGTCAAACACCATCTCGCCAAGGTGGATGGCAAAAAGAGTCTTATTCCCTAACTTCGGAAAACTGAAGAAGCGTCCATTTTCATCCACTTCAACGGTATAGAACTTCCCGTTTACTCGTACCATAAACTCGGCACAATCAGGAAATTCTTCCAAAAGCTCGCCTACCGTGATGCTGTCCGATTCATTGTCTTCATCGTAGCACAAAAAGAGTTTCCCATAGTCATACCACAGACAATTCGCACGATACACGGTCAGCTTATTACCGTACCACAATTGGGGCACCACCTTGAAATCGAGGAATCCTTCCTTATCAACCTTTTTCAATTCGGCCTCAATCTGTTGCGTGGTGAGGAGTCGCACATCTCTGTCCATCATAAAAAAGCAAAAATCCTCTTCCTCGTCGTACTTGAAGACAGAACCGTCTTGGAATGGCTCAAAGTTCAGCATTTCCCAACCTTCTTGTATCACCACTCCGAGTGATGCGTCCAGCAAGCGAAACATCGCCAGGAGGTCTTCCGCCGTGACCGCGCGCTTCTTCTTGCCGGTGGTTTCCAATATGGCAATGTCCTTGCGCAGTTTGATGCCTTCCACGAACATATCATCACCGTCGTACATGTACTCCAAAAAGATGTTCGGATTCTTCTCCACAATCTGTTCCAGGTCTTTCACAATCTGCCCGACCGTCGCATTCGGTTTTTGCAAAATAGTCATCTTTTTTCTATCGGGAGCCTCTGTTACAACTCTTCCTCGTCACACCTTCAGACCCTGCGAGGCTCCATAAGACAGCATCGGAAGATATGACGATGCAAAAATACAATTAATATGGGGGTTGGCTGTAATTTTGCTAGTAGCAAAGCTTAGTGGGCGACGCTTCCAAGCGTCAGCGATTTTTACGGCAAGGTCTCCGTTGCTAACGTTCAGTATTTTCGTCTTTGATACAACGGACAGCATGACCTTCGCTAAAGTTGGTCCCTAATGCCTGTGTGGGTGAGAGGAAAGGCAATGTCTTGTGTATTCCCAAAGCAGCAGCACCCTGCGGAGTTTTCCATGTGCAGGTCCACCATTCGCCCTCTCCTCCGAAAAAGCTGCATGTCGGCCCCACATATCTGCCAGCCATCAAACCTGTAAAGCCTGAAGCATTGTTGGTGTAGGAATACCATTCCGGGGCGCAAGGGTTGGAACTGTTTTCCGTATTGTAAATGAGCATTCTGGCAGAAATGGCCTTGGCAACATGCGTGGAATCATCGCCACAGTAGTAAAGACTGTCTTGCGACAAGAACTGTTTTAACACTTGGAACTCATCGTAGGTAGGCACGTGCCACCCTTTCGGGCAGATTCCCTGCACTCTCCTCCCTGACGTGTCTGAAGAAAAAGGAGTATATACCACAGCGGACGTGTCACTATGAATGACTGCCATCCAATTGTAAAGGTAACCGTATAGATCCACGTGGTTGCTGTCCAAGCCAGGATAGTGCCTATAGGCCTGAGTGCAACTCACGTCAATGCTAAAGGGTATCTCGTCCCCATTGTCATAATGGGTAGTCCGCAAGTTTTTCTGAAGCCAGCACTGGGATCCGATCTGGACCGTTGGATACTCGTTGCCGTCAAAGTCCGACACGGTTGCGGTACCGGGACAAGGGTTGTTTCCGTAGGAGGTGATGACATCAAAGTAGAATGGCAGAAATTTGTCTTCCAAAGCCAGATAGTCCAGACTTTTTTGATACACTTTACCATTAACCGTCACATAACCCGTGCAAATGAAGCAATCATAATAGGAAAAGGAATGGGAAGATTGTCCCTTGCCTTGTTTTTTCCCATCTTCTTTGGAAATCATTCCGGAATAGTGAATGGCAGTATGTCCAGCGTCGCCGGTATTGATGATTTTTTCTGTCACGGCAGCTTGCGAAGTCTTAGCGGTCAACAGGCAGACTTGGGCGTTGGACAGGGATATGTTGAAAATATGACAACCCTTTTCGATATGTCCACTCCATTTATGCAGAACTTTTCCGGAAAGATCCGCCAGTGTTAGCGTAGTATTGCCGCTTTTGGGCAACCAGAGTTGTGCCACAGCATTGCCATTCGTGGGGTTGGGAGAGACCTTCAATTGAGCAGAAGGATGTTGATCGTGCGTGGTTATCCCCACACCCTGGCTCATCACAAAGACAGTGTCCGTAAAATAGATGGTTTCTTGCCAATTTGCATCCCAGTTAAAGATGGTAACGCTGTCTAACGGGATATAATCTGATTCAAAACTTTTCCCAGTGAAGGTCAAAGTGAGCGATTGGGACATCAACAGCAGGCTGTTAGACAAGCACACTGTTAAAAGAAGAGAAGTCAACAACAATCGTTTCATCTTAAGGGATTTTAGTTGGGATCTCTGTTTTTACCATTTCTGCGCCACACCTCCAGGCCCTGCGAGATCCGTTAGACAAAACCTGAAAATATGACGCTGCAAAGTTACAAAAATATCTTACGCTCGGCACGAAATGTCATTTTTTAGACTTACATTTCTTCTTTTTTTATTTGGGCGAGCCGGCGCGGCTTAGGGGGCGACGCTTCCAAGCGTTGCAAACACACACTCACGACCCAACGTGGGGAAACGTTGTCCCCTCCCGCCGCGCCGTCGGGCTTTCCGCTACAATGATTTTGGCCATCCATTTTCGTAGGGGCAAATAATCATTCGCCCCTACAACCCGTTGTCAAACAATATTTTACAATCGGAAAGGCCAAAATCATTTCCACTTCAATCCCTCTCGCACGCCCGTCCGAACCTTCTCCCCGTTTCGCGGCGAACCACCCAATTCCCTCGCCCGGAATTTTTCCCCGCGCCGCGAACATCGCGACCCGGGACAACCTGCGGGGAACAACAATGTCTCCGTTGCCCAGCTACCAACCCCCGCAGTCCTAACGGACTGTTTTCGCGAATGTAGTACCCGCAGTCTGGCCAAACGGAATGGTGCGAGCCGCCGGACGGGGTCAAGGGGAAAAGGCGGGCGGCGGGGAGGATGGTGCCGTGGCCGGATTCGTTCCGGACGCCGCCCGCCTTTTCCCTTTTCTTTCCCTAGCGCGCTACACCATTCCGCAAGACGCGTAAGCGTTGAGCGGAACCTCCTACCCGCAAAGGCACACAGCTGAGTGAGCGAGCTCCCACTACCGCCAGTGGTCCGCTTCTATAACGCAGGTCGCCTCCGGGTACTTTTTCTCCAAATAGGCGATGGCCGCCTCCAATGTCGGAGCCTTGACATACTTGGTGATACAGGAACAGTGTGAAAGATAAACTTCACATTCATAGGTGTTCCATTCTTCTTCTTTGAGATTGTTCTTTTCCATTTCTTCAATTTTTATTGGTTCTACGCTGCAAAAATAGGAAGAAATGAAATCGGGGCGCGTTTTTTGCTAGTAGCAAATAACGCACCCCAATCCCCTATGGGACGGCATGAAAACCATAGGTCACTTCGCCAGCTCCCGCAGCTTCGACAGTACCTTCACCATCGCGAAGGTGTCAAGCTCGCAGTAGCGGAGCAGGGCCTCGCGGGCAGCGGCGGCCTCGTCGGCCGGCATGTCCTTGATGCGTGGGTAGATGTCCATCGCCTCGCCACCGTTGTGTACCGAACCCGCCAAATTGTGGTAGTCCAAGGCGGGGTCACTGGGGAAGAGGGCAGGCAACACCGCCTTGATGGAAAACCCGTCACCCATCGCCGGATAGTAACAATATCCTTTCTGGAACGGCGTCAGCAGGTCGATGATATGGTTGCTGATGCTAAACAGGTGCGCACTTAAATCCGGAAAGGTATTCGCCAACTCGCTGAGACGGCCGCATTCGAATTTCTTGTTGTAAGCGGTCACACAGGCGTCCGCGGGAATGTCCCTGCAGAGTTGTTCGGCCAGTGCCCGCCGCGGGTCGTCCACACTGTTGCCCAAGAACTCCCTGTGCTCCAACGTGCCGTCGGCGTGCTCGATGTGCAGCGAGTACTGGAACGGAATCTGCCGGTAGGGACGTGTGCCATCGAAGGGTGGGACAACGGGTTGCATCGTCTCGAAGTCCAGGTGGTATATCGGATAACTCAACGTGTTCAGGAATTCGCGCAATGCGACTTTGTCGATGTGCGCGGTGTCGTGTATCGTGCAGTCCACCTGCATTTTCTGCATAGGCGTAAGCTGGATGCCGGATTTGACAATGTCGGGAAATGTGACGATGCCGTTTTGCACATATTCCAGTTGCTTGTCAAACGATCCTCTGTAAAGATCAAAAACAGTGGGTTCATTGTCGGGGATACCACATTGGCGCATACAGTAGCTCATAAACCCACAACCATAGGGCTCGTGGCAGTGCGGTCCGATGGGCTCGGCCGGTTCCGCAGGGTTGTCCAGCACCGCTTTGGCTGCCTTGCAGTTGGCGGCCACCTGCGGGTATTCCACCGCCTCCGCCTCCGAGATGTCGTTGATGCTGAACAGCTGGTGGATGTCCAGCGCGCCATTCCGCACATATTGGTTGTTGATGCAGACGAGATAGGTGCCCGTGACGGTGATACCGCATTGGGTGAGCACCCATTTCTGGAAGGCCACATCCTGCGCATAGACCTCCTTGTCAGCCGAGGTGCTGCTTTTCATCTCGTAGATGGCGTATCCGCCGTCGGTTTTGTGGAGGACATCCACCGCGCAGTAGCACCCTTGGTACGAGAAGGCCGCCTCACAGATGTTGTCGATGCCGTCGTGGAGACACTGCTGCGTGCGGGCCTGCATCGCCTTGATGTCGAGACGCCCGTCGGGCGTCTTGGTGGTGACATCAGTGTAGGGGCCGAACAGCCCCTTGGCGAGTTCGCCCACGCTGGTGCCGGTATCGAATCGTGCCTGCATGGAGGAGTCAACAACTTGTTCTTCCGGCTTATATGTGCCCAGCCAAAGGCATTTCGGGCACTTGCGGAAATTGGTGTATTTGGATTTTGAAAGACCAGACATAACGAATTATGATTTATGAATTATGAATTATAAATGACGCGGCAAAAATAGGGAAAAAAGGAAAATAGGGGATTTTTCTGCGAGTAGCAAATACCATTCGATTTGGAACGCCCGAAAATTACGCTCTTGATTTTCAGCGATTTAAAATGAAAAAGCCCAATCTTTCGATTGGGCTTTTTGCTGAAGAAGAGCGGAAAACGAGACTCGAACTCGCGACCCCGACCTTGGCAAGGTCGTGCTCTACCAACTGAGCTACTTCCGCTTGTCGTACCACGGGTGGGACTTGAACCCACACGCCCTTGCGGGCAAGGGATTTTAAGTCCCTCGTGTCTACCATTCCACCACCATGGCAGCACATTTTCCAATGAACGTGTCATCCAAAATGACGGCGCAAAAATACACTTTTTTCTTTATCCCCGACACTTTCGATGAAATTTTTTATCTATCTGTTAATTAGATATATACACGGCACTTTTCCCAACTGGTTCTCCTCTTTCTCGAAATATTTCCGCCATTTCGACACCGATTGCGTCTTCAACAGCGCATTTTCGGCCGTCAGGTTCGCGGCGATGCAGACCCGCGTGGCCGGCTGCAGCACGTTGCAGATCGAGGCCGTCATCCGGTTGTTACGGTACGGCGTCTCGATGAACATCTGCGTCTGCCCCGTCTTCACCGCCACCGCCTCGATCTCCCGCAGCCGCTTCTCCCGGTCGTACTGCTCCGACGGCAGATACCCGTGGAACACGAAACTCTGTCCGTTCATGCCGCTGCCCATCAGCGCAAGGATCAGCGAGCTGGGACCGATCAACGGCACCACCTCGATGCCCAACTGATGCGCCTTCTCCACCGCCTTGTGACCGGGGTCGGCCACGCACGGCACCCCCGCCTCCGACATCACCCCCACGTTCTTGCCCTCCAGACAAGGTTGCAGGAAATCGTTGATCTCCACCCCCTGCGTGTGCTCGTTCAGCTCGAAGAAGGTCAATTCGTCAATGGGCTTCTTGATGCCCGCATACCGCAGGAAACGCCGCGCCGTCCGCAACGCCTCCACAATGTAGTAGTCCGTTTCGTTGATCGCATCCGCGTTCACCGTCGGGAAAAAGGTTTCAAACGCGCCCTCCGCAATGGGAGTGGGGATGAGGTATAGCTTGCCGTAGTTCATAATAATGGTTAATGGGTTAGAAGGTTAGTGGGTTAGAAGGTTAGTGGGTTAATAGGGGTACTGGGAGTAACGTTTATGGATTATTTCGGGCGGCAAAAATACACAATAATGGGATATTCTCAAACACCAAAAAAATTGTATTTTTGCGCCCTGAACTCTAAACCTTAAACCCTAAACTTGAATATGGAAAAGCCCAAATTCATCATCACCATTAACCGCGAAGCGGGAACCGGGGGTCACGAAATCGCCGAGAAAGTCAGCGAAATACTCAACGTCAAGCTCTATGACAAGACTTTCCTCGCCCATATCCTGGAAAAGTTCAAACTCACGCCAAAAGAAGCGGAGGAAATCAAAGCTTCAAAGCCCAACTGGTGGACGGAATTCTGCCGCTTCTACAAGCAGTTCGGCGCCACCGCCTCCACCGCCGACGAAAATTCCGAGGTGAACTCCCAGCAGCTCTACTACGCCGAGGCCAAAGCCCTGCGAGACCTCGCCGAACAAGAATCCTGCGTCATCGTGGGCCGCACCGGCTTCCACGTCTTCAAAGACACCCCCGACACTATCCGGATATTCCTCATCGCCGATATGGAACATCGGGTGGAACGCATGATGAAAAAGAACAACCTTGACGAAAAAGAAGCGCGCAAAAAGATCGAGAAACTCGACAAAGCCCGCGAGAACTTCACGAAAACCTTCGCCGGCGTCTCCCGTTACGATGCCCGCAACTACGACTTCGTCATCAACGTCACCCCCTTCACCACCGACCAAGTGGCGAAATTCCTCGTCAACAACATCCGACTGAAATACCCCATATAAAACCCTTTAACCTTATATGTCCAACTTTGTTATCACCATCAACCGCGAGGCGGGCTCCGGCGGAAAGGAGATCGCCGAAAAACTGGGCGAACTGCTCGGCGTGAAAGTCTATGGCAAGGAGATCCTCGCCACCATCCGCGAAAAATACAACCTCACCGAGGAAGATGTCGAAAAGATCAAGGCCACGAAACCAGGCTGGTGGGCCGACTTCTGCCGCTTCTACAAGCAGTTCGGCACCACGGCCGCCATCGCCTACGAATCCTTCGAGGTCGATTCGAAACAGCTCTACCAGGAGGAGGAACAGCTCCTGAAAGACCTCGCGTCACAGGAGTCCTGCATCATCGTGGGGCGCACCGGCTTCCACATTTTCAAGGACAACCCCGACGCCATGCGACTGCTCATCATCGCCGACCCCGAATGCCGCGTCAAACGGCTGATGGAACGGCAAAACGTGGACGAGCAAGGCGCCCGCGAGATTATGGAACGCGCCGACAAGGCCCGCGAGAACTACACGAAATCCTTCGCCGGCACCTCCCGCTACGACGCCCGCAACTACGACATGGTCATCAACGTGTCGGGCTTCACCACCGACCAGGTGGCGCGGTTCCTTGCCGAGAACGTGCGGCGGAAATACCCCGAACTATAACGGGAATCCTATCCGTCATCCCCTCGCAGCGCGACAAAACAATGAACGAGACCCCCGACAACATCAAGTTGATCCTCCGGTCACTGCCGGAGAAGCCCGGCGTGTACCGCTTCTACGACGACAGCGGCACAGTGATCTACGTCGGCAAGGCCAAACGGCTGAAACGGCGGGTCTCCTCCTACTTCAACAAGGATCACGACTCCCCCAAGGTGCGGATGCTGGTGACCAAGATCCGCGACATCCAGACCGTGGTGGTCGATACCGAATGGGAGGCGCTGCTGTTGGAGAACAGCATGATCAAGGAGTTCCAGCCCAAATACAACATCATGCTCAAGGACGACAAGTCCTACCCGTGGATCGCCGTCACGCGGGAACCGTTCGCGAGGGTCTTCCCCACGCGCCATCCCGACCCCGCCACCATGCATCTTTTCGGGCCGTATTCTTCTGTAAAACAAATGAATATACTGCTCGACCTCATCCACGACATGTTCCCGCTGCGCAACTGCAAGATCCTGAAGCACAACGACCGTCCCTGCATACAATACCAAATCAAAAAGTGCGCCGCCCCGTGCTGCGACCTCATCACTGCCGAGGAATACCGACAAAACGTCGATAAGACCATGCAGATCCTCAAAGGCAACCGCAAGGAGGTGTTGCGGCAGCTGCGCGAGGAGATGATGGGTCTGGCCGATGAATGGAAATTCGAGCAGGCCGCCGAGGTGAAACGCAAAATCGACACCTTAGAGAACTTCATTGTCAAGTCGGTGGTCGTGAACCCGTCGCTCACCGACATGGATGTTTTCGGAATGGAAGAAGACGACAACTGCATGTACGTCAGTTTTTTACGGGTTTTGGACGGGGCGGTGGTGCAAGCGCAGACCCTCGAAATCGACAACCGCCTGGAGACCACCCGCGAGGACGCGCTCTGGACGGCCATCCTGGAAATCCGGGAGCGTTTAGGCGGCCTCTCCCCCACTCTGCTGGTGCCTTTCACGCCGGAAATCGCCCCCGACGACTGGGATCTGCAGGTACCACAGCGCGGCGACAAGCACAAACTGCTGGAGTTGGCCACGCGAAACGCCCATTTCTACATGCTGGAAAAGAAGAAACGGCAGGATCTCGCCGACCCCGAGCGGCGCAACATCCGCGTGCTGCAGGCGCTGCAGGAAGCCCTCGGCATGAAGACGCTGCCGCGCCGCATCGAATGCTTCGACAACTCCAACACCCAGGGTGAGGAGCCCGTGGCCGCCATGAGCTGCTTCATCGACGGGAAACCCGCCAAAAGCGAATACCGCCACTTCAACATCAAAACCGTGGTCGGCGCCGACGACTTCGCCTCCATGGAGGAGGTCATCTACCGCCGCTATCACCGGCTGTTAGAGGAGGAGAAACCGCTGCCAGACCTCGTGGTCATCGACGGCGGCAAAGGACAACTCCACGCCGCCTGGAACGCCATCATCGCCCTCCACATCGAAGACCGGCTCATGATGGTGGGCATCGCCAAACGGCTGGAAAACATCTACAAGGTGGGCGATGACGTGCCCGTCTATATCGACAAGCGCTCCGAGGCGCAGAAGCTGCTGCAGCACGTGCGCGACGAGGTGCACCGCTTCGGCATCACCCACCACCGCAAACGCCGCAGCAAGACCAGCATCGCCTCCATCCTTGACGATGCCCCCGGCATCGGTAAAACACTTAAAACCAGATTGTTGAAAGAATTTAAAACCATAGCGAAAATCAAAGCCGCCCCCGAAGCCGACCTCGCCAAGGTCATCGGCCCGAAGAAAGCCGCGGACCTCAAGGCATATCTGTTAAAGGTTTAGGGTTTAGAGTTTAGAGTTTAAGATATTACGAAAGATTATGATTTATATGAACCGTTTTTCCAAAAGGGCTGTAAGTCCGAAACATGTCAACCCTGCGCACCGTGTTGGGATCATCACCCTCTTCGCCATCCTCTTCGCAGTCACGGCCACGGCGCAAAACACCACGCTCACCTATCCCGAGACCTACATCGAGACCGTGGTGGACGCCGCCACGCTGAACACCCTGTCACACGAATTTTCCGTGGACCGCGTGCAGCGCACCGGCAACAACACGTTCAACACGCGCATCTGTCTGTCGTACAAAGACTTCGATAACTTCCTGTCGAAAAACATCCCCTTCACGACCGTGCCGCAGACCCGTGCCTACGTGCAGATGGCGCAGAACTACGGGCAGCTGACCGCCAGTTGGAACCGCTACCCGACCTACAGCACCTATCTCGCCGCGATGGACACCTTCCGCACGCGCTACCCGCAGCTGTGCGAAATCGACACCATCCTGGACGACACGCCCGATCACCACAAGATCCTGGTGGCGCACATCAGCAACAACCTCAACGACCGCGAGGGCAAGCCGTCCGTCTTCTACACCTCCACCATCCACGGTGACGAGGTGCTCGGCTACTATATGATGCTCCGGCTCATCGACTATCTTCTAACGAAATATAACTCAAATACATACGTCACCGATTTGGTCAACAGCATCGACATTTGGATCTGTCCGTTGCACAATCCTGACGGAACCTACTACACCTCCGACAACCAGATCAACACCTCGCCAGTATCTATCCGTTCGAACCGTCACGGCATAGATCTGAACCGTTCGTTCCCGCAGGCTGGGCAGAACCCGACGAAGGAAAACGAGGACGAGCCCGAGGTGCAGGCGATGATGCAGTTCATGCAGGCGCACGACTTCACCCTGGCCGCCAACTTCCACGGCGGCGCGGAGGTCTTCAACTATCCGTGGGACACGTGGTCCAGCTGGCAGCACAGCCACGCCGATGCCGCCTGGTGGGAACTCGTCGGCCACCAATTCGCCGACACGTGCCAGCATTACAACTCCAACTACATGAACGAGGAGAACGACGGTGTCACGGAAGGCGGCGACTGGTACGTCATCACCGGCTCCATGCAGGATTACCACAACTGGTACCTCGGCACGCGCCACGTCACCATCGAGGTCGGCGACAACAAAGTGCAGTCCACCAACTCCTTACCGAATTACTGGGGCTACATCAGACAAGCGCTGCTGAACTTCATCGCCGAGGCGGACAACGGCATCCACGGCACGGTCACCGACTCGCTGACCGGCGAACCGCTGGAGGCGCTCGTCTATATCGCCAACCACGACCTCGACCACTCCTATGTGGAGACCTCCCTGCCTTACGGCGACTACCACCGCCCCATCAAGGCTGGACAGTATGCCGTCACCTACTCGGCGGAGGGTTATCTGCCCAAAACCATCGTCACCACCGTGGCGGACGGCCAAAAACTGGTGCAGGACGTGCAATTGACCACAGGAGTCGGCATTGACAGCTACGAAAACCGCGTAAGCGTTTACCCTAACCCCGCGAAAGATTTCGTCACCGTAGAGGTGGACGGCGGGATGGAAATCACAGAAATGGCTTTGTACGACCTGCGCGGCCGTCTCGTAAGCGCGAATAATGATTCACCCTTGCAGACCGGGACATTCCGATTAGATATCCGCGACCTCCCGGCCGGAAACTATTTCCTGCATTTCAGAACAACCGACGGCCACGAATTCATCCGGAAATTAGCTATTGGCTATTAGCTTTTAGCTTTATTTTATCCGCTAAAAGCCAATGGCTAACAGCCAAGAGCCAAAGTCATTGTCTTTATCTAAGTCGTAGTGGAATTTTGGTGCGGTTACCGTGCTATTTCAGGATTTCCATGACATATTTCACCATCTCGAAGAGTACGCCGTGACGGAGACCCGGCACCGCGTTAATGTTCATGGTGAAGGTGTTCTCATCGACGAAGCAGACCATGTCGCGCACGGGCATGGCCTCGGGACCGAAGACAGCGGTCAAAAACTCGCCGAAGTCAACCCGCGCATAGAACGGATGTGAAAAGTACTCCTCCGGCCACTCGCGTTCCAAAGGTTGCGAAAGATTCCCCAACGAGGCAAGGCTTTTCGTACAGAACAGCAGGTCGTCCTTCACAAACACGCAAACGGAGTCGTCTTGAACCAACCAAGTGAACGTCTCGTAGTCCAGGTTTCTCTTTTTTGTCGTGATGATATAGGTATCCCAGCCATTTATCTTTCTGTAATCCAATGTTTTCATATTGATTGTGGAATCCATGGCCACATTGTCGTCAAAAAGCGCATCCAAACGTTCCACCTCAAGGGCATTGTCCAGCCCTTCGGGTTCCGGAGTCTCCGTTACGGGTTCCTCCACAACAACCTCTTCGATGGATTCCTCGACAGGTTCTTCAACCTCAACAACCGAAACCGTCTCAAACTTGCGGAGGGAGTCCGTGATGTGGTTACTGACCGTCACGAAACGCTCCAACATGCCGCGCACCTCGCCGGGGTGGTCCACAAGGGTGGAGAGCTGCATGAGATCATCCGTGGCGGACAGGGTGATCACGAACGGTTTGTTCAGCAGCGGGGCGATTTCGCGCCACTGCGGCAGGGTGGCCATGTAGGGTTTCGCGAGATCGGCAAAGCCTTCCACAGAACTGACAGCAAAGACAAAATAGTCGCCCGACACGTATGGCATCAGCCGTTTCAACTCCTTCGGGGAGGTCTTCAAAGCCTGAAATTCCAGTATGGGTGTGCGTTGACGGAATTCACTGAAGGCGGTGATACGGTCGCGGGAAACATCGCCCCGCGCAAAAACTTCCATGTCAAGCTGGCCGATAGTCCTTTGGATCTCTTCGGAGGGGACACTCAGTTCCTCCAACAGGACAGCGGCGATGTATCTGAAAGCATTTCGCTGATTATAAGCACTATATGAATCCCAACCCTGCTTCATCATAATCTCCGCCGTCTCGCTGTTCGCGAACTGCGAACGAATCAGCCGGCCCCACACCTGCATGGGGGTTTCCATCGCCATACTTTGTGCGCGGTCGAAATCGTATTCCATGATAGCCGAATAGAAAGCGTTCAGATCGACAAGCAACGCGACACAGGCGACATCCTCCGTGCAAATCACGGCCATGCCCATATCCATATCTTCGTCATCCAAAGCCATGCAGCGGACTTTCTTGCCGTCAGGGGCGGTCATCGTCACAAAAGGCGGCATTGACTTGTTCAACGAGCGCACCGTTTTCTCGAATTTCTTTTCATTATTCAACGGAAGAAGGAGATAGCGGGAGTCCGCAAAAGCCGCCGTCGCGGTAAAATCCACCCCGACTTTATTGTCCCGATTGACCCAACTCTGTATGATCTTTTTGGAGATTTTCAGGCTGTCGTAAACGGGTTCGAGGACGTTTTCGCGATGCAGGGCCTCCAGTTCAAGCGCCCGAGCCAGCGTGTCGAAGTTCATCAGGGAAAGCGAATAGCAACTGTCGGGCACGTAGTTGAGCACGCGCAGGTGTTTCGGCGTCTGCGCAAACGCGACGGTCGCGAGGGCGACGACCAGCAGGGTGAGGACATTTCTTCTCATAACGGTAAATTTTGCGCGGCAAAGATACGCTTTTTCATTGTCGTTTCGCTCTTGCCGTTCGTTTCTATTTGACAATCCTCCACTCGCCCGGCTGGAGTTCTCCCAAGCTGAGGTCGCCGATTTGGACGCGGATGAGCCGCAGCGTGGGGAAACCGACGGCGGCGGTCATGTGGCGGACTTGGCGGTTCTTGCCCTCGGTGAGGGTGAGACGGACCCAGCTGGTGGGGATGTTGGCGCGGTAGCGGATGGGGGGCACGCGCTCCCAGAGGTTCTCCGGCGGCAGCGCCTTCTCGGCCTTGCAGGGACGGGTGCGGTACCCTTTGATGACGACCCCTTTCCGCAGCTGTTGCAGGGCCTCGTCGGTGATTTCGCCATCCACTTGCGCGAGGTAGGTGCGGGGATGGGCGTTCTTCGGATCCAGCAGCCGTTTCACCAACCGTCCGTCGTCGGTCAGCAGCAGGGCGCCCTCGCTGTCGTGGTCGAGCCGTCCCGCGGCATAGACGCCGGGCGGGAACCCGAACTCGTTGAGGGCACGGTGTCCCGCCTCGGGGGTGAACTGGCTCAGCACGCCGTAGGGTTTGTTGAAGAGGATGACCATTTTTTATGGGTACTTTTGAGGGGGCAAAGATAGGAAATTTTACAACCAAACCATCTTATGCACCTCTGTGCACCATAATTTATGTCCCTGTAAGCATTTTTGAGATTGGCATTACATTAGAATGGGAAACAAAATGGCATGACGCTTACAAAGAACACATGAAAAAAATTGAAGTGTATGATTAAGCCGATGCGGTTTGTGACGGGAGAGATGAATAATAATTTTTGCGAGGGGGGATGCACTGGGGAGTTAGTTCACACAGAAAACATTTATCTTTCGGAAGGTTGTCACCGCACAAAATGACCAAAGTTTCTTGAGGAAGCTTGTTTTTTCATGTCAAAAATTAATTTCCGTCAGATATGAGATAAAAGTGTATTTTTGCATTCCGAAAAAAAGAAAAAACTGGCAGAATGAAACGTTTGGTAATCCGAAATATTGGGCCACTGCAAAACGTGGAAATTGAATTGGCAAAGGTCAATGTGATTGTTGGACCTCAAAGTTCTGGCAAAAGTTGCGTTTTGAAGATTGCCTGCTATTGCGCCTGGGTGGAAAAAAAGATAGAATTAGCTCAATCGGCGGAGGAATTCATGAAAGAGGATTTTTTTGTCAAGGAGCTTGTCAGATTTCATAAATTGAAAGGGTATTTTAAGAAGAATTCGTATATAGGCTACGAGTCGAATTACACTCGTTTTTCGTATGATGCCGAAACCAAAGGATTTCAGTTTGAGTGGAAAGCGGGAAGATGGGATTACCGAAGACCGAAGGTCTCCTATATCCCTGCAGAGCGCAATCTGGTGGCAGCCATTCCAAATTGGTTTGATGTTAAGTTTTATGATGATAACATCCAAAGTTTCATGGCCGATTGGGATCGTGCAAGAAGAGCATACACAGAACAATTAGAGATTCTTAATCTTGGTGTTTCATATAAGTACGATGAAAAGAAGAATACCGACCAAGTGGAGGTGGACGAAGATACTACACTTGAACTTACCAATACATCAAGTGGACTCCAGTCATTAATCCCTTTGTATGTACATCTTAACTTCATCAGTGACTATGAGAATAATGTCAGGGAAGCACAAAGCTATTCGAATATCAAAATTGGGGAAAGGTTTCTTCAAACAATGTATAATGAACTGTTTGTGAAGACAGGGAAGACGGATGAAGGGCGAAAGAAAAACAATGATGTTGAATTAGAAGTAAAGCAGCCGCATTCAATCATCACAATTGCACGAGTGGGTCCGTATTTGTTGAATTTCACAAAACGTGAATATGCCACAGAGTGTCAAGAAATTTTCAAAAGATATGTGGAAACAGATCATGCAGAGATTTTCCTTGAAGAGCCCGAGAACAATCTGTTCCCCCCAACCCAGAGCCGCTTGGTGGATTGGTTGTTGTCGAAGACAATTGGAGAACAAGGAGCCTGTTTGTTTGTTGCCACCCATAGCCCTTATATGATGACTGCTTTCTTGGAAAAGGACCTTAAGGATTTTCACTTGTTTTTGGAAAAGAGGGAAGGGAAGCTTTCAACGGTTGTTACTGCGTCAGAAAAGGATGTGCAGGAAATCTACGATGACGGGATAGATGTGTATTATAACATAGAGTCGTACACTTAATGGCTAAGAGAGCGAATCATATATTCCCAGAGTGTTATGTGGATACGAACATCTTGAAGACGTTGTTGTGTCTGGATGGTGTAAATCACAAGCATGGATGTTCGAATGTAATGGTCGGCATGAAAACTGGCCGCTTTTCTGATGGCTTCGCCATTGGAATCATTGACGATGACAAGAAAAAAACGTATGACTATGCCGATTTTCAGTTGTTGGCAAGTTCGGAGCATCTGAGACTGATGAAACACAAAACACGTCATCACTATCTGATATTCGTATGCAAGGCGGCGGAAGATTTCTTGTTGTCCTGCGCAGCAGAATTGTCGCTGAACCTATCGGATTATGGGTTACCTGACACACTGGAAGGTTTGAAAGAAGTCACCAAGGATAGCGAATCAGACAAAGAGCCGCGAATCAAGAAGCTGGTAAATGCTTTGAGAATATCTTCAGAAATGTCCCGTCTGGATCGGACTCTTTGTTATTTGCAAACCAAACAGTATGATGCAAATACGGCAGAATTGGTCGAGGTATTCAACCAGTAGTCTTTCCTCACCCTTCAGACTATCCCTTTCCATTTTTCGTTTTTTTGGAGTCAGTAGCAAAAAAAAAGAAAACGCAAGAGAAGAATCACAAAAATGCTACTTTTGCAATCTTGTTTGCCATAAAAGTATCGTGTTATGCCGAATTCCAAAAATGCAGATGTCCGTATCAAGGTCATTGACCGCTGTCTGAGTGACAAAAACCGCAAGTATTCGATGGCGGAGATGATGGAATTGTGCAATGAGGAGTTGGGATTGCACGATTTCCCTCCTGTTTCGGCAATGAACACCATTCGCGGCGACATAGAACAGATTCAACGGATATACGCCCCGAATGCGGATGTGGAAAGTTTCCGGGAGGGGCGGAACATCCGTTATCACTATGCTGATCCCGATTTCTCCATTTACAGGCCGCTGCTGAAACCCGAGGAGACCGCGCAGCTCATCCAGACACTCTGTTTGCTGAAACGGTTCAAAGGGATGCCGCAGTTCGACTGGATCAGCGAGATTTCCGACCGTTTGGGGGCTTCGTTGAAAATCGATGAGGTTTCCACGGATGAGGTGGTCGGGTTTGACGAGAACATGGATTTGGAAGGGCTGGACCATTTCACGCCGCTGTTCAACGCCATTAGCGAAAAGCGGACGTTGTGCATCACCTACAAAAGTTTCAGGCAGGACAAGGAGGTGGAATACGTGGTCTATCCCTATTATCTAAAACAGTACAACAAGCGGTGGTTCCTGATTGCCAGGAATGAGGGTTATGAGACGTTGACCAACTATGCCCTCGACCGTATTTTGGACATCAAAGAGACGGATGAGCCGTTCCAACCCGCTGGCATCAACTTCGCCGACTATTTTGACGAGATGATCGGGGTGTCCAAAGATTCAAACGCTGAACCTACTCTTGTCAAGTTATGGGTCTCCCCGGTCTCGTGGCCGTACGTCCGCACCAAGCCGCTCCATGGCACGCAAAAGAAGGTCGGTGAGGATGCCACCGGCGCCGTCATCACCATCGAGGTGTATCTGAACTACGAGTTGGAGCAACTGATCCTGTCCTTCGGCGAAAACATGGAAGTGCTTGAACCGGAATGGTTCCGGGAGAAGATAAAGATAAGGATTGAGAAGGGATTGGAGAGGTACGGGGAATAGGTTCAGTATGAGTGAACCTGAAAGTTGTAATTTTGCCGCCGAAAAAATGAGTGACAAACAAGAATCGGAAACTATGGTGAATCGTATGGAAAAGGACAAAATGGAACTGGTGAAAAAAAGCCTCTGGGCGATGTTGGACACATTTAGAGGAAAAGACAACGATGCAGTCTTATTTGTTGCCACGCTTCTCTATTTTAGAAAGCTGAACGGTTTAAGTGTGACGAGAGGAAGAGTAATAACCCAAGAGGAAAATGGTAAATCCCATACTGAACCTTCTGAAAGTCTGTGTTATGACAAGTGCATTGTCGAAAAAGAGAAAAATGAGAATTTCCGAAATTTATTACGGGAAGTCATTTCTGAACATGAAGAATATTTTAACGGAAACTTTGCTTCTGTGGCGGATTTTGCCCATAGTTTGGTGGAACATGAGTTTACAGAAGAGGAATTATTGAGTATTCTTGATTCTGCAATAGCTAATTCTTATAGATGGGGTCATGAATCATACTTGCCCTGCGAATTGGTGGAGTTAGTTGGACACCTTTTGGATAAGGATCCGAGAAAAATTCTTGACCCTTTTGGTGGCAGAATGGACTTTGCCACTGCGCTCAAGGATAAAGAATTCATCTCTTTTGAAAGAAACAGACATGCATGGGAAATTGGAATGTTTCGCATGGCAATAGCTGGTGTTTTAGATCATACTGAATACATTTATTTGAAATGGTGGCTCGATGATGTGAATGACACATTCGATGCAATTGTAACAATGCCACCATTTGGAGCTACCAGCTTCACAGGTGAATTGTTGGATGAATGGGCATTGAACCGTTTTGACAAACTCACAAACGAACAAGGACAACTTATCACAATTGTGCCTATGTCGATTTTATCCCGAGGGGGTAAAACCCAAGAGCTTCGAAAAACTTTTTCCAAAAACAATTGGTTGGAATCTGTAGTGTGTTTACCTAGCAATTTGTTTTTACCTACAACAGGGATAGCAACTGCTGTCATTGTTTTAAGAAAAAACAGAAAGGAAAATGACAAGATACGTTTTGTGGACGCATCAGACTGTTTCACTACCAATAAAAACAGACGGAATGTTGTTGATTTAGAAAGGATCATCAGCCGTTACACTAACTGCGAAAATTTAATTTCCGCAGATGAGATTCTCAAAAACAATTCTTCATGGGATCTTCGATGGTATGTTGAACAGAAAAAAATTGTTTTCGGGGAGGGTTATACCGTAGTGAAGGTTTGCGATGTGATGACGCAGCTCCCAACTGTAAGCAAATTTGAAGACAAATCGGGTTATGTTGTTAACGTCGGAGATTTGTCCGATGACGTTATCAACTATGAAAAAAAAACAGAGATGTTTACAAAAGGGGGTAATTTGGAAAGAACGTCAAAAGTTGTTGAGCCTGTTATTCTGCTTTCAATGATTCGTTCCCCCAAACCTACCTATTGTGAGGCCTCGGAAAGCAATCCTATCTTTATAAAGAATGATGTGGTGGCTTATAGAATCACAAATAGTTCCATCTATCCGGGCTTCTTGTGCATGGAGTTGGCGAAAAGACTTAAGGCCTATACTGGTGCCATCATTCCACGACTTTCCAAATATCAGGTTCTGAACGCACTCATTGAGTTCCCCTCTCTTGACGAACAAAGAAGCTTTGTCGAACAAAAGAACTTGTTCGAAGAAGCGAAAAAGACAGCCCAAATGGCTAAAGTGAATGAGTTAGGGCTTCGAGAGGTGATCGAATCTATGAAAAATGAGTATTCGAAAAACATTCATGCGAGAAAACATGCTATCTCTCAAAACCTTTCCGCTTTTTCTGCTCTTTGGAATACTTTATATAGATTTAAGAATCAAAATGATGGCCGATTGTTCGATACCGATATCGTAAGTAAAAGCTATAATAGATCTGTGGCTGACGTATTCGATGCTCTTAACGAAAGACTTAAAGTGATACTGCTTCAAGCTGATCATATAGCAGACGATGAGCCTGAATGGGGTCAAACCGAAGAAATCGAGCCTGATGCTTTTATTGAAGAATTTATTAAAACTCATAGTGACATTAGGTTTGAATATATTCACGAAGGATATAACGATGAAGAATATAATAACACGCTTAAGGAGATAGAAATGGAATATTGGGCTAAAATAGTGTTCCCTCCCAAAGCATTGTTGAGAGTTTTTGAAAACATTGTTTCAAATGCAGTTGTTCATGGTTTTACCGATCCGGATAGAAAAGATTATAAGATTCTAATATCTCAACAGATTGTTGATGTTAATTGTTGGATTATTACTGTTTCTAATAATGGAGAATCCATTTCAGATGGGTTTGATGTTCAAAAAACTTTTGAATATGGATATACAAACAAGTCATCGGAAGGACATTCCGGAATAGGCGCATATCAAATAGATGAATTGATGAAGAAATTTGGCGGTTCAGTTGAAATTATTTCAACACCTGAAGATTTATATACTGTAACTTATGTTTTGAAATTCAATAGAGTAAATGTTTAGACAAAATAATTGATATGGAAGAATTACAGGTACTTTGGGTTGAAGACAAAACGGAATTACATGAACCTTATTCAACAGAAGCTTATTATTATAAGATTAAGCTACATCCTTTTACTTGCTGGGAAAAAGCGAAACATGATCTCATAGCTAATTATGACGACTACTCTGCAATTATACTTGATGCAAAGTGTAAGATAAGAGAGGAAGATCCTGATGATGCCTTAGATTTTCTTCCTATAGTTATCAAGGAATTAAGCAATTATGCTATAGAAAAAAGACGGACTATCCCTTGGTTCATTTTGTCAGCAGGTGGTGCTGAAGTTGGCAGATTGAATTGGGTGAAAAAGCATAGAATGGATTGGGATGATTGGGAAAAAGATTTTTATAGTAAAAATATTGATCGAGAAACGTTGTACGCAAGGATACCTAAAATAGCTGTTCATTCAGAGGCAACTCAAATAAAAACCATCTTATATAAGGATGTTTTCGATGCACTCAGCAGCATGAAAGGAATAGATGAGAATTCATCAAAAAACATTCTTGTGAAAGTTCTGTCGGCACTTCACTTTCGTTCCGATGGTTTCGATCCCATCGTACATTACAATCAACTTCGTCAACTTGTAGAACATTTGTTTAGGGCTTGTAATGAAATAGGCTTAGTTCCAGACCAATGCATCCCCAAAGGAGAGGTAAATCTTACTCAATCCTCATTGTACTTGGCTGGTAAAGATGCTGGGATTGTTGGTGTTAGATACGGAGGAGATGACGGACGAATTGTTCCTGAGCATATAGAAAAAGAGATCCGTTCGGTTTTGGATTTAGGAAATGTTAATTCCCATACTATTGAATTAGACGAGAATGACAAACAGAAACTTAAAGAGTTTTTCAGGACAGCTAATTCAAAGTACATTGTTTTTAGTCTCGCTCTGCAATTGTGCGATGTGGTTGTTTGGCTTAAGGATTACATTTCGAATCATAACAACAAGGAAGAGAACCTTAGTAAATGTCAATTGTTGCCCAAAGACAACTTTGGTGATGTTGGTATAGAATTAGAGCATGCTAGAAAAAAATATGAAGGAAATAAGTATATGCCAAGCAGGGATAAGGATGGTGATTGGTATTGTGGTGAATGTTCTGTTATACTTAAAGATACACATAAAGGAATCATAGCCATAGAACAGGTTGTAGAAAATAATAATCCTAGGACAAAAAGAAAATACAAGTTTTTTGCCAAGTACAAACACGAATAATTTTCACTTTGGAGATGTGAATAAACAACAACTCGCCAATATGATTTGGGCATTGGCCAATAAAATGAGGTCTAAGATTGATGCCAATGAGCACAAGGACTACATCTTGGGTCAGCCCTAACGCAAATGAGATACGTTCACCATCACTGAACCTATCCGTTGTATTTTTGCCGCCGAAAATCAACGTTAGTATTCATCAAAATTTTGGAGTTATGATTATTTACATTCTCATTGGTTGTTTCGGCTGGCTTTTGGAAGCCGTAGGTGGCGCTTTAATTGGCAAAAATCCCGGAGACATGTTCGGCAAAAAGTAGTTCAGATCTTCTTAATTGCAGGTCAACATTCATCAATTATTCATCAAATATCTAGCTATGAACACATTCATATACATCATTTTAGCATTGGTGGCAGTTTGCACCATCTGCACCGTCATCGTTATGCTCAAAGTCTTTTCCAGACAAGAAACCACCTCGGATGTCTCTTCGAAAGACTTCGACCGCTTGGAAGGGAAAATCTCGGAAGAGAACAGGAGCGCCCGGCAGGAACTGTCGGACAACATCGACAAAATCCGAAAAGAGCTGTCGGAGAACGTCGGGCACATGCGGACGGAAACGGTGGACAATATGGGAAAGATGCGGGAGGAACTCTCGGGCAACGTGGGGAAGATGCGCGAAGAGATTTCGGGCACGGTGAACAAATTACGCTCTGAATTCACTGAAAATGTCAGCCAGTTGAGGAAAGAATCGTCGGAAACGTCCAAAAACCAGCGAGAAGAGACAAAGAAAGCCTTTACGGACTTTCAAACTGCATTTGGTGACAATGTCGCAAAACTCAATTCTTTCCAAAAGGAAGGCTTCGATGACATGGGTAAGCGCAACAAAGAGTTTGTGGGCACCATGGAGTCCAAACTTGAAAACTTGAAGGATACCACCAACACGACGCTGACAAAATCGTTCGAGCAATTCTTCAAAACATTCGATGCCAATACGGATAAATCGGTTGAGGCGCAGAATGCCGGTTTTGAGAAGATGGAGAAACGCCAGTCGGACTTGATTAAGACCACGGAAACCAAACTTGACGCGCTGCGTTCCATCGTCGAGGAAAAGCTGACCACGATGTCCGAGAAGTTTCAGGAAGGGTTCGAGAAGAACACCGAAAAGATGGTGGAGGCTCAGAAGGAGCGGTTTGCCGAAATGGACAAGCGACAGTCGGACTTGATCCAAACGACAGAGAAACGGTTGGATGAGATGCGGGCAACGGTGGATGAGAAGCTGCAGAAGACCCTGAACGACCGTCTCGGACAGTCTTTCAAGCTGGTCAGCGAGCAACTTGAAAGCGTCCAAAAAGGGTTGGGCGAGATGAAGAACCTCGCTTCCGATGTGGGAGGTTTGAAGAACGCGCTCACTAATGTCAAGGTGCGTGGCAATTTCGGGGAACTGCAACTCAAGGCGTTGTTGGAGCAGATGTTGTCTCCCGAGCAATACGATGAGAATGTGGCCACCGTGCGTGGCAGTTCGGAACGCGTGGAGTTTGCCATCAAGCTGCCCGGCAAGGATGATCCCCATGGCTCGGTGTATCTGCCTGTCGATTCCAAGTTCCCCAAGGATGTCTATGACCAGTATGTCGATGCCATAGACACGGGAGATGCTGCGGCGATCAAATCGAAATCCAGTCAGTTCGAGAACACGATATCGGCCATGGCGAAGGACATCAGCACCAAATACATATCCGTTCCCGACACGACCAATTTCGCCATCATGTTTGTGCCCGTCGAGAACATCTATGCTGAAGTAATCCGTCGTTCCAGCCTTACACAGGAACTGAGGGACAAATGGAACGTCCTTGTTACAGGTCCGACCACCTTGGGCGCCCTGCTCAGCAGCTTGCAGATGGGATTCCGCACGTTGGCTATCGAAAAACGCAGTAACGACGTCTGGACCACCCTCGGAGCGGTTAAGACGGAGTTCTCCAAATTCGGCGACCTGCTTGAGAAGGCCAAGAAGAACATTGATACGGCTTCTGCGACCATTGAACAACTTCAAGGTACACGCACAAAAGCCATCAACCGCAAACTTCGTGAGGTCGAGGCCCTGCCGACGGACCAAGCGGCTGCACTACTGCCAGAGATGAATGATGAGAGTATCATGGATGAAGACTGATCGCAGATGGCTTTCCTCCCTGCATAAACAAACGTAGAGACGCGGCATGCCGCGTCTCTACATATCCGCGGAGAGTGAGGGATTCGAACCCCCGGAGGTGTTACCCTCAACGGTTTTCAAGACCGCCGCAATCGACCGCTCTGCCAACTCTCCGTTTTTGAGGCGGCAAAAATACACTTTTTTCGGACATGAATATTATGACGGACCGATTTTTCGGACAATCCGTTATGTTTTTGAGGGTCAAGGGGATAGAGCTCAGGGAGTAGAAAACAGGGAGTAGGGAATAGGGAGTAGGATATAGTGGTTAGGAAATAGTTGATAGTGGTTTAGTAATTGTCTGAGTTTAAGTTTAAGTTTAAGTTTAAGTTTAAGTTTAAGTCTAGGTTTAAGTCTAAGTTTAAGTTTAAGTCTAGGTTTAAGTCTAAGTCTAAGTCTAAGTCTAAGTTTAAGTCTAAGCCAAGTCCAAGCCACCAGCTAACAATTCCCCGCAAGCGAACTGCCAACTCCTAACTGCTAACTTCTAACTCCTAACTCTCGTGATAAACCCCTCCTCGGACACGGCATACCGTTCCGTCAAATCGAAACAGCTCCGGATGTTCTCCTCCGTCAAGACCGCGTTTTTGTCGCCATATTGCAACATCTTCCCCTCTTTGAGCAACATAACCTGCTTGGAATAGGCTTTCGCGATCGGCAGGTCGTGCAGGATGATGAGCACTGTGACACCCTGCCCTTCATTGAGCTCCTGCAATATGTCCATGATCTCGAATTTGTGCGTGACATCGATGTTCGACAGCGGCTCGTCCAACAGCAGGACGCCGGTCTGCTGGGCCATCGCGCGGGCGACCATCACCCGCTGACGCTCGCCGCCGCTCAACGCCTGCAACATACTGTCACGGTATTTCCATACTTTGCAACGCTCCAACATCTCCTCCACAACTTCCTTGTCCCCGACTCGCTGCATCTCCCAGGCGGTCTGATACGGATTGCGCCCCAACATCACGTAGTCGAACACGGAAATATCGAACACAATGTCCTGATACTGCGGAACGTAGGCAATCTTCCTCGCCAATTCCATCATCTTGTACTCCCCCATCGGTTTCCCGTCCAGTGTAATCGTGCCGCCGCTCGGTTGCAACAAGCCAACTATACACTTCATCAACGTGGTCTTGCCCGACCCGTTCGGCCCCAAAATCGAGCAGAACCCTCCTTGCGGGAAACTTACGGACAAGTCGTTGAATATTACACGGTTGTCGTAGGCGAATGTCAAATTGTCTATGCGGATGCAGTCCATATTTTAAGGGTCTAAGGTCAAAGTTAATGGTTTAAAGTCTAAGTCTAAGTTTTAAGTCTCAAGTCTTAAGTCTCAAGTCTTAAGTCTTACGTCTCAAATCTCTCGTCTCACTCGAAGTAGTGCCGCAGCTCTTCCGCGCCGAAAATGTGCAGCGTGCACTTGCCAGAGGGCGTCAACGTGGGCATGTCGCTTTCGAACAGCTTGCGTATCAAGGCTTTGATTTCCTCTTGCGTGGCGGGAACGCGCTGGCGGGAACGCTTCTGTCGGGCCAGACTTTGCGCGATGCCGGAAATTTTGTCACCCTTGTGGATAACCTGGTTGGTCTGGTAGGCGGAAAGCACGTTCTCAATGAGTGCCTGCACGTCGCCCTCGCCCTCTTCGTCGTTGGGCGTGGCGTTGACGGCCACGTGGGTGTTGTCGATCTTCTCGAGGTCGTAGCCCAAGCGCAGAAAGTCTTCCTTCAACGAGATGGCCAAGTCGGTCTGCGCGGCGGTGAGCGTCACCGTCTGCGGGAACAGACTCTGCTGCGGCCGTATCGGAGTGTTTTTCAGCGCGTTGACGTAGGCGTCGTACAAGATGCGCTCCTGCACGTTGGGAAGGTCGGCGGCCATCACCTGACCGTTCAAATCGAAGAAGAGATAACGGCCCCCGAACACGAAAAACGGGATGTTTTCGGGCAGTTCAAGCTCATTTTGTTCGTTTTCGGACTTGAAATCAACGGTTTGTTGCACCTCTTTCGGGTATTCCACCTTCTCGACGTTCAGTTCTTTCAAGAAGTTCTCCCAGTCGTTGGAAGTGGGCGGCTCGCGACGGAAACCGCCGCCGCCGAACTGCTGGAACGGGGAACTGTGCTTCTTCTCCGGCACCTTGTCGAAGGGGTTGTAGTTCGGATTCGTGCGTATGGTGGGCGCGACAATCTCTTGATTTTCAGGACGGTCTGTGATGATATCGGGGAACGAGTCGTCGAAGTCGATCATCGGGGTGAGCGACATGGCACCCAACGATTTCTTCACCGTGGAATTCAAGAATCCGAAAATGAGCCGGTCGTCCTGCAACTTGACTTCCACTTTGGTGGGACTGACGTTGATGTCAACCATGGCAGGGTCGATCTCGATGGCGATGAAGTAGGCGGGGTGCGAGCCCTGCGGGATAAGGTCGGCGTAGGCTTTCTCAACCGCGAAGTTGAGCAGGCTGTGGCGCACGTAGCGGTGGTTGATGAACATGTACTGCTCACTCTTTTTCTTGGCATTCTCGGGTTTGGCGATGAAACCGGTGATGCGCATCAGCTCGTGGTCGAGTTCCACGGGGAAGAGCTTGTCGTTGAAATGCTGCCCGAAGATGTTGACGATGCGCTGACGCATGTTGGAGGCGGGCAACAGCAAAACAAGCTTGCCGTCGTTATAATACTGGAAAGTGATGTCGTGGTGGATGAGGGCCACGCGGTAGAGTTCCTCCTCGATGTGCGTGAGCTCCACCTTGTCGGACTTGAGGAAGTTGCGTCGCGCAGGCACGTTGAAGAAGAGGTTCTTGACGGCGATGGAGGTGCCGTCGGCGCAGGTGACGGGGGCATGCTCCTTGATGTCGGCGCCTTCGATGAGGACGACGGTGCCCATCTCCTGGGCGGCGGGCTTGGTTTTGAGCTCCACGTGCGCGATGGCCGCGATGGAGGCGAGGGCCTCGCCGCGGAATCCCTTGGTGCAGATGTGGAACAGGTCGTCGGCCTTGCGCAGCTTGGAGGTGGCGTGCCGTTCGAAACAGAGGCGCGCATCGTTGAACGACATGCCCTTGCCGTTGTCGGTCACCTGGATGAGCGTCTTGCCGGCATCCTTGACGATGAGCTGGATCTGCGTCGCGCCGGCGTCGATGGCGTTTTCAAGCAGCTCCTTGACCACCGAAGCGGGTCGCTGCACGACTTCGCCGGCCGCAATCTGGTTCGCCACCGCATCGGGCAGCAGTCGGATAATGTCTTCCATTAGGTTATAGGTTAGTAGGTTAGAAGGTTAGGGGTTAAAAGAATTTCCAGAGTACGAGGGCGAGCACGATCACGAAGAAAATCATGAAAAGGATGGTTATCGAGGAGTTGTTCTTTTTCTCGCCAGTGTGGTTGCGCTTGCTTTGCCACTCGTCGTGGAGGTTGCGGGCGAAGTCTTTGCGAGCGTCGCCGGTGGATTCCTCCTTTTTCGGGTCGTAGTAGCGGGGTTTGTAATTGAACTGACGGGGTTCCCGGTTGTTGAAAAATGTGAATGCCATAATCGTATAATTTAGACCGCAAAGGTACTATTTTTTCCGTTAACACAAGGCATCGGGGTGCCTGTTTTTTTTGAAAACACATTCACGCATCCCCAAACCGCCCGCAGCGGGGACGATTCGCCTCCCCTATCAGACTGCATGTCAGTTCTTTTCGCCATCTTAGAAATCCGCGCGATGCACAGCACATCCTCAAATCGCCTTGAGACAATTGCTAAAATCGAGAATCACAAGTCTCATGAAAAAAAAATGTATCTTCGCGGCATAAAACAAGAAACCACTATCATCATGCGCAAAACCACCTTGATTCTCGCGTTTTTGGCCGTTGTGGCGTGCGGCAGGGCACAGGATTTCCTCACACCAGAGTCGTATGGGATATACAGTAGCAATAGACACGGCAATGAAACTTTGTTCCAACTGTTGTTTCCAGAACATAAAAGCAACAATGCCGTATGGGAAATGGAATATAAGACTTTCTTTCTATGCGCACCTTCTTTTTCAGCGGAATACGCGCTGGAAATCGGCGACAGCGAATTGACCTTCACCAAAGCGAACCAGAACATTTATATGTCACTGAGCAGACATCTACAGGAGTGCCAACCCGACCCGTTGAAGGTGGTTTCCGTGGATGTCAAGAAAATGTCGGTTCCGGAAGAGACCTGCGAAAGATTATCCAACCTTTTCAAGCTTGCTACCATGACGGCTACACACCTCGAAAACATTCCTTGCGGCCTCGATGGCACAACTTACTATTTCAACCACAGACGAAACCTGGCTTCGGTCTGGGAACCAGAAAACGGCCGAACCGCCAGGTTGGTGAAAATGGCCGACAGCCTCTGCTATGCGGTAAGTCATCATGACACAAACGTTCTGAATCGACAATTGGAGGAGTGCAAAGAGCTGACGCAAGAGTTCAAGAGAGCACTCCCTGACATATATTTCAAACCGATATACTCAATTTTCCGACGCGGAAACAACACCTATTGGACGTGCGGCACCTACTGCGAAGACTGCATCAGATTTGAACTCGCAAACATCAACGTGACGAATAAGGACACTTGCAAGATGATAGCGTCTGTTTACTCGGACAGCCTTTCGGCTTGGTCGCGGGAACTTTTCCTGATGAGCGACCGTCCGGAATATCCGACCGTAGTGATTGACAACAGCCGAGACACCGCCTTCTGCGAAGCAGAGATATACAACAACCACATAATCCGGACCATCACCCTATCCGACCGGTTCTGGCGACGCGACGTCATCCTCTCCGCCGCGATGCTGCCGCCGGGGAGATACTATTTCGAGGAAGGGCAATGGAAAAAAGAGGAATAGCCTTAAGAAAAATGGATTATTTTGTCAACCCATTAGTTGACATTTTTTGTATTTTTGCACGTTCGTTATTACAATTACTGTTTTGAAACAAAGTGCAGGGCAATATATCAGCAAATTGATGGTCAGAGACCATTACAACCAGTCGGCGTTGGCGAGGGAATTGGGTGTTTCACGTCAGATGCTGAGCTACATTGTGCTTGACCAAAGAGAAATAACACTTCCATTGTCCCTGAAAATCGAATCTCTGTTTGCTCTTCCCGAAGGCAAAATCCTGAAAATCCAGAACGAATACAAAATCCGGCAATACAAGGAAAGTCTCAGACGAGAGTTGTTCGAGAGACTGGAACAGGCACACGCTTTCTGGTCTTACGACAATGTCACGGCAAACAATCTGCCTGACGAACTGCTGATCGAAAAAGTGTTTGTACATCTCGACATGGATGATATCGCAAAGTTATTCGAACTTTTCCCAAAAAAATACATTCAAAAAGTATGGCGTGAGAATATGGCCGTCCAAGGGGAGTACCTTTTCGACCTGAATGTGATGATCGCGCTCGTTTTCTTCCACATCAAAAAACCTGAAGCGTTCCTTCACCGCCAGGAAATGTCACATCTGAAAAAATTAACTCACTATGCGTAAAGGATTAACCCCGAACATTGAAGCCATCATCGACAACGTGTCCCAACTGGAATGCATCAAACCCTACACCTTGTGCGGCGGTACGGCTTTAGCCATACAGCTGGGGCACCGAATGAGTGAGGATTTGGATTTTATGATGTGGCGAATCTCCAAAACAGAGAAGCCCGAGGTGGACTGGCCTACGATTGAGAAAGAGATCCAAGAAAAGGTGGGCGAAATACAACATCGTGACATCCTCGGTTTTGACCAAGTCGCTTTTGTGGTCAATGGCGTGAAACTCTCTTTTTTTGTGAGCAACAACTATTCCCCTGTCAACCAAAGAATTGAATATCAAGGAAATATATATTTAGCCGATATTGCTTCTATACTTGCCATGAAGATGGAAGTTATGCTTCGCAGACTTAAATACAGAGACTACTACGATATTTACTCTATTGTGAAAGCCGGGCACTCCCTACGTGACGGTATCGAAGCGGCTGTGAAATATTCCGGACATAAACTCTCTTCCAAGTCTTTGATGATAATGCTCTCAACCAACCGGATTCCTTTTGACAACGGCTTTTCGCAAATGAGTCCGATATATGATGTCTCTACGGAGACCATGCGTGAATTTCTGGTACAACATCTTAACGAGTGAGAGTTTAAACCAACCAACAAAAACCATCATCATGAGCGAGAAGGAATTTATCTGCCCCGTATGCGGATATGAACATTTGCCGGAACACCGAGAACGATAATCTCCATGATTAACAAGCGGCATCCGCGTGATACGTGGAGACATATCCGTGGTGAGCACTACCTCCGCTCCCCCTGGCCCTGGCCGGCCTGCGAGCCCTCCAACTCCATCTTCCCGAACTTGAACGACAGCCCGAACCGCACCGTCCGCGCCCGATAGCTCACACGCGTGGAGTCGCTGTAACTATAATAGGGATTGGTGTTTACGGTCGCGTTGCGGTTCCAGTCGAAGAGGTCGTCCACATTGACCCACACCGCGATGCGCCGCTTCCAGAACTCCGCCCGCAACCCGAGGTCGATACTGTAGCTCGGCCGCACCGTGGTGAACAGGAACACGTTCCGCGACTGATAGTTGGCAGCAGCGTTCACCTCCAAGAACTTCCACAGCTTCGCCCAGAAGTTCAGCCGGAAACTGTACCCCAAATTCTCCGTCTCGTAGGGCTGATCCTCGTCGCGGAACTGGAACGCCGACTTTGTGTAATAGACATTGCCGTAAAACCGGATATTCATGAAGCTCTTGAGCTGGTACGTAACATTCACCTCCGCACCCGTGTTCAGGGTCTTGCCCGCGTTGATCGGCTGCGAGAAATAGACAATCCTTCCGAAAAACGGGGCGTAGCAGACATCCGCAAGGCTGGAGAGCTCGTCTTTCGTGTTCTTGAACCACGCATTGACACCCACATTGCCGAATTTGTTGATGTATTTCGTCCAGCCCGCCTCCACGGAGTTGGTGAACGCCTGCCGCAAATCGGGGTTGCCCGTACTGAAGCTGTCCTCCCCGTATCTGCGGTAGGTGGTCAAGTCGGAGGCCTGCGGATTGCTCACCCGCCGCGTGTAGCTCAACTTGAAGTTGTGCATGTTCTTCGTGCGGTAGCTCAGGTGTATCGACGGGAAAAGTCCCCAATAGAGCTTCCGAAAGTCGTCTGCCGGCGAGTCAAGGTAGGCCATATTCAGCGACAGCAGCTCGGTGCGCAGTCCGCCCTTCAGCGTGAAGCCGCCAAAACGGTGCTGCAGGGTGACATACGCGTCGAACTCCCCGTCCTGATTGCGCGAGTTCACCGAACGCACCGCGTCATTCACATAGTAACGCCCCAAATCGGCTGCCACCAACGTGTCCGTAGTCAAAAGCTGCTTGTTGTAAGAATAGCTTCCCGACACCCCCGTCTCCACCTCGCCGTTCTGATGATAGGGGATTGTGTAATCAACCGAAACATTCCCCCTATGATACTGGTAATCATTTGTCTGCAACCAGTCACGATCCGAAAGCCTTGGTGAAAGATAGTCGCGTTGGAGATCACCACTCAAGCGGTAGCCCTGCCCCGCATACGTGGCTGAAGCACTCAACTTATGCCCTTGGTTGTTGAATTTATGCTCATACCACAATCCCACGAAGCCCGACAAAATCCCGGATCTGTTGTGCACCGTATTATGATAGGAATAATCTCCCGGATTGTAGAGATACTCCGTCCAAGAAGTGGTGTCCACAGCGTTATAATGCGTCAGTTGCGGATAAAAACCACCGTAAAAATAGACCATATTCGCGGTGTCGGGCGTCCACGAAGCGTTGAGGAACAGCCCGGTCTGGTCTTCTCGAAACCGTCTGATAGAATGCGAGGAATCTGTGGAAGAAAGCGTGCCCGAATCGTCGTAAATGGCTGATTCTGAAAGTCTGTCGTGCCGGGAAGTGCTATACCAATATTGCAGATAGGTGCTGATTGTGAACTTTTTGTTGGCATAAACGTAGGAGAGGAAGGGAATGGCCTCGGGCGCGGAGGATCCCTTCGCCCCGAAGCTCAGGAAGCTGTTTTTCCTGATGTCGGAAACGGTGACGATGTTGATGATGCCGCCCGCACCCTGCGCACTGTACCGCGCCGAGGGGTTAGTGATGACCTCAATCTTCTCGATGTCACTGGCCGGCATCTGCTGCAGAAGGATTTTGAGGGCTTCGGCGTTCATGTTGGCAGGTCGATTGTTAAGCCATATCTGTACCGATGAGACTCCGCGCAGGGTGATATTGCCCTCCACATCGACCTCCACGCCCGGCGCGTTCTGCAGCGCGTCCGCCGCCGTACCCGACTGAACCGCAGGGTCTTCCGAGACATTGTACATCGTCTTTTCCCCATCGGTCATATAGACGGGCTTCTTCGCGGTGATGCCCACCTCGGGCAGTTCCGTTGTCTTCTTCGGGGCGATGGTGTCGGCCTTCGCCACCGCCGTCGTGTCCGTGTTCTGCGCGAAAAGCGTTGCGCAAAACAGAAGCAGGAACATAACATTGATAATCTTTTTCATTTTTTGTAATTTTTTAAGTCACAATGTTTTACATTTTTTCATATTCGAATTTTTCGGCATATAATACCCCCAGACGGCCCATTCGAGCCATCTTAACTACTAACTACTAACTGCTAACTGCTAACTATTCTGCAGAGGTGTGGCCGACCCAAGGAATGTCTATAAAATCAGGCCCAAGCTGCTCATCGAGTGCGACTATGCCAGTAACGTAACGATCTTTTGACGGCTTTGCAGTTGGAGAAACGGCGATATCTTGAAACATCACAAGTTTGTTAACGGCATGCTCCTCCGTGGTGAATCCCACCGGCAGACGCAACTTGCAACGCACAGGTTCCCCATCCTTCATGGCCGGCTTGCAGGCGGGTGCGGCACGGAAAGCCCGATTTATTTCCGCCATATTGTCATCCATTATCTGCCGCACGATCTCTTTCCGAGATTCTTTATCTTCGGGGGCATCTTCTCCAAGATCAAGATGCGCAACAGCCAAACCGTCATTGCCCTTGCGACCATTGAAAGGCGCCAAAAGCACCATTTCTCCCTTCTCGCCACAAACATCATCCCATTTGACATGAGCCGTATCCAACTCCGTGAAAAGAACACGTCCATCCTTCTCCACAATAAAGCATACCGCAAGAACCCCTGACAATTTGTACTTCTTGGCCAATTCAGGGTACTTCATGCTACCGATGAGGTTATTGACATACTGCTGGATGCCACCCGGAAATTGCGGCATCGTGTCGGGATCCATGCAAACGGGCTCGTCGATAACTTCCTCAACCGCCTCTTCCTCAGCAATCGTCTCCGTTTTCGGATGGCAGTTCACCAACAAGAGTCCGGCGATGATGGGAACGAGCGCGAGCAGCCACCACGCCGACATTCTGTGTTTCACGGGCTGGCTCATCATCAGAATCCGTTTCTTGGTCAGCAGATGGCGGAAGCTGTTGCCCACGGGCACGAACTTGCCCACACACAACTGCTTGTACAGCAGCTCTAAGTAATCGCGGCGCGAGGTTCCGCACGAGAGCACCGCCTCATCGGCCAAATACTCATGGACGCTGCTCAACTCCCTGGCGTACAAGTAAATGATGGGGTTGAACCATTGCAGCACCCGCACCGCTTCCATGAAGAGCAGATCCCACGTGTGACGCTGGCGGATGTGCGTCCGCTCATGCCGCAGCACCTGCTGCAACTCGCTCTCTGTGAACACTTCCGGATTTACGAACACCGACCGCAGGAACGAGAACGGAAGGTTGCCGTCGGGTTCGCCTAACACCCGCACGCACATGTCGCCCGTCGAAAGTTCATCCGACAGCACACTGCGCCGATAGTACCTGAAAGTCTTAAAGAGCTTGACAACCAAAAGGATAAAGGCCACCCCGCATCCGAGAACATACCCATAAAATACAATATCTTTAAAAGACAACTTTTGGGTTACCTCTGTTGTCAAAGTTGTCCCTGTTGTCGTTGATTGACCCGTCCCCGTTGTCAAAGTTGTCCCAGTTGTCGTTGACTCAACCGCTCCCGTTGTCGAAGTTGTCCCAGTTGTCGTTGTTTGACCCGCCCCTGTTGTCAACGTTGTCCCAGTTGTTGTTGATTTTACAACAGCGGCCACGCGGCTCGGCATCTCGATGGAGACAAACGGCAGCGCCAACGAAAGCGCCAATGTGCCCACAAGATAGAACCGGCGCAAGCGGAACAGGTTGCTCCGGCGCAATGTCAGCCAATAGAAACCGAAAAAGAGTGCCATGGCGATGGCGGAGAAAAGGATCGTTTTCATGACTATTCGGTTTTTGCGGGTGAATCATCTTGCGGAACGGCATCGATCATGCGACGGATATCGTCCAGCTCTTCCAACGTAATATCTTGATTGTTAGCGAAAAAGGAGACCATCGACTTGAAGGAGTTGTCGAAATAGTTGCGCACGAACTGCTGCATGAACGACTGCGAGTACTGCTCCTTGCTCACCAACGGGTAGTAGCGGTTCGACTTCCCGAAGGTCTCGTGCGACACGAACCCCTTCTTTTCGAGAATGCGCACCACGGTCAGCATGGTGTTGTAGGCCGGCTTCGGTTCCGGGAAATTGGCGATGATGTCGGCGGCGAATCCCTGTTTGATCTGCCACAGCACCTGCATCACCTGTTCTTCTGCTTTGGTTAATTCTTTCATTGTTCTTATTTTTTGTTTGTTACTAATTGCTTATCGTCTTTTCGCCCCTTTCCCGTCCCCACACTGCGGCTATCGCCTTGTGAGGGGTTACTTGCACTTCGTGCGTTTTGCCTCTTCGAGGCTGCTCAAGGAACGGCGCGGCAAAGATATAATTTATTTTTTAACCATACAACGAAAAAATTAGTTATATATTGCATTCGTTGAGAAAAAAATTTTTTCGTAATTTTGTCCTTAAAAACCAAATCCGTTATGAGAAAACTTATTTTCGTCATATTCTACTGTCTGTCAGCACTTTTCGCCACCGCCAACGACGGTGTGTTCTACGCTTCCGGCAACCAGCTGATTCCCATCACAGAGACCGACATCAGTGTAAAGAAGGAGGTGCTGACCCTCAACCGGGTGGGCGACCATATCGAAGTGACGGTCTATTACGAGTTCTTCAACCCCGTGGGCGAGAAGGAACTGCTGGTCGGGTTCGAGGCACAGTCGCCTTACAACAGCGGCCGCGATCCCTTAGCGTTGTTCCCCAACCACCCACATATACGGAACTTCCAAGTGGTGGTGAACGGACAGCCACTCCACTATGAAATTGCGCACGTGAAATACGGACGTGAATTGGACGATAATTACGTATTTTCGCAATACTACAACAATGGGCACATCACTGGTTGGACACCCCAGCAAATCAAGGACACACTGTCCGCCTGGAATCCCCCAAGACTGCCTTTCGACTACGTCTATCACTTCAAGGCGAAATTCCGTCCCGGACTGAACATCGTCCAGCACACCTACGAATACGATCTCTCCTTCTCGGTGGAGTATGAGTTCGAATTCCCCTACGTGCTGACCGCGGCCAACCGTTGGGCCAACCACCAAATCGATGATTTCACGTTGAACATCAACATGGGTGACCGCGAGTCGTTTATGATCCGCCCCGACTTTTTCAAGACGGCAAACGAATGGGTCTTCACAGGGCGGGGAAGAACTTCCGTGGATAGCATCTGGAGTTGGGATGAGGATCTCAACAGAATGATATGCCCCAACTTCCATATCCAGGAAGGCGGCCTCTCTTTCCGCAAGACCAATTTCCATCCTGAAGGAGAGTTGCGTATCTACAAACGGAATTATTGGAGCTATTTTTGGAGTTATAAGGAAGAGGATTATGGGACATTGTCGAATGGCTTGATGACCGCCCTGTCCAAAGAAGGCTATTTTGTTCGCAGGTTGCCCGATTTTTCCCAAAAATCAGCAGAGGACACCATGCAATACACCCGTTTCCAGCGCCGCATCCTCAAAAACCTGCCCTTCGCCTACCGAGGCTACATCTTCAAGACTAAGGCGTTGCAAGACTATTTCGAATCCACTGATTGGTACCTCCCGAATCCAGCCTACAAAGGCGACATGGATGGAGTCACCGAGGAGGAGAGGAAATGGGTGGAGTTTTGGAAATAGGAGCATGATTATGAAACGGCTTTGCATCATATCGGCATTGTTTTGGATCACGCTGTGCGGCGCGGCGCAGGAATTCCTCACGCCAACTTCCTATGGAATGTATGGAACCAGCAATATCTTTGAAATCCTTCTGACAGGCAACAGCCCGAACAAATCAAATCACAAGAAGACTCCGATGGAAGGTTTGTACTTGAAGACTTTTTACATTAGTATTCCGTCTTTCTCGCCCGAATACGCACTAATCATCGAGAAAGACAGGCTGGTGCTGAACAAGGCGACTATCGGAATTGGGTTTTCTTTGTATGCGAAAGAGCGAATGGAGGAATCCAATTTCAAAAAGTTGGGGAAAGATATCCAAAAACCATTAATTGAAGCAGCTAAATCACTGGACACCAAACCCGTTAAAAGCTATACTCTATCTATTTCGAAAGAAATAAGCGACCAACTTACCTCTTTATTTGAACATGCCACTAAGACAGCAACCTATCTTGAACCTCTTATGCTCGGAAACGACGGCACCATGTATTATTTCAACAACTGGGGACGGTTGGCTTCGGTTTGGACCCCTTTCGGTGGTCGCACATACAAATTAAGAAAACTGGCCGACAGCCTTTGTTTTGCGGTAGAGCATAACGATATAGATGTGCTCTATCGACAGATGGAACTATGCAAAAGCCTGAATGTGAGCTTTAAAAAAGATTATCCACTATTATATTTCCAACCTCATGGCTATTATTATTCCACCAGAAGAGATAAAGGCCCCTGGCACTGCGGCACAGAGGGTGTCAACAATTGCATAGAATTGGAGATACGAAGTGACACCGCCGTCGATCAGGACTTCTGCAAATCGTTATTAATTCCCTATTACGACAGCATAGCCGCCTGGTCTCGCGAGATCTTCTTAACCAACGATCGGACAAATTATCCGTCAGTCATTATTGACAATCATGCGGACATTCCCGAATGCGAGGTGATACTATACCATAATGGCTTCATTTCAACAACCATCACCATCCCCGAAAAGTTATGGCGGCGCGACGTGATTCTGGTGGCCGCGCAACTGCCACCAGGACGATACTATTTTGCGGAAGGAGAATGGCAACAACAATAATCCAAAAACCATGCCCACAACTAACCATACCTTATGACAAAGATTAAAAACATATTGCTCCTTACAGTTCTAATCACAACTTTGGCATCTTGTGGTCACAATTCCAAAGAGGCGACGGAATCCGTTGACAATAAAGACACCACCTTCGTTGCACCCGAATCAGAAATTCATAGGATTGTACGGGAGACTGTCAGATACTGGGACTCGGTGTCACCGGGCAACAATATTGATATTATTGCATTTGAATCACTCACCCCCCAAAAGGCTACCGACACGCTTCAATGGATTGTAGTATATCCGCTCATTTGCTACCATCCTGCATCACGCTACACTGGCGAATTATGGGACACCACTTTATCCTACTGTTTCACTATCATTGACGGAAAATTGGTTTGTATGGCGCTGAACAAATTTATGGTGAACCGGAACAAATCGAAAATGGAATTTGTTGATCCTGAATCCTTTCCTCAATACAAAAAATGCGAATATGATTTTTGTTACGACCCTTTGATCTGGTATTTTTGCCTAAAAAATGACAGCTTTGTGCTCCGACACATCGGCTATTATCTTCCCGAAAACATCCGTAAAGGAAACTTCAAAGATACCGTCCCGAAATTTCCATTTCCGACAAATAATGAATGAAATTTCAACATCCGTCATATCTTCTTCTATTTTTGTGTATTTTTGCACTTTCTAATTTTACAAGACCATGCCCGAGATCACTCACTTTTACGGAATCATCATCAAGATGTTTTACAAGCCTAAAGAACATAACCCCGCACACATCCATGCCCTATACAATGATCACGTGGGAATCTTTAATATCCATTCTATCGAAATGACCGAAGGAGATTTACCCAAGAAAGCACAAGCCCTTGTAAAAGAATGGATTAACATACACAAGGACGAACTGATTAAAATGTGGAACACTCAAGAATTAACCAAATTACCCCCTCTCGAATAATATGATACCAAGGATAAAAACAGTCACAGCATTGGACGATTACATGCTCCGCATCGTTTTTGACGACGGTGAAATCATGTTGTATGATGTCAAGGATGACATAGCCCATATCAAGGCTTTCAAAGAATTGGAGACAGAAGAAGGCCTTTGGGGGAAGGTTCGGTTAGACACCAGCAGAACTTGTGTCTATTGGAACGACCGCATCGACCTTCCCAGCGACACGCTGTACGAATACGGACAATCTGACTTCTGCGGTCACATGGTGGCAGAAGATGCCCCGCGCTATAACGAAGAACAATCCATCAAGAAACAACAAAAAGACTTATAATCAATAGATTATGGAATCCATCAAGAAAATCTTCAAAATCGGCTACGGGCCGTCGAGCAGCCATACCATGGGACCGCACCGCGCGGCCGAAATGTTCAAAGAGAGAACCCCCGACGCCAGCGGCTACCGCGTGACCCTCTACGGCAGCCTGGCGGCCACCGGCAAGGGCCACTTCACCGACAAAACCATCATCGACGCTTTGTCGCCGAAACCCACCGAAATCGTCTGGAAGCCCGAAATCCAGCACAAATTCCACACCAACGCCATGCTCTTCGAATCCCTCAAAGGCGAGGAGGTGACCGACCAGTGGAAAATCTACAGCATCGGCGGCGGCGAACTGGCCGACGAGAACTCCGTGATGGACCACGAAGAACGCTATGAGGAGAACAGCATGACGGACATCGTGAAGCATGTGGAAAAATACGGCCTCAACTTCTGGGAATATGTGGAGCAGCACGAGGAGTCCGACATCTGGGACTTCTTGGCGGAGCGTTGGGAGGTGATGCAGCAGACCATCAAGGACGGGCTGCAGAACAACGGCGTGCTGCCGGGCGGGCTCTACGTGCGGCGGAAGGCCACCCAATACTATGTGAAGGCGCTGAGCTACAAGGCCTCGCTGCAGGGTCGCTGCCTCGTGTCGGCCTACGCCTTGGCCACGGCGGAGGAGAACGCTGCCGGTGGCAAGATCGTCACCGCGCCCACCTGCGGTTCGTGCGGCGTGCTGCCAGCAGTGCTCTACCACCTCAAGAAAAACCACGACTACAACGACAAGTACATCCTGAGAGGCATGGCCACGGCCGGTCTCTTCGGTAACATCATCCGCACAAACGCCTCTGTGTCAGGGGCGGAAGTGGGCTGTCAAGGCGAGATCGGCTCCGCGTGCGCCATGGCCGCTGCCGCCGCTAACCAGCTCTTCGGCGGCTCCCCGCAACAGATTGAGTACGCCGCCGAGATGGGTTTGGAACATCACCTCGGGCTCACCTGCGACCCCATCTGCGGTCTCGTGCAGATCCCCTGCATCGAACGCAACGCCTTCGCTTCCCTCCGTGCCCTCGACGCCAACCTCTTCGCCATGATGTCCGACGGCAAACATCTCATCAGCTTCGACAAGGTGGTGAAAACGATGAATCTGACTGGAAAGGATCTGCCCAGCTTGTATAAGGAGACGGCCTTAGGTGGCCTGGCCGTAGATTAGCTCCCCTGTGGAGACGCGCTATGGCACGTCTCTACAAAAACCGTATTCATGAATGATTGTTGTAATGAAGAAAATATTCATTTTTGTACTGCTGTTATCCGCCACCTTCGCGTCAAAGGCACAAGGGGGATGGTTCTTCGGCGGTTCGGCTGGCCTCGGATTCCGTAACTATTTCGTTGCTTCTGGCGAGGTATGGGTGGGCTACGAATTCAACGAGTGGGTTGCCCTCGGTTCAGGGCTGGGGGCGGTGATTTGTGCGGGCAGGGACGATTTCTTTGCCGTGACCGGCATTGCGGAACCCTTCGTGCGTGCCAGCGTTTGGCATAACGAAAGTGTCTCCGTGGACCTTTACGCGTTGGGGGGATTCGAATTCACCGATGAGCTGAAGCTGTGCCAGGTGGGGCTGCGCCCGAGCATCCGATTCCGTGTCAGCGACAACATTGAGATGGCCGTAGATCTTGTTGTGTTGGGAGCGCAATACAGCCCTGAATTCGGTTGGAGTCCTTCCCTAAGTTTCACCTCCATGAACGGAGGTGTTCGATTGGCCTACCATTTCTGAAATTATTCCCAAAAAAAATGTAACCTTTTCGTTTTTTTGCATCTTCACTTCAGAGGTAAGATTCGGATGAAGACAGCGACTTTCTGGACGGAACAATATCGGAGGCACATCGGGAAGATGGTGGGCGTATGCTACCGCTACGTGGCTGACTGGCCGCTCGCCGAGGACCTGGCGCAGGACGCGTTCCTCACCGCCATGGAAAAGTCCTCCACCTTCCGCGCACTCGGAAGCTTTGAAGGCTGGCTGATGAAGATTGCGGTGAACCAGGCGCTTATGCACCTTCGCAACAATATAGAGATGGTGGAGTTGGACGAGAACCTCCACAGTCAGGAGCCGGAGGAGTTCGCCGACGATCCGGAACTCTCGCAGATCCGGTTCACGCAGCAGGAACTGCTGGAGGCCATCGGGAAGCTGCCCGTCAAACAGCGCACCGTCTTCAACCTCTACGCCGTGGAACACTATTCGCACGCGAAGATCGCCGAAACGCTCGGCATCTCCGTCGCCAACTCCAAAGTGCTGCTCACCCGCGCAAGGGCGGAGTTGCAGCAGCGGCTGAAGGTGATAGCGATGAAACGGAAGTTAGCAGTTAGCAGTTAGCAGTTAGTAGTTAGCAGTTAGCAGTTAGCAGTTAAGACACTCACCGCCGATGGTGAATAGGTAAGAGACAACAGGTAACAGGCAAGAAGCAAGAAGCAACAGGCAACAGGCAGAAAGACAGGAGATTCGATAATAGAGAAACAGTGTGTAAGACTGGAGATATAGGATGGGGAAAGAAAACACAGGGGTTGCAGGCCGTTAGGTCTGCAGGGCTTGGTAGAGAAGAGCGATGCGCGAGGGGTTGCACGCCGTTAGGTGTGCGGGCTACAGAAGAAGATATGAGTATAATGCCAAATAATTATAGTATGAAAAAGACATTCAAGTGGACAACCTTCATGTTGTTAGTATTGCTGGCCACCGCCTGCAGCAAACCCGAAAAAAAAGTGCTCGCCGGCACATGGCGGTGGGTGGCGACTACGGGCGGCATCGGTGGCTGGTGCTACACTCCAGAAAGCGAAGGCTTCGAGGCCGAAATCGTCTTCAAAGGCAGCCAGTTCACCTTCTACAAGGACGGGGACAAGGTCGCTTCGGGTACGTATCACATTGATTATGATGTAGATGTGAGCATTTATACCAACAAAGGCGGAAAAGAAGAGCCTTTCTACTCTTGGTTCAACATACGTTTTAGTCTTACCGAGGCGCAGTGTAAGAAAATAATGGATGCCACCGGCGGGAAAATCTCGCTGTGTGACAAGTTTTTTGCCACCATCGGCTACAGCGAAGCAGAAGGACAGGTATTCTCGATAAGCGATAACATGTTTGACGGATTCTGTCACACCTTTGTGAAGAAATGATGAATCTGCAAGTTAGAAGTATAAGGTTAGGTAGAACTTGCAGGCTGTTAGGTCTGCAGGGCTTGGTAGAGAAAAGCGATGCGCGAGGGGTCGCACGCCGTTAGGTGTGCGGGCAAAAAAGTAAGCAACAAAAATGAGCAATGCCAAACAGTGATAATATGAAAGACAGCAGAACAGATATAGACCGCCTTTTCGAGCAGGGGGTGTCGGATGTGTCGCATACGCCACGGAAAACGATGTCGGTTGAGAAGATTGCCGCTTCATCCGCTTCGAAGTCGGGTGTCGGCATTCTGCTGCTCTCCCATGCAAAGGAGATTCTGCTGTGCATCTTCTCCTTCCTGGTCGGCGTCGGGGAAACCCTGTTTTTCGTGCACCGTACAGGCAACCGCGACACGGCTCCGACCGAAACCGTCGCAACGATTCCGACTGATACGGCCAACACGGCGAGGAGTGTGGAAGATACAATTGCCTACACGGTCGTTTCCGCCAAACCGGCATCCAACGTCTCAAGTCCTAAGTCTCCTGTCTCATCCCCCGTCGTCGTGAAAAAGACGGTCGTCCAGCGCGACACGGTGGTCATCAACGAAACGGTCACGCTAAAAGACACCGTATATGTGCCGTAAACTCCTTTTCTTGTTCGTTTTGATGACGGCAACGAGCCTTTTTGCGCAGCATCCAGACACGCTCTACATCTACGAAACCGTAATCGAGCACGACACGCTGATTTCCCGCGACACGACCTGGGTGCACGACACGCTCTTCTTGCATAAACCAGCGTCTTCTAACGACACCCCGAAAGTCGCGACTCCTGCTTATTATCCAGAATATCAAGAAGAGGAGGACGTTGTTGAGGAAGAGGAACTGGATCAGCCGAGCAAATCGAAGGAACGTCCCAAAAAGGAGCGATCCCGACCGCCGTGGCTGTATGACAACCTCTACCGCCACGAGATTAAGCTGGAAGTCTGCGACCCGTATCTGCTCGCACTCTTCGACCGCTATTTCGTCTATGTCTATCCGCGAGGAATGAGCCCGGCGGTGTATCGGGACAAGAACCTGCTGGGATTTTCTTACCACATTTCGCCGGTGTATTCCCTGTCAACCCACTTTCGCGTCAACAAATGGTTCTGGTTTGGCGTGATGGTGGGCTATGCGCACCTCGACGATATTGAATCTCGAAGCCCTTTGTTGAACGACGCCCACAACCAAGGTGTCGAGCCACGGGAGACGAATACGGGGCCGATTTGCTTACGACGTTACAATGTTTTTACGTTGATGCCAGAACTGAGGTTTTCGTATCTGAACCGAGAACATCTGACCCTCTATTCGGGAATCTCCATCGGAATCACGAAGTTCTATGGGAAATTCACCATCCTCAATGTCGAAGAAGAGGGCCCTATCCATCCCTATTTCCCGTCTGGAAATGAGGGCAACAGTGCCCCTACGCTTTTCGCATCAGCGCATGTCACGTTAATCGGGGCAAAACTGGGTTGGAAACATTGGTTCGCCAGTATGGAATTGGGTGCGGGATTCAAGGGCATCGGCACGGTTGGTGTCGGTTACGAATTTTAACTTCAATAAGATGAATATTTTGTGTCAGAATTTATAAAATCAAACAATATGAATAAGATCAGGAGACTTTTCGCTATCGGATTATTAGGATTGTGCGTACTGTGCGTGTCGTGTTCGCGCGAGCCACAGTATTCCTCCAATATCCGGTTCTTCATAGACGGCAACGAAATCAAGACGGACACCATCACCGTTGCCCTCAATTCCTATCAGGAGATACGGATTGAATCATACGCACCACAGTTCATCGATGGGATTCTTTATTATTGGCAATCTCCCACCGGGTATCCACAGGAACTGTCACAGAGTGGCACACCCGAGACGTTCCAGTTGCTCACCCAATCCTTTAACGATCTCCTCATTGTAGATGAAATGAACGGATACATGGAGGCTGCCCTGTTCCATACGCTCTTCAGCGATGAAATATACCGATCAGGCGATGTTTGCAAACTGCGGGTGAAATTCACACCTTCCGGATACTATGAGCGGACACTGAACATCAGGGTGGAGTGATTCTTGTAGGCAACGGGGAATAGACAATAAAAAAAACAGCTTCCGATGAAGCTGTTTTTTGTGGGACGTACTGGACTCGAACCAGTGACCTCTGCCGTGTGAAGGCAGCGCTCTGAACCGACTGGGCTAACGTCCCTCATTTGCGGTTGCAAAAATACACTTTTTTTAATATCAGCGACCTCTTCCATTAAAATATTTTTGAAAGGACTAAGCGCTTATGAGACAATAGATTATGCTAAAAATATGAAGCAGACACTTGTTGTGAGGCCGACTGCGAGGACGCAGTCGGCTCCTATCTGTCGAACATTTCATCGTTGAAACCGAGCAAATAGACCTGTTCCGTGCCGCGCGTGACGGCTGTGTACATCCACCGGAGGTACTCCTTGTCAGTGCTGTTGTCGGGCAGGTAGCCTTGGTCGATGAGCACATGCTTCCACTGTCCGCCCTGCGTCTTGTGGCAGGTCAGCGCGTAGGCGAACTTCACCTGCACGGCGTTCAGGAAGGGATCCTCCTTGATTTTGAGGAACCGAGCCCTCGGATTCAGTATCTCCATATAATCCTCGGCCACAGACTGATACAGCTTCTGATTGGCTTCGTGCGAGAGCGAGGGCCCGTCGCAGTCGAGACTCTCCAAGATGATTTTGATGTCCACGTAGGGGTGTTCGGGGTAGTCGCAGAGGCGAACGGTGACGTCCGCGAAGTGGAAGCCGTAGAGTTCCTGCTGCTTGTGGATGGACATAATCTCCATGATGTCGCCATTGGCCAGGAAGCCCGCCTCGGAGGTGACCTCGTCCAACCAGTAGTAGTTGTTCTTCACCGCCATGATGTAATCGCCTGTGGCAATGATATTTTCGCGAAAGAGCACACGACTGCGCACGGCGTTGTTGAACTGGAACGCCCGTTTGTTGGAGCGCGTCACGATGACGATTTCGTCATGGTCGTGGTCGTTGTAGAGGGTGTTGAGCAGCTCCTCCATCTCGCCGCCGTTGATGCGCCGGAAATCCTCGAACGGCCTCCCGCTGAACAGTGGCGGGTTGTAGTCGCCGGCATTGAGCTTGTCGCGCACCCGCGTGGCGTTGTAGAGGATGCCCGAATCGAGCGACTGTCGCACCACGTCGGTAAGCCGTGCCCCGAAAACCTCTACGTTGTAGGCACTTTTCAGGTAGTCGGCGTCGAGTGCGGGACTCTCATCCGCGTGCACCGGTGGCAGCTGCGCGTCGTCGCCCACAAGAAGCATCCGGTTGCTGTCGCCGAGGAAGACGAACTCCATCAGATCATCCAACAAGCTGTTGCCCACCAACTCGTTGACACCTCCTTGCGCCGAAATCATCGAGGCCTCGTCGATGATGAAGAGTGTGTGGGCGTCCTTGTTCTCACGGCGCACGAACTTGCGCACCCCCTCCTTGCTATAGACGCGGTAGATCCATTTGTGGATGGTGTAGGCCTTGCGTCCGGAATACTGCGAGAGCACCTTCGCGGCGCGGCCCGTGGGGGCGAGCATCACGATATGCACCCCGATGTCGGCAAGCGTTTTCACCAACGCGCTCACCAAGCTCGTCTTGCCCGTGCCGGCATATCCCGACAGTTGGAAGAGGAAGTTCTCGCCCTTGCCATAGATGAAGTCCGCCAGCCGGTCCATGGCCTCCGCCTGGCTGGCTGTCGGCTCGAATCCGAAATGCCTCCTCAACCCCTCCTGAAATGCGCCCTTGCTTCTGTCCATATTGGTTATTGGTTAATGTTTGTTGGTTATTGGTTATTGGTTATTGGTTAATGATGTCTGTTCACAAATCACAAATCACTGCTCACTGCTCACTGCTCACTGCTCACTGCTCACTGCTCACTGCTCACTGCTCACTGCTCACTGCTCACTGCTCACTGCTCACTGCTCACTGCTCACTGCTCACTGCTCACTGCTCACTGCTCACTAAAATCAAACGGCAAAGATAGACATTCTTCCATCACCATTCGACGTTCTTCAAGAAAAAAATCGTATCTTCGCGGCTTGAAAAACCAAAACCTATGGCTGAAGAATTTGAGGACGAAGAATTAAACGAAGGAATTGACGAAAATGCTGCGGATGTCGTTATCCCTGAGGAGGATACGGACAAAGAGCTCCATGATGATTCGGGCTTGCACAAAGTGATTTTCGCGCAGTCGATGTACCGCGAGTGGTATCTCGACTACGCCTCCTACGTCATCTTGGATCGAGCGTTCCCGGATGTTTATGACGGTTTGAAACCCGTGCAGCGCCGCATTCTGCACTCTATGGACGAGCTGGAGGACGGCCGTTTCAACAAGGTGGCCAACATCGTGGGCAACACCATGAAGTACCACCCGCACGGCGACCAATCCATCGGGGCGGCCCTGGTGCAGATGGGCCAGAAACACCTGCTCATCGACACGCAGGGTAACTGGGGTAACATCCTCACCGGCGACGACGCGGCGGCCCCTCGTTACATCGAGGCACGCCTCACCCCGTTCGCCAAGGAGGTGGTCTTCAACCACAAGACCACCGAGTGGCAGGTCTCCTACGACGGCCGCAACCGCGAGCCTATCGCGCTGCCCGTGAAGTTCCCGCTGTTGCTCGCCCAGGGCGTGAAGGGTATCGGCGTCGGCATGTCCACGCTCATCCTGCCCCACAACTTCAACGAGCTCATCGATGCCTCCGTGCACATCCTCAAGGGCGAGGATTTCGAGATTTACCCCGACTTCCCGACCGGTGGCTCCATCGATGTGAGCCGCTACAACGACGGTGCACAGGGTGGCAAGATCCGCAACCGTGCCAAAATCAGCATTGTCGATAACAAGACTCTGGTGATCAACGAGATACCATACGGCACCACCACGGAGGATCTCATCTCTGAATCCACCAACTCCATCACCAAGGCCATCGACAGCGGCAAGCTGAAAATCAAGAAGATTGACGATAATACGGCGGCGCAGGCGGAAATCTACCTCCACCTGATGCCTGGCGTCTCTCCCGACCAGACCATTGACGCACTCTACGCCTTCACCGATTGCGAGATTACCTATTCCACCAATGCCTGCGTGATTTGGAATGGCAAGCCCGTCTTCACCAACGTCAAGGACATCCTGCGCATCAACACCGAGAACACCCTCAACCTGCTGCGCAGAGAGTTGCAAATCGAACTCGACGAGCTGCGCCAGCAATGGCACAAGGTCTCCTTGGAGAAGATCTTCTTCGAGAAGCGCATCTACAAGGAATTGGAGAAGGATGCCGAATCTTGGGACGCGCAAATCGACCGCATCGAGAGAGCCTTCGACCCCTACCGTCCGCTCTTCCGGCAGGAAATCACCCGCGACGACGTGCTCGCGCTCTGCGAGAAGCCCGTCCGCAAAATCTCCAAGTTCGACATCAAGGCCGCTATGGACAAGCTCGCCGAAATCGAGCTCAATATGGACGAAGTGCAGAACCATTTGGACCACCTCGTCGATTACGCCATCAACTACTTCCTGCAACTGAAGAAAAAGTACGGCGCTGACCACAAACGGCTCACCGAAATCAAGAGCTTCGACAACATCAACGCGGTCACCGTGGCCGTGGCCAACCAGAAACTGTACGTCAACAAGAAGGAGGGCTTCATCGGCACCAACCTCAAGAAAGACGACGATGTGGAGTTCGCCTGCCTCTGCTCCGATTTGGACGACATCATCGTCTTCCACGAGAACGGCGAGTGCTCCATCAGCAAGGTGACCGACAAGCACTTCGTGGGCAAGCACATCATCCATGCGGAGGTGTTCCGCCGCGGCGACGAGCGGCAGATCTACAACATGATCTACTCCGCGGGCGTGAACGGGCCTGTCTATGCGAAACGGTTCAACGTGGGCGGCGTCACCCGCGACAAGAAATACGATCTCGTGAAAGGCAACAAGAACGCCAAGGTCCTCTACTTCACCTCCAATCCCAACGGTGAGGCTGAGGTCGTGCGCGTGAAGCTCAAACCGAAACCCAAGCTCAAAAAGCGGGAGTTCGACTTCGACTTCGGCACGTTGGCCGTGAAGAACCGCGCCGCGTTGGGCAACATCGTCACCCGCTACCCAGTGGCGAGCATCACCCTCTCGCAGAAGGGCATCTCCACGCTCAGCGCCATCGATGTCTATTTCGAGTCCGCCGTGATGCGCCTGAATACCGACGGCCGCGGCGAATTGGTGGGCTCCTTCCACGAAGATGATAAGATTATCACCGTTTATAAATCGGGTAATTACAGAATCACCGGATACGAGACGTCCCTCCATTTCGAAGACGACCTCGACATCATCCGCAAGTGGAAACCGTCGATGATTATCACCGCCGTCTATCAGCTCAAGAAGGAGAAAAAATACTTCATCAAGCGTTTCCAACCCGATGTGTTGATGAAGAAGGTCGATTTCTATCCCACCGACGGCACTGCCAAGTTGGTGGCCTATTCCATTGACTACCTGCCGCAAATCGAAGTGGTGTATCATGCGAAGAAGTCCGACACGGAAGATACCAAAGAGGTGCTTTCCTGCGCCGAATATGTGGAGATGACCACGGCCCGCGCCAAGGGCAAACGTCTCAGCTTCAACGATATCAAGTCCGTGAAGTTCATTGAGCCGCTGCCATACGAGGAGCCCGAGGAGGAACCCGCAGAAGAGACTCTTCCCGACGACGTGGACCCCGTCACCTCTATGGATGACGAAATCGCCAAGGAGGTCTTTGACACCATCTCCACCGACAAATCGGACCTCTCGCCCGAAAATGATGCACCCGGAACACAATTAGGGTTGTTTGATGAAGAATGATTATTACAAACATCTTCCTTAAACAGTCCCGAAGGGACAACACGCACGCAGTGCAAGTAACCCCACACAAGCGCAGCGCAGTGTGGGGCATATCAAACGATCGCAGCGCAGTGTGGGGCATATCAAACGATCGCAGCGCAGTGTGGGGCCAACTAGGCATTATCCTCATCCTGCTATTTTTCTGCGCCGCCTGCCGTGAACGCGTCGAGCCGCCCACCCCTTACGAGATTCTGGTTCCGAAGGGTTTCCCGACGGTGTTGAATATCCCTGCCGACAATCCCATGACGGTGGAGGGTGTGGAGCTCGGGCGGTTGCTCTTCCACGACCCGCATCTCTGCGGCTATACGGGCGCCGCGCCTGATTCGCTGATGTCGTGCGCCACCTGCCATCGCCGCGAGTGCAACTACGACCTCGGCACCGACAACCTGCGCTTCCCCGACGGGAAACCGCGCGGCCGCACTACCGGGAAACCCACCATCCACAACGTCATGCCGCTTAGGAACCTCGTCTTCAACCACGAGGGCTATTTCTGGAACGGGCTGATTTCCAATGACAACCCGAATTCTAAGCAGCGCACTATCGAGGACATCGTGCTGATGGCCATCACAGCCGATGATGAGATGTGCGGCACAGAGGCGAGCGCTGTGGCCGCCATTAAAGCCGATGGTAAATACCCGCCACTGTTCAAGAAAGCTTTTGGTACAGAAGAGATTACGATGGACCGCATCCAGAAGGCCATCGCGCAGTATGTGCGCTCGCTCGTTTCCGGCGACACCAAATTCGACCGCTATCTGCGAGGTGAGGAGCAACTCACCCCACAGGAGCTGCACGGCTACGTCCTTTTCACCACCGAGGAGGGTGCCGACTGCTTCCACTGTCACGGCAGTGGCGGCAGCCCGATGTTCACCACCAACCTCTTCTACAACAACGGGTTGGATGCACAACCGACAGACGAACACGACCGTGCATCCGTTACGGGCGATCCGCGAGACCGTGGCGCCTATCGTGCCCCGTCACTGCGGAATGTCACTCGATCTGCGCCTTATATGCACGACGGCCGCTTCAAAACCTTGGATGAGGTGCTGGAGTTCTACAATTCCGGAGTGCAGAACGCCCCGACCATCAGTCCGTTGATGCACCACGTCAACGATGGCGGCGTCCGCCTCACTCCGAATGAAATCGCCGACCTTAAAGCCTTTTTAGAGACGTTGACGGAAGAATAGCAAGATGTTCTGATGTCGAAGAGGACAGATAAACGTATTCACGTCTATGGTCAGAGCACTCTTTCGAAATCCATCCGGCGTTTGAGGATGTCAACAGCCACGACACGCACGCGCACAGGGTCGCCGAACCGCAGGGAATGTCCGTGGTGCAGGCCCACGAGCGTGTAGTTTTCCTCGTCGATATAGTAGAAGTCATCGTCGAAAGCCCGCATCGGGATCATACCTTCGCAGTGCGACTCCTTCAGCTCGGCATAGACGCCCCATTTGGAGATGCCCGACACCACGGCGTCGAACTCCTGCCCGATCTTGTCGGAGAGGTACTCGGCCTGCTTGTACTTGATGGAGTTTCGCTCGGCCTCCATCGCCTGCCGCTCCATGTCGGAACAGTGCTTGCAGTAGTCCTCGTACTGCTCTTTGTTTACCGACGGCTGGTGCGCAAGATAGCGGTCCAAAAGCCGGTGCACCATCAAGTCTGGGTAGCGGCGGATGGGCGAGGTGAAGTGGGTGTAGTAGGGGAACGCCAAGCCGTAGTGGCCGATGTTGTCGGTGGTATAGACAGCCCGCGCCATGATGCGGATGGAGAGCTTGCTCAGCATGTCGTAATCGGGCTTGCCCTTTTCACCCTCTAACATCTTGTTCAGCGAGCTGCTGAAGGCCTTTGTCGAGGTGGTCTTCAGGTCGAAGCCCAGCTTCTTGACGAAATTCTTGAAGATGCCTAATTTATCCTCCAGCGGTTTGTCGTGGACACGATAGACGAAGACGTTCGCGGGCTGCGTGGCGGTGCGTTTCTTGCCGATCTTCTCGGCCACGCGCTTGTTGGCCAGCAGCATGAACTCCTCGATGAGCCAGTTGGCCTCTTTCTGCTCCTTGAGATAGACGCCGATGGGCTTGCCGTTCTCGTCCAGTTTGAACTTGACCTCTTCGGTTTCGAAGCTGATGGCGTTGTTGTCAAAGCGCTGCTTGCGCATCACCTGCGCGAGTTTGTGCAGCTGCAGGATGGCCTCGCTGAGGTCGCCCTCGCCGGTCTCGATGATATGCTGCGCCTCCTCGTAGTTGAAGCGGCGGTTGGAACGGATGACCGTATGACCGAACCACTCCTTGTGGACTTTGGCCTTGTCGTCGAGGTCGAAAACCGCGCTGTAACAGAGTTTGTCTTCGTCGGGACGCAGCGAGCAGAGGTTGTTGGAGAGCGCCTCGGGCAGCATCGGGATGGTGCGGTCCACGAGATAGACGGAGGTGCCTCGGTTGTAGGCTTCCGTGTCGATGCCGCTGCCGGGTTTGACGTAGTAGGAGACGTCGGCGATGTGGATACCCACGCGGTAGAGGCCGCTTTCGAGCACCTCGAAGGAGAGGGCGTCATCGAAGTCCTTGGCATCGGCGGGGTCGATGGTGAAGGTGGTCACGTCGCGGAAGTCGCGGCGACGCAGGATCTCCTTTTCGGGGATTTCCGTGGGGATGGCTTCGGCCTCCAACTCGACCGCCTTCGGGAAGGAGACGGGGAAGTCGCTTTCCGCCAAGATGGAGAGCATCTCCACGTCGTTGCTGCCGGGCTTGCCGAGCACGTTGACGACTTCGCCGATGGGGTTGCGGTGGCCGGATGCCCAGTCGAGGATGCGCACCACCACCTTGTCGCCGGTCTTGGCCTTGCGCAGGTTTTTGCCGGGGATGATGACATCGCGGCGCAGAATCGTGTTGTCGGGGGCGAAGAAGGCGACGCCGTTGCGGATCTGGATGCTTCCGACGAGCTGCCGCTTGCTGCGCTGCACGATTTCCACGACCTGGCCTTCAAGGCGTTTCCCTTTTCGGGCGGGGAAGAGGACCACCTTCACGAGGTCGCCGTTGAGGGCGTTGCCGAGATTGCCGTCGGCCACGAAGATGTCGTCGACGGTGGATTCGTCGGGCGTGTCGTCCTGCTTGCCCTGCGGGATGACGAAGGCCATGCCGCTGCGTTTCTGCTCCACGCGGCCGATGATGTAGTGCTTGCTGGTGGTCTTGGTGTCCTGGAACTTGCTGTTCAGCTTGTACTTGCCGCGGCCGGCCTTCAGCACGACCTTGGCGTTGATAAGTTTTTCGAGCTCGTTCATCACTTCCGCACGGCCCTTCTTGTCGAAGATCTTGATTTTGGCTGCTATCTGTTTGTGATTCAGCTTTTCTGTGCTGTTTGAAAGCACTTCTATGATTTGCTTGCTTAATTCTTTCATTTTTGTAAGGTTTAAGGTTTATGGTTTAAGGTTTAAGGGTTAAGGGTTAAGGTTTAGGGTTAATGGTTTAGGGTTAATGGTTTAGGGTTAATGGTTTAGGGTTTGGAGGGCGTCTTTTACCTCGTGGATGATTTGCAGGCATCGTTCACGACTCATCTTGGTGTTCATGCCGACGGTAATCATGTCTTCATCCGATGGCAATCCCTTGAAATTAACGGATGTGGCATGTTCTCCAAGTGTCTGGTTGTACGTCAGATCGTATGCCGGAGACAATTCCCAATGTCCGTCGCGGTATATGAAGCTGAAATTGCGGGCGTGGTCATCGTAGTTGTGGGCGTAATGGTTGAAAACCATCCTGCGGAATTGTTGCTCCACGGCCGCAGGCGATTGTGTGAGGTAACCTGTGAGCTGCAAGAGCGTGTAGTAATCCATTTTAGGTGGGGAGATGGGTTCGTTGAGCAGTCCGCTGGCCGTGGCCACATGCAGTCGTTTACCGTTTTCATCAATATCGAACCGTTTTGTGGCGAAATACTTCCCTTCCATCAATCGGAACACCGGAACGTCAATACCTGCCCGTTTCGCGACCTCATTGTAGCGGTATTCCATTTGCCCGATGTCCTGCGGGTCATAGATATGCCGGAATTTGACGAGCCAGTGCCCATCCGCGTCATGGTAAACACATTTTGGGCGGACACCCCCGGAATTGCCGCTGTTCATCAACAGCAGACCTGCGTTCTCGTCTTTTTTCTCCGAAAGCACCTCCAACGCCATAGTTTGCATCTCATCAAGCGTGACAGACGAATCCATTTCCATCAGCCTGTTTTCGGGGACATAGCACAGCGCCCCCATTCCGGAACTTCCTACAATACTCAGTCGTTGGATAGGTGTAAGATTTTGATAGTCAATCCCATTACGGCGCAAAACCTTGTGCAAGAGATAGTCGCCATAACCTCCTGGAAGACTGTCTTCGAAGATGCCGAAGTTACCGTTAAAGGGTCGGTAGTCTGCGGTGAAGAGTCCCGTTTTCAAGGGCAAATGTAACGGTGATATAGAAAAACCGTCGCGAAGCCATTCCCGGTCGTATTCGAACTGGCAACACGAATGGGCATCCATAGATAGTGTACCCACAATGCGTTCATGGTACATAACGTGTACATATTTCACATCCTTTATCATACGCCGCGTTTTCTGGTTTTGTTCTTGTTTATTTCCAGCAATTCCTCCATCGTGTCGTATTTAGGCTCGGCGAGGAGTTGCATCATTTCTTCGGAGTAGCCGAGGGCCTTTGCCAACCGGACGTAGGATTCCAACGAAATGGCATGTTTCAGTTCAAACCTCTGGATAGTGGAAGCAGGGACACCGCTCATTGTCGCCAAGCTCTTGGTGGATATTTTTTTCTCCAAACGACGGGCACGGAGATTCTCTGCCAACCGTTGCATGGTCTGCGACAAAGGGTACGGGTCATATAGATATTCGTTACGCATACAATACTATGTGTAAAAAGGTGTTTCGTTGTTTTACGCATCTTATATTATGCGTAAAATTTTCGGCAAAGATACAAAAAAATCTATTCAGCATTCCTGATTTTTCTGCCTTGCTTGTCGATGTGGTAAAAATGCTTGCCGTCCAAAGAAACAATGGCTTGACCATTCCGGAAAACGGATGCCTGCTCGTAAACCATCGGAATCACCATTTCGCCCAGCCTGTTGAGGTAACCGCTTTTCCCGTGAAGTTCAGCCAATGCCAGCCCTTCGTCAAAAGCCTCAATGTCATCGTATTTGGGTTCAATAATGTATTTCCCCTTTTTGTCTATGAGCCCCCACTTTCCGTTCTCTTTAACAGGAGCGTTCCCGTTGTGGAATGGATACGCGTCATCGTACACCGCTTTGATCACCAAGTTTTTATTCTTGTCAATGTATCCATACCTTCCTTCTATTTCGACTATCCCAAGTCCTTCTTCATCCAGAAAAACCCTTTTCCCGTCGTAATCAACTTCATCGGCGTATGAGATATCCTCATCTTCGGAAACCTCAGGGCATGGCCTTTTCCTTATCAACCTGAAAGAGAAGTACAGTATGTTGAGAAACAGTCCCATCAGAAGGGTCACGCCCCAAGTCCTGGGATGTGACAGCGGATTGGCCAAACGGTCGCCTATGTCATACAATAGCTGAAAAGGCGTGGTAAGGATGTCCCAGCTGTTCCACCGCAGATACCTGCCGATATAAATGCCGAAACTGCCGATGAAAAGCAACAGGACAGAAATGCCGACAACATATTTTTCTTTGAGGCGATTACTGAGCAAGTCCTCTATATCCCAAAGACTTAGGAAACCGAACAGAAGTCCCGTCCAGGCAAAAGAGAGAATAAGAACCAAGTCGAACCATACTGGCATGGCTGAAGTGAGACGAAGGTGAAACAAGTCCGTCAGGATGTACGGAGCATTCGGGAAAAAGAGTAGCCACGAGCAAAGCAAAACGACAAACATCCATTTAGAGCGGCGAAGTTTGGGTTGTATGACCATCAAACTGGAGAAAGCCCAAGGTACGAACGCCAGAAACAGATTCCAGTTCAGGAAAAGGAAGACGTTAGTGTCCGTATAGACAAACCGAAAGATGGATATGGCGAAACAGAAAAGGGAAAGCACTCCCATGAAGACGGTCTCATGAAGACGGTTGTATTCTAGTAGTCTCTTCAGTATCATGTTCTTAATCATAGTTTATGATGACCTCACTCATCAGTTCTAATACCTAATTACAAATTACTAATTACTAATTCTTCATCACTTTCCACCCTCCGTCCCCGTCCGCGACAATGAACCACGCCTCCAATTCCGGATGCTGCTTCACGATTTGCGCGGAACGTTCGTGGCCGAGCACCATGAAGGCGGTGGCGTAGGCGTCGGCGGTGGCGCAGTCGGGGGCGACGACCGTGACACTCAGCAAGTTGGTGCGTTCGGGCTGGCCGGTGCGCGGGTCGAGGATGTGGGTGTAGCGCACGCCGCCCTCCTCGAAGTAGTTGCGGTAGTTGCCGCTCGTGGCCACGGCCCGATGGTCGGGTAGGGGAAGGCTTTCGAAGCTCTCCCGCGCCCCGTCGGCTGTTTGGGTCGGTACCTGGATGCCCACTTTCCAGGGCTTGCCGTTCTTGTTGCCGCGGGCCGCCACCTCCCCGCCGATCTCGACGAGACAGTCCGCGAAGCCGTTTTCCACCAACCAGTCGGCCACCCGATCGACCGCATAGCCTTTCGCCACCGCGTTGAAGTTCAGCTGCACACGCGGGTCTTTCCGAAGGATGCTGTCCCCTTGGATGTCAACAAGTTGGAAACCGACGAACTCGCGAACCGCTGCGAGGGTGTCGTCACCAACCGTATGCCGCACGCCGTCCTTGCCGAACCCCCACAGTTGCACCAACGGCTGCACGGTGCAGTCGAACGCGCCGTCGGTGGCCGCACTCACCGTCTTGGAAAGCCGCAGCACATACAGGAAGTCTTCGTTCAGCTCGGCATCCTCGCCCTTGTTCCAGCGGTAGATGATGGAGGTGGTGTCGAAAATGGAGAACGTGTGCGACAGCTCCGACAGCAGCGAGTCGATTTGCGCGTGCGGTACTGGACGCTTGTCGTCAGGATTTGCGACGCAGGTGATGGAATAGGTGGTGCCGAATGCCTGTCCTTCGAAGTGCTTGACGGGTAAGCGGTTCCGATGGCATCCGCATAACAGGACGAGTAGGACGGCGATGGTGAATAAGCGGGTTTTCATATACAGGAAGGTTTTGCGCGGCAAAGATACACTTTTTGCGGGTGTTAGCGCATATTCGTAATTTGTGTACTTTTGCCGCCGTTATGTCCGATTCCAACGAATTGCACAAAGATTCAGATCCGGCTTCCTCCTCCGGCGAAGTCACCTCCTCGTTTGAGAACATCTCGGACGTGTTCACCGCGTATGCGGAAATCCCGTCGGGAGGGTTCAACCGTTTGTATAAGGCAAAACGCTACGGCAAATGGTTCGTGCTGAAGGGGCTGAAACCGGAATTTCAACGGAAGGCGGTCTATAACGAATTGCTGACCAAAGAGTTCGAGTTAGGGGTGCAGATGGACCATCCCAACATCGCGCACACGTTCAGCTTTGAGACCGACCCGGTCGCGGGGCCCTGCATCGTGATGGAGTATGTGGATGGCTGCACGCTCAAGGAGTTCCTCGCACAGAAGCCGTCGGCGGCCGTGCGGAGGAAGATTGCGAAGGAGGTCCTGTCGGCGATGTCCTATTTCCACGGCAAACAGATCATCCACCGCGACCTGAAGCCCGACAACATCTTGATTACCCACAACGGCCACAACGTGAAAATCATCGATTTCGGTTTGGCGGACACCGACTACCACGGCGTTTTCAAGCAGCCGGCGGGGTCGGACAAGTACGCGGCGCCCGAGCAGAAGAGCGGCGGCGTGGCGTTGGACTGCCGTGCCGACATCTACGCCTTCGGGGTCGTTTTGCGGCAGATTTTCCCGCATGCTTACCGGGGTGTTGCCCGCAAGTGCACGCAACCCGACCGCGGGAAACGGTTCGGCAATGCGGAGGAGATTCTGCAGCGGATGGGGCGCCGTCAACGACTGCTCCCGATGCTCATCATCCTGACCGCCGTGGCCTGCGTCGGAATAGCGGCGTGGGTGTTTTCGCCAAAAGCAGTGGAAAGACAGGTGGAAGGTCAATCTTTAGAGGTGGAGAACAGTCCGTTGGACGTGGAGTCTTCCGAAAGGGTAGCGGAAAGGGAGGCGATATCGCTTCGACAGCCATCCCAAGAGCGGACAAGTCCAGTGGAGATGCCTTCCAAAGAGGTGAGCGCCGTTTTGGAGAAGACGGATAACCAGCAAATTCCGGCGGAGGTGGCGAAGCAGGTGGAGCAGGCTGTAGATACGCTTTTCCGTTCGTTTTGGAATTGGAACCGAGCGGCAGAGGCGAACGGAATGTCGCCGGTTGACAAGCTGTCGGAGTATGTGCAGTCCGACTTTTTCAAGAACAATTACGAAATCCGGGAACGGCACCGCGAGGCCGTGGTAAACGACATCTTGCGGCGTTACCCGCAGTGCAAGCCCGTCCGCGAGACGTTGGTCACGTTCTACAATTCCTTGTTTGTGAAGAAGATGGTGACGGTGAACAACGTGGTGCAAGAGTGGCAGAAGGCCGCGCGCTAATCGCGGAGGCAGCGAACGGAGGCGCCATATTCATTATTATGGACACTGAGATTTATATGTTCATAGCTGCAAGATAGTTTAAAGACAAACGCATTATTGGTATTTAGGGTTGAAGTCCAAAAGTATCCGCATGAAGCATAATCATAGGTCCACGTTGTGTAATGTCCGGTTAAAAAGGCCGAAAAGCCAGTTGAGTTGAAGTTGATTACAGCATTGTTTGCTCCGCAGTGATAATAAGGGGAAAAGATGTTACACCACAAATTCGGAGTGATTAATGCCCAAATAATATTGTTGCTGTCGGAGCCGCATTGATACTGACTCATACTGTTCACATAAGTAATTAGCTGAACCCATTCCGCATGGCTTGGTATATGCCATCCATCGGGACATATACCCTGAACCCCACTGGGATTCGCACTACTTGAGCTGTCATTATACATTACTGCCGACCAGTTATAGAAGCACCCGTGAAGAGGCAACAAATCTCCATCGTCCACGGGAACCGCCCACCAACTAACAGGTGTCCCGTCAGAATAATGTCTGGTTCTCAGATTCTCTTTCATCCAACACTGCTGTCCAATCTGTACAGTATGGTAGGTATTGCCTTCGTAGTCTGTCACGACATCGGTCCCCGGACAGGTCTGTGCATCTATTAGGATTGTATTGCCAAATGGGGAAACAGGGTGAGTGGTAGTGAAACTCTTTTGGATGCTGTATGCAGTGCCCACGCTGTTCGTGGCGAATGCCCGGACATAGTATGTTGTGCCGGGGGTTAAACCCATCAAATTGGAGACATAGCCGTTGGTGCCGTTGCTATCTGTGGAGAAGTTATCGCTTATGGTGGGATTCGGTGTGGTACCCCAGCAAATACCAGAAGCAGTCACTACCGCCCCTCCCTTTGTTAACACCTGACTCCTGCAGATGGCTGATGTTGACGTTATATCTTCAACCATTTCAACGTTCACTACCGGAAGAATGGCGTTGTTCCCATCCACATTGGAATAGTCAAGAATGCATCGAACTGAGCAGTAGTCGTCCTGAGATGTAGAATTCAGCCCTTCATGGCCCTCAGTTTGGATTTCCCATACGCGTGCCAAGGTGTCATAAATTTGAATGATTTGGGTGGTGGACCATAATCGGAATGTAAAACCAGAAGAAGAATTAGCAGGTATTGCCGAGAATCCTGTGGCGTTGTTGTATATCGAATTGAAGGCTATACAACATGTCCTATCTGGTGTGGGCAGAAATAAACTCCAGCCGCAGGAAGAAGCCAATGCTTTGCCAATAGAGTTGCTATCCCCATTACAGTGATACCCACTTTTACTTTTCACATGATCGGTTAATTGAATGATTTCAGCTGCACTTGGCACGTGCCAGCCGGTGGGGCAAATGCCCTGAACCCCACTCGGGTTGGAATTGCTGCCATCCGCATCACGCATCATAGCAACCCATGTATAGACTTTGTAAGCATAGCTATTTCCGCATATCCCACTGAGGTAGTGGTTGGGATCTATGGGCGTCCCGTCCTCATAGTGCGTGGTGCGCATATCTTCCTTCATCCAGCACTGTTGACCGATTTCCACGGTGGGATAGACATTGCCGTCAAAGTCGTACACCGAGTCGATGCCACAGTAAAATGGTCCCGTGGCGGTGGATTGCAAGGTTGTAAAACTGCGCTCCTCGCCGTAGGCTGTGCCCACACTGTTGGTGGCGTATGCCCGAACATAATAGGTGGTATCGGAATGTAAGCCTGCAATATGGCTTGCAAAACTGCCAATGCCGGTGCCGTTAGTGGTATGCATATCATTTACGGTGGGATTCTGTGTCGTGCTCCAGCATACTCCCCGCGCGGTCACGGCACTGCCACCGTCAAAGGTTACGTTACCGCCGCAGTTGGCCCAGTGAACTCCCGTGTCCGTCACCATGAATGTGTGCACCTCCGGTAGATCCGACTGCGTGTCGAAGTAGAGTATGTCCCCGAAGGTGGTCCCCAACGCCGTCCTGGCATAGGCCCGGTAGTAGTAGCGGGTGCCCATCTGCAGGCCGCTGACCTCATAATGGAAACTTCCGCCGCCCGCGCCGTCCGTGTAGTCGGAGGCCCCGACCAACTGGGCGTTGTCGGTGATCAGGAAACCGCGGCTGAAAACAGGATACCCGGAGGTTTCCACTACCAAACCGTTCAGCTTGGCCTCCGTGGGCGTGATGTTGGTCGCGGCTTCGGTCGTCACGGTGGGCAGCGGCAAGTTGAACGGAAGCGTAATCAATTCCGAACCGTTTTGCATCTGAAGCACCGGATCACTGGTGAAATCCGTTCCCGCCAAATGGACGTCGCCCACATACATCATCCAGTCGCCCGGCGAAAACGGCATATCGGTGCTCCCTTTGTCATCGCCACCCGACTTTCCCGCCCAATGCGTGTCATCCTTGCCGAGATACTCCATCCGGCTCTGTCCGCCATTGCCCGTGTTGACCATCTTGATTTGGACGCTGCCGTCGCTCGTCCGGGCTTGTAGCAGGTAGGTCTGAGGCGACACCAACCACGCCCGAAACAGGTGGCTTCCCGGATCCAACGAACCGTGGTAGGTGGCGGCCTCTTTGCCGTTCAGGTCGCAGATTTCGAGCGTCACCGCAGATGCCTCGGGAAGGTGAAGGGCAAAGTCGGTCACCCCGTCAAAGGGATTCGGCGTGTTTTGGAACAGCCGCACGCCATCCCCGATCCAACCGCCATCCTCGATGCCGGTGGTTCCCATAATGAGGGTGGTGTCGGGGTAATAGAGCACCTCCTGCCAATGCTTGGTGACATTCTCCACGGTGACGGTGCTCAACGGCACGTGCTGGCCGTATTGGTCTTGTCCGGTGAATTGCAGGGTGACTGGATTTTGGGAGTGGCCTAACAATGAAATAATGACCAAAACGGTCAGACAGACAATCTTATTCAAGTCAAGCTGGACCATACAAATTTTCGCGAATAAAACGTGCAAAAATACAAATTTTCGCGAATAAACACGGCTCGTACACAAATTTTCGCGAAAATAGGGTCGGCGGTGCGGACTACGGAAGGCGTCCCATCGCCACTCTGAAACCGACGGAGACGCTGGCGGCATCGCCGTCGTAGGCATCCCGGCAGGTGGTGCGACAGTAGGTGGGCAGGTACGCCCATGCGCCGCCGCGCAGCACGAACTGGCTCCCGGAGTCGGCCAGCGGGTCGGTTTGCGGTACAGAAGGGTACGGCCCGTAGGTGTCGGAGCACAACTCCCACAGACTGCCGCTCATGTCATAGAAACCTAATTCGTTGGACAGTTTTCCGCCCACGGGATGCAGCACGCCGTTTGAATTTCCGATGTGCCAAGCCACCTCGTCCACTTGGTTGCTGCCGCTGAAACGGTAATGCAGCGAGTTGGAACCGCCCCGTGCGGCATACTCCCATTGCGCCTCGGTAGGCAGCCGGAAGGGAAGACGGGTCATCGCACTCAGCCTTCCCAAAAACCGCATTGCGTCGGTTCGCGACACGTTGTAGGCGGGGAAGTCGTCGCCTTTGCCGTATTGTTCCGACCAGTCCAAATCATCGCCCATGATCGCGCGCCACTCACGCTGGGTGACTTCGAACCTGCCGAGGTAGAAGTCGCTCAGGGTTACTTTATGCACGGGACTCTCGTTGTCGCGCGCCTCAGGGTCATAGTTGTCGCCCTGTGGCATGCCACTTTGCGCCCCCATCTGGAAAGTGCCGCCCTCCACGCGCACCAGATTCGCGACCAAGTTCCGCACCACGGTTTTCTGCTCCTCGCTGAGCGCCATCGTGTCCGACCAGTGGAGGAGGATCCCGTTGATGTCTTCCACTTTCGTGAAATCGTCATGCTCGTAGAGATAGTCCCCCTGCTCAAAAACAGGATCCTTTCCGCAAGAGACCATGGCTAATCCGACGACTGCAAAGAAAGCCACCACGATAACGTCTAACAATCTATTACGTTCAATGATAGTCATCATCATACAAATCACAAGTCACAAATCACAAGTCACAAATCACAAATCCCACCCCCATCCGTACGCCCCAAGCGCATCTCACGTCGTTGATCGGGTTCAGGTTGTACAACATTCCGGTGGCTTCGGCAGAGAAGACGAGGTGCCAGACATGGAACATCACGCCGAGCGAAGCGGTGGGACCGTAATAGTTCCGCTTCGGGTAATAATGCCAGCCCTGGTCGCTCTCGAAATTGAGAGTGCGGTAGCTGTATCCGGCACCGATATGGAGGGAGAACAGTTCAAGGGGGCGGACGACCAGCCCCAACTGGCTTTCGAGGTAGGTGGTCTTGGAAACGCCGGTGAGGACGTAATGCCCGTCCTCCTCGAAGGGTGAGAAAGCCCCTCTGTAGTTGAAGTTGGTCATCGCGCTGAGGTACCAACCGAAGCGTTTCACCGTGCCAATCTTGAACCCGAAGGACCATTGTGGCATGGAGATGTAGGCGGCATTGAGGGTGAAGAACGTGGTCAGTGGGTAGGTGTTGAGGAATGCCTTCCGTTTGGCCGCTCTTTCCTGTCGTTCGGCAGCCTTCTCGGCGGCGAGGAGGGCCCGGATAGAGACCTTAGTGGTGTCGTTGGCGGTTGTTTGGGAGGGTGGGGGAGTGCTCCCCGCCATCCTGAGGCTATCCTCCTTGCTCCACACAGATTCCTCATCATCATTGCCTAAGTCTAAGTAATCGTTATCAACCCCGCCGTCGTAATCCATGGCCAGTCGGAATCCCGTGGAAGCATCGTCGCCACCGAGGTAGAAGGAGGGGGTCACGTCCGGGAGGAAGCCCGACTGGACGGCGCACGTCCATTCCGATTCCGTGGGGAGGCGGTAGTGCATCTTCGTCTTTTGGTTGAGCCAGAAGATGAAAAGTTGCACCTCGTCGCGGGAGACATTGGTCACGGGCAGGTAGTCGTCGGCTTCTCCGTCCGGGTGGGTACCCATGACCTCGTTCCAGAGCCGCCGCGTGACCTTGTGCTTGGCGATGTAGAAGCCTTTGGCGGAATTAGCGCTCGTTTGTGCGGCTGAAGCGTCGGTCGTGGGCGTGCAGGACGGCACAAAGCGCATCTCGACGAGAGGGTTGCTGTTGGAGGTGATGTCGTTTTGGGAATAGAGAAGAGGTCTAAAGACAATAGACAAAAGGCACACTATCAACGTGATACAAAATGCCTGCCGTAATGCTGATAGGTGCTTTGCCATAAAGTCCGAAATGTTTTCCAAACCTGCTATCCTTCCACCAACCACGTCCCCACCGTCATCGTCTCCCGCTCGAAGGCCACGCCGACTTTGACGACCTTGCGGCCTTCGGTTTCGTAGGGCAGGGCGTAGTTCTTGCTGTTGATCTGGTCGAGGGCTTCCTGTGCCGTGCCATTCGCCTTCAGCTCGAAGACGTAGGTGGTGTCGGACATTTCCACCACGACGTCGGTGCGGCCGCCCGCGCACTTCACTTGGGTGCGTACATAGACGTTGAGCATCGAGAAGATAAGGTACAGCGACCGTTCGTAGAACCCTTCGTAGTTCTTCACCTCCGCCAACTTCTTTTGGAAGCCTTCCACGAAGGGCAGTCCGGCGAAGTAGGTCTTCATCTCCTTCATGGCGAGGTCTATGTCGTTCTTTTTCAAGGCCCGCCATAGTTTCAGGGCGAAGCCTGTCTGCACGTCAGCCCCTTCCAATCCGATATACGCAGGCAGGAGACCTTCGGTGAAACCGATGCGAACCTCTTGGTTGGGAATAGAGAGCGTGTAAAGCTGAGAGGAGCGGTCGTAGCCTTTTATGGTCAAGTAACCACTATGATAAAGCAGCGGGAGAGCGTTGGTCATAGCCTCCGTTGGTCTGTCGAACGCGCTGGCGGGCAGATCCATTCGGTCAAGCGTGGTGATGTCGGTGCGGTAGTGTTGCATCTGTCGGATGAGGAAGGTCGGGGTGGCACTCTCGAACCAGTAGTTGGCGATATCCCTCTGGTTGAAACATTTCAGCAGACTGAACGGGTTGTAAATGTCGGGAGACTTTTTGGCAAAGCGGTAACCGTCGTACTGTTTTTTCAGCTTGTCGTGCATCTCCTCTGTCGTGCATTCGTACTCTTCCGCCAGCATCGCGATGTCCGGGGCCATGTCGGTGACCAGTTCCTCTTCCGTGATGCCGCAGATGGCCGCATATTTAGAATCCATAGAGATGTTGGTGAGGTTGTTGATGGTGGAGAAGATGCTCGGCTGCGAGAATTTGGTGATGCCGGTGATGAAGCAGAAACGGATCAGCGCCTCGTTCGCCTTCAGCTGGATGAAGAACTCCTGCATCACGTTGCGGAACCCGTCCAACAATTCCGGAAGGTGAAGTTTGTCCAACAGCGGTGCGTCGTATTCGTCGATGATGACGGCCACCTGCTTGCCGGTTTGATTGTAGGCGCGATGGATGAGCCCGCTGAACATTTTTCCAGGAGAAGTCTCCATTTCGTCCTTCCCATATATCTCGCACAGAGGCCTCAAGATCCACATCAGGGTTTCTCGCAATGCCTCGATCGAACTTTCCGCTTTTGCTATGCTCAGGTCCACATGGATGACGGGGTGTTCTTCCCACTCCGTCTCCAGATCCATGATCTTGAGTCCTTCGAAAAGCTCTTTTTGTCCTTTGAAGTAGGAGTCCAGCGTGGTGGTGAGCAGGCTCTTGCCGAAACGGCGCGGCCGGCTGAGGAAGACGAATTTCGTGCGGGTCATCTCCCACATCAAGTCTGTTTTGTCAATGTAGATGTAGTTGCCCTTTCTGATTTCCGAAAAGGTCTGGATTCCCACGGGGTATTTGCGGACGCTGTTCATGACGGACGGTTTTATCGCGGCAAAGGTACAAATTTTTCGATTATGGGCTCGTGGGGCGAAAATGTCGGGCGGTATCAACCTCCCACATTGCAAGTTTGTCGCAAGCCCTTCGCAAGTAATAGCATCGCTCTTGCGCCCTGTCAGCGTCGTACCAGGCTCGTCAGTTCTTCGATAGTTCTTCGATACTTCTTCGATAGTTGTTCGATAGTTCTTCGTAATTTTACGGAGAACTATCGAACAACTATCGAAGAACTCACGAGGAACTCACGAGCCTGCGTGCTCTCTGATACGGCTCATATAGGGTGCAAGGGCTTGGGAAGGCCTGTCTGGTAGCAATAGTTGTTTTTTATTCTACAAGCAGTTTCAAAGCGTCGTCCGTATAACCCAACTCGTGGCCTAAGGTTTGGAGGTACAGTTTTTCGGCGGGATGGAGTGTGCCGTCCGCTTTCGCCAATTGTGCCATACCGGACAAGAGGGTCGTGGCGTTCATTAAAACATCTTGCGAAAAATTGCCATCTACAAGAGCCATGTTGAGAATCAGTTTGGCCTTTGCGATTTCGATCTGTTCTTGTTTCTCGAAGTCGATGATCTCGTTCAGGAAAAGGGCTTTTGCCGCTTTGGCGATCGCGTAGGTTGACATAGCGTCAACGGTTCCGCCTACGAAACCTCCCAATACGGGAATGGCTTTGTGGATATTGACAAGCCCTTTTTGTCCGAATTTGGTGAACAGACGAAAGCCCACCGCCTGATTGATCTTGGTCAACACGGCACCCGGTAATTTTTTCAAGGATGCGGTGGTGAACTAGACAGCGAATTGTACAGCGGTTTTTGATAACACATTGCCTGCCTGGGATCCGAGAAGGCACAGATACATTCCGGTCTTTTTCTCCTCGGTGTTCTCGTGGTATCCGCCTAATTCGGCAATCGCTCCGATCATACGAAGTTGGATGCCCATGACACCGGCGACATTTGCAGGCAAGGTGACGGCCATGGTGGGCAATCCTCCGAAACTGGTGACAAAGCCTGTCGTGGCGGAAGAGGTGATTTGCCAATTGACGAGATGGTTGATAGCGGTATTCACATTGCCATACTTGTCGAGGTATCTTTTTGCCATATCGCTGCTGGAACCCAACCCGGGAATGTTGCCGTTGGCTTTGTCAAACGCCCAGTCCAGCACTTCCAACATCTTCGAACCCTTTTCCTCCATTTCCTCTTCAGAGACATTCTCTTCCTCCGTTTTGTTCCGTTGTAAGAGCTCTTGCCCTTTTCCCTTTCCGGTTTGCGCTATATCAGAAAACTTGGCTGTGATTTTTGCCACACCTTCTTTAAGGTTCACGTTTTCTTTAACTTTATCTAAAAAAGCCATGGGGTTCATTGTCTCTTTTCTTGGCCTCGCGCTCGCGTTCCAGCTGCGCTCGCAGGTCTATGATTTTCTTTTTGTAATACCCTTTACTCAAAATTGTATGTGTTAAGGATTGGATGGTCAAAACTTCATTTTATGTACTTTTTCAACCATAGAAAGGGTGTTGTCAATAATGTCGTTGCTCTCCCCTAATATTTTTCCTAAAAAACCAAGTTCTGACATCACCTTGCAGTTACGTTCCTCTTCCGTCAAGAAAAGTTCATCGAAATCTTGATTGAAATGGTCGGTCTCAAAATATTCGTCGTATTTCCGTTTCTGTAAAAGGAAACCTCTTCCGGCTCTTTTTTTCGAGGCCAACAAGGATTCCCAACGCAGACGGAATTCTTCTGAACTCATTCCCAAAGCGACAGCCTTTTGGGTCAGATAATCCATATCCCGTTTGTCGATCTTCTCCTTCTGGAGCACAGCACGCACTATCGGGCGGAGAGGATCGTACTTTGGAGTGCGGCAAGCTTCTTTCCCAGTATTTGTGTCTTTCAAGGAAATCATACCAATTCAAGAATGGCGGCCACTGCGGCGGGAATGCAGAAGAATTGGAGGGCAAGACTCAAGGCGGTGAAGATGCGGTTGTCGAGTAGATCCACACTGCTTTTCACCCAGAACCAGCGGGGTGGAACCGTTTCGCTCCAGCCAGTAAAGCCGATGATCAGGCCAAGCAAAGCCGAGCCTGCACCTGCATAAAGCACCCAGTCCTCAATGTTGCCCATAGCGAAATAGCCCATAGCACAAAAAAAGACGATGGGCGAAAGGATATTCCAAATCCAAAGTATTACTATCATAACAACGTTTTTGGGGTAAGAAGGTGGGGCGTTGTGCCCCACCTTGTCTGTAAAATTATTTTCCTTCGGCAAAATCTAACAATTTCTTTCCGAGTTGCTGAACGGTCCAGTCCGGATCGAATTTGAATCCGGCCTTGGTGGCCAACTCTCTCAAGGCAGCCTTTACGGAGCCGCATTTTTCAACCATTTCCTTGCTCACTTCGATGGAGTTGTCTTCGTTTTGCCAAACCATGTGACCGGCAATCTTTTTGCCTCTTTTTTTGTCACCTTTTGTGATTTTTCCAGTTGCCATAATAATAAGTTTTTGATAAATTGTGCCTACTCTTTTTCAGATTTTCGGCTTCCTCTTTTTACTATTGTGAGTGATTTTTTTTTGAAGTCCTCTGCAATACTGTAACCAACTGTTATTTCAATGCGAATACTGCAATGATACCGATGATGACGATCGCAGCCAGCAAGATCCAGAGCCAGGTCATTGATTTTTTTATTTCCAAACGGTAGTTGCCACGCTTGCCGGCTCCTTTTTCCGTTTCACTGACTTCAAAATCAATGCCATACCGTTGTGCCAAATCCGTTATTTTCTGGAATTTGTCGGCGGGCCACATCGGATTGGTGAAAGCCACTTTCGTTCCGTTTTTCAGGGTCAGGAACATATCCATGTCCCCGACTTGTTTGGCGAGTTTTTCTTCAAACTCTCCTGACTTCTTCTTGCCAGAAATGTTGTTCACCGAGTCAATTTCGTTGCCGGTTTCATTTTTCGGGAACGCTTTCTGCAAATCGGCAAGTGTGGCGTTCGGGTGCATTTCAAGATAGGCCGCCACAATTCCCAAGGCCGTCCATTTCTGTGACTGGCCAAAAACTTTGATCTGTTTTGCCATAATAATCTTTTTTTCAGTTTTATAATCTTTTTTTCTTTTCACGCAGTTTTGCAAGGTCTTCTTTCAGCTGGGCTAAAATCTCCTTGTTTCTTTTCATTGTGTATTCAAGCCCTTCGTATGTCACGAACTTTTTGCCAACGGCCTTGTTGTATGCTTTTGCGTCGGCAATGCTTCTTTTCGCGGAATCGATTTCTGCTTTCAAATCCTCAATCTGCTTTTTTTTAGAAGCAATTTGCTTGTCTATGTCATCCTTTGATGAACGAAAAAATAAAAATCCCATAGTCGTTTCTTTTTATTTGAAGGTGTCCCTTTACTTTTTCAAATCAGCTCTCAACTGTTTCAGCTCTGCAATCCATTCGGGAGGCACCGTGTTGTTCTTGCTGATGTTGAGCGGATAGGCGAACTTATGTTGGGCGAGTTCCTCTGTTTCCCGGCATTCTGCCCGATCCACGGTCTCGGTGTATTCCCATTCCCAGAAACAGCTGTCGATTAGCTTGTTGACGATTGCTTCGGCTGTCTTGTCATCCGCATCTGGGGCGATGATGGCCCGCAGTGTTCTCCGT
>JAEEGG010000336.1_pt1 | contig 180578 bp, 147 predicted proteins | sample 9134161 | NCBI WGS metagenome assembly JAEEGG01 (sample SAMN16246543, study PRJNA631951) | gut metagenome | biome: gut microbiome; feature: rumen; material: CR-attached | host: Bos | place: Iran: Karaj | collected 2018-10 | reverse complement strand
CCGGCCACGGGCGAATCGCAGTTGCCCAGATTGCTTTTGAGTTTCTCATCGATGTGCTTCGCAAGTCGGTGATTGGTACTAATGTCGTCGGCATCCCTCGTCTTGAGCCAACCGCCTTGGGCAAAATTCCAGAACGAGTCGCCCGGCCTGACGGTGCGGTCCATCCAGTCTTCATGCATGAAGGTCTCATTGGCCAACTCTCCGGCAGGGTCGTAGGGCGGGTCGGGAATGACGGGATTATCTACTGTGCCGATCGCATCGGTACAAGCCGTCAGCAGCATCATCGCGCCGCAGAAAGTCAGGATGGCGGCCAGCATCCATCGAGTCATTTTTCTCATAACCGTTTTTAATTATTTAAGTATAATTGATAGTTTCGGATGCAAAGATAACAAATAAAAACGAGAATCATAAATAAATCATGCACGCATTTGGTCCTCATACCAAATATGTGCATGAGAGCCGTGTGGGATGATGTATTATGGGAGTAAGGAATAGGGAGTTATCTATATAAAGTCCTATCCTTTATAAGGTTAGGAGGCATCGGTAACGGAGTAAACAGGCATTACTAACAGGGTAAAGTGGCAGGGGGTAATGTCAGCGTTTACGTAAAGTGTGATTGGTCAGATTGAAGTAGTTGGCTGGGTTCTGTGGCTTGCCGTTCATGCGGGTCTCAAAGTGCAGATGGGGTGTTGTGGCGCGGCCAGTCTGTCCGACGAGGGCTATCACCTGCCCGGCTTTCACGCGCTGTCCTACCTTGACCATGTTCTTGGAATTATGGCCGTAATAGGTCTCCAGGCCATTGGCGTGCTTGATGCGTACCAGATTGCCGTAGCCGGAGAACTTGCCAGAGAACACTACCTCGCCGTCGAAGGCAGCATAGATCTTATCCTTGGCCTTCGTCTTGAGGTCGACGCCTGTATGTTGCCGCCCGCCACGCTGGCCATAAGGGCTGATGACCTTAGCACCAGGCAGAGGGAAGCACCATTGTCTGGAGACGCTTGCTTCTGTGTCTGACGGATATACTTTGCGCGAGCAGCCTGTCAGCAGTATCAGTCCACCGACAAAGAGGACAGCCAGCAATAAAATACTACGAATATTAAGGTGTATTGCCTGTTTCATGACGATGCTTGTTTATACTTACTTAAATCGGATGCAAAGTTAACAAATAAAAACCAGAATCCTTAAAAAATCATGCATATATTTGGGCCTCATACCAAATACGTGCAAGATTGACAGGACTATATTTTAAGCCGAATTGCGTTAATCTTCCCAAATCGCTTTGCTCTTACAGGTTTTTTAATTATCTTTGCGGACGGAATGAAGATAGGCAACATTGATTTCGGCGAGCGCCCTGTGTTCCTCGCCCCGATGGAGGACGTGACGGACATCGGCTTCCGGATGCTGTGCAAGCGGTTCGGAGCGGCGATGGTCTATACCGAGTTTGTATCGGCTGAGGCGCTGATCCGTGATGTGAAGTCGACCATCTCGAAACTGACCATCAGCGACGAGGAGCGACCTGTGGGCATCCAGATCTATGGTCGCGACGTGGAGGCGATGGTGGAGGCGGCGAAGATCGTGGAGCAGGCAGGACCTGACCTCATCGACCTGAACTTCGGCTGTCCCGTGAAGAAGGTGGCTGGCAAGGGGGCTGGGGCCGGCATGCTGCAGAACATCCCCAAGATGCTTGAGATCACGCAGAAGGTGGTGGACGCCGTGAAACTGCCTGTGACCGTGAAGACCCGTCTGGGCTGGAACCATGAACAACTGATCATCACCTCGCTGGCCGAGCAATTGCAAGACTGCGGCATACAGGGGCTGACCATCCACGGCCGGACCCGTTCGCAGATGTACACTGGCAACGCCGACTGGACGCTCATCGGCGAGGTGAAGCGCAACCCCCACATCCATATTCCTATTATAGGCAATGGTGACATCCATTCGCTCGACGAGGCAGACAAGGCCTTCGACGAGTATGGTGTGGATGCGGTGATGATAGGGCGCGCCACCTTCGGCTGCCCGTGGATCTTCAGCCGCGAGGATCTCTCCCCCGACCAGAAACTCGACGTGCTCGAGGAACTCCTGCGCATCAACGTGGAGCGCATCGACGAGAAGCGGGGCATCCTCCATACCCGTCGCCATCTGGCTGCCACACCCATCTTCAAGGGCATCCCCAACTTCCGCCAGACGCGCATCGCCATGCTCCGTGCCGAGACGATGTCAGACCTCCTGACTATCCTCGAAACCGTCAGGAAAGAATTATTTTCGACTTTTTATTGCACAGATACAATTAATTCATTATCTTTGCAGTCTGATATATAATATATAGAAAAGGTATGAAGATACAGATAATCAACGGTCCGAACCTCAACCTGCTGGGGCAGCGTGAGCCAGGTATCTATGGCACAGAGTCGTTCGAGAACTACCTGCCGGAACTCAGGAAGCGGTATCCCGACGTGGAGATAGACTACTATCAGAGCAACGTGGAGGGCGAACTGATCGACAAGATGCAGGAAGTGGGATTCTTCGGAGGCTATGACGGCATCGTGCTGAACGCCGGTGCCTATACCCATACCAGTGTGGCTCTGCACGACTGCATCAGGAGTCTGAAGTGCCCCGTGGTGGAGGTGCATATCTCGAACGTTCACCAGCGGGAGGCCTTCCGCCATCAGTCGATGATATCCGCAGCATGCAAGGGAGTGATCTGTGGATTCGGACTCGACTCGTACAGATTGGCGATAGAGGCGATTGCTAAGTGAAGAGTGAAGAATTTGCTGCCGCCGCGTATTATGCATTATGCATTATGAATTATGCATTATGATTTAGATGAGTATGTGCTGAGGCATACAGAGGCAGAGCCGGAGTACCTGTACCGGCTGTGGCGGGCAACGAACATCCGAACCATTCATGGACGGATGGCCAGCGGACACCTGCAGGGCCGGCTGCTGAAGATGCTGGTGGAGATGATCCAGCCACAGCGGGTGCTCGAAGTGGGAACATTCAGCGGCTACAGTGCCATCTCGATGGCGGAGGGACTGCCTGAGGGCGGACGGCTCTACACGTTCGAGATCAACGACGAGATGGAGGACTTCACACGTCCCTGGATCGAAGGCTCTGAGGTGGCAGACAAGATTGAGTTTATCATCGGCGATGCGCTGACGGAGGCTCCCAAACTTGGTATCACCTTCGACATGGCCTTCATCGACGGCGACAAGCGGACCTACTGCGAGTGCTACGAGATGGTGATGGGTATCCTGAGGCCTGGGGGCTTCATCCTGGCAGACAACACGCTCTGGGACGGTCACGTGGTGGACGAGTCATATAGTAAGGACCACCAGACACAGGGCATCGTGGACTTCAATGACCACGTCGCCCAGGATGCGAGAACAGAGCAGGTGATCCTACCCCTCCGTGACGGACTCACCATTATACGTAAGAAGTAATTGGTTTATAGTTTAATGTTTATAGTTTATAGATGAATACCTGGCAAGCCCTTGATATATCTCTGGAGACTATAGAACTAATCATCTATAAACCATAAACTATAAACAATAAACAAAAAGAAAAGAATATGCAAGAGACAAGACAAAACAAGATAGCAAGACTTCTGCAGAAGGAGTTGTCGCTGATTTTCCAACAACAGACGCGTGCCACCCACGGCACAATGGTCAGTGTGACACGAACGAAGATCTCGCCCGACCTGAGCATCTGTACCGCTTACCTCAGCATCTTCCCCTCGGAGAAGAGTGAGGAGATCCTGGCCAACATCAATGCCAGCGTCAAGGCCATCAGGTACGAACTGGGCACAAAGGTGAGAAACCAACTGCGCATCGTGCCGGAACTGAGGTTCTTCATTGACGACAGCCTCGATTATATCGATAGGATTGATAAACTGCTGAAGAAATAGTTTATAGTTTAAAGTTTATAGTTTATAGATGAATACCTGGCAAGCCCTCGATATATCTCTGGAGCCTATAGAACATATCATCTATAAACTATAAACAATAAACTATAAACAAAAAAGAAGAGCATCATGAATTTTCCCTTCTTCATAGCCCGACGGTATCTCTTCTCGAAGAAGTCGACGCATGCCATCAATGTGATCAGCGCCATCTCTGTGGTTGGGGTGGCGGTGGCGACGATGGCCCTGGTGGTGACGCTCTCCGTGTTCAATGGCTTCCACGACCTTGTGGCCTCGTTCTTCACCTCTTTCGATCCGCAACTGAAGATCCAGCCCGTAGCGGGAAAGACCGTCGCTGCCGATGACCCCATCCTGACGGAAATCCGGCAGTTGCCGCAAGTGGAGATAGCCACTGAGTGTTTGGAGGATCAGGCCCTGGCCATCTATCACGGTCGTCAGGCGATGGTGGTGGTAAAGGGCGTGGACGACAACTTCGACCAACTGACCCATATCAACGAGATACTGATGGGCGAGGGGGAGTTCTGTCTGCACGCTGCCGATCTTCACTATGGCATCCTCGGCATTCGGCTGGCAGAACAGTTGGCTACAGGCTATACTTATCAGGAGCCCTTGAAGATCTATGCCCCGCGGCGGGAGGGACAGTTTGACATGACAGCCCCGGAGAATGCCTTTGAGGAAGATGAACTCTATTCGCCAGGTGTGCTGTTCAATGTGAAACAGTCGAAATATGACCAGAACTATATCCTTACGAGTATCGGCTTTGCCCGTCGCATCTTCGACCAGCAGGGGATGCTCTCGTCATTGGAACTGCGTCTGAAGCCAGGCAGTAATTTCGACGCCGTGAAGAAAGAGATCAAACGGTTGTGCGGTACGAAGTTCCTGGTGAGGGATCGTTTCGAACAGCAGGACGACACCTTTAAGATCATGAAGATTGAGAAGTTCATTGCCTATATCTTCCTCACGTTTATCCTCATGGTGGCCTGCTTCAATATCATCGGCTCACTCTCGATGCTGATTATCGACAAGAAAGATGATGTGGTGACCCTGCGTAACCTCGGAGCCTCAGATAAGCAGATTGTGCGTATCTTCCTGTTCGAGGGACGTATGATCTCTGCCATCGGTGCCATCATCGGCATTGCCGTGGGACTGTTGCTCTGTTGGGCGCAGCAGCAGTTCGGACTCGTGGCTCTGGGGTCCAGTAGTGGCTCGTTCGTCGTCAACGCCTATCCCGTCAGTGTGCATCCTGAGGATATCATCCTTGTTTTCTTCACCGTGCTGCTTGTGGGCTTCCTTTCTGTGTGGTACCCTGTGCGGTACTTTGCCAAAAGGCTGTTGGAAAGGTGAAAAGGTGAGAATCAGATGGCGGCGAGTGCTAAGGAATAGTATTTCGAGTCGGGACTGTCGGCTCTTGAAGGCAACACGCAGCAGCACTGTGTGCCTTGTAGTACACCAGCCGTCTTGGCATAGCCGAAGAGAGTGAGCGTCTTATAGAATACGTTTCCTGCCACGATATCCGGGAAGATCAGGGCATCGGCTTGTCCGTCGATAATGCTTCGAATGCCTTTTTCGTGCAGACTGACACTGTCGAGCGATGTCTTCAGATCCAGAGGACCGTCAATGATACAGCGTCCGAACTTGCCTGTTTGGGCTTCGGCGATAATCTCCAGATAGTCGGCGGTATAGGGGAACGTCTTTTCGCTCACTTTCTCAGCACAGTGAATGAGCGCGATACGCGGTTCTTCGATACCCAAAGCATGACAGACATAGTTGACATAATGAATCTGCTGTCGACGCTGCTCATCAGTAGGGACAGGGATAACGGCGGCATCGGTGAAGAAAAGCAACTTCTCATACTTGGGAATCTCAGCCATCGCAATATGGGTCAGCACATGGCCTGGGCGCAGGATGCCTGTCTCACGGTCAAGGATGGCCCGCAAGATGATGTCTGTATTGATGAGTCCCTTCATCAGGATATCAGCCTCGCCACTCTTACAGAGAGCCACAGCCCGACGGGCACACTCTTCCTTGTCATCACCGTCAACATAGACGGGCTCGACGAAGCCCATCTCCTGGCCTTTCTCCACAGCATAACGGGTACTGGCATCATTGGCACACACCACAGCCACACGCTTCTTGTTGCCCCGCTGTTGCAGGAAGACGATCATGTCGTTCAGATTCTTAATGGATTGCATATCGTTGCGCTTTTTACGTTTTCGGGTCAAAGATACAATTTTTTTCTGATATCATATATGATTTTGAAGGAAAAATTGTAAATTTGCAGCAAAATAACAATTATAGTATATGTCCTTTTTCATGAGAAGAAAGTATTTGTCTTTCGCCCTTACCCTGCTTGCCGCGACAAGCATGACAGCCCAGGAGCAGGCACCCATGGTGCTGCAATACAACCGTCCTGCCGACTATTTCGAAGAGTCGCTGCCCATCGGCAACGGCAAACTCGGTGCCCTCGTCTATGGCGGCACAGACGACGATATGATCTATCTGAATGACATTACGCTCTGGACTGGTAAGCCTGTGGACAGGAATCTCGATGAGGATGCCCACGAGTGGATTCCGAAAATCCGCGAGGCCCTTTTTAATGAGGACTATCAATTAGCCGACTCCTTGCAGCACTATGTGCAGGGACCGAACTCACAGTTTTTCCAGCCGCTGGGCACGCTGCATATCAAGGACCTGGGGCTTGGAGCCGTCAGCGGCTATCATCGCTCGCTGAGCCTCGACTCTGCTATTATAAAAGATAGGTACGTGCGCAACGGAAAGACCGTCGAACGCGAGTATTTCGCCTCCAATCCAGACAAACTCATTGCCATCCGCCTGAGGGGCGACATCAACTGTCGCATTGCCCTTACGGCCCAAGTGCCTCATCAGGTAAAGACCATTCCCACCCAACTCACGATGACAGGTCACGCCACAGGCGACCCCCAGGAGAGTATCCATTTCTGTACGATGATCAATGTGAAGACGGATGGTGATACATCTGCCAGCGATTCCTCACTGACCATCACCAATGCGCATGAGGCCATCCTCTACATCATCAATGAGACCAGTTTCAATGGTTTCGACAAGCACCCAGTCCGTGAGGGCGCTCCCTATCTGGAGAACGCCGCCAACGACATCTGGCACACGCAGAACTACAGTTATGATGACCTCTACAGTCGTCACCTGGCAGACTATCAGGCCCTTTACGATCGGGTGAAGATCAACCTCGGCAGTTCAAAGGAAATCTCCCACGGCTCAGAGGCATCCTCTTACCTCTTACCTCTTACCTCTTACCTCTTATTAAAAGGTGACAGCCGCTACCTCGAAGAACTCTACTTCCAGTTCGGGCGCTATTTGCTCATCTCCTGCTCTCGTACGGAGGGCGTGCCTGCCAACCTACAAGGGCTTTGGACACCCCACCTATGGTCGCCTTGGAGGGGTAACTACACGGTGAACATCAATCTAGAAGAGAACTACTGGCCAGCCTTCGTGGCGAATCTTGCAGAGATGGCACAACCCCTCGACGGCTTCGTTCAGGCTCTCGCAGCCAACGGTGTTTACACCGCGAAAAACTACTATGGCATCGATGAAGGCTGGTGCTCGAGTCACAACTCAGACCTTTGGGCGATGACGAACCCTGTGGGCGAGAAGAATGAGAGCCCGATGTGGGCCAATTGGAACATGGGTGGCGCATGGCTTGTGAATACGCTGTGGGAAAGATACATGTTTACACAAGACAAGGCGTATTTGCGTAATGTGGCCTATCCTTTGATGAAGGGTGCAGCGCGCTTCTGTCTGCGTTGGCTCATCGATAATCCCAAAGCACCAGAAGAGTTGATTACGGCTCCCAGTACCTCGCCTGAGAATGAGTATAAGACAGACCAGGGCTATCATGGTGTCACCTGCTACGGTGGTACGGCTGATCTCGCCATCATCCGTGAATTGCTTACGAACACGATTGCTGCAGGAAAGGTCTTGGGGGAGAAAAACAAGGCTATGGAGAAAGCCCTCTCACGACTGCATCCCTATACCGTCGGGCACATGGGCGATCTCAACGAATGGTATTACGACTGGGATGACTGGGATCCGAAGCATCGTCACCAGAGCCACCTCATCGGCCTCTATCCAGGCAACCACATCTCTAACCTTGGAGACGCTGAGGCCATTTCTCGCTTCTCACCTCTTACCTCTGACCTCTTTTTAAAGGCCGCCCAACGGACTTTGGAGATCAAGGGCGACGAGACCACGGGCTGGAGCACGGGTTGGCGCATCAACCTCTGGGCAAGGATGAAGAACGGCGAGAAAGCGTATCAGATCTATCGCAAACTGCTCACGGCCGTGGCCCCAGAGCATAGCAACTATCCCAATTATAGTTTCGGAGGCGGCACCTATCCCAATCTCTTCGATGCCCATCCGCCCTTCCAGATTGACGGAAACTTCGGCGGAACGGCTGGTGTCTGCGAGATGCTTATGCAGTCACGTGACGGCGTAATAGAATTGTTACCGGCTTTGCCTGAGCCTTGGAAGGATGGCAAAGTCAGCGGACTCTGTGCCCGTGGCGGGTTTGAGGTGTCGTTTGAATGGAAAGGTGGCAAGGTGCGCTCCTGCAGCATCAAGGCCCGCAAGAACGGGACGGTTACCTTATTATATAATAGTCAGCAGAAGACGCTTAAACTCAAGGCTGGGCAGACGATGCCAGTAAAAACCTGGTGACATCTTGTAGTTCTTGATACCAAGCCTCACCAAAGCGGCGGATCAGAGGCTCTCGTAAGAACTGATAGAGTCGGACATCTTTCTCGATGCCCTTGGCAATAGCCGATTTGCAGACCTCCCAACGGTTGTAGTTCAATCCTATGAGATCATTGCCTAATCGTTTTTCGCGGATGGGGTATAACGCACAACTGATCGGCTTGCTGAAGTGGGTCTTGCCTGCTCTGCAAGCCTTCTCCAAGGCGCAGAGACAGCAATTCTCTATGTTTACTGTTGACGGTTTACTGTTTATAGTTGATTTCTCTGCAGTTTCAGTATTCATCTGTAAACTGACAACAGATAACTGTAAACTATCGTAGTAAGTGAATACGCAGTCTTTGCCTCGGACAATGCTCGTTACAAGATCTCCCTCCTTATCTGTATAGGCCACCCCTTGTTTGTCGATGACGGCCTGGGCTGAAGCGGAGAGGTCGCCCCAGACAGCATCCAGGCAATCCTCAATCTCGGCGATTTCTTCGAGCGTTACAGGGGCTCCGGCATCGCCCTCAACGCAACACTGTCCCTTACAAGCGCTGAGATCACAACAGAACTTCTCCGTCAGGATTTCAGACGAAAGCAGCACGTCGCCAACTTGTATGATGGGGGGTAATTCGTTCATATTTCTTTTTTTGTTTACAGTTTAGGTTTTTGTTTATAGTTCCTGGCTTTTGTTTATAGTTTAAAGTTTATAGATGAATACTTCTATAGGCAGTATAATCTGAATGGCTTGCCAGGTTATCAACTATAAACTATAAACTTTAAACTATAAACAAAATATCAGCAACTCTACCATTCTATAGGAGTCTGTCCGTTCTGTTCCAGGTAGGCGTTGCAGCGGGAGAACTGATGCTGACCGAACCAGCCCCCACGGTTGGCACTGAGGGGTGAGGGATGGACAGACTCTAGCACGAGGTTCTTTTGCTTGTCGATCATATAGGCCTTGCTACGGGCATAACCTCCCCAGAGCATATAGACGAGATGTTCACGCTGTGTGGCCAGTGTCTGAATAGCGGCATCGGTGAACTTCTGCCAACCCAAGGCAGAATGACTATTCGCCTGATGGGCCCTCACCGTCAGTGAAGCGTTGAGCAGTAATACACCTTGTTCTGCCCAGCGCGACAGATTGCCTGAGGTCGGGATGGGTGTGCCGAGGTCGGCCTGTATCTCCTTGAAGATATTCTGCAGAGAGGGGGGAAAGGGCACACCGTCTTGTACGGAGAAACTCAGTCCGTGGGCCTGTCCTGGCTCATGGTAGGGGTCTTGTCCGATAATCACCACCTTTACCTTGTCGAAAGGACAGAGGTTGAAGGCATTGAAAATCAGTTTGCCAGGAGGATAGCAGGTAGACTGCTGATACTCCTGGCGCACGACCTGTGTCAATTGTACAAAATAGGGCTTCTCAAACTCCTGTCCGAGATGAGCCTTCCACGAGGGTTCAATCTGTACGTTCATTCATTTCTTATTTCGCCTCGCCGTCACCGTAGATATAGCCGAAGGCACCGCTGGTATAGTCGAAGATCTCCTCATCGCGGAAGAAGCGCTTCAGTTCTATCGCTGCGTTCGATGTTGAATCGCTGGCATGCACGATGTTCTGCTGGTTGCTCATCGAATAGTCGCCACGGATGGTTCCGGGGGCAGCCTCACGTCCGTTGGTAGAGCCTGTCATGGTACGTACCACCTGCACGGCATCCACACCCTCAAGGGCAAGGGCCACAACTGGCGAAGCCTGCATGGAGGCTGCCAACGACGGGAAGAAGGGACGGTCAACGAGGTGGGCATAGTGTTCACGCAGGATCTCGTCAGAGAGTTGCATCATCTTCATGCCGGCCACTCGGAGTCCACGACGCTCGAAACGGTTCACAATCTCACCAATCAGTTGGCGCTGTACGCAACTGGGCTTTAGTAATACAAGGGTCTTTTCCATAATGATCATGTTTATATTAATCTGTAATCAAGTTCTCACCTGTCATGTCCGAAGGCTGCTCCAGGCCCATGATATGGAGGATAGAAGGAGCCACGTCGGCCAGACGACCGTCCTTGACGGTAGCCGAGTTGTTGTTCGTCACGTAGATGAACGGTACGGGGTTCAATGAGTGTGCGGTGTTTGGTGTTCCATCGGGGTTGATGGCGTTGTCGGCATTACCGTGATCGGCGATGATGATAGCCTCGTAGTCATTGGCCTTGGCAGCCTCGATGACTTCACGGACGCAGTTGTCGACGGCCCATACAGCCTTGGCGATGGCATTGTAGACACCTGTATGACCCACCATATCGCCATTGGCGAAGTTCACCACGATGAAGTCGTACTCCTGGGTATTGATGGCACCCACCAGTTTGTCTTTCACCTCGTAGGCACTCATCTCCGGCTTCAGGTCGTAGGTAGCCACCTTCGGCGAAGCCACAAGGATACGGTCCTCACCATCGTATGGAGCCTCACGGCCACCATTGAAGAAGAAGGTAACGTGAGCGTATTTCTCAGTCTCAGCGGTATGCAACTGCTTCAGACCTTTCTTTGAGAGGTACTCGCCGAGGGTGTCCTCCACATTCTCCTTTGGGAAGAGGATGTGAACTCCCGTGAACTTGGCATCGTAGGGGGTCATGCAGTAGTACTGCAGGTTGGGGATGGTGTGCATACCCTGCTCTGGCATATCCTCCTGAGTCAGTGCGATCGTCATTTCCTTGGCGCGGTCGTTACGGAAGTTGATGAAGATGACCACATCTCCCTCCTCGATGCAGCCGTTGACGCTGGCATTGTGGATCGGCTTGATGAACTCATCGGTCACACCGTCGTCGTAACTTTCCTGCATCGCCTGTACCATATCGGTAGCCTGCTTACCCTTGCCCTCGACAATCAGGTCGTAGCCTTCCTTCACACGCTCCCAGCGCTTGTCACGGTCCATGGCGTAGAAACGGCCAACGATAGAGGCGATGGCGGCATCGTTGTCTGAGCATACCTTGCTGACCTGCTCGATGAAGCCCTTACCGGAACGGGGGTCGGTATCACGACCGTCCATGTAGCAGTGAACGAACACTTGGTTCTTCAGACCGTATGCCTTACCAATCTCGATGAGTTTGAAGAGGTGGTCGAGGCTGGAGTGCACGCCACCGTCGGAAGTCAGACCCATCAAGTGGAGTTTCTTATTGTTCTCCTTGGCGTAGGTATAGGCAGCCTTCACCTGCGGGTTCTCCATGATAGAGCCATCCTTACAGGCACGGTTGATCTTTACGAGGTCCTGATACACGATGCGTCCGGCACCGATATTGAGGTGACCCACCTCTGAGTTACCCATCTGTCCGTCGGGCAGACCGACATCCTCACCAGAAGCCTGCAACTGAGAGTGGGCTGATGTTGCTGTTAACAGATCGAGGTAAGGTGTCGGCGTGTTGTAAATAACGTCACCCTTACCATGCTTACCGATTCCCCATCCGTCGAGAATCATCAAAAGTGCTTTCTTTGCCATAATCTTATTTCCTAAATTGAATGATACTTATCTAATTGGCTGCAAAGTTACGAAAAAACGAATGAAAAGCCAAATAAATTTGTGCCTTTCGCTTTTTTTTTCTATCTTTGCACGCAACTTGACGATACATTTACTTAATCTTAGGAAAATATGAACTATTCATTTCGGAAATTATTATGGTTGGTGTTATTTCTTGCTTGCTGGAGTCAGGCGGAAGCACAGTTGCCTAATGAGAAATTCGGTAAGCCTTCAAGTATGGAATGGGACTTTGTCGGATGGGGTAATGCGGTCAATGCTGACGCCATTATCCTGTGCAAGACCATGAAGGTGTCATATCAACTTTCTGACCAGGTGTTTAACTACAACCAGGCTGGTAATGAAATCAACTTGGACAATATACTGGAATTCAGTCCAAACCAGATTGATGAGAGTAATATCGTGGTGAATTATGAGGTCAGACTCCGTACTAAGATCCTAAAGCCAGAGGGAGCCAGGCATGCTGATATCGACATTACCTACTTTAATGCAGATACCGACAAGATGTTTATTCATGATGAATTGTCGGATCTGAAGATTAAGGTCTTCACCAAGAACGAGAAAGGGAAGGTGGAGAAAAAGACAGTCAACACGGATTCTTTTGTCAAGGAACGTCTTGATGCCAACTATATGGTCTTGCATGTGACGGTGCCTGATGTTCAGGCTGGCAGCATCATCGAATACCAATACGACATCACAAGTATCCGACCCGCATTCCTCTATGACTGGGCATTTCAGGAGTGTATACCGACGGTGCACTCAAAATGCGACATAGAGATTCCTGCTTTCATGCAGTTCAAGATGAATGTCCCCATCAACAAACTCATCAAGTCGGGTGTAGAGGCCGGCCATTTGACATACGATGCCAACAGGGCTGACATGAAAAGGGCAAAGACCTGTGCCACGAACCACTATCTGATCACAGGCGACTATATTCTTCCAGAAGACCCGGCGATAGCCAACTTCACCAGTCAGATGATCTCGCCCAGGGTCACCCTGCCAGCAAACCTGCCGGAAGGTTGTACGCACCTTAAAATAAAGTAGGGAATCAGAAATCGAAACTCAGTTGTCCGTCACCTAAGAGATTGTAACTCTTACGGTGATAGGGCGTGATGCCGTATTGCTTGATAGCCTCGCGGTGTTTTTTCGTGGGATAGCCTTTGTTCGACAGCCAGTCGTATTGGGGATATTCCTCGGCGAGATGGTTCATGTAGTCGTCCCGGTAGGTCTTGGCTAGAATGCTTGCTGCAGCGATGGAGAGATACTTTCCGTCGCCCTTGACGATGGTGGTGTGAGGGATTTGCTGATATGGCTTGAAACGATTCCCGTCAACGATGATGGCTTCAGGACGAATCTTGAGTTGATCCAAAGCACGATGCATCGCAAGAATGGAGGCGTTAAGGATGTTAATCTTGTCTATCTCCTCGGGTGTGACGATACCCACAGCCCAGGCGATAGCATCACGTTGGATAATCTCGCGCAACTGATAGCGACGTTTCTCTGTTAACTGTTTTGAGTCGTTGAGCAAGTCGTTCTGATAATCATCAGGCAGGATGACGGCAGCAGCATAGACACTGCCTGCCAGACAGCCGCGTCCGGCCTCGTCGCAGCCTGCCTCAATTTTTCCTTCGTAATAATGGCTTGCCAGCATATCGTCTATAAACAATCAACTTTAAACTATAAACAAAACAAGATCAAAACATCTTTGCCACGCGGCGGATGCCGGCTACGAGAGCATCAATCTCCTCTTTGGTATTATAGAGGGCGAACGAAGCACGTACGGTGCCGCTGATGCCTAAGCGGTCCATCAAGGGTTGGGCACAATGATGACCAGTGCGGACAGCGATGCCCAGACGGTCGAGTAGGGTACCCATGTCGAGGTGATGGATTGAGCCAACATTGAAAGAAACGACAGCATCTTTTAGAGGTGAGGGGTGAGAAGTGAGAGGTGAGAGATTACCTAGAGGGCCGTAAATGCGCATGTTGGGGATGGTCATCAACTGTTCCATGCAGTAGCGGGTGAGTTCCTGTTCGTGCTGTTGGATATCCTCGAAACCGATGGATTCGATATAGTCGATGGCCTTAGCGAGTCCGTGGGTGGCCACATAGTCGGGTGTGCCAGCCTCGAACTTGAAAGGAAGGCGTTCGAAGGTGGTCTTCTCCCACGTCACCTTGTCAATCATCTCACCTCCACCCTGATATGGTGGTAGTTTTTCGAGCCATTCCTCCTTACCATAGAGTACACCGATGCCCGTAGGACCGTACATCTTATGCCCGCTGAAAGCGAAGAAGTCGCAGTCCATCGCTTGCACATCCACCTTGAAGTGGGGAGCACTCTGTGCACCATCCACCATGACTGGGATGCCGTGCCCATGGGCAATCTTGGCAATTTGGGCGACAGGGTTCACGGTTCCGAGGACATTGCTGACGTGAGCGACGCTGATGAGTTTGGTGCGCTCTGTTATACTTGCAGCGATGTCATCGCAGCCAACTAAGCGGCCATCGTCAGTGATAGGGATATGCCTGACGACGATACCACGCTTTTGGGCCTGCAACTGCCAGGATACGATATTCGAATGGTGCTCCATCTCGGTGACGAGCACTTCGTCGCCTGGTTGCATCTGACTTTCGCAGAAAGAACTTGCCACGAGGTTGATGGCCTCCGTCGTTCCACGGGTAAAGACTATCTCCTCTATCTTTCGGGCGTTGATAAACTCCCGCACCTTTTCGCGGGCCGACTCGTGCAGATCTGTCGCCTGCTGACTCAGATAATGTACCCCACGATGCACGTTGGCATTCACATTGAGATACTCATCCCTCATCGCATCAAGCACGCATAGCGGTTTCTGCGTGGTGGCGGCATTGTCAAGGTAGACCAGCGGCTTGCCATATATCTCCCTTGACAAAATGGGGAAATCAGCCCTTACCTTATTTATATTGTACATGAGAATTCGTATAATTTGTTGTTTACTTACAAAGCCTGCAACCAGCACATTTGTTCAACTCTCCACGGAAGCGCTTCTCCACCAGATAGTGGAGACGGTCACGAAGTGGTTCGAGTTGCATATGGTCGATGACCTCGTTGATGAAAGCATTTTGCAGCAAGAGTTTGGCCTCGTCGAGGGAGATGCCTCTCTGGCGCATATAGAAGAGGGCCGCATCGTTGAGTTGGCCAACGGTAGAACCGTGAGCGCACTTCACGTCATCGGCGTATATCTCCAGCATGGGCTGGGTGTACATACGGGCCTCTTTGGTAGCCGTCAGGTTCTGGTTCGTCATCTGCGAAGAGGTCTTCTGGGCACCGTGCTCCACGAGCACACGACCTGCGAAGGCCCCTACGGCCTGATCATCGAGAACATATTTATACAGTTCGTTCGAGGTGCAATGGGGCACATGATGGGTAATCAACGTATTATTATCCACATGCTGTTGCTTGTCGGCAATCACGCAGCCAAAGCACTGGCACTCGGCTCCCTCGCCAGAGAAAGTCAGGTCAAGTTTATTACGGGTAATGCCGTTGTGCAGGGTGATTACATTGTGGTTCACGCGGCTGTTGGCCTGCTGGTCGATATAGACATTACTTACGCGTACATTCTTATAATGCGTCTCCTCCAGACAATAGAGGTCGAGAGATGCGTTCTCACCCACAAAAGCCTCAATGACCTGCGTAGCAAGGAAGTTACGGTCGTCGGCCGTATGGTCACAGAAAAGCATCTTCAGTTCTGCGCCCTCTTCGAGGATGATGAGCACACGGCGGTTCACCATGATATTTTGAGGTGAGAGGTGAGAGGTGAGAGGTGATAGAGCCTTCAGGATGTTGATGACCTGGATGGCACGATCGACCTTGACATTCTTAGGCACATAAATCAGCATGCCATCCTGGGTCAGCATTGTGTTCAGGGCTGTGACGGCATCGTCGCTGGTCTTGGCCAGACGGGCGTAGTATTTTTCGAGGAGTGAGGAGTGTGGAGTGTGGAGTGAGAATAGTTCTTGCATAGATCCCACGATTACCCCCTCCGGCAGTTTTGGAGTGGTATTAGGTATTCTCCCTCCATACTCCTCACTCCTCACTCCACGATAGAACGAGTCGTTCACCATGAAATAGAGGCTCGTGCTCAGATTTGGCACATCGCAGCGGAAAGCCTCATAGGGGTCGGCGGGTATCTGCAGGCGGTTGAGGTTCACGCCGTAGTCAGGAGCGAAGATTTTCTGCATATCGGTATATTTATACCGTTCCACCTTCTTCGACGGGAAGCCCTGCCTGCGGAAGTCCTCGAAGGCCTGATCCCTAACGGCATTCATCGCCTCAGGGGCATGAGAGCATATCAACTCCCGCGCTTGCTCATAGAGGTCTATATATTGCTGTTCGCTCATTTTTCTTTCTGTTTACAGTTTACGGTTTACTGATGATTACCTTTGTGGGGGATACAGCCTCCAGTCATATCAACTGTCAACTGTAAACCGTAAACAAATTACTCTTCCCCAATCTCCTCCTTAATCCAATCGTAGCCATGTTCCTGAATCTGTTTGGCCAGTTCAGGGCCACCCGTCTTCACGATGCGGCCCTTGTAGAGCACATGCACGAACTGGGGACGGATCATCTCCAGCAGACGGTCGTAGTGGGTGATGACGATACACGAAGTCTCTGCCGTCTGGAGTTTATTCACACCTTCAGCCACGATCCGCATCGCATCGACATCAAGACCGGAGTCCGTCTCATCTAGGATACTCAGTTTGGGTTCCAGCATCGCCATCTGGAAGATCTCGTTGCGCTTCTTCTCGCCACCGCTGAAACCCTCGTTCACCGAGCGGTTGGCCAGTTTTGAGTCGAGTTCCACAATCTTCCGCTTCTCGCGCTGCAACTTCAGGAACTCGGCTGCATTCATCGGCTCCAGACCCTGATACTTGCGTTTCTCGTTGATGGCCGCCTTCATGAAGTTGGTCATCGACACGCCAGGTATCTCCACAGGGTACTGGAACGAGAGGAAGAGTCCCTCGTGGGCCCTGTCCTCTGGTTTCATCTCCAGCAGGTTCTTGCCATTGAAATACGCCTCGCCCTCCGTCACCTCGTAGAGCGGATTGCCCACGAGCACGGCGCTCAGCGTCGACTTGCCAGAGCCGTTAGGCCCCATGATGGCATGCGTCTCACCATCGTTGATCACGAGGTCGATGCCCTTCAATATCTCTTTCTCGCCTATCTTGGCATGTAAGTTTTTAACTTCTAACATCGTGTCTGTCTGTTTTCAGGGTGCAAAGTTACCAAAAATTACGTAGATAACGAAATATTTTCTTCTTTATTAATGATTAGACCTCACTTTAATGTTCAATGACTCTGACGGTGATAATTCAGATAGATGCAATTGATGCCGTTCATGTATTTGTGGCTGATATTCTTGCACACTCTCGACAAGATGGCCCGTCGCATGTTATGGTCATCGAGATCCATAACCTCACTATCTGTATATTTGTAAATAGGATTTCTCAGGGGGCCTTTGCTCTTCAGTACCACTGTGAAGGTAGTTTCCTTGTCGATGATTCTCACATCGAACGTCTCGTCCTCTTTTCGGTCGGTATTGGATTCCACAGTTTCATAGACCAGTTCCTCCAGAGCCATATCCACAGCCATGCCGTCCGGCAGTTCACAGGCCTCGATAAAGGGGCGCACCTGATTCAGGAACTGTTCGGCGCCCTAGGCAACCGATGCACCAACCATGCCCATGTCGAACACGCTGCAGAGCAGCAGGTCGAAAATGACATTGAGTATCTGGGAGATGACGATACGACGGGTGATGAGGCGCGGACTGCCGTTGGTGATGATGTAGGAGATGGGCACACCGCAGACGGCTGCTATGAAGATGGCGAACATGTCGGCATGAATATAGGGCTTCAGCATGGGCAGCAGCTGGCCTTATTACCACCGACGAACGGCCGCGTAGTTGTCTTTGTTCTCCATCTGAAGATACGATTTAATACTGGTTATTTGTGCATTTTGTATGTAAAATAATCTAAATAAGGAAATACCGCCAGAGATTACTATCGCGGAGTTGACTGGCACCCATGCCGATAACTGCATTCGAAATGGAATGTGATTTGTTGAAAATAGCGAAATCACCCTACATTCCTACATTTTGCTTGTAAGCATCTGATATATAGTAAATTAGACTATGTATGGTGCCTACATTATAAGAGGCAACCCTACATAAAATGCTGAAATTTTGACATCTTTATACCAACATTGATACTTAAAACCCTGTATATGAGGGTGTTCCATTTTTGTTCCTCCGACTGAAACACTGTGTTTCTCCTATGGAAACACTCTGTTTCTCCTAGGGAAACACTGTGTTTCCATTGTCGGAACAAGCATGAAACACTCTGTTTCAAATACTGCTGAAACGATCAAATCGACGGTACAAATGCCCTGTTTATGTAGGGTTGATGATTTCCATGTAGGCACCATACATAGTCTTACCTTCTGAATATCAGAAGATTATGCGGAAAATGTAGGAATGTAGGCTTGTTTTCACTTTTTTCGCGTGCTATCCGACAGTGCCTTCGAGCGAGACGGAGAGCAGTTTCTGGGCCTCGACGGCAAACTCCATGGGGAGTTTCTGGAGCACCTCCTTGGCATAGCCGTTGACGATGAGGCCGACGGCCTGCTCTGTGGGAATACCACGCTGGTTGCAGTAGAAGAGTTGATCTTCGGAAATCTTCGAGGTCGTGGCCTCATGCTCGAAGATGGCGGTGTCGTTGTGGACATCCATGTAGGGGAAGGTGTGGGCTCCGCAGTCGGAGCCTAAGAGCAGCGAGTCGCAGGATGAGTAGTTGCGGGCATTGTCGGCGGTTGAGGCCGCACGCACCAGACCTCGGTAGGAGTTCTGGGAGTGGCCTGCCGAGATGCCTTTCGAGATGATGGTCGACTTCGTGTTCTTGCCGATGTGGATCATTTTCGTGCCTGTGTCGGCCTCCTGATAGTTATTCGTCACCGCCACGGAATAGAACTCAGCCTGCGAGTTGTCACCTCTTAATATACAAGAGGGGTATTTCCAGGTGATGGCGGAGCCCGTCTCCACCTGCGTCCAGGATAGTTTGGAGTCTGTGCCCCGCAGGTCACCTCGCTTCGTGACCAAATTCAGCACACCTCCCTTACCGTTCTCATCGCCCGGATACCAGTTCTGGACGGTGGAGTACTTCACCTCCGCACGATTCATGACGATGATCTCCACAATGGCGGCATGCAGTTGGTTCTCATCACGCATCGGGGCCGTACAGCCTTCGAGATAGGAGACGTAGGCATCGTCGTCGGCAATGATGAGGGTGCGCTCGAACTGTCCTGTGTTGCGGGCGTTGATACGGAAGTAGGAACTGAGTTCCATGGGACAGCGCACGCCCTTGGGGATATAGACGAAGGAACCGTCGCTGAATACGGCCGAGTTGAGGGCAGCAAAGAAATTATCCTTGTAAGGCACCACGGTGCCCAGATACTGTCGCACCAGATCGGGATGCTCCTTGATGGCCTCGCCGATGGAGCAGAAGATGACCCCCTTCTCGCGGAGTTTCTCCTTGAAGGTGGTCTTCACGCTGACGGAGTCCATGATGGCGTCGACGGCGGTGTTGCCAGAGAGTGCCAGGCGTTCCTCCAAGGGAATTCCCAGTTTATCGAAGGTCTTTTCTAATTCAGGATCAATCTTCCCATCGCCCTTCGGTTTCTTTGCCAGCGGGTCGGCATAATAGGAGATAGACTGATAGTCGATGGGTGGCACATGCACATGGCCCCATGTGGGCTCCGTCTGCTCCTTCCAGTAGCGGAAGGCCTTCAGACGGAAGTCGAGCATCCACTCGGGCTCACCCTTTTTCTGGGAGATGAGGCGGACGATATCCTCGTTCAGTCCTACAGGTATGATCTCGGTATGTACATCGGTGGTGAAGCCGAACTCGTATTTCTGTTCGGCGACCTGACGTACGAATGCATTAGGAGCCCCACCCCCCTGCCCCTCCCTGGGGAGGGGAGCAGATACATTATTCTGTTGATTATCTGGCAAACTATTCATATAGCACTCATCGTTTCTTACCTCACACCTCTCGCTTACCTCTTACCTCTCACCTCTCACCTCTCATATATTTGATGGCCAGCATGGTGAGGTCGTCGCTCTGTTCGGCCTGCCCCACAAAAGCGTGGACGGCCTTGGTCATCTGGTCGACGATCAGGTCGGGCTGGTTCTTCCCCTCTGCCAATAAGGCTTCTGCCTCGCTGGCGATACGCTGATCGCCAAACTGGGCATGATGGATGTCCTCAGCCTCGTTCAGGCCGTCGGTAAAGAGAAATATCGTGGTCTGAGGCTCAAACTGTATCTCCTGAGGTTTGAATGGGATATCTTCCAACAGGCCGAGCACTATATTGGGTTCACAAGGCAGCAGGCTGATATCGCGCCCCAAGATCAGCGGCGGGTTATGTCCGGCATTGCAATACCGCAGGCATCCTGTCCCCAAGTCAAGTACCCCGATGAAAGCGGTGACAAACATCTCGGTCTCATTGCCGTCTGCCAATGCCTGGTTAAGCATCTCTGCTATGCGGTGAGGCTCTGTCGTGTGAGCCGAAATGTTCCTGAAGAGCGAGCGGGTGACAGCCATCACCAGTGAGGCCGGGATACCTTTGCCGGAGACGTCGCCGATGCAGAAGAACAACTTCTCGTCATGAATATAGAAGTCGAACAGGTCGCCTCCCACATCCTTGGCGGGCTGAAGGAAGCCATAGATGTCGATGTCGTCGCGCTCAGGGTAGGGTGGGAAGGTCTTTGGCAGCATCGACATCTGGATGTCGTGAGCCACCTTCAGTTCATTCTCGATAGCCGCCTTCGAGGCAGTCGTCGACTTGAGTTCATCTACGTAATGCGTCAGCGAGTGCTGCATCGACTCGAAGGAGTCGCGCAACTGAAGTATCTCGTCATTATGCTTGATGACTGGCAACGGCGCCGCAAAGTTTCCCTTGGCCACTTCGCCTGTCGAAGCCACCAAAGCCGTTAGCGGCTTGACGGCCCGCTTGATAATCAGGCGTCCGGCTATTCGGGTCACCAACAAGGCAAGGGCAATCAGCAGAAGCATGATAACCCCCAAGCCGATAGCCACAAGATCGATCATGACATTGGGAACGACGGAAACAATACTCCAATGAGTATTCTTGACTGGCTCATAGAAAACGTATGACAACCAAGTTTCGCTATCGAAGAACCTGAACGATTGGGGCAGGATGCCTTTCTTGTCGTTATAAGTACCCATCCTGCCAGCCACCATCTGACGGCCTAGATGATCGTCTATCGTGTCAGTCGTTGTCTTGGCAAGTTCGAAATAGTTCTTCTTGATAATGAAGTCTTCTTTGGGATAGGCTACGAATGTTCCGTCACCGTCTATGATGAACTTCTTCGTTATACCCCTCCAATCAAAGTTGATAAAGCCACCGTCGCTATTATCGCTGTTTTCGTCGGGATCGTTTTCTATCTTGATACTGATGGAGTCGTCTTCAGCATACATGCCGCCAAACAATTGTTTGCGAATCCGTTCCAACGACAGGTCCGCTCCAAGTATGGCGACCGTCTTTCCCTGCTTGTCCTTGACAGGCAGCATGTACGACACCAACGGCGTGATAGAGTCGGAAGCATCGAAGAACGGCTTAGACCAATAGGCACTATCAGTCTTGAGCGCCTCCTCAAACCATTCGGCCTTCAGGTAATCGTGACTGGCACTACCGAGGATGCGCCTCTCTGTCTTCCCGTCGTCATCTCTGACGGCGTAAGGGCAGAACCAGCGCCCCTTCTGCGGATAGTAGTTCTCGATGAAACTGAGCCCGCAACTACGGATAACCGGATTCTGGGCCACTATCCTGTCGATGATACCCACCAGTTTGTCTGGCTGGCCCAGACAATCCTGGATCTCGCTCACATGGTTGCTCGTGGCGGTAGTCACTTCAGAAAGCACCCGGCTGACGTTCGCATTGGCAGTCGAAAGAGAACTCTTGTAGAGACTTGCCTCCTCCATGATCACAAAGGTCTTGGCAAGTATGAAGATCCAATACGTAGCGAATAGCATCACAATAAACTGTGAGAGTGCTATCCACCTTGTCAGGCGCTTGGCAAAAGAACGGAACTTCTTTTTCTTCATTTCTCCTAACTCCTCAACTTCACATCTTCTTACAACTTCTGCTCTACCTCAATCTCGGTGAAGGTCTCGATGATATCACCGACCTGGATGTCGTTGAAGTTGACCAGTGAGATACCGCACTCCAGACCTGTAGCCACTTCCTTGGCGTCGTCCTTATAGCGCTTCAGGGCGTCGATAGGAGCGGTGTGGATCACGATACCATCGCGGATGACGCGGGCCTTGTCCTTGCTGTGTACCTTACCATCGGTCACCAGACCACCGGCAACGGTACCCACCTTCGAAATCTTGAACACCTGCTTCACTTCAATCTCACCAGAGATCACTTCCTTCTTCACCTTGTCGAGCATACCCTGCATCGTAGACTTCACCTCGTCGATGGCGTCATAGATAATAGAATAGGTATTAATCTCAACACCCTCACGCTCAGCAAGTTTGCGGGCATCGGCAGAAGGACGTACCTGGAAGCCGACGATGATGGCATCGGAAGCCGAAGCCAGCATGACATCGTTCTCGGAGATCTGACCTACAGCCTTCGAGATGACATTCACCTGCACCTTCTCGGTAGAGAGTTTGATGAACGAGTCGGAGAGAGCCTCGATAGAACCATCTGTATCACCCTTGACGATGATGTTCAGTTCATGGAACTCACCAAGAGCAATACGGTGCGAAATATCGTCGAGACCAAGCGTCTTCGTCGTACGGAGCGACTGCTCACGCTGGAGTTGTGTACGTTTGTTGGTGATCTCACGAGCCTCTTGCTCCGTCTCCATGATATGGAAAGAGTCACCAGCCGTCGGAGCGCCATTCAGTCCGAGGATGATGGCGGGCTCTGCTGGTCCGGCCTTCTCGATACGCTGGTTACGCTCATTGAACATGGCCTTGATACGACCGTAACTTGTTCCCGCCACAACGATGTCACCCACCTTCAGCGTACCATTCGATACGAGGACGGTAGACACGTAGCCGCGGCCCTTGTCGAGTGATGACTCAATGATGGAACCTGTTGCCTTACGGTTCGGATTGGCCTTCAGGTCAAGCATCTCGGCCTCGAGAAGCACTTTCTCAAGGAGTTCATCGACACCAATGCCCTTCTTGGCACTGATTTCCTGACACTGGAACTTACCGCCCCACTCCTCGACGAGCAGATTCATGTTGGCAAGGTCTTCACGGATCTTATCGGGGTTGGCACCCGGCTTATCAATCTTGTTGATGGCAAACACCATCGGGACGTTGGCAGCCTGGGCGTGGGCGATAGCCTCCTTGGTAGTAGGCATCACCGAGTCGTCGGCAGCCACGATGATGATGGCGATATCCGTCACCTGGGCACCACGGGCACGCATGGCGGTAAAGGCCTCATGACCAGGGGTGTCGAGGAAGGTGATGCGACGGCCATCCTTCAGTTTCACGTTGTAGGCACCGATGTGCTGGGTGATACCACCGGCCTCACCGGCAATCACGTTGGTATTGCGGATATGGTCGAGCAATGAGGTCTTACCGTGGTCTACATGACCCATCACCGTCACAATCGGAGCGCGGTTGACGAGATCGTTCTCATCATCCTCCTCCTCGGTGATGGCGTTCTGAACCTCAGCGCTGACATATTCGGTAGTAAAGCCGAACTCCTCAGCCACAATGTTGATGGTCTCGGCATCCAGACGCTGGTTGATACTCACCATGATGCCGATGCTCATACAGGTGCCGATGACCTGGTTCACGCCGACGTTCATCATCGTTGCCAACTCAGACACGGTCACGAACTCCGTCAGTTTCAGTACCTTGCTCTGTGCTGCCTCCTGTGCCATCTCCTCGTTCATGCGCTCAGCCACGGCATCACGCTTTTCACGACGGTACTTGGCACCCTTCTTGTTCTGGTTCTTAGATGTCAGACGGGCCAGCGTCTCCTTCACCTGGCGGGCTACGGCCTCATCGTCAACCTCCAAGGGCTTCACAGGACGGTTTTTCTTCTTGTTGTTGTTCTTGCCTCCTTGCTGGCCACCATCCTGGAAGTTCTGGTTGCCACCTTTGTTCTTATTCTTCTTCTGGTTGTTCTGATTGTTCTGGCCATTCACAGCCGCCTCGATATCCACGCGCTCCTTACCGCCACGGATACGTTCACGCTTCTTCTTCTCACCGTTGCCACCATGCATCTGGGCCTGTTTTTCCTCGCGCTCCTTCTTACGCTCTTCCTTCGATTTCTTCTTCGGACGCGTACTCTGGTTCAGCGAGTCAAGGTCAATCTTGCCGACGACGTTCAGATTTGGCATAGCCTTCTGTTCCGTCTTCAGTTTATAGATCTCTTGATCTTTGGGAGCAGACTCCTGCGGTTCTGCCTCAACGGGTTCTGGCTTGGGTTCTGGCTTAACCTCTTGTTCAGGTGCTTCCACGGGCTCAGGCTTTGGTTCTTCGGCTTTGGGCTGAGGAGCAGGCTCCACCTTCTTTTCCTCTACGGGCTTGGGCTCTGGCTTGGGCTCGGGTTTGGGTTCTGGTTTGGGTTCCGGCTTGGGCTCTGGCTTCTTCTCCGTTGGAGCGGGTTTCTCTTTTGGAGCAGGCTTGCCTACCTGGCTCAGGTCAATCTTTCCCAGCGGAGTAAATGTCTGGCGAGGCTCTTCCCTTGTTTCCACCACAACGGGCTCAGGAGCGGTTTCTTTCTTGACCTTCTCCTTCTCTTTCTTCTTGGGGAACATCATACCAGCCTGGGTCTTCACGTCTTTGTCGCCCCTGAACTCCTTGACAAGCGCTTCGTATTGCTCATCATTAATCTTGGTGTTCATGTTGGCGTCGTCTTTGATCTCACCCAGACTTTTCTTGTTCTTCAGATAGTCGACTGCCGTCTGAAGACCAATGTTCAGTTCCGTTAATACTTTATTTAATCTGACTCCCATTCTATTCCTTTCTTTTTGTTTACTGTTTACAGTTTACAGTTTACAGTTGATTACACTGACGGATCAGAACGGCTTGCCAGATTATCATCTGTAAACTGTAAACCGTCAACTGTAAACTATGAACATTATTCGAACTCCGCACGTAATACGCTTAGCAGATGGTCAACGGTCTCTTCCTCGAGGTCAGCCTTCTCAATCAGCATCTCACGGGGAGCATTCAGCACAGCCTTGGCAGTATCCAGGCCGATGGCTTTGATGGCATCGATGACCCACTGGTCGATCTCGTCATTGAACTCTTCCAGATAGATATCCTCGTCATCTTCGTTCTCGTTGACGACACGGTAGACATCAATGGTGTATTCTGTCAGCATCGATGCGAGTTTGATGTTCATGCCACCACGTCCGATGGCAAGGCTCACCTCCTCTGGCTGCAGATAAACCTCAGCCTTACGGTTCTCCTGGTCGAGCACGATACTCGAGATCTTGGCCGGGCTCAGCGCACGCTGGATATACAACTGAACGTTTGAGGAGTAGTTGATGACATCGATGTTCTCATTGCAGAGTTCACGGACGATACCATGCACACGGCTACCTTTCACACCGACACAGGCGCCTACCGGGTCGATACGTTCGTCGTAACTCTCAACGGCTACCTTGGCGCGATCACCAGGCATACGAGCCACCTTCTTGATGGTGATCAGGCCGTCGTTGATTTCGGGTACCTCGGCCTCGAGCAGACGCTCAAGGAACACGGGACTGGTACGGGAGAGGATGATACGAGGGTTATTGTTCTCGTTCTGAACCTCTTTCACGATGGCACGGATGGTCTCACCCTTGTGGTAGTTGTCTGAGGGAATCTGCTCGCTCTTTGGCAGATGGAGTTCGTTGCTCTCATCGTCCATCAGGAGCACCTCACGCTTCCAGATCTGATAGACTTCACCGCTGACCACCTGGCCGACCTTATCCTTATACTTCTGATAGAGGGAATCGTGCTCCAGTTCCAGGATCTTCGAAGCCAGTGTCTGGCGTAGGTTCAAGATGGCTCGGCGGCCAAACTTCTGGAAGTCCACCTCCTCTGAGACCTCCTCACCCACTTCGTAGTCAGGCTCAATCTTCTGGGCCTCGGAGAGCGCTATCTCCTTGTTCTCGTCAACGACCTCGCCGTCGGCTACCACCACACGGTTACGGTGAATCTCGAAGTCACCCTTGTCGGGGTTTACAATCACGTCAAAGTTCTCGTCAGAGCCATAGATCTTGGCGATGACATTGCGGAAACTCTCTTCGAGCACACTCACGAGCGTGGTACGGTCGATGTTCTTGTTCTCTTTAAATTCCTGAAAGGTATCAATCATTGAGGGACCTTTCGATTCTTTCTTTGTTGCCATTAATATGTTTTTTAATTTTTAATTATTCATTTGAATGTCAGCAGATACTTGGCATACTTCACGCCGTCCATCGTGTAGGTCTTGTCCACCTCTACCATTACGGGACGCTTCTTGCCTTCTTGCTTTTGTTTCTCCTGTACGGTGATGGTGAAGTTTGTGCCATCCACTGATTTCAGCACGCCCTGCACCTTCTTGCCGTCGAGGCCAAGTACCTCAATGGTGTCGCCGATGTGGTTCAGGTACTGCTGAGCCACCTTGAAAGGCTGTCCAAGCCCGGCGCTGCCCACCTCTAGTTCGTAGTCTCCGACCTCATCGCCCAGACGCTCCTGCAAGAAGCGGCTCAGTTCTGCACAGTCCTCAATCCACACGCCGTCGGCATGATCGATTTCGATGACGATTCGGTCATCGGTACCAAAGTTAATGTCTACCAGGAAGTAATCATTGCCCTGCAACCACTCTTCCGTCAATGCTTGAATTGTTTCCTTATTGATCATCTATTACCTATTAATATCGAAAATGAGAGACCCTTTCGAGTCTCTCATTCCGCTGAACGGGTGCAAAGGTACGCATTTCCATGTAATCTACCAAATATTTTATTAAAAAAGTTATCATTTCATTAAAAAATACACATTCCAACCATTCTGTTTGGGTTTTCTTTGTACCTTTGCAGCCAATTTTAATAAACTATGTGGTCAGCGATACTGTCTGTTATCCTGGTCATCAATGAACTGATGGCCTCTAATGCCGGTGAGGTGATGAGCCCTGCCACCAACTTCGACAGTTGGATAGAACTGTATAATCTTGGCGAAGAAGCTGTTAACTTGAAAGGGATGTATCTGAGTGACGATGCCAACAACCTTATGCGGTGGAAAATGCCCAGCAATATCGGGACGGTGCCGGCAAAAGGTTACAAGATTATATGGTTGGGGTCTGATAATATTAAGAGCAACCAGGCACCCTTCAAACTTGACTGCGACGGTGGTACCATCTACTTGAGTGACAATAATGGCGAACTGGTGACAAGTCTGGATTATCCCGAAGCATTGAGCCGTACGGCCTATGCCCGAAAGACTGATGGCGGCGAAGAATGGGGCTGGACGGCTATGGCGACACCTGGTACCACGAATACCACAGCAGTTTTTGCCAGCGACCGTCTGCAGCAACCTGTTGTCGACCAGGGCAGCCAGTTGTTCAAGGACTCGCTGAGTATTAAGGTGGACATTCCTGAAGGCACGGTGCTGATGTACACCACCGACGGCAGCATACCCACCAATGACGTACCCGTTGATTCCGCCGATGCCAGTACATCAAGCCGGCAAAGCCTTGACGGATTATTCACCATCAGTGAGACAGCCATTTTTGTGTTCCGTCTTTTCCGTGACGACTGTCTGCCAAGTGTTCCTGTCACCCGCAGCTATATCAAAACCAATGTCAGTTATACCATTCCCGTTGTTTCCATCGTCGGCGATGAACGATACTTCACTGACCCCATGTGGGGCATCGACGTGAAGGGCATCAACGGCATTGCTGGTAATTGTACCAACGAACCCTGCAACTGGAACATGGACTGGGATCGGCCTGTGAATTTCAGCTATATCAGCCCCACAGATGGCATGCTTTTCAATCAAGATGTGAATATCGCCGTCTCAGGAGGATGTACTCGTGTGATTGAGCCCCGTTCGATGAAACTGAAATCGAGCAAGATTTTTGACGGGCAGAACCGCTTCGATTATTCTTTTTTTCCACAGAAACCCTATATTCGCAACAAGACCGTCATCGTACGCAACGGCGGTAATGACGCCTTTGAGAACCACGCCCGTTTCATGGATCCCGCCCTCACCACCATCGTCCAGCGCTCAGGCATTGACATCGATGTACAAAGCACAGTGCAGGTTGCTGAATTCATCAACGGACGGTTTCGTGGCGTACTGAATCTGCGCGAGCCCAACAACGACAAGTTCGTCTATGCCAATTACGGATATGATGATGATGAAATTGACATGTTTGAGAACGATATTGTTAAGAATGGCACCTATACGTCCTTCAAACAACTTTGTTATCTTTCCGGAGGCATCAATTACCCTGGGATCTACGATAGTATTAAAAAACAGTTAGACATTGACGAGTTCACCAACTATATGGCCACAGAGATCTTCTTGTGTAACAACGATTGGCCCATAAATAATGTCAAAGCCTATCGCAACCAGAACGACGGCCGCTATCGCTTTATTCTTTTTGACCTTGACTATTCCCTCTATCCCTTTGCCATGAGAAGCGATCTCAGCGAGGTTCTTGACAAAAACAAGTCAGCGGATGTCGTCCGCCTGTTCCTCAATTTGCTCAAGCACGATGAATACCGCAGGAAATTCATCGATACTTTCTGCATCGTAGCAGGTAGTGTGTTTGAGAAGAAGCGGGCAACGGCCATCGTCGACGAACTGGCTGCCGCTATGCGCCCTATGTCGGAACTTGACGGCTATGTGCCGGACAAGACTGCTGACATGATAAAAAGGAAACTGAAGACACAGATGGTGCATATGATCAACCTGCTGCAGCGATACAAGCCTTTGGAACTCACAGATGCTACGAAACTGAGCGTCTCGCTTTCCACTGATACTAGTGGAGCCGGTCTTTACATTAATGGACTCCAAGTGCCCTATGCCAGTTTCGACGGACAACTGTTTGCGCCTGTCACCATTGAGGCCAAAGCCCCAGTAGGCTACGATTTCATAGGGTGGAAGACTCCCGTAGGTTCAAAAGATTTTGTGTCAACTGATTCTGTCATGGAGTTGACGGCCGACCACGACAAGCAGTCTCTCATAGCATGTTTCGCGCCCTGCGAACAGACGGTCAAGGATATCACGCCCATTCGCATCAACGAGGTCAGCGCCTCCAACGGCATCTATGTCAATGAATACTTCAAGCGTGATGACTGGATAGAACTCTATAATACCACTAATATGCCCATCGATGTGGAGGGTATGTATCTGACCGACATGGTGTTAAATCCGAAGAAGTACCGGATTACCAGAGGTGAGACCAACGCTGCCACTATCATCCCTGCCCATGGTTATCTGATAGTTTGGTGTGACAAGCAGGAACCGACGGCACAACTGCATACCGACTTCAAACTTGCAGCCGAGGGTGGCACCGTCATGCTTACCGCCGCTGACGAGTCGTGGAGCGACAGGTTCACCTACACCCAACACGAAGATGATCAGACGGTGGGCCGTTATCCTGACGGTACCTCTGATGTCTTCGTGATGAACATCCCTACCATCGCCAAGCCCAACATCACCAGCAGTTATCTGACCGCTGTGAGCCAGCCTCAGGAGACAGGCATCCGCGGCATTAAGGCCGATGCTGCAGAGGATGTCAGCATTACCTATCACCTGAGCAGCCTCGATATCAGCAGTACACTCGCTGATGACTTGCAGATTAAAGTCGTGAATTTAGCCGGACAGACATTCATGAACACGCCCATCCAACTGAGCGGAGGCTGCGCAAAAATCAGCGTCAGCCAATTGCCCGCTGGCGTCTACATCGCCAACGTCACAGACAAGCATGGCCAGAAGGCAGCATGCAAGTTTGTCATCATAACTAAGCTATCGCGCTGAAAATTTGAGGCTCTTGATGTTTTGCCGTGATATCTCCAGCAAACTTCTTCTCTAAACGGATCATAGAAGAAGTCTCTTTAGATTCTTTCTTGGGAGCCAACACCTTTTTATATTCCTCGGGATTCTTCAGCAGGCGGATGGCCTCTTTCAACTGGTTGTCATAGTTGAGGCCGGCCTCGATGGCACCAGCCTGAAAATAATAGGCTGCAATGATGTCTGCCTCCAGAATCTGACGTATTACCTTCTCATGACGGTCGAGGGCGAAGGCCACATCGTGGTTCAGTTTCGACTCCAGACTGTCAAAGGCAGCCTTGGCCTCATTGTAGTAACCTTCAAACTTGGCCGTCTTCACCAACTCGGCAAACTGTTTCTTGCTGACGGGGTCGTAGGTGAAGCCACTCTTGACGACACGCTCCTTGAACTCCAGCCAGTCGGTATCGGTCAGATGGAACTCGGCTGCTGGAGCGATTGTCGGATGCTTGGCGATATAGTCCACCACATAGTCGAACATCACCTCCGTCGAGTCCTGTCCAGAGGCGGAGAGATAGAAGGCGATGTTGGGGATGGTGTCGCCTTTCATCTCCACGTCGGGCTTGATACCGCCACCATCGCGCACCTCACGGCCATTGCGGGTGTAAAACACCTTCGTCAGCGAGTCGGGGATATGCTCCCGATAGCCTTCGCTGCCCTTCTTGTAGTTGATGGCCTGGATGCAGCGGCCGCTGGGGATGTAGTATTTCGAGGTCGTCACCTTCATGTTGGTGTTATAGGGCAGGTCGATGGGTATCTGGACAAGGCCCTTTCCATACGTGCGTGTTCCTAATATAATACCTCTATCAAGATCCTGGATGGCGCCGCTGGTAATCTCGCTGGCCGAGGCCGTCTCGCCATTTACCAATACCACAAGTGGCATCACGGTGTCGAGCGGCTCTACGCGTGTCTTGTAAGCCTTCGTCGCCTGTGGGATCTTGCCTCGGTTCTCTACCACGGTGATGCCCTTCGGCAGGAAAAGGTTCAGTATGTCTACCGACTCCTGTTCTGAACCGCCGCCATTGCCTCGCAGATCGAGTACGAGCGACGTAGCGCCCTGCTTCTTCAGGTCGATGAGCGCACGGCGTACATCCTTGGCACAACCCTCCGTAAACGAGTTCAGATTGATATAGCCCACATTCTCCTCGCGGATACCATAGTAAGGCAGTTCTGGCAGTTTGATGTTCCTGCGGGTAATCTTGAACTTCACCAGTTTGCCCGTCGAGGGTCGCATCACTTTCAGCAGGAAACTTGTGCCAGGCTCGCCGCGCAGATGCTCGCTCACGTAACTGACGGCCTTGTCGGTCATCATCGAGTCGTCAATACTCAGAATGATATCGCCCTTCTTCAGTCCCACCTCGGCAGCAGGCATATTCTGATAGGGCTCATCGATGACGATACGGTCCAGTTTCTGGTGCTTGCGGATAAGGGCGCCGATGCCGGCATATTTGCCCGTGAGCATCATCCGCAGGTTCTTCGTCTCGTCCTGGGCATAATACTCCGTATAGGGATCCAGACTCCTCAGCATCGCCGTGATACCTCTGCCGATGGTCTCTTTCGGATTCAGCGTGTCCACATACAGCAACTCCAGGTTCTTGTACAGTTGGTTGAAGATGTCGAGGTGCTTGGCCACCTCGAAGTTATGATCCTTACCCGTTTGTGTCTGAGCCGTGAGCGACAAGCCCGTCAGCAACAACAGCATTGCAATATATCTTTTCATATTCATCGTTATTTGACGCTGCAAAATTACACGATTCTATCAAGAAAACACCTTTTTCTTTGCTTTTTTTGCAAAAAATAGTGGTTTTAATGAATTTTTTTGCCCAAAAGTTTGGTAGTTTCAAAAAATCATCGTACTTTTGCACCCGCTTAACAGCAAGCATCTGCTTCAGTAGCTCAGTTGGTTAGAGCACCTGACTGTTAATCAGGGGGTCGTTGGTTCAAGCCCATCCTGAAGCGCTTAAGTCCCGAAGTAAAATTTGGGATTTTTTGTGTCCTAAAGTCTCTGTTTATAAGGTTTTCCGCAATATCAAGTGATTCCAGAATGCTTGGAAATGCCCATAAATAAAGGACCTGCCATCACGGCAAGTCCCTTATCATAACTAAACAAATACTTTATGAATTTTTATAACCTGTGATTACAAGTCTGGTGAGATCTGGGCAATCCAGGCCTCGATACGGGTGTCAGTCTTGTCGTCCTCGTTGATGTCGTCAAGGGGAAGGCCGATGAATTTACCGTCGATAACGGCTTCGGAGTCATCGAAAGTGTAGTCATCGGTGGTGACACTGCCAATGAAACGGGCACCACTGTCCTTGATACCATTGTAGAGTTCGCCTATGCCACCTACGAAGGTGTCGCTATATGATGAACTGTCACCGCAGCCGAAGAGGGCGATGGTCTTGCCGCTGAGGTCGGCACTCTGAAGGGTCTTCAGCCCGTCGTACCAATCGTCCTGCAATTCGCCTGCGCCCCAGGTCGAAGTGCCAAGGATAAGGTTCTGGTTGTTGCTGATGACATCGGCAGAGAGGTCCTGTACGTTGATGGCCTCACAGCCCAGTTTCGAGGCGATCTTCTCTGCGATGGCCTCGCAGGTTCCTGTCGAGGAACCATAAATGACTATTGTTGCGTTCATACCTAAATATAATAATGTTGTTAATTCTTATTGATACATCTGCCTTTTCTCTGGCAGTACCGCTGGCACTGGGCACAGATATCATATCCGAGCATGGCGCCAAGGATAAAATCCTCTTCGGGCGTGAGTTGGTTCAGTGGGCGGGTCACGATGAGACGGATGGCTTCCAGGCATTCTGGGCGCCCAAAATACACGTTCAGGTTCTGCTGTCCGGCAGGCTGAAGCACGTAGGGGATGCCTTGGCTCTCCAATCGTGATACGGCTTGCTCGCGATACTTTTTGTTGCAGGTGAACAGCACCATCTGCCGTACGCCTTTATGCAGTTCGTAGATGTGGTTCATCAGCACCTTCATCTCTGTGGGTATGGTTGTTGTCGTTCTCATGTATGACGAGTTTTTGATTCCGGCGGCAAAGGTACGGCGAAAAAACGAGGTGCGCAATACCTAAAACAGAGTGTTTAAGCATTGCGCCCCTACGATGGCCTGTAAAAAGTGATTAATCAAAATTAGGTATTCAGCCGCTTCAGATGGCATAGCAACAGTTTCCCATCGCCATCACGGAGATGCATGCCGTTGCCCTGACAGTAACGGAAGTATTTGCAGTCGGCACACTCGTCACGACGCATCCATTCACGATTGCGGTACAGCATATAGCGGTTCTCCCATACGTCCATGAAGTCATTCTCATAGATGTTGCCCTGATTGTAGTCTGCGCGGATGCTGGTACAGGCAGCGATGGAACCGTCGGCCATCACGGAGCCCACGCTGACGCCGGCCTGGCAGGAGAAGAGACGGTTGCGCACCTCACCCTCGTAGTTGCCGAGAAAACCCTCGCAGCCATAGTCTGCCCTAATGCGACCCTCCTCGCGTACCTTTTTAATATATTCGAACACACCCCGGAACTCCTCATTCGAGAGTCGCATCATCGGATCGAGGACTGCACGACCTACAGGGAAAACCGTAAAGAGCCGCCAGCGTTTCACACCCTTGGAAATCAAGAACTCCTTGATTTCATCGAGTTTCTGATAGTTACGGCGGGTGACGCAGGTGACGATATCAAACACAAATCCTTCTGTCTCAACAAGCATTTCGATGGCTTGGCTCACCATCTGGAAACTGTTTGTATTGCCTCGCATCCAGTTGTGATCTTCTTCCAAGCCGTCGAGGCTGATGGTCATCGAGTGCATGCCTGCCTTTAACAATCCCTGATAGCGCTGGGGTGTCAAGTGGAGGGCATTGGTCACCATGCCCCAGGGGAAGCCCTTCTGATAGATGGCCCGTCCGCAGTCTTCGATATCCTTGCGCATCAACGGTTCACCACCGGAGATGATCACAAACACCTTATGGGGATCGGTCTTTTTCGCGATTCCATCGAGTACTCGGAGGAAATCTTCCTTGGGCATGTCCTTTGAGGCGTCGGCCATCTTACAGTCACTACCACAATGCCGACACTTCAGGTCACAGCGCAGCGTACACTCCCAGAAGAGCTGTCTCAATGGGTGTTCTTGAGCAGCTAACTTATTCTGCTGGCGCCATAACTCAAGGGCGAGTTTCTTTTTGAGGGTCAGAGGTGTTGCCTTCATTTCTTCTTCATTTGAATATTGGCTGTCGATTCATACATTCCCTGATACCATCCGTCGCCTTTTTCTAACTCTTTCTTTGGCAACGTCTCAACGTCAATAGTATCACTCTGGAACTCCCCACCATTTGCCTCGCCATCAATATCATTTACTATCAGTTTACATCCTTTCGAACTAAGATATGTCATCGCCTGTATCTGATAGTTACCATTAGCGTCAGTCTTGGTGGGGTTTCCACCATTCAAATCTCCATAAAATTTGGTCTGTATACCCTGAATAGGATTTCCGGCCTCATCTGTCACCACTCCTTTTACGATATAGTTAATGTTAGGAACACCATATTCGAGAGGCGTGCCATACATCTCCGGCTCATCCATTGAGCACCCATAACCTAACATTGACAGTAGAGCAGTCAAAACAGCATTGTACCAACGGGTAAATCTTACTTTCATTTTGCTTCTGGTTTAAAAGTTCTTTTCTTATATAACAGCGAAAACACCAAAACATTGCATCAAATTCCGTTAAAGATTCTTAATCGATACCAAATTGTTTGCAAGACACCCCTCATAGCGAGATAAATGACCTGCGCCAACCACAGTCCGTGATTGCCCAAAAGACCTACCGTTAGCCCGAAAACGCCAAAGAAGACCACGGCAGACACAAACGACGAAACCAGCATGCCTCGGGTGGCAGTCAATCCGATGAAGATACCGTCCCAGATAAAGGCGACGCAGCCTGCTGCAGGAATGAGCCACGCCCACCAGAGGTATTCGCGGGAGGTTTCGATTACTTGCGGTTCATCCGTCAGGAGGCCGACGGTCCACTGTCCACCTATTATATATAATAAGGTATAGGCCGTTGTGACGATGAGTGTCCACATCCAGAGTCTGCGCAGTGTCTCGTGGAAGGCTGTAGTGTTTCTGGCGCCATAGGCCTTTCCGCCGAGGGCCTCGCCAGCGTAGGCAAAACCATCCATGAAATAGGAGAAGAACAGATAGAGTTGCATCATCACGGTATTCACCGAAAGGATGACGGCTCCCTGACGTGCTCCTGCTGATGTGAAATAGAGGTTCACAGCCACCAGGCAGAGCGTGCGGAGGAAGATGTCGCGGTTGATTCTAAAGAACATGAGGAGTGACGAGTGGGGAGTGTGGAGTGAGAATACCCTGCGGCAGACATTTCTCACTCCTCCCTCCTCCTTCCTCCCTCCACGAAACAATCTTCCGTAATACCTCACCACCAACCCCAAAGCCACGATGAAACCGGCATATTGTGCTATGACTGTTCCCATAGCCACCCCCTCGATCTTCATGCCGAAGCCATAGACGAGCGTCAGTGATGCCAGGATGTTCACCACATTCTGCATGATGCTGATGAACATCGGGAAACGGGTGTTCTGCATGCCGATAAACCACCCCAGCATGCTATATAGCCCCAGTACGGCAGGTGCGCCCCAGATGACGATATTGAAATAGGTGGAGGCGAAGGGAACCACATCCTCTGTAGGGCCGATGAGCGCAAAAGATGCCCATTTCATCGGTATTTGCAGCAAGATAAGCAACAGGGCGATGGAGAAGGCAATAAACACCGAACGTGCCAATATGCTTGCGACTTCGGTCAAGTCTCTGCGCCCTAAGGCCTGTGAGGTGAGACCGCTGGAGCCCATCCTGAGAAAGCCGAACAGCCAATAGACGAGGTTGAAAATCATCGATCCTACCGCCACCGCTCCGATATAGGCAGGACTGCCCATGTGACCCACGATGGCCACATCGATCATCCCCAGCAGTGGAACGGTGATGTTCGACACGATGGAGGGCAGGGCTATCTGCAGGATCTGACGGTCTCGGATGTTCATAACGCGTGCAAAGATAACTATTTTTTCACACGGATCACACGGATTACACAGATTTTTTGTACTTTTGCAGGCTGATGAGTATTATCGTGATTGTTTTGGCGTATTTCGCCGTCCTTTTCGGTATCAGCCGCCTCACCAGCAGACGGGCTGATAACCAGACCTTCTATCGGGCCAACCGTCGTGCACCCTGGTATATGGTGGCCTTTGGCATGATTGGCGCCTCTATCTCTGGCGTCACCTTCGTCTCTGTGCCAGGCATGGTGCTCACCTCGCAGATGACCTATCTGCAGATGTGCCTCGGTTTCATCGTGGGATATCTGGTGATTGCCTTCGTGCTCCTGCCGCTTTATTATCGCCTGAACCTCACGAGCATCTACACTTATCTGGGGCAGCGGCTGGGCGAACATTCCTATCTGACGGGTGCCAGTTTCTTCCTGTTGTCGAAGATGACGGGAGCCGCAGTCCGATTCTACGTCGTCTGTATCATCCTTCAGCAGTTTGTCTTCGAGCCTGCCGGCATCCCCTTTATCGTGAATGTGGTGCTGATGGTGCTGCTCATCTGGCTCTATACGCGCCGTGGGGGCATCGGCACACTCGTCTTTACCGATTCCTTTCAGACGCTGTGCCTCTTTACGGCCCTCATCCTCATAACCCTTTCAGTCATGGGTGAACTACATCTGACTGTCGGTGAGGCTGTTACTGCGATTTCCAAAAGTGAAATGAGCCGTATCTTCGTATTCGACGACTGGGTGTCGCCCCATCACTTCTGGAAGCAGTTCCTGAGCGGTGCCTTCATCGCCATCGTGATGACAGGACTGGATCAGGATATGATGCAGAAGAACCTGACTTGCAAGACGTTACGTGACGCTCAGAAGGATATGTGTACCTATGGTGTCGCCTTCGTGCCAGCCAACCTGCTCTTTCTGACACTCGGCGTGCTGCTGACGATGACACTAGGCACGGGGCTCAAAGGCGACGCCCTGCTCCCCACCTATATCCAAAGTGTGGCCGAATCTTCTGCATTCGGCTCATCTTACCTCTTGCCTCTTACCACTTACCTCTTTATCATCGGTATCGTGGCGGCCTCATTCTCGAGTGCCGACTCAGCATTGACATCGCTGACCACCTGTTTTTGTGTGGACATCCGCAGGCAGCCTGACAATGAGGCGCTCAGAAAGAAGACTCACGTCGCCATGTGCCTCTTCTTCGTGCTCTTCATCCTGCTGTTCCGGCAGATCAACTCCACGTCGCTCATCGATGCCATCTATACCCTGGCCAGTTACACCTATGGTCCGCTGCTGGGCCTCTTCGCCTTCGGCCTTTTTACGCGCTACCAGCCCAACGACCGCCTCGTGCCATTGATCTGTGTCGCCTCTCCTCTCGTCTGCTATGCTCTCGACACAGCATCCCAGCATTTCTGGCAGTACCGCTTCGGCTACGAACTGTTGATGCTTAATGGCTTTCTGACATTCGCCGGGCTTTGGCTGACAAGCAGAGCGACCTTATCGGACTGACCTCATTAAGAACGCGGTGTGACGGTTGTGACAGTTGTGACAGTTATTTTCGCGTGGAAAATGTTGAGTAGAATTTTATTATTATATATATAATATATTATATATATAATAATATTGTTGAGGTGGGTGAAAATTTAATTGTCACAACTGTCACAACTGTCACAGACTGCTGGAATGGAGTCCGGATGAAGAGTGGGTGCATGCCTGTTTATGCTTATGGAGATGCCTGTTTATACCCGTGGAGATGCCTTGTTTACACTCATGGAGATGCCTTCCATACCCCCATGGGAGGCATCTCTTACTGTCGTGCAAGGCATCTCCATCACTCGTTCAAGGCATCTCCATCACTCGTACAAGGCATCGGAACGACCCTTAGAGTGAAAAAAAATACTGCAGTCGATAAAGATGTGAAAAGTTTTTTGTACCTTTGCACCCAAATTAGCAAATCGTAAATGGTAAATCCGTAAATCGTAAATTAAAGGATGAATATAGAAGCATTGATCAGCAAGGCTGCAGGTGAGGCCGTGAAGGCGCTCTATGGCATGGATGCAACGGAAAAGATGTTGCAGTTGCAGAAGACGCGAAGTGAGTTTGAGGGTAACCTGACATTAGTGGTGTTCCCCTTTGTGAAGGCTGCCAAGAAGAGTCCTGAGCAGACCGCTCAGGAGATAGGTGAATACCTGCAGCAGAATTGTGCTGCTGTAGAGAAGTTCAATGTGGTGAAGGGATTCCTGAACCTCTGCATCGGCGATGGTGCCTGGCTCGAACTGCTCAAGGCCATCGACGCCGACGAGCATTTCGGCATGAAGCAGGCTACGGAGGACTCTCCCCTCGTGATGATCGAATATTCATCGCCCAACACGAACAAGCCCCTCCACCTCGGCCATGTGCGTAACAACCTGTTAGGCTGGTCGTTAGCCCAGATCATGGAAGCAAATGGTAACAAGGTGGTGAAGACCAATATCGTGAACGACCGTGGTATCCACATCTGCAAGTCGATGCTCGCCTGGCTGAAATATGGCAACGGCGAGACCCCTGAAAGTTCTGGCAAGAAGGGCGACCACCTGATTGGCGACTACTATGTGGCCTTCGACAAGCATTATCGCGATGAAATTAAGGAATTAGTGGCTCAGGGCATGGACGAGGAGAAGGCCAAGCAAGAGGCTCCGCTCATCAAGGGAGCCCACGAGATGCTGGTGAAATGGGAGCAGAACGATCCCGAAGTCCGTGCTTTGTGGGAGAAGATGAACAACTGGGTGTATGCCGGCTTCGACGAGACCTACAAGAAGATGGGCGTCTCGTTCGATAAGATCTACTACGAGAGTCAGACCTATCTGAAAGGTAAGGCCAAGGTAGAGGAAGGACTCGCCAAAGGCCTCTTCGAGCGCCACGAGGACAACTCTGTCTGGGCTGACCTCACCAACGAGGGCCTCGACCAGAAACTGCTGCTCCGTAGCGATGGAACCAGCGTTTATATGACCCAGGACATCGGTACGGCCGAGATGCGCTTCCAGGACTATCCCATCGACAAGATGATCTATGTCGTGGGTAATGAGCAGAACTATCACTTCCAGGTACTCTCCATCCTGCTCGACCGCTTAGGCTTCAAGTGGGGTAAGGAACTGACGCACTTCTCATACGGTATGGTGGAACTGCCCAACGGTAAGATGAAGTCGCGTGAGGGAACGGTGGTCGATGCCGACGACCTGATGGCGCTGATGGTGGAAGATGCCTACAAAACCTCGATGGAATTGGGCAAATTCGACGATATGACCGAGGAAGAGCGTCGTGAGATTGCCCGTATTGTGGGTATGGGTGCCCTGAAATACTTCATCCTGAAGGTCGATGCCCGTAAGAATATGCTCTTCAATCCAGAGGAAAGTATCGATTTCAACGGCAATACAGGCCCCTTCATCCAGTACACCTATGCCCGTATCCGCTCGATTCTCCGCAAGGCTGAAGGCTTGAACATTTCTCACGCCTCCCACCTCTCACCTCTCACCACTAAAGAGATCGAACTGATCCAGAAGATGAACGAGTTTGGTGCCGCCGTCGAGCAGGCAGGCAAGGACTACTCGCCTTCAGGCATCGCCAACTACTGCTATGAGTTGACCAAGGTGTTCAATCAGTTCTATCACGACTACTCCATCCTCAACGAGCCCGATGAGCAGAAGAAGGCCGTTCGTCTTGTGCTGGCCAAAAATGTCGCCAAGATTATCAAGAGCGGCATGAACCTCCTCGGCATCGAGGTGCCTGAACGAATGTAATTTTTGTTTACGGTTTACAGTTTACAGATTACGGTTTACAGATGAATACCCAGAATCCTCCTGATTACCGCAACGACACCGTGCTCCCGCTGCCGATGGAGGTAAAGGCCGATGCATGGGCGGTGGATGCTGCCTGTTCAGGCAATCCTGGGCCGATGGAGTATCAGGCCATCGATCTGCAGACGGGGTATCAGGTGTTCCACTACGGTCCTGTGTATGGCACGAATAATATCGGAGAGTTTCTGGCCATCGTTCATGCCCTCGCACTCTGCTGGAACCAAGGCCTGCACGACAAGACCATCTACTCTGATTCCTATAATGCCATCCTTTGGGTTTCGAAGCGCAAGTGCAAGACCAAGTTGGAGCGCACGCCCCAGACGGAACCCCTCTTCCAGATCATCGCCCGTGCCGAATATTGGCTTCAGACCCACAACTACCGCAACCCCATCGTCAAGTGGGAGACGCAGAAGTGGGGTGAGGTTCCTGCTGACTTCGGACGGAAATAATGCCTATTTCTTTGATGGCATTTATGGCTTTGTTATGCCCATTTGAACGGTAAATAGACCGCTTTAATTCTTTTTAACCCTTATAAAGAGAGCAGACTCTGATTTTTTATTTAAATTTGCAAGCAAAATTGCAATTTGACCTAGTATTTACCTTACTACAGGAAAGATGACAGATATTCTATTATCCAGTTTCCTGAGTCTGTTTGCCTTGTTTGGCAAGAAAGAGCAAGTGGATGAAGCATGGGCTAAGACCATGCTGGTTAACTATTTGCGTCACCAATTCGGCATCCGCAACATTGACTCCTATTTAGGTTTTTATGAAGATTTAAGGAGTACCTATGACCTGATGGATGACGACAGCCTCGATACTCAGGAGAGCGTTCGTTCGATCTGTTCTGCCCTGCATGGAGAGATCAAGGCCAGCGAGAAATCCTTATTGCTGCTCCGACTGATGGAGTTCTGCGGTTATCGGGAGGGTCACGGTGATGACCTGTTCAAGGCTATGGTGGAGACGTTGGAGATACCGGCAGAACAGTTTAAGTATTTTGCTGATTTTGTAGCCAACCGTGAAACGGAGCAGGTCATGCTGCACAAGTTAGAGGGCACAGACGGCCAGTTGAAGACCTTGTTCGACTCTCAAACAGGTACTTTGCTCTTTACCTATACGGGTTCTGATACCGTGATGCTGAACGACGTGCCTGTGTTGTCTGGTGCCTTCCAGGTCTGGTTGCAGAGCAGCGTACTGAAAGGAAAGAACCGCACCCCCGTCTATTACTCCACGATTCTGCGTGCTTATCAGAAGGCCAACGGTCTCGAAGAAGACAGAAACCATCATGTGGAGTTCTGCGGGCGCGACATCAACTTCCGTTTCCCCAACAGCAATAACGGCACCCACAACCTCAGTTTCACACTTCAGAGTGGAGAACTGTTGGCCATCATGGGTGGTTCAGGAACAGGAAAGACCACCCTGCTCTCACTCCTCAACGGCAGTCTGAGGCCCCAGGAAGGCAGTATCACCATCAACGGCCACGACATCGCCGAGCCTGAAGCCAAGAACCTGATAGGTTTCGTGCCTCAGGACGACCTGCTCATCGAAGAGTTGACGGTCTATCAGAACCTCTGGTATACGGCCAAACTCTGTTTCGAGGGCATGGACGACAAGGGTATTGACTTCCGTGTGACGAAGACGCTCAAGGACTTGGGGCTCGACGCCATCAAGGACCTCAAGGTGGGCTCAGCCATCAACAAATATATCTCAGGCGGTCAGCGCAAACGACTGAACATCGCTCTGGAGTTAATCCGCGAGCCGGCTGTGCTCTTCCTCGATGAGCCTACCTCAGGTTTGTCGTCGAGCGACACAGAGATGGTCATCAACTTGTTGAAGGAACAGACCTATAAGGGAAAGTTGATCATCGTGAATATCCATCAGCCTTCCAGCGACGTCTATAAACTCTTCGACCGTCTGTGGCTGTTGGACAAGGGTGGTTATCCCGTCTACGACGGCAATCCCATCAACGCTATTACTTATTTCAAGGAGGCGGCGGCATACGCTGATGCAGAGACCAGCGCCTGTCCCACTTGTGGTAATGTGAATCCGGAGGTCATCCTCAATATCATCGACGAGAAGGCGCTTAACAATACGGGCGAAATCTCTGATGAAAGGAAGGTGACGCCAGAACAGTGGCACAAGATGTATCTGGACCATCGTCCACAGTTCTCCCAGCCGAATGTCAGCGATGTGCCCCCTTCAGACCAGAAGAAGCCGGGCCCGCTGAAGCAGTTTGCCATCTTCTTGCGACGCAATATCCACACGAAGATCACCAATGTCCAGTATCTGTGCATCACCCTGCTGGAGGCTCCGCTGCTGGCTCTTGTCTGTTCCTTCCTGACTCGTTATGCACCGCCAGAAGGCTATTCGGTGATGGACAACAAGAACCTCGTGAGTTATTTCTTCATGTCAGTCATCGTCGCTACCTTCATCGGCATGAGCGGCAGTGCGGAGGAGATCATCAAGGATCGGGCTCTGCTGAAGCGTGAGAGTTTCCTGCATCTGTCATACGGCAGTTATATCTGGTCGAAGATCATCTATATGGCCGGCGTTTCGTTGATACAGACCTTACTCTTCATCCTGGTAGGCAATTACATCATGGGTCTGCACGGGCTCTTCGCTGAGTGGTGGCTTATCCTCTTTGTCACCGCCTTCCTCTCCAACCTCATGGGTCTGTTGCTGTCACAGTGTCTGAGTTCGGTCGTGGCCATCTATATCAGCATTCCGATGCTGCTGATCCCTCAGATCCTGTTGTGCGGACTGGTGGTGAGTTTCTCTGACCTGACACCGAAGAGCACGACGGGCAATGTTCCTCTGATTGGTGACATCATCCCCTCACGCTGGTCATACGAGGCACTGGCTGTCACGTCGTTTACGGACAATCCCTACGAGGCACCGTTCTTCGAACTCGACAAGCAGAAGTACGAGAACCAATTCTATAATATGGGCTTCCTCAACGAACTTCAGTCGCAACTTGAGACGAAGAAGGATGAGGAGAAGAGAGGTAAGACCGTCGATCCCATGCACATGGAGACCATCCGCATGAACCTGCCTGAGATTACGGCATACTGTCAGATGAAGCCTTATCAGGGAGACTATTCTTATACCTCTCTCTATGACTATATGAAAGAGGCAGAGACAATCCTGGCCAAACGGGGCAACGACGCAACGCTTAAAGCCGATGCCAAGATGACCGCATTGGTGCGTGAACAGGGTAAGGAAAGCATCGTGCAACTGAAGCGCGACAATTATAACATCAAGTTGGAGGACTGTGTCATCGGAGCAGACCAGCAGCGGATGCTCGATGTCATCGACGGCCATATCGTGCCTCGTATGAGCACCATCTTCCTGACGCCTCACAGTCAATGCGGCAGGGCTCCCTTCTACAGCAGTGAGAAGATTGTCGGCTCGTGGCACATCAAGACACTGTGGTTCAATCTCGGTGTGCTGCTGCTGATGTGCGTCATCCTGACCATATTCCTCCTGACTGACTGGCCAGGAAGGCTCATTAGGAAATAATATGATCTAAATATTTTTATTAATTAAATTCAAAAGCAAATGAAAAAATTATCAATTCTCGCTGCATCGTTCGCAGCAATCGTTTTTGCAGCATGCGGCAACAAAACCGCACAGAACACAGAGTCGGCTGATTCAGTAGTAAAGAGTTTCGAACAGGAGCAGATTGAGGCCAGCATCAAGATGCACGTCGACAGCCTCGCATCAGAGATCGGTAAGTTGAAGATGGTGCCCTTCCTGCAGTCTGATGGCAATGGTGGTATCCAACTCACCAAGGAGGAGAAGCAGGTGAAGCCCGACTATCTCCTGGACCCCGCTTCTACAGAGAATGCTACTGTTCTCTCTGAGAAATATCGTCTGCTGAGTGCCCTCGACGTCGACAGAAGAGTTGCCAAACTCTATGAGATGCCCACAGAGGACTATGACAAGGCTATCAGCAAACTGGCTGCCGACATCAACGATCCTTCTTTCAAGATTCTTGACAAAGAGGATAACGCCTCTGTCTCTGAGACCACACAGCAACTCTATGACGAGATGGAGAATAACGGCCGCCTGAACTACTTCTGGCAACTCGCTGCTGCTTCACTTGTTGAGCAACTCTATCTGGCTAACCAGAACTCTGATAAGTACCTCAGCACCTTCACTGATGAGACTGCTGCCAATACCACCTTCCGTATTGTGCTGATCCTCGACGCTTTGAAGCGCCTTTCTCTGTATGATCCCGAGATTGCTCCTGTTGCTGAGGCTCTCGCTCCGCTGGAGGTTCTCAACGCTACTACTGTTTCTGAGCTGAAGTCTCAGATTGCAGAGGCAAAGGATAAGATCAATGCTGCTCGTGAGGCTCTTGTGAAGTAAGACTACACATTATATATAATATATAGCCCTCGAAGGTGTGAGACCTTTGAGGGCTATTATTGTGAAAAGGATACCCTTACCGGATGTGACGATAAGCCGTGATCAGGTTGTCGTCATATTGGTGGCTTTCGACGGCAATGGCATCGGCAGGTATCTGTGGGGCTCTTGTTCCGTCGCTAACTGTCATCGACAGATTGGTCTCTATGCGGAGTTCATCCCAGAGACCTTCTTTGAGGAAGGATTGAAGGGTCAAGGCGCCTCCCTCTACAATCAGCGACTGGATGCGATGGGCATGAAGGCTGTCGAGATTCAGGGGATGCTGATGGTCGATAACCAGCCGCTTGGGATTAGGGCCACACCACTCTCTGACATTCAGTTGCGGGTGGTCGCGCTTGTCTGTGACTCGTCCCACCAGAATGGCGTCCTCCTCAGCACGAAGTTTATGGGAGAGCATCTTGGTGAAGTCAGAGGAGATCTGCGTGGGCTGGAAATGGTCATCGATAAATCCGTTGGCCGTCTGCGCCCATTTCAGGATGATATACGGCCGATGCTCTCGATGGAATGTGAAGAAACGGCGGTTCAAGGCCTTACACTCTGCTTCGAGCACACCTACCTCTACCTCGATGCCTGCTTCCTGGAGTTTCTTAATGCCTCGTCCCTGCACCTTGGCAAACTCATCGATGCAGCCAACGACCACACGCCTGATCCTTTTCTTGATGATCAAGTCGGCACAGGGAGGTGTCTTGCCATAGTGGGAGCAAGGCTCCAGCGAGACGTACATCGTGGCTCCAGGCAACAGGGGCTCGTCCTCTGGGCATACGGATGCAAAGGCATTCACTTCGGCATGACCTTCGCCACAACGCACGTGGTACCCCTCGCCGATGATCCGGCCGTCGGCACTCACTATCACAGCCCCCACCATCGGATTCGGCTTCGCATTCTGCTGGCCGTTCTTGGCCAGTTGGATACAGCGGCGCATGAATTTTTCGTCTTCTGTCATATTGTTGATGAGTGTTTGTTGTTTAATGTTTATTGTTTGTAGATGATTGCCTTGGAGGATTCATCTTTTTTATGTATCTTTGCAGCGCAATGGAATACGAAGAACTCTGGCACAGACTGACACACATCTACGATGCTGGCGAGGCGAAAGCCATCGTCCGTTGGGTGCTCGACGTGCGCTTCGATATGTCGTGGACAGATATTCTCTGCGGCAAAGTTACGGAATTATCCGCATATGACCAAACGGAACTGGTAAAAATCGTGCAGCGACTGGAAAAAGGCGAGCCGGTACAATATATAATAGGTGTAGCCGACTTCTGCGGTAGGCAGTTCCATGTGGAGCCTGGCGTGCTCATCCCAAGGCCAGAAACGGAAGAACTATGCCGAATGGTTATTGAGGAAAGAGAAATCTCACAAAAGGGACAGTCCCCATTGTGCGAAATCCTTGACATCGGAACTGGCAGCGGCTGCATTGCCATCACGCTGGCTTTAGAACTGCCAGACGCCAAGGTGACGGCCTGGGATATCTCCGACGATGCCCTCCGAATCGCTGGCGGCAATGCCAAATCCCTTGGCGCCAACGTCACTTTCGAGCATTGTGACGTTCTCGATTCTTCACTCTTCACTCCCGATTCTTCACTCTTCACTCCCGATTCTTCACTCTTCACTCTTCATTCTTCACTCTTCACTCTTCACTCTTCACTCCCATCTTGGGACCTCATCGTGAGCAATCCACCGTATATCCAGCCTATAGAATGCGATGAAATGGCGAAAAACGTGCTTGACTATGAACCCCAGATCGCCCTTTTTGCCCCAGAAGATAATCCCATCGTATTCTATCAGCGCATCGGCGACTATGCCTGGCAGCATCTCAATCCTGGTGGACTGCTCTTCTTTGAACTCAACCCTCTGACGGCAGACCAGGTCTGCGACACTCTCAGAACGACTGGGTTTATGGAGATAGAAATCCGCAAAGACCAATTTGGCAAGAACAGATTCCTTAAGGCTATGAAAATATGAAGAAAGAAATGACAGAACAAGAAGCCTACCTTCAGTTGGCTGCCCTCTGTGCCCAGGCAGAGCATTGTCAGCAGGAGATGCGTGACAAGATGCGGCGCTGGGGACTCGATGAAACCGTACAAAATCGTATCATTGACCGCCTGATCAAGGAGCGCTATGTCGATGATGAACGTTATGCCCGCGCCTTTGTCAAAGACAAGATCCGCTATAACAAATGGGGTCGTCGCAAGGTCCAGCAGGCGCTTTGGATGAAACGTATCGACGCAGATATCCAGCAGCAGGTTCTCGATGAAATCGATGAAAAAGAATACCTTGACGTTCTGCGACCCCTGCTGAAACAGAAGCGGAAGAGCATCAAAGCAGAGAGCGACTACGAACTCAATCAGAAACTCTTGCGTTTCGCATTGAGCAGAGGCTTCGGTTTCGACATTATTCGCCAATGCCTGGATGTGGGGGAGGAAGATTATTCTGAAGAAATGGCCGATGAAACCGATTAGTTTCTGGCATCGCCTGCTCGATCTGATCTCCCCACGGCTCTGTGTCGTCTGCGGTAATAGGCTGACTATTACTGAAGAGTCCATTTGTACCCGTTGCAATTTCCACCTGCCTCGGACGGATTTCGGCCAGACTCCCTATGACAACGAGATGGCTAAGTTGTTCTGGGGCCAGATTCCCATTGAACGTGCTTCGGCTCTCTTTTATTACGAGTCTCATTCCGAGACGGCTAATATCATCTATCAGTTGAAATACAAGAATCATCCTGAGATCGGAGAGGTGATGGGCAGGCTGATGGCCAAGGAGTTGCAGACTCGCGATTTCTTCGATGGAATCGATGGAATTGTACCTGTTCCGCTGGCCAGGAAGCGCCAGCGTCAACGTGGTTATAACCAGAGTCTGGAGATTGCCAGAGGCATCAGTGAGATGACGGGTCTTCCTATATATGGCAAGGTGATAAGGCGAAACATCTTCGAAGGCAGCCAGACGACCAAAGGGCGTTGGGAGCGCAATGAGAATGTTGAGAAAGTGTTTGAACTCATCGACAGTGAGGCCGTCCGTGGCAAGCATCTGCTCATCGTCGATGATGTCGTCACAACGGGTGCCACTATCATCGCCTGCACTAAAGAACTCGTCAAGGCCGGCAATGTCAAGGTCAGTGTCGTTACCCTCGGCTTTGCCAAGAGATAATAGCATAGGCCAATTATTAATACCTTACAGTGCTATTTTTTCACATTTTAATTCTAATATGAACATAATCTCCAAAAATTATTTATCTTTGCAACGGAAATCGAGTTCAGATGGAGAATATTAAACTTTTATTTGAATTATGAAGAAGTTCTTGTTAATTGCATTTATTATTATAATCATATCAATAACTGCGGGTGCAATCGTATTCACGCAATCCATTATTCACATCCAGTTGCCACATCGTGCTGTTTTGCATGTATTACCAGCCTCGAAGAATAATCATGCTCGTAGTGCCGTCATTTTATGTCCAGGTGGAGGGTATAAGTATTTGGAACGGTGGAAAGAAGGATATATGTGGTTCCTGTTCTTTCATTTACGGGGTTATACAGTGGCTATGTTAGAATATAGGATGCCGAAACTAAATCCTCGTATTCCATTGATTGATGGGTCTGAGGCAGTTTGGATGATGAGGAAATGTGCAGCAGACTGGAATTTTGATGCAAACAGTGTTGGAATTATGGGCTTCTCTGCAGGAGGGCACCTTGCCTCAACCATGATGGTCAGTGACAAAGTTTCTGCCCGTCCTGATTTCGGCATCTTATTCTATCCGGTTGTCTCCATGAAGAAAGAACTGACCCACATGGGTTCGCATGATCATCTGCTTGGGGCCAATGCCTCCGAAGAATTAGAAGACCAGTATAGCAGTGAACTCCATATCTCAGACCATACGCCTCCTGCTTATATCGTAGTATCAAGTAATGACACAAAGGTTAATCCTGAGAATTCTTTCCGTTTCTATGACGAGATGCGTGCAAAGGGTCGTCCTGCTACCCTTCGAGTATATCCCTCATTTGTTCATGGTTGGGGCTATCAGTTAACATTTGATTATCATAGTCAGATGCTGGAAGATCTGGTTGATTGGCTGAATCAAAGATAAAAATAAGTTTCCATAAGTTGTTATTTGCAAATGAGAGAGTACAGATTTGATATTGCTCGCGTAGTATGTATGACGTACCTCATTACGTATGTACATCTATATGGGTATGTTTATCCTCAAGGTCGGTTTACTCCATATCTTCCAGTCAGTATAGCAATGGCGCATGCCTGTCTCGGAGTGTTTACCTTTTTGTCTGGCTTTCTGCTGGGAAAGAAATACTATTTTGGACGTGGGAAGAATAGCAATGTCTGGACGTTTTATAAAAAGCGATTATTGAGAATAATCCCTTTATTTGTTGTAGCCTCTTTTCTTCTATGGATTATTAACTTTAATAATGCAGAGGCAACATGGAATGGTTTGTTATGTATCTCTCCATTTGTCTATCCCAGGCCCAGTACATTATATTATATTCCAATTATCTTGTGGTGTTATCTGGTGACTCCCCTGATTTCGAGGCGTGATTTGAAATGGCGTATATATGTGTGTCTTCTTCTTTTTGTGTGTCTTCTTGTTGGAAGTTTTTTATTCCAGTCCATTGACAAGCGATTCGTTTTTAATGTGTTCTTCTATTTCCTAGGAGTGACATCTGCACCTTTTTATGATTGGAAGTTTGGCTCATTTTATGGCAGAATTGTAAAGACGATTGCCTGTTTGCTCTTCATCCTTCTGGTGGTAATAGTGATACAAAATTCATTATTTAGCACTTTATGGCAAATGGTAGTCGGTGCAGTTGGTGTGTTTGTGATTCTTTTTATATGCGAAGACATAAGCAAACTGCTGTATGATGCTCAAGATGCCCAGTATAATGGTTTTAAGGCAACTGTCTGTAAAATAGTATCTATAGGCAGTTATGCAAGTATGGCCTGTTATATGTTCCACAGGTTCTTCTACTGGGTCGCCGAGACTGCTTGGAATCCAAGTGATACCTCCATGAAATGGTTCTATATGGCCGCTATGGTGTACCCCATTATGGTGGTGCTTTCGTATGCCATTCAAAAACTATATGACAAGTTAGTTAAGAGGCAGAAATTATTATGGATTTCAGTAGTCTCTTTTGTCGTGATAAGTTATTCTGGTTATCACTTTGTCGACCAGGAATTCATGGTTGCTGAGGAATTGCCTGTATATGATGTAAAGCCTTGCCCAGAAGACGATACTCTTCGAGTCGTTATAATTGGTGACAGTTGGGCCGAATATCATAAAACGTTCAATTGCGATACTCTCTTTGTTGATTATGCGAGAAAGATGACACAAAAGCCTGTCAGATGTCAGTCGAAAGGAAAAGGTGGAGCATTATCCAAAGAGGTATATCATTTAATGTTTCGAAAATACATTGAGGAAAACTCGGGCTTATATAATTTCTGTACACAGTCTCTTATAGAAGATCATCCTCATTATTGTGTGGTAATGGCTGGTATTAATGATACCTGGAAGAAACGTCCTATATCCTATTATGTAGGTAATTATCGGCTGATTATAAGACTTTTGCTTGCCAATCATATCCGTCCTGTAGTTATGGAAATACCTGACTTTGAAATGGGTGAGTGGTTAAACCAAAACAGGAGGTGTAAAAGAATCCTTTATCGCTTCTATTCATATTTTACTGGTGTGAAGGAAGATGACATTAGCCCATTCCGTAACGGACTTGAGAAGATGTTAGATGAAACAAGTCTTGCTGACAGTGTCCTGTACATTCCTGTAAGCAAATGGCTTCCGCAAAACCACAATTATTCAGAAGAAATTTATCAGATAGACCATGTCCACCTAACCTACCAAGGATATCATTTGCTGGATTCCTGCATGGTATCTGAAATCATTAAAGATTATGATTCAAGAAACCACAACAAGTGAGTTCGCAAAGTCTGATAGATAGTTCCTTTTGCAAGAAAGTGGTCCAACCATTAATTGTCTAATTTCCATCCAAAACCTTGCAAGTTTCTAATAATTCTTTGAATTTCTGTAGTTTTTTTCCACCATCTTGTGACTTACTATCAAAGGATAATTTATCAAACAAGTAAGAATGAACGATTTAGAACGTGAGTTTGAAGAAATGGTAAGGGCTAACCGCAGTACGATTTACACCGTCTGCTATATGTTCTCCCAAGACCAAGATGAGGTTGCAGACTTGTTTCAAGAGGTTCTTATCAACCTGTGGAAAAGCATGCCGACATTTGAAGGGCGAAGCAATATACGCTCCTGGATCTATCGCGTCAGTCTGAATGTGTGTATCTCGCTCGATCACAAGAAAAGACGTCATAAGACGGTTCCCCTAACGATGGACATCAATCCCTACGAAGAGACGGAAAGTAACCAGAACTCCCGGCAGATGGATATGCTTCGAAGACGTATAGCCAAACTCGGTCAATTCGATCGTGCCATTATTCTGCTATGGCTGGAGAACATCAGTTACGAAGAGATTGCTGCCATCATGGGCATTACTGTGAAGAACGTCTCAGTACGTCTCTACCGTATCAAGGAGGAATTAAAGAATATGTCAAACGAATAAAAAACAACAGGAATTATGGAAAATCTGAATAACAACTTACAGGAATTGGAGGAACTTCGCAGTCAGGTCGCTGAGTTTAAGAAACATGTGGAACAGCAGGAGATTGTCAGCCGCCGTCTGTTGAAAGAGGCGATGAAGGGTCATGTGTCTTGGATCAAGCAGATGAGTATTTGGGGTAGCGTAGGCGAACTGGTGATATTACCCTTTTTAGTTTACGCTCTAAGAAGCATTGTCGGCGTTTCATGGCTGCCAATTATTGTCATAGGGCTTGTGATTGTTGGTGAGGCCGTTTTCAACTTCTGGAATGTCAGTACCATCCGCGACAAGCATTTGGCAGTCGACGATGTGCTCAGTGCCCAGCAGCGGCTGATAACCTTCAAGCGCAGGGAGAAACTTTACACATACGGCATACTTCCTTTCATATTTCTCTGGGTAGTATGGCTTCTCTTTGATGTGTATTACGGCACCGATATCCCATTTTTCCCCTCAACTGACAGGTTGCTTGTCTATTTCGTGGTGATTGTCATCACATTGGCCATATTATCCTATGTCTTTTACCGTGAGATGCGCTCGCTGAACAAGGCTATCAAGGATATAGACGAATTCCGCAAAAAGAACAACTAACAATCGAAAGACAAGAATCCCTCACATAAATCTCTCAGAAGCCCTTTGTTTAAAGGCGTTTTGCTTTTTTCATCCCTCACGTTACCCCTCACATAAGTCTCACTTATCTCTCACTTCATCCCTCCCTAAAGATAAACCATGATGTGAAAATGGAGGAGGGAGAGGTGATGTGAGGGATAAGTGAGGGATATGTGAGGGATCCTGAGCATCCCTCACATTCCGTTTCCCCTTTATATAAAGGCATTTCCGAAGAAAATGTGAGGGATGAGGTCAAAACGTCAACACATAATAAAAAACTTGCAAGTGCATTGATTTTGCTATCCCGACATGGCAAAATCAGGGGTATGTTTGTAAGTATATACACTTAAGGGTCGTTCAGATGCCTTCTAACACAGTAAGGGATGCTTAGTATGACAGTAAGAGATGGCACTTTAGGGGGTATAACAGGCATCTCCATGAGTGTAAACAGGCATCTCCATGAGTGTAAACAGGCATCTCCATGAGTGTAAACAGGCATCTCCATGAGTGTAAACAGGCATCTCCAACTGCGTTAACAGGCCGAGCGCTAAAATTCTCTAATTAATTTGGATTTTTACGCACTTATTCGTACCTTTGTGGCCAAATAATAAAGAGAATATGGAAATCAAGAATCAATTTGCCAAGAAACTGATGGAGATTGAGGCCATCAAACTGCAGCCGAACGACCCGTTTACGTGGGCTTCGGGCTGGAAGTCACCCATCTATACCGACAACCGCAAGACGCTGTCGTATCCCAGTCTTCGCTCGTTCGTGAAATTGGAACTCTGTCACGCCATCCAGGAGAATTTCCCTGAGGCTGAGGCCGTTGCAGGAGTTGCCACAGGAGCCATCGCCCAAGGTGCACTCGTCGCTGACCAGTTGGGACTGCCCTACAGTTATGTCCGTCCGAAGCCGAAGGATCACGGCATGGGCAATCAGGTGGAAGGTGAGATCAAGAAGGGCGCCAAGGTGGTTGTGGTCGAGGATCTGATCTCTACTGGCGGCAGCAGTCTGAAGGCTGTCAAGGCTTTGCGCGACTACGGTGTAGAGGTCATCGGCATGGTGGCCTCGTTCACCTACGGCTTCCCTGTGGCTGAACAGGCTTTCGAGGAGGCAGGCGTGAAACTCATCACGCTGAGCAACTACGAGGCCGTCATCGAGGAGGCTGCCAAGACGGGCTATATCAAGGAAGAAGACAAGGTCGTGCTTGCCGAATGGCGCAAGAGTCCGGAAACGTGGAAACAGTAGTTTTGTTTATAGTTGATAGTTTATAGTTTATAGATGATAACCTGGCAAGCCCTTGTGTCATTGGAGACTATAGAACTAATCAACTATAAACTATAAACATTAAACTATAAACAAAAAATTATGGGATTATTTGGAGGAGAATCAAAGTTCGAGAGTAGTATCAAGCAGGTTCCTTATCCGCAGGGGGCTGTGTATCGGAACATCAGCGATTTGAGTAATCTGGAGAAGGTGAGGGACCGTATCCCTGAGGATAAAATCAACGATTTCTCGTTCGACGAGGATACGGTGACTCTTAATGTTCAGCCAGTCGGCGAACTGAAGTTGCGTATCTGCGACCGTGAGGAGCCGAAGTGCGTGAAGTTCGAGACGGTGCAGTCGCCCGTGCCCTTCAACGTTTGGATTCAGGTTCTGCCCGTCGACGAGCAGAACTCGAAGATGAAGGTGACGGTGAAGGCCGAACTCAATCCGTTCATCAAGAGCATGGTGGAGAAGCCACTCCAGGAGGCCGTCGAGAAGATCGCCGACGCCTTGGCGCAAGTGCAGTATACTTAACTTGTTTACAGTTTACGGTTTACAGTTTACAGTTGATATGACTGGAGGCTGTACTACCGCAGATGTAATCATCTGTAAACCGTAAACTGTAAACCGTAAACAAAAAATTATGAAGCTTTGGGAAAAGAACTTTGAGATCAATAAGGAGATAGAGCGGTTCACCGTGGGACGGGACCGCGAGATGGACCTCTATCTGGCGAAGTACGACGTGCTGGGCTCGATGGCGCATATCACCATGCTGGAGAGTATCGGACTGTTAGAGAAAGACGAACTGACGCAGTTGTTGGCGGAGTTGAAGAACATCTACCAGTTGGCGGAGCGTGGCGAGTTCGTGATTGAGGACGATGTGGAGGATGTGCACTCCCAGGTGGAGATGCTGCTCACCCGCAAACTCGGGGATATGGGCAAGAAGATCCACTCTGGCCGCTCGCGCAACGATCAGGTGCTCGTAGACCTCAAACTCTTTACCCGTCACGAACTCAAGGATATCGCCGACGAGGTAAAGATACTCTTCGACGAACTCATCCAGAAAAGCAATCAGTATAAAGATGTGCTGATGCCTGGCTATACACACTTGCAGATAGCGATGCCGTCGAGTTTCGGTCTGTGGTTTGGGGCCTATGCCGAGAGTCTGACGGACGATATGCTCTTCCTGCAGGCCGCCTATAAGATGACCAACCGCAATCCGCTCGGCTCTGCGGCTGGCTATGGCTCGTCGTTCCCCCTCAATCGCACGATGACCACAGAACTGCTGGGCTTCGACTCGATGGACTACAACGTGGTCTATGCCCAGATGGGTCGTGGCAAGATGGAGCGCAACGTGGGCTTCGCCATCGCCACCATTGCTGGCACCATCGCCAAGATGGCCTTCGACGCCTGCCTGTTCAACTCGCAGAACTTCTCGTTTGTGAAACTCCCCAAGGAGTGTACGACAGGCTCCAGCATCATGCCCCACAAGAAGAATCCCGATGTGTTTGAACTCATCCGCGCCAAGTGCAACAAACTCCAGTCGCTGCCTCAGCAGGTGACGCTCATCATGAACAACCTCCCCGTGGGCTACTTCCGCGACCTGCAGATCATCAAGGAGGTCTTCCTGCCAGCCTTTGGCGAACTGAAGGACTGTCTGCAGATGGCGGCCTACATTATTAATAAGATAGAGGTGAATGAGCACATCCTCGACAATCCGATGTACGACCCGATGTTCTCTGTCGAAGAGGTCAATCGCCTGGCTGCCAACGGGATGCCCTTCCGCGATGCCTATAAGAAGGTGGGACTCGACATCGAGGCTGGCACGTTCAAGGCCTCTCACGACATCCACCACACCCACGAGGGCTCTATCGGCAACCTCTGCAACGACCAGATCGAGGCTCTCATGCAGCAGACGCTCGACGGCTTCCACTTCGAGCGCATGACCAAGGCTGAAGAAGCGTTGTTAGGTTAGACATAAGTATTTTTTTAGACATAAGAACAAAAGAACATAAGAAGATGGCTGGATTTATTATAAGGAGAAAAAATAATATGTTCTTTTGTTCTTATGTCAAAAAAATATATCCCTATGTCCTTTTGTCTTTCATCGTCCTTCTGTCTGCTTGTAACGCTGAGGACTCCGTCTATCGCGAATACCGCTGCTATTTCATCTTCGACACGCAACTCCATCCGATGCCTTGTCAGTTGACGGGCATCATCGGCAATCCAGGCCACTTTTGTAAGATCGAGGCCAGCCAGGAAAAAGGCGTCCGACACATTAAAACCACTCGCAACTACGATGGTGCTACAGAGGATGTGGTGCTCAGCACGGACCGCGAAAACCAGTACCGTTGTGTGTTGGGAGCCAACAACTGCATCATCATCGGCACCAGCAGTTACGACAATGTGATGATTGCCTATGAAGGCCAGTGCTCTAACTGTCTGGGACAATATGGTGGCACCAATTATCCTTTGTCGTGGGAGAAAGGCGGCATCCAACTCCATTGCAAAAAATGTAATCGGACCTACGATGTCAATAACGGTACCGTTGTCAGCGAAGGAGGTGGTCGCCAACTATACCGCTATCAGGCCGCCTTTGACGGACAGTTGATCCGTGCCTGGAACTAATGGTTATTGATGCAAATTATTAGAATAAAAAAAGCCGCAAAGGCTCTTTATTTAAATAAGGTGGCAAAAAACTAAATAAATGATAAAATGTTTGGTGGTTTGGGGAAATAGACGTACCTTTGCGGTCGAAAACCGAAAAGGTGGGCCGCAATGGTGGAATTGGTAGACACGAGGGACTTAAAATCCCTTGACCCGAAACGGTCGTGCGGGTTCGAGTCCCGCTCGCGGCACTTTTTAAAGGTGAAAAGGTGAAACCTTACTATGAACCACAGATTATGCAGAATTCAAACATTAAACATAAAAACCCATTATGAATAAGAAAAGTATTTTTCTCCTATCGGCAGCATCGATGATGCTCTTTGCCTCCTGCTCTAAACTGGGAGCGCTCTCAGCCGACAATTTTACCGTGACGCCGAATCCACTTGAGACTCAGGCTGGTACAGTACCTGCAACCATCAATGGCCATTTCCCTGAGAAATATATGAAGAAAAAGGCAGTGGTGACCGTCGTGCCAGAACTCCGTTATGCCAACGGCGTGACCGTACAAGGCAGCAGCGCCACTTTCCAGGGTGAGAACGTGGCTGGCAACGGTCAGACCATCCTCTACAAAATGGGTGGCAACTACACGATGAAGACGAATTTCGCATACGCTGACTGTAATAAGGCCGATATGTATCTTACCTTCGACGCCAGTATTGGCAAGAAGAAGTTCGACGTGCCTGCTGTCAAGGTGGCTACAGGCATCATCGCCACATCAGAACTCTATAAGAAGACACTGGTTTCGGCAACTCCCGCCCTCGCTCTCGATGGCTACCAGCGCATCAATAAGAAGAAACAGGAGGCCAATATCAAGTTCCTCATTCAGCAGGCTACCCTCCGCAAGAGCGAACTGAAGAACAACTCTGTGCAGGAATTCGTGAAGTTGCTGACGCAGATCAACAATGACCATGAGAAACTGGCCCTTGACAATGTCGAGGTTTCGGCCTTCGCCTCTCCCGACGGTGGCATGGACCTCAATGACAAACTGGCTGGACAGCGCCAAAAGGTGACAGAGCAGTATGTGAATCAGGAACTGAAGAAACTGAAGATGAATGCCAATGTCGATGCCAATTATACGGCAGAGGATTGGGACGGTTTCCAGCAGTTGGTACAGGCCAGTGACATTCAGGACAAGGATGTCATCCTGCGTGTGCTTTCGATGTATCAGGATCCCCAGGAGCGTGAGCAGCAGATTCGCAATATCTCCCAGGCCTTCCGCGAACTGGCCGACGGCATCCTGCCCCAACTGCGTCGCTCTCGCCTGACTATCAATTACGAGACCATCGGCCGCAGTGATGAGCAGATTGCTCAGCAGATAGAGAGCGATCCTGCTCAGTTGAACATCGAGGAACTTCTCTATGGTGCAGCCCTGAAGGGCGATCCTAACGAGGCCGAGAATGTCTATAAGACTGCAACGAAGGTCTATCCCAACGATGCCCGTGCCTACAATAATATCGCTACGATCGAATACGCCAAGGGAAACTACGATCTGGCTAATGAATATATCAGGAAGGCGCAGGCCGTGAATGGTACTCTGCCTGAGGCTAATGCCAACCTCGGCCTGCTGGCTCTGAAGAACGGTGATATCGCGGCAGCAGAGAACCTGATTGCCGGCGCTACCGATGCCAACGGCCTGCAGGAGGTGCTTGGTAACCTGAACCTCGCCAAAGGTAACTACGCTCAAGCAGAGCGCGACTTCGGGCAGGTCTGCTCGAACAGTGCAGCCCTGGCCCAGATCCTGAACAAGAACTATGCAACGGCAGAGAATACGCTGAAGTTCGTCAAGAATCCCGATGCTACCACCGACTACCTGAAGGCTATCCTCGCCTCTCGTATGGGTAACACCGCTGATGCTGCCGCAGCACTGAAGAACGCTATTACGAAGGATCCGTCGTTTGCCAGTTATGCTGACAATGACCTGGAGTTGAAGTGAAGAATGAAGGGTGAAGAGTAAAGAATTTGCTGCTACCATAGAAATGAAGTGTGAAGTATTTAATGCCGTCATGAAAAAAGTGCAGAATGCGACTCGTCGTCCTCTGCTTTTGGCATGGATGGCGGTAGCATATTTTTCACTCTTCACTCTTTACTCTTCACTCCTGACTTCCTGCGGCTCTGACCGTCAGACCTTCCTCTTGGAAGGAACGTTTAAGGGCTTCAATCAGGGAGAACTCTACATCTATGGTGTGGATGGCAGTTATAGACTCGATACCATCAGCGTGGTGAAAGGGGTCTTCCGCTATGAGGTCGCTTTGGAGGATTCGGTCACCTTCGCCTTGGTCTTCCCGAACTTCTCTGAACTGCCCATCTTCGCAGAGCCACAGGCTGAAGTGGAGATAGTGGGCGACGCCTCACATCTGAAAGAGACAAAGATTAGTGGCACGGAGATGAACGAAGCGATGACCAGTTTCCGAATGAAGACCAGTCAGATGACACCCCCTGAAGCCGCTCAGGCTGCAGAGGCGTTTATCAGGGAGAATCCTACTTCGCCGATATCGCTATATATATTAAATAAGTGTTTCACTCAGGTGCCCAAACCTGACTATAAGAAGGCCATCTCCCTGATAACCGAGTTGCGTAAGGCTCAGCCTGATGAGCCTTCTCTGAAAGGATTGGCAGAGAAGATGAAGGGTTTGGAGAATCTGAGGGATGGTGCAACACTCCCTAGTTTCACGGCTAAGGATATCAATGGCAAGACGGTCAGTTCGACGGACCTGAATGCCACTGTGAATGTTATCTATACTTGGGCTAAATGGAACTATGAGAGCGTGAACATGCAACGGCAACTGGCATTCTTCCAGAAACAATATGAAGGGAAGATGAAGGTTGTTGGCATCTGTGTGGACGCTGATCAGAAAGGATGCAGGCAGACTGTGGAGAAAGACTCCGTGAAGTGGAGCATCGTCAACGATGGTAAGATGTGGGAGAGCCCGTTGGTGCAGAAACTCGGTCTGTCGTTTGTCCCGGATAACATCATGACGGATAGCAAGGGAAAGGTTATCGCCCACACCCTGCGCATCAACGAACTACAAGATAAGGCCCGTCCTCTGTTAGACGAAAAGTCCCCCTAGCCTTTCTCTTTCCTCTTTTAACACTCTACTTAAATTAAATACTATGTTAGTAAAAACCTATTGTGCAGAAGTCATGGGCCTGGAGGCCACCACCATCACCATTGAGGTGAACATGACACGAGGCGTGCAGTTCCATCTGTCAGGTCTGGCAGACACGGCTGTCAAGGAGAGTTATGACCGTATCCGTGCTGCTATTGCCAATAATGGGTTCAAACCGCCTACCGCTGATCTCACCATCAACCTCTCGCCTGCAGACATCCGGAAGGAAGGCAGTGGCTATGACTTGCCGCTAGCCATCGGCATCTTGGCTGCTCACGGAAAGATCAGCGAAACGATGTTGGGCGACTATATGATGATTGGCGAGTTGGGACTCGATGGTAAGTTGAAGCCTGTCAGTGGTGTCCTCTCTGTGGCCATTCGAGCCCGTAAGGAGAAGTTCAAGGGGCTGATTGTGCCTCAGGAGAATGTGCGCGAAGCCGCTGTCGTGAATAATCTCGACGTGTATGGTATGGAGGGCCTCGCCGATGTCATTAGTTTCTTCAATGGCAGTAGTATATTCGAGCCCACCTTTGTTGATACCCGTAAGGAGTTTTATGAGCAGCAATGCTCTTTCGACCTCGACTTTGCTGATGTGAAAGGGCAGGAGGGGGTGAAACGGGCCTTGGAGATTGCTGCCGCTGGTGGTCACAACATCATCATGATAGGTTCACCTGGCAGTGGTAAGTCAATGATGGCCAAGCGCTTGCCTGGTATTTTGCCACCACTCACCTTGGCAGAGAGTCTGGAGACGACGCAGATCCACTCCGTAGCAGGTAAACTCTCGTGCGGTACGTCGCTCATCTCACAGCGACCCTTCCGCAGTCCTCATCACACCGTCTCCCAGGTGGCCATGACGGGTGGCACCAACAAGGCACAGCCTGGTGAGGTCAGTCTGGCTCATAACGGGGTGCTCTTCCTCGATGAGTTGCCTGAGTTCAACAAGACCACCCTTGAAGTGTTGCGCCAGCCTCTGGAAGATCGTAAGATCACCATCAGCCGAGCCCGTTATACGGTGGAATATCCATGTTCGTTCATGTTCGTTGCTTCGATGAACCCTTGTCCTTGTGGCTATTACGGCGATCCGACGCATCATTGCGTCTGTACGCCAGGACAGATACAACGCTATATGAATAAGATCAGTGGACCATTACTCGACAGAATCGACCTGCATGTCGAGGTGCCCGTCGTGCCATTCGGGCAACTCTCCCAGATGAAGCCTGGCGAGAGTAGCAGTGTCATCCGTGAACGGGTCATCAAGGCTAGGCAGATTCAGGAGCATCGATATGCCCATGACAAGGGCGTCTACTGTAATGCCCAGATGACGGAGCGTATGCTTCATCAGTATGCAGAGCCTGATGCTGCCAGCCTCGATATGCTCCGCCTGGCGATGGAGCGTCTTTCGCTCTCAGCCCGTGCCTATAGCCGTATCCTCAAGGTGGCCCGCACCATTGCCGACCTCAACGGTTCGGAGAAGGTCCAAAGCCAGCATATTGCTGAGGCTATCGGTTATCGCAGTTTGGACCGTGGCGACTGGGCAGAGAGAGGGATTTAAAGTATGTTTTTGGGCAGATTCCTTGCTTATATGGGATTATTTTGCTAATTTTGTACCCCAAATAGAAATTCGATAAAGGAATGAACACTGAACTCATCGCCCTGCTTGAGTCACACGGTGTCAAGCCGACGGCCAACCGCCTCATGGTGGCCAAGGCTTTGACGGAAACGATTCAGCCGCTATCGCTGTCGGAGTTGGAACGGAGGATACAGACCATTGACAAGTCGAATGTCTTTAGGGCTTTGACTTTATTCAAGGAACATCATCTGGTACATGCTATCGAAGGTAGCGGCGACGGTACGAGGTATGAGTTGTGCCATAGCCACTGTGAGAACCACGATGAGGATCAACATCCGCATTTCTATTGCGAAGTGTGCCAGCAAACGTACTGTCTTGACCATTTGCACATACCGGAGGCAATGTTGCCCGATGGGTTTGAGGCGCATAGCGTGAACTTTATTATTAAAGGTGTATGTCCGCACTGTAGGGAAAAGTGAAATAGTGAAATGGTGAAGAGTAAAGATTTGAGAGTCATTGCCTTCGACGCTGATGATACCTTGTGGGATTGCCAGTCGCATTTCGAAGCCGTAGAGAACCATCTCTATCAGTTGATTGCTCCTTATTGCGATAATCCGGCCCGGGAATTGTATAAGACGGAATCAGGCAATATGGCTGATCTTGGCTATGGCTGCAAGGCTTTTACCATCTCTGTCATCGAGACAGCCCTTCGTGTGGGGGGTGACCATCTCTCCGCTGCAGAGTTGGATGATCTGCTTCGGCATAGTAAGTCCTTGTTGCACTTGCCCGCCACCCCTTTGCCAGAGGTAGAACAAACCTTGCAGCGCTTGCAGGCCTATCCTTATCGATTAGTGGTCTTCACCAAAGGGGAGTTACAGGATCAGGAGAACAAGTTGAAGCGTAGTGGGCTGGGGAAGTATTTCTCACATGTTGAGATTACTTCAGACAAGACGGAAAGAGAGTTCCTTCAGTTGTGTGAGCATTTATACATCCAACCCGACAATCTGTTGATGGTGGGCAACTCGCTGAAGAGTGATATTGCCCCAGCCTTGAATATCGGGGCTTCAGCCATACATATCCCCTTCCACGTCACCTGGCAGTTGGAACACTCCGACGACATCGAGCACGACCGACTGACGAAAATCTCCCATTTCAGCGAAATTCTGGATCTGTTTACTGTTTATGGTTTACAGTTTACAGATGATTACCCTGAGGATTCAGAGGGGCTTGCTAGCAAATCAACTGTAAACTGTAAACCGTAAATTGTAAACTAAATAAGTAAACCCTCAACAAAATGAAATATATCTTCGAAACCCGTATGGCGGTACGTGACTATGAGTGCGACATTGAAGGCATCGTGAACAATGCCAACTATCTGCACTATGCCGAGCACACCCGTCATCTCTTCCTACGTAGCCTCGGCGTCAGTTTTGCCAAATTCCACGAGCAGGGCATCGATGCTGTCGTCCACAGCATGAAACTGCAGTATAAAGTCCCCTTGCGTTGCGATGATGAGTTCGTCTCGCGCCTCAACCTGAAGAAGGACGGCTTCAGGTACTGGTTCTATCAGGACATCTATCGTGCCAGTGATGAGAAACTGTGTTTCCGTGCCACGGTGGAACTTGTCTGTCTTGTGAATGGCCAACTCGCCCCAAGTCCGGAGTACGATGAGGCCTTCAAGGAGTATATATAAGAACTGACTTACTTTTTGGATGTGTGTCTCAAGGCTAAGGCCTTGTCTTCTGCTGCTTCCATCTTTTCGCGCTCACCAGGACCTTTGTCGTTGAGTCCGCAGAGGTGAAGGATGCCGTGGATAATCACACGGTGCAACTCTTCATCATAGGGACGTCCGAACTTGTCGGCATTGGTAAATATGGTGTCAAGTGAGATGACGAGATCACCACTGATGGTCTTCCCCTCCGAGTAGTCAAAGGTGATGATGTCGGTGTAATAATCATGGCCGAGAAATTCGTTGTTCACCTCCAGTATTTTATCATCATTGACGAACATGTAGCCGATGTCGCCAATTCGTTTGCCATACGATTCTGCCACTTGATGGATCCAGTTGGAGGTCTCACGTTTCTTGATATGAGGGAATTTCACCCCTTCTGCTTGATAGGTAATCATTACAGCATTTACGATTTTCTAATTTACGATTTAGGATTTGTTCTTTTTAGGAAGATAGGGAGTGATGTCGACGCCGAAATGGGAGAGTTCCCGTAAGGCGCTCGACGAGATGCTGGCCAGTTCGGGCTCGGTATAGAGCAGGATGGTTTCGATGCCTCCCAGACGACGGTTGAAGTCTGCCTGCCACTGTTCATACTCGAAATCACTGGCATTGCGCACTCCTTTAACGATGAAATGGGCATTCTCGGCCTTGGCGAAATCCATCGCCAGCCCATTATACGGCTTCACTTCGACATGCGGCTCCTCTGCGTATAGATCGCGGATTGCTTTCATACGCTCCTCTGCCGAGGGCATATCAGGCTTTTGCACATTATCGCCAACGACGCCGATGACTAGCCTGTCGAACAGTGGCAGCGCACGACGCACAATCGAGTCGTGTCCCACCGTAAACGGATTAAAACTTCCTACGAATATCCCTGTCCTCTCCATATTCCTTTTTCACTCTTTTACCTTTTCACTTTTTCACCTTTAATCAAACAGGTTCGGTTCCATGATATTGCCGCCGTACGGATTACGGCCGAAATGGCGATAGGCCAGTTCGGTGACCATCCGCCCACGTGGCGTCCGCTTGATGAAGCCCTCCATGATGAGGAAAGGCTCGTAGACCTCCTCAACGGTACCGGCATCCTCGCCGATGGCTGTGGCAATCGTCGTGATGCCCACAGGACCACCCTTGAACTTGTCGATGATAGTCAACAGGATCTTATTGTCGATTTCATCGAGGCCATATTGGTCGATATTCAGGGCTGTCAGGGCTATCTTTGTGATTTTCGTGTCGATCTTGCCGTTGCCCTTTACTTGCGCAAAGTCTCTGACTCGCCGTAGCAAGGCATTGGCGATACGGGGCGTGCCGCGGCTTCTGCCTGCTATCTCCAAGGCGGCATCTTCTGTGATGGGTACGCTCAGAATACCTGCAGAGCGCTCGATGATCCTCTGCAGCGTCTCTGGCTCATAGTACTCCAGGTGCATGTTGATGCCGAAACGGGCGCGCAGAGGAGCCGTCAACAGACCACTGCGGGTGGTGGCTCCTACCAAGGTAAACGGATTCAGGTCAATCTGGATGCTTCGGGCCGAGGGACCCTTGTCGATCATGATGTCGATGCGGTAGTCCTCCATCGCCGAATACAGGTATTCCTCTACCACTGGCGACAGACGGTGTATCTCATCGATAAACAGCACATCGTTCTTCTCTAAGGAAGTGAGGATGCCTGCGAGGTCACCTGGTTTGTCGAGCACTGGACCGGAGGTGATCTTGAACCCTACGCCCAGTTCGTTGGCGATGATATTGGAAAGAGTGGTCTTTCCAAGGCCTGGAGGACCATGTAACAGGGTGTGGTCGAGGGGCTCACCACGATATTTGGCCGCCTCGACGAACACTTGCAGGTTCTCAACAACCTTCTTCTGACCGCTGAAGTCGGAGAAGGCCAGTGGTCGCAGAGCGTTCTCAAAGTCTTTCTCGCCTTGAGAGAACCGTTCTTCACGTATGTCGAAATCTTCGTCCATCATAATCCGTGTGCAAAATTACGAAATAAATTATAAATCTTTGCATGCAAAAGGCATAAAATTCCTTTTCGCTATTCTTATTTCACAATTATTGTGTAATTTTGCGGGCTGAAATGATTAATAAAGAACGATATGGGGACAAAGCATTTCTTTTCAATCTTGTTGGGCTGCCTGACAGCCCTGTGTGTTACATCATGCCTGGGTTCAGACGATGATGCCAACAATTCCTCCAAAGGCTTGTCGAAGGCCGAAATTGCACAGTGTTATCTGACTGTTGGCGGCAACTATTCGGGCGACCTGCTTTACTTTTCCAAGTCCGATGATGGTCTGTTTGAGGAGGTTGATACATTAAATGGGGCATGGTATATCCCCACAGACAGCACGCTTTTCATCACCGATTTCCCCAGTGAGGTGCTGGCAGAGAATGTGATATATTCAGAACTTAAGGACGCACTGGCTGACGCCCCCGACCAGATCGTCAAGTGCCGGATCCGGTTTGTTGAGACCTCGCCGGTGCAGTTCCTGGTCAACCCCTATACCCTTGAGTATATGCTCCATTATGGTGGGGGCGACCATAAGGTACAGGTCGTGTTTTACAATGAGAACATTTATTCCTTTGGCATCCTGAATGCGGAGTCGCGCGAACTGATGCTAAAGATTATCCCCGCCTATCTGTATGTAGACGGGAAGCAGACGAATTATCTGACTCAGTCACAGATCATCTTCGTTTCCAGGAAGCAGTAGATTACCTGACACCTCCGCCGGAGCCTCCGCCGGAGAAGCCTCCGCCTCCGCCCCAGGAGGCATGGCCGCCTCTGCCTGAGGCACGGGCCTCGCGGGCCGCCTCGCGCTCGGCCTTGCTCATGGCTGCCCGGGAAGTGCTGCTGTGCAGGGTCGAGTAGATCATCGGCAAGGTCGTGTCGTCGGCCATCTGACTGGCTACCTGATCCATGTTGAAGTACTCTGGATTGATCTGCTTCATGTCCTTGATCACCTGGTCGGCAATGCCGAAGAGCGTGGCGTAGATCATATAGTCTTTCCAAAGCGACACTTCCTGCACATGACGCTCGTCGATCAACGAGAACTCCTTCAGGTATTTCTTCAGACCGAACACCTGACGCACCTCGTCGAGACGGTCCTTATAACTGCTGAGGCTGGTCTTCGTGTGCAGGGTGTTGATGAACGAGTCGGTGATGCTCTGGTTGTAGTTGCTCCGCATAAACGACTTCAGTTCCTTGGGCTCCAGGATGGTGTCGGAACCTGCGGCCTTCTGGAAGATCTGGTGTACCTTCTTTAATAATACAGGCTGCTTGTCGCCGTCCTTCAGGTCGTGGATGACGAAGTTCTGCACGTTCTTGCCCTTTTCGTTCAGATGCTGCTCGATGGTGATTGCTCCGAGGTTGATGAGTTTCAGGATACAAGCCGAGAGCAGATGGTTGTAGTCGGTGTTAAAGTACTTGTAGGCATTCAGCATATCGTTGGTCTGCTGCAGATCTCCGCCGAGGGGGATATCCCGATACCAGAGCAGATCTTTGTTCACTTTCTTTCGCGCACGCCAAACATATATGATATACCAGACCAAAGCAATGAGGGGTACGATAAAGATGCCAAGGATAAGGGCGAGGACTACGATGGTGTCTTCGGTGGTCCATTCCTCCTCGTCGACATAGTCGCTGCCTTCGAAAGCCTGCTCTCTCAGTGTCTCGAAACTGCCAGTCCTGACATCGACAGGCTCGAACATGCCCTTGTTGAAGCGGCACATCACGATCATGGCACTACGGCCCTCAAAAGGCTCACTGCTCTCGGCGACGACACGGTAATCATAGAAGCCCACTTCGCCTTGGTAACGGAATCCCCACACGCCCGTATTCTCAGCCGTGAACCGTAGGGTATCCTCCGGCTCAATGGTCAACTTGACATGATCTGGCAGAGGGGAAACACCTTGGGCCACGAACATATAGTTGAAGCCGTCGGCATCGTCATAGCCTTTCACGAGGTTCGTCACGGTATAACTGGTGGTATAGGTGCGCTCGCCGCTCTCGCCTAGACCCCAACAGAGTTCATAGCCGTTGTGCTTGCTGACGATTCCACACTTACCCTCTTTCCAACTGCGACTGCGGTCTATATCCCAACTGCCGGTATTGGTAAAGGTGAGGCCCGTCTCATCGCTGACGGTAAGGTCGCTGATATCACTGCCGTTCAGGTTTCCGATGACAATATAGCACTCCGTCCCCTCTGAGTCGATAGTCATTTGCCTGGTCTCAGTGATGCGGGCATCACCGTTCCGGCTCAGCACTACCTGGATGTTGAGGTCTTTCAGTTGAGGACGGGCATTTAAAGGTGAAAAGGTGAAAAGGTGAAAGAGTAAAAAAACAAATACCCTTATCAACCTTCCACCTTTTAACCTTTTCATTATTTTACCTTTTAAATTTTTCACTTTTTAAACGCTTCATCGAGATTGGGATAACTCTTTTTCTGTTCCTCATCCACTTTCAGATAGTCTTTTTGGTCAAAGTGCAGCATAGAGGCGACGATCGACGACGGCCACTGACGCACCATGCGGTTCATCTTCGTAGCGGTGTCATTATAGACCATACGCGACATGCGTACATGCTCTTCATACTGCTTCATACCTTCTTGGGCTTCCTTATAGAGGTCGCTGGCTTTCAGTTCGGGATAGCGCTCGAATACCACGTTCAGCCGTCCCATCATCTGGGTGAGCAGGCTGGCCTGTTCGTTGATGGCTGCGGGGGTGTTGGGCGTAACGCCACTGTTGCCGCCACGGGCCTGTACGGTCTGGATGATGGTCTCCGACTCATGCTTGGCATACTGCGCTGCCGTCTTTGCCAGTGCAATGACCGCATCGAAACGGGAATTGAGTTGAACCTCTATCTGGCTCAGGGCATTCTTACACAATTCATCGAGGTTCACCAGCGAGCGCTGGGTAGAGATGAAATAACCAATGACGATAACCGCCAAGACAATAATGATAATCAGTGTAGTACTCATAATTTTAATGAATTTGGTTTCTTTGGGTACAAAGGTACGAAAATAAATGAGAACAAGCAATTGAAAAAAGAGAAAAATGACAGGCAGATTAAATTATTCGTCATTTTATGTTTTTTTTAGATTTAAAATCATCTATCGTATGAGGAAAATTTGTACCTTTGCAACCGATTCGGGTTTTCCAAAACGGACAACTTTTCAAAAGTCCAAGAGGAAAAAGTTTCCCAAAACGGACAACTCCCGTTGGCAAAAGTGGCATAAACATTAACAAACAATACAATGGAAATTAAAAACTTTACCATCACGAAGCGAGACGGGTCGCAGGCCCAGTTTTCTTTAGACAAGATCATGAATGCCATCGTCAAGGCATTCGACAGTGTGAAAGAACCCGCCGATCTGGGAACCATTTCCAAGATCCTCAGCCATCTGGATATCCACGATGACATCACGGTGGAGAACATCCAGAACCAGGTGGAGGAAGCCCTGATGCAGGAAGGCTTCTACCATGTGGCCAAATCGTTTATTCTCTATCGTCAGACACACAGCGAGGATCGTGACACGCTGGAGAAGATGATGTTCCTCTCAGAGTACACAGAGTCGGTGAATGCCGCCACGGGTTCGAAGTACGATGCCAACGCCAATGTGGAGCATAAGAACATCGCCACGCTGATCGGTGAGTTGCCCAAGTCAAACTTTATCCGCCTGAATCGCCGTCTGCTCACTGACCGTATCAAAAAGATGTATGGCAAGGAACTGGCTGATGAATATATTGACAAGTTGACCCACCATTTTATATATAAGAATGATGAGACGTCTTTGGCCAACTATTGTGCATCGATCACGATGTACCCCTGGCTCATCGGCGGAACGACCAGCATCGGCGGTAACTCCACGGCTCCAACGAACCTGAAGTCGTTTGCCGGAGGCTTCGTGAACATGGTGTTCATGGTCAGTTCGATGCTCAGCGGCGCCTGTGCCACACCCGAGTTCCTGATGTACATGAACTACTTCATCGGCAAGGAGTATGGCCTGGACTATTGGAAACGTGCCAACGAGCAGGCCGACCTCTCGCTGAAGAAGCGCACCATCGACAAGGTGATCACCGACTACTTCGAGCAGATCGTCTACACGCTGAACCAGCCGACGGGTGCCCGTAACTATCAGGCCGTGTTCTGGAACATCGCCTACTACGACAAGTACTACTTCGAGTCGATCTTCGGCGACTTCTACTTCCCCGACGGCTCCAAGCCTGACTGGGAGGGACTCTCCTGGCTGCAGAAGCGCTTCATGAAGTGGTTCAACAAGGAGCGTACGAAGACCCTGCTCACCTTCCCCGTGGAAACGATGGCGCTGCTGACCGACGAGAACGGCGACTGCAAGGATCCCGAGTGGGGCGACTTCACCGCCGAGATGTACAGCGAGGGGCACTCGTTCTTCACCTATATGAGCAACAACGCCGACTCGCTGAGTTCCTGCTGCCGTCTGCGCAACGAAATCACCGACAACGGCTTCTCCTATACGCTCGGCGCCGGTGGCGTCAGCACTGGTTCGAAGAGCGTGCTCACCATCAACCTGAACCGCTGCATCCAGTTCGCCGTGAACCACGAGTTGAACTATCTCGATTATCTGGGCAGTATCATCGACCTCTGCCACAAGGTGCAGTTGGCTTACAACGAGAATCTGAAGGAACTGCAGGAGCGCGGTATGCTGCCCCTGTTCGATGCCGGCTACATCAACATCGGCCGCCAGTACCTCACCATCGGCATCAACGGTCTGGTGGAGGCTGCCGAGTTCATGGGTCTGAAGATCACGCCTAACGACGACTACCTGCACTTCGTACAAGGCATCCTCGGACTGATTGAGCAGTATAACAAGAAGTACCGCTCGAAGGACGTGATGTTCAACTGCGAGATGATCCCTGCCGAGAATGTCGGTGTGAAGCATGCCAAGTGGGACCGTGAAGACGGCTACTTCGTGCCTCGCGACTGCTACAACTCCTATTTCTATGTGGTGGAGGACAATTCGCTGACGATCCTCGATAAGTTCAAGTTGCACGGAGCACCTTACATCGAGCACCTCACTGGCGGCTCCGCCCTCCACATGAATCTCGAGGAGCATCTCTCGAAGGAGCAGTATGCCCATCTGCTGAAGGTGGCTGCCAAGGAGGGCTGCAACTACTTCACCTTCAACATCCCCAACACCGTCTGCAACGACTGCGGCCACATCGACAAGCGCTACCTGAAGGAGTGCCCGCACTGCCATTCGAAGAACGTGGACTACATGACCCGCATCATCGGCTACCTGAAGCGCGTCTCGAACTTCTCGCAGGCCCGTCAGGAAGAGGCTGCACGTCGTTACTACGCCATGGCAGACTAAGCGATGCTGAAGTACGTCAACTCTGACATCGTATTCCAGGAGATACCCGACGAAGTGACACTGGCAATTAACATCTCTAATTGCCCGTGTCACTGTCCTGGGTGTCACAGCCATTACCTCTGGGAGGACATCGGCCTGCCGCTCAATCCCGAAGCCATCGACAACTTCGTCCAGAAATTCGGCTCCAACCTCACCTGTATCGCCTTCATGGGCGGCGACGGGGATCCGAAGGGGGTTAATCTGTTGGCGCAGTATGTCCATGAGGAGTATCCGCAGTTCAAGGTGGCATGGTACAGCGGACGGACCGTCATCTCGCCCCTCATCACTAAAAACGATTTCGACTATATAAAGATCGGCCCTTATATCAAGCACTTAGGCCCTCTGAAGAAACCCACCACCAACCAGCGCCTCTACCGCCAGAACGACCAAGGTGAGTTCGAGGACATCACCTCCCGCTTCTGGAGGCAGGCCTGATAGTCTGGCCTGAAGAGCCATCAGGCTTCAGACTGGTGTCGCTGGTCTCTTCGAGGTGTTCCGATGCCTTGCACAAGTTGTTCCGATGCCTTGCACAAGTTGTTCCGATGCCTTCCATACCTATAAGGAGATGCCTTCCATGACCCCGTGGAAGGCATTCCTTTAACCCGTAGAAGGCATTCTTTTAACCGTGGAAGGCATCTGCGCCGGTGTAACTTTTCAACCCCTGACTCTGACAGCGCGACATCACCATAAAACTGCACAACAAGAAAAGTGACAATGACATCGTGACATTAAGCAGGTGCACATGTGCAAAACACCTCTTATTAAAATTTTTATTTATCATAATATATATAATTATTATATATTATATATTATTATACTATTATATTTCTTCTTTCTTCCCATGCTCCCGCAGATGATGGAAACACCTTAATGTCACGATGTCACGATGTCATTGTCACTTTCTTGGCATGTCCCATGTGCAGACCTGATACCTGATCAGGTATCAGGTCTTGGCCCGAAAAAACAGGTTCCCGTTATAGTCTGTTCTTCTCGTCGTTACCAGCACCAGAGCCCTTATACTTCGAACGAGAGGCATTTAAGTTATAACTCAAGGTCAGACCCACACATTGCGTATAGGTGTACACGTCCTGGTCAGTCAGGCCGATGGCGTAGTAAGTGGTCATCTTGGTCTTGGACGTACGGAAGATGTCGTTGGCATAAAGCGTACACGACAGCCGCTCATTAAAGAATGACTTCTGTAGTCGGGCATTTACCGTAAAATTGCTGCCGCGATACATGAATGCCCAGTGGTTGCTGCCTGAATAGTTAGCATGTACCAATGCCTTCATCGTAGGGTTGATGACGAACCAGTTCTTCAGGTCGAACGAGAATTCGGGCTTGTCCAGTTTCTTCGGTGCACCGTATGCCTCTGCATCGAACATCTGCTGATAGTAGTGCAGCGTAGCGGTGGGCTGCCAGAAACCGAATTTTGGCGAGGCGACGAGGGTGGCATAGACGCGATCCTGATGGTCGAAGTTGACGGGCTGGAAGATGGCAATCTCCTTCTCCTCGTCATACACTCTGCCGATATGGGTGAAGAGGTCGTTCTCTCGGGTAAAGCCAGCGACGAAGGTCAGCCACGAGTAGGTCAGATTAAGATCGATGCTCTTGCGTACCGACGGGCGCAACAGCGGATTACCGCCCTCATAGAACATGCGGCTGTCGTAGACAATCATAGATTCCAGCATGCGGTAGGGTGGACGAGTGATGCGCTTGCTATAGTTCAACTGGGCGCTCCACTTGTCCTTCTGCCACGCTACCGACAGATTAGGGAACCAGTCGTTATACGTGCGGCTGGGCTCTTGCTGCCATTCGCCAAACGAGTAGTAATCCGCTTTAACATGCTCAAAGCGAAGACCCGCATTCAGGCGCCACTGGCTTAACTGTAATTCGTATTCCGCAAAACCGGCTATGTTCTTTTCTTTCATCTCATTGTCGGTCTCCGGAATGATGTTCTCCTGGTTGACATTGCGACCATAACTCTTCGTACTTGTAGCCTCTGTTCCGCCACTCAGCGAGCCTTTCCAAACAGGATAAGTCAGCACCAGTTTGCCTGCCATCATCTTGCGGTCTTCATTGTTGAGGGTAGTGATGGTGCGGTCGCCAAGTTCCTTGCTGAACTCCAGCTGGTTGAGATGGCTCTCTGTTTTGCGCTGCAACATCGTAGCGTTTAGGTCGATGTCCAGTTTACCTACCTTTCCCACATAGTATGTGTTCAGTTCCCAAACAGGCTTGTCGAGTTCGTCGATATCTGTCTTCAAAAGGACATCACCATAGAAGGCGCCATTCTTGAGATAGTTCTGTGTCATGTCAGACTTGAACCTGTTATGGAATATCTTCTGCGACGAGAAACTCAGTCCCACCGAATGGTCGGTATTGAAATCATAACTCAGGCCGCCCTTGTACTGCAGTTCCGTCCAACTGCTTCTTACGGGTAGATCAGCATGAGCATTGAAAAAGTCTTTCTTGATATGCAACTCCTGCTCAAGATTCTGGTCATTGCTGTAGTGCCCGTTGTCAAGCGCTACATTAGCAGAAACCTCCAATCCGTGAGTGCGATATTTCAGGGTCAGGTCGTCATAGTTGTTCCACTTGTTGTTCTTCCATGTATCGCTGGTCACCATCAGACTCAGGCCTTCGCCTTGCGTCTTCAGTGTCTTGATGCGGATGACGGCATTCACCTCGGCATTATACTGGGCTCCGGGAGAAGTGATGACGTCGACGCTCTTGATATCCACCGATTTCAGTTGTTTCAGTTCGTTGGGGTCGCGTACCTTTTTATTATTAATATAGATCTCAGGCTCGCCCTTGGCCAACACATTGAACTTGCCATCGCTACCCTGCTGAACCATTGGTATCATCGCAAGCAGATCGTTGGCTGTACCGATATCGTGCAGGATAGAGTGTTGTATATCCACCGTCATGCCGCCTGAGGTAGGCTTGTACTGCGGAATCTCACCTTTCACTTCTACACCTTTCACCATATAGGTCTCGGGCAGGAGAGTAATCGTGCCAATGTGGCCCACGCCGATGTTCCGCTCAACGGTCTTATAACCTATAAACGATACCTTCACCATCATCTGCTGTCGGGCCTTGCAGGGAATCACGAAGTCGCCATTCTCGTTGCTCACTCCTCCATTGATATAACCATCGCCATACAATGAGATATTAGCAAACTCAATGGGGTTACCACTTTCATCAACCACTCGCCCGATGACCTTTGTGTCTTCCTTCTGGGTACATTCTATATAGATATCCTGACTGTCGAAGGTAAGGTGCATGGGGTAGAATCCGCAAACCTGGCGCACGGCGTCTCTCACAGAGACATTCTCCAGATGGGTGGTGACGGTGAAATCCTCCAGTTCATCGAAGATGAAGTTGAGTTTATAATCCTCTTGGGCATGATCGATCCAGATCAGGGCTTCGCTGAGCGATACATTCTGGAAGTCGTGCGATAACTGCTGTGCCTTTGCACACATGGCAACAAGGCACAATAAGAGCATATATATACGTTTCATGGTGCTGGCTTAATCAATGGTGATGGTTTCTTCGTTGAGCGTCAGATGCACTTTCTCGAAGTGGTTGATCTTGTCGATAATCTCCTGAAGGGTGTCATCGGCCTCCCACTGCAGATAGAAGCGGATGGTGCGGGCGGCCATGTTCTTGAACTCCACTTTCACGCCATAGCCATCGGCCACGTACTGCATGATCTGCTGGAGTTCCACATTATTAAATATCACAGGGGCTTTCTTCGTGGGGACCATCGCCACACCATGGGCGTCCCTTACCTTCCTGATGTCAGGTTTGCGCTCCGTAATGGCCGTATTGGGCTTCTCATCCTCCATGATGAAATGGTTGATGGTGGCGTATGCAATACCCGACAGCATCAGCACACCCACGATGGAGGCAGCCACCTGCATCCAACCTTTTGAGCGTCTCTCTAGGTGCGAACGCCGGAATCTCTCCCATTCCTTGTCGGCATCGGGCATAGGGACACTCACTTCGTCCAGCATCTGGTCGAACTGCTCATCCGTGTGTTGCTCAGGGTGCAGAAGCATCCTGATCTGCTCTTCTTTCTTCATGCTTCTCTGTTTTTAAAAGTTGAACGTAGTTTCCTCAACCCTTGCACGATGTGCTTATTGACTGCCGAGAGGCTGATACCCAACGAGTTCGATATCTCTTTGTACGACTGTTCCTCATCGAAGTGCATGCGGATGATGCGGCTGGTCTGAGGGGTAAGCCTCTCTTCGACGTAACGGCTAACGGCTTCGATGATCTCCTCGTCATACTTCCCGCTTTCTACAGCCGTCGGCGCGAAGAGCCTCATGGCCTCCTGATGGGTCTGGCGCTGTGCAATGATGTTGAGGCAGCGATTACGGACGCAAGTCAAAAGAAAGGTTCTCTGAGACTCCTCCCTCAATGGGTTGGTACCGTCCCACAACTTGGCAAAGACATCTTGTACCACATCCTTTGCCTCGTCTTCGTCGCCCAACAGGATGCAGGCAGCCTTGTACATTCTGTCGTACTCCGAAAGGAAGAGTTCTTTAAATTGTCGTTCTTGCATCTTTTCGTCGCTTGCTTTTACTATATATACAGACAAGCATAGAAAATCATCACCCTTGCCTCAACATTTTTATGAAGATGGAGCAAGGGTGATGAAAATTGTCGTTTATTTGATGATTGCGGTCCATCCGCCGCCACTGCTCAGATGGATGTTGAGACGCTCCCCAGCGGTAACAGACCGAATGGTGTGTTTATAGTCGGTCGCTTCTCTCATGGCGTTTACACCGTCGGCGAAGATGTCAGCCGTATAGTTGCCTTCTCCAAGGAAAGAGAGGTCGATCGTCAGGTCACGTGGTGTCCAGTCGGTCATGGCGGCCAGATACCAGGTGGTTCCCTTCCGTCGGGCGATGACGGTATATTCGCCCATCAGTCCGTCAAGGGCGACGGTCTCGTCGAAGGTGGTGGGAATCTGAGCGATGAAATCGGTACACTCCTGATTCTGCATGTACTTCGTAGGACTGTCGGCCAACATCTGCAGCGGAGCCTCGAAGGTGGTGTACATCGCCATCTGGTGAACACGGGTGCCCTGACTCATCGGGTGGCCGTTGTTGCCGAAGAAATGGTCCCTCATGGCATTCGTCATCGCCCCCGGCGTATAGTCCATCGGACCCGCGAGCATACGCAGATAGGGGATGCTGACATCGTAGCGAGGCTGGTTGTGCAACGGCCCGTCGCCGACTCTCGGCTCCCACTTCGAGTTCTCCAGTCCCTTCACGCCTTCAAAGTTCAAGATGTTCGGATAGGCCCGCTGGATGCCGAAGGGCTTCAGACCGTGATAGTCGAGCACCAGGTGATGGCGGGCAGCACACTCTGCGATCTTATAGGCCGAAGCAATCGCCTGCTGGTCGTCGCGGTCGAAGAAGTCCACCTTGAAGCCTTTGATGCCCATGTCGGCATAGTGCGCCATCACGGCATCAGTCACAGCGGTATCACCCAGAGGATTGTTGCCGATGAGGCTACGCCACGAAGACCAGAGAATGATGCCGACCCCTTTCTCCTGACCATGAGCAATCAACTTTGGCAGGTCAATCTCAGGACTCAGGTCCTCCAGCAGCGATTCCTTGCCACTCCAGCCTTCGTCTATGATGATATATTCCAACCGATTGGCGGCAGCGAAGTCTATATAATATAAATAGGTGTCGGTGTTCGTGTCTGAAAGGAAGTCGACACCAGTGACACTACAACAGTTCCACCAGTCCCAGGCCACCTTTCCCGGCTTGAACCAAGAGGTGTCGGCGATACGACAGGCGGGAGCCAGCCGCTGGGCGATGTCGCAGTTCAGGATGTCGGCATCACGCTCCGTGATGACTACAGCCCGCCAAGGCAAGGCTTGCTTGCCGTCTAACTTAGCGATGAAACCGGCACTTTTCGTCGGCACGAGGTTCAGTCGGTCATAGCCGCCGATCTCCTGTTCTAATGGATAGGGTGCAAAGTCGGCCTTCAGCATGTTTCCATCGCCCTTGAGGAGCATCATGCCCGGATAGTTCTCCACGCCAGCATCCATCACTATCGCCTTCATGCCGCCAGGCAGACAGACGGCCAGCGGCGTGATGGCCAGAGAATCCTTAAACATTTTCGAGAGTGGCTGCTCATCGTAATACGACTCGAACGAATAGCCATAAGGCCATTCACTCCGGCTATCATCCACGTATGGCACGAAGGCCTGATAGTCATCGGCAAAGCGAAATTCCGCTGTTTCGTTGGTAATCAGGAGCGGCTTCGTGTTGCCGCTGATCAGGCGATAGGCGGCACCGTCGTCGTAGGCCCGCACCTCGATAGTGAACTTCTGTGAGGTATAGAGCAACAACTGGCCGTAGGCATCATCGACCTTCGCCTTCTTATAGAAGGGCGTCTCGAAACTGCTGCTGACGCTGTACCTGGCCACCTTGCCTACATTGCCAAGACCCAGTTGCTTCTTTCCCTGGGTCAGGCGGATGTCGATTTCGGAAGGCAGCAACACCTGCTTGCCGTCGTAATCGACAGCCCACTTCACGGTTTCATCGGTATTTACCGTCACCTTTACCTTCCCATTGGGGGAGCATACCTCATAATTGCCTGCCGAGGCCGTCATAGCCATCAGACAGAATAGGCTCATTACTGTTTTCTTCATTTGCTTGTATATTTAGTTAGTCGATGCAAAGGTAAGGATAATTATTCATATCTGCAAGTGATTGGGCTAAAGATTGTATGAAATAAAATAAAAGCAGCCCCACGGCTGCTTTTAATAATAATGAAGGTATAGTGTTTTTTATTTGAACAGCAACTGTGCGAACTGGTAGAGGCTGCGGCGCCAGGTCTGCCACTCGTGGGCTGTCTCAGGCGAGATGTAACTGTGGGCGTTGATGCCAATGGCCTTCAGGTCCTTAGCCACCTTGCCTACACTGTTCTCTCCCTCGGCCATACCTGTCTCCTTGCCACCGGCACTCATGAAGAGCACCTTGTTGGTCTTCTTGAAGTCGGGCACGTCTGTCAGTTCATCAGCACCGATGGTGCCACCACTGAAGATGCCGACGTATGCGAAGGTGGTAGGATTGTTCAGCGTGATACCGTGGGTCTGCATGCCACCCATCGAGAGACCAGCCATAGCACGGTGCTCACTATCGGCAATGACTCTGTAGTTCTTCTCGACCATCGGGATGATATCCTTGATCAGCACTTCCTCGAAGGCACCACCCATACGACGGGCCATACGGGCGAAGTCGGCACCACCCATACGGGGACGTCCACCAGGGCCACCCTGAGGACCGCCAGGGCGCTGACCGCGAGGACCTCCCTGAGGAGCACCCTCCGGACGAGGACCACCAGGACGGGGACCACCGAAGCCCATGGGCTGCTCACCGGGACGGCGGGCATTCAGACCATTGTCCATAAATATAATAAAAGGTACGGCCTTGCCGGCGGCAATCAGGTTGTCCATGATGATGCCAGTCTTACCCTGGGCACTCCAGCCCGTCTCGTTCTCACCCATGCCATGCTGCAGGTAGAGCACGGGGAACTTCTTGTCGGGATTAGCATAATACTCGGCGGGCAGATAGATATAGCCGTGACGCATCTGCTCGGTGACGGACGACCAGTAATAGACCTCGTTGATAGAGCCCTGCGGCACGTTCTTCACCGTATAGAAGTCCTCGTCGGCAGCGGGCACGTCGATACCACTGCCCCAGCGGCTGGCACCATAATAGTATTTGCTGCCTGGATCGGGCACGGAGGCACCGTCGATGTTCAACTGATAATAGTGAAAACCTTCGTCCTGAGGAGCCGAGGTACCAGTCCACACACCGTTCTCATCTTTGGTCATGGCGTAGATCTTACCGGCGATGTCAAGTCCTACGAACGTAGCCGTAGGAGCCGTAATCTGTGCACGGACCATGCGCTGGGAGTTGATCATCGGGTACTGCTTGTTCTCCTGGTTGGTCGATGCGGACTTGAAGTCTTCGACCACATTCTCTGTGACTGATGGAACCGTTGGGTTCTGGGCGACGACTGTGAGGCTTGTAAGAGCCATCAACGAAAGAAATAGTTTTTTCATAAATCGAAATTTGGTTGTTAGTGAATAATGATAATTGTTACTTTTACACTTCTATTCTCTTTGACACGCGAGGGAGCGAAAAGTAAAATCGCAGTCCCTATTCTTATGGAAGATTAACATTTTGGGGGAAGTCGTCGAAAATATCCCAGGAAGTCGTCGAAGGTTTCTTGTTATCGGAGGATATTCACCTTATCTTTGCACCAGAAAATCTTTGATGATTGAAAATTGAAGATTGAAGATTGAAAAGTAAAATAAATAAAAATATAAAAGGTATGAAACAGATTAGAATTTTTGCAGTGATGATGCTGCTGACTCTGTCGGCAGTAGTAATGGCCCAGACCACCGTGAAGGGCGTGTTGATGGACGAGACCTTAGGCGAGGCAGAGCCCTTTGCCACCGTCCGTGTGTTCAAGGCTGGCAAGACGGACAAGCCCGTCGCCATGTTCCTCACCAAGGAGGACGGCCAGTTCTCGGAGAAGGTGAACGGCAAGGGTAAGTTCGATATCGTGTTCAGTAGCGTGGGTAAGGAGGATGTCCGCCAGACCATCGAGCTGGGCAGTGAGGGTACCCTCGACCTGGGTGTCTTATATATTAAGGAGAACGCCACCATGCTGAAAGGCGTGGAGGTGGTCGCCCAGAAGCCGTTGGTGAAGATGGAGGTCGATAAGATGAGTTACAACGTGGCCGACGATGAGGACTCGAAGTCGAACACCGTACTCGACATGCTCCGCAAGGTGCCTATGGTGACGGTCGACGGTCAGGACAATATCTCCGTGAACGGCTCTTCCTCGTTCAAAGTGTATGTCGACGGCATGCCCAACGTGATGTTCTCCTCGAACCCTTCGATGGTGTTCAAGAGCATGCCCGCCTCGGCCGTGAAGAGCATTGAGGTGATGACCAACCCTGGTGCAAAGTACGATGCCGAGGGTGCCTCTGGTGTGCTGAACATCGTGATGAACAAGCAGACGCCTGCCGCTGGCGGTCCTGCACAGAGTTACAGCATGAACGGCTACAACGGCACCGTCCGCGCCTCTGCCGGTAACAAGCAACTTGGCGGTAGTGCCTTCGTCAGCGGTCAGCAGGGAAAACTCTCCTTCAGTGTCAACGCCATGGCCAGTTACAATAAGCCAGGCAACACCGAGACCGAACTGGAGCAGATTCAGGACAACGGTGTGTCGCAGATCATGACCTCGAGCAACGACGTGAAGACCCCGTTCACCATGGGAAGCCTGACCTTAGGCTATCAACTCGACGATATGAGCGCCATCAATGCTACGGCCCAACTCAACACCATGTCGATGAAGAGCACTGGTAGCACCACCACCATGATGGGCGGCTATGATGTCCCTAACTTCAGTTACGACAGCAAAACAGATATGAAGAATTCCCGTACCTCGTTCAGCGGAAGCCTCGACTACCAGCGCTTCTTCAACAAGGAGCACACCCAGTCGATTGCATTCACCTACCAGTTGAACTACAGTCCTGCCACCACCGAGTCGACCAACACCTTCGGCGGTACCCGTGGTGCCGGTCTGCCCGACCTGACAAGCCGTTACTCTGAGAACGAGGACAAGACCACCAACCACACCTTCCAACTCGACTACACCATGCCCCTCGGTATTGGCCAGACGCTGAACCTCGGCGGCAAACTCCAGTTGCACGATGCTACCTCCGACTCGAAGTACTATCTGAAGGGGGTCTATGATCCCTCAACCAGTTCTGAGTATGAGTATAAGAACAAGATCCTCGCAGGCTATGGCGAGTATGCCGGCAACTTCAATAAACTGGGTGTGAAGGCAGGTGTCCGTTATGAGTACACTTGGCAGGATGTGGAGTATCACCTCGGCAACGGTAGCAACTTCAGCACCAGTTATGGCAGTCTCGTTCCCACCGCCAGCATGCAGTACACTCTCTCACAGGGCAGCAACCTCGGCCTGACCTACAACATGCGCATCAGCCGTCCTGGTATCTCCTACCTGAACCCATACGTCGACAAGTCGAATCCCATCGCCCTCAACTATGGTAACCCTGACCTCGACGTGGAGAAGGCCCACAACATCTCGCTGGTCTACAATATGTTCACCCCGAAACTGATGGTCAACCTGAACCTGCACCACAACTTCACCGACAATGCCATCTCGCAGTACAGTTTCTACGACAGCGACAACCTGCTGAACACCACCTACGGCAATGTCGTCAAGCGTCACCAGACGGGTCTGAGCGCCTACGTCAACTACCTGCTCACCAAGAACACCCGTCTCTTCATGAACGGTGGCCTGAACTATGTCGACCTGAGCAGCGACGCCCTGAACCAGAGCAACAGCGGATGGACAGCCAACATCATGGCAGGTCTGCAGCAGACACTCCCCTGGGACCTCAAACTCAGCGCCTTCGCCATCACCTCTACGAAGAACTACACCCTGCAGGGATGGAGCGGCGGATTCAACATCCTGACTGCCAGCCTCTCAAAGAGCCTCTTCAACGATAAACTCACCTTGGGCGTACAGGGTATCCTGGGTCTGAACAAGGGTGGTAACCTGAACATCGAGAGCAGCAGCCGCGGCCAGAACTTCACCTCACACACAAACATCAAGGTGCCCATCTACGGCGTAACCTTCACCGTCAGTTACACCTTCGGTAACAGCAAGGTAAGAGCCAAGCAGCACGTGAACCGCGTACAGAACGACTTCATCGAGCAGCAGTCGCAGGGTGAGATCATCAATAACGCAGGCTCCGGCAATACCTCTGGCAACGGCACAGGCAACGGCGCTGGAAACACCATGATGCCATAGTAAGATTGTTTATAGTTTAGAGTTTATAGTTTATAGATGATAACCTGGCAAGCCATTCAAACAATAAGAGTATAAACTCTGCCTAAAGAAGTAATCATCTATAAACTATAAACTCTAAACTATAAACAAAACTATAAACCATAAACAAAAAATTTGTTGTTTCAAAAAAAATAATTATCTTTGCAGCATGAAAGTTAACATCACTCGACAAGATATCACGTTCTACGGTCTGCAAGTAGCAGCATGGCTGGCATTCCTGATGGTGCCGGCCATCTCTGCTTTCATCGCCACGCAGAGTTGGACGGGTGCCATGCGGGCTTTCGACATGAACGCCAGGATCCACTGGTCGTCGGCAGCCATTTATTTCCTCAATGCGCTTGTGCTCGTGCCCTGGGGCTACTATCGCAACCGCCGATGGATGTTCTGGGGAGGCAACGCCCTCATCCTCATCGGACTGGTGTATATCTTTTTCTATGACTTTAATCCGAAGGGATTCATCGAGCATATTCCTGATGAGCGTCATCGTCAGTTTGCCCTCGCCAACTTCTATGCTTCGTCGTTGGTGGCCATCCTCATGAGTGCCTTCCTTGCTGGGATCGCCCTATTGGTGCATCACGTACGCCGTACAATGGTGATCAAGCAGCAACTGAAGGAGGAGCACCAGAAACGTACCGAGGCTGAACTCGAGTGGCTGAAGAACCAGTTGAACCCGCACTTCCTGTTCAACACGCTGAACAATATCTCCTCGCTCGTGCAGATCGATGCCGACAAGGCTCAGGACGCCATCGCCCAACTGAGCGACCTGATGCGCTATGCCATGTATGAGACCCGCCGTGAGATGGTGCCCATACAGGGAGAGGTGGAGTTCATGCGTAACTACATCGAACTGATGAAACTGCGCTGCAACGACAAGACGGAAGTCAATGTTCAATGTTCAATGGTCAATGGTCAATTGGAAGTGGCCCCCCTGCTCTTCATCTCACTCATCGAGAATGCCTTCAAGCATGGCGTCAGCAGCAGCCGACCCTCGAAGATCGACATCCGCCTGGAGCAGCAGGACGACAGCCTTGTCTTCACCTGCGACAACACGAACTTCCCCAAGGACGATACAGACCGCAGTGGTTCTGGCATCGGTCTGGAGAACACCCGCCGTCGCCTCGACCTCCTCTATGGCGACCACTACACCTGGGACCAGTCCGTCAACGGTGACATCTACCACGTCCGCATCATCCTCAAGAATGAAGAGTGAAGAGTTAAGAGTGAAGAATGAAGAATTTGCTGCCGCCCATCAGTAATCATCTGTAAACCGTAAACTGTAAACTGTAAACAAAAAATGACCCTCTCCTGTATCATCGTCGACGACGAGCCGCTGGCTGTCAAACTCTTGGAGTCCTTCGTTACCAAGACGCCAGACCTGACGCTCCTGGCCTCCTTCACTGACTCCGTCGAGGCCATCAACGCCGTCAAGGAGCAGAAGCCCAATCTGCTCTTCCTCGATATCCAGATGCCCGACCTCAACGGCATGGAACTGGCCCACATGATACCCTCGGAGACACGCGTCATCTTCACCACCGCCTTTAAGGAATACGCCTTCGAGAGTTATGAGGTGCGTGCCCTCGACTTCCTCCTGAAGCCCATCCGCTATAATAAGTTCCTCGCCGCCATTGACAAGGCGAAGGAGTGGTTTGTGAGGTGTGATATTTCGAGGAGTGAGGAGTGTGGAGTGAGGAGTGAGGATACACAAGTTTCAGAATCTTCCCCCCATAGTAATCTCACTCCACACTCCACACTCCTCACTCCACGAAATACCATCTTCCTCAAAGTCGACGGCGAGTACCGCCAGATAGCCATTAGCGACATTATCTACGTCAGCGGCATGAAGGACTATGTGGTGTTCTACCTCGACAGCGAGCGGCGACCACTCGTCACCCATCTCACGATGAAGGCCGTCGAGGAGATGCTCCCCCCACAACAGTTCATGCGAGTACACCGGTCCTTCATCGTCTGCCTCGACAAGATTCGCAAGGTAGACCGCAACGACTGCATCTACATCGGTGAAGAGATCATCCACGTGACGGAGGCCTATCTCGCCACTTTCCAACAGTACCTCAACTCTAAGTTCCCTGGGAAATGAAGAGTGAAGAGTTAAGAGTGAAGAATGAAGAGTGAAGAGTGAAGAATTTGCTGCCGCCTAGTGGTAATCATCTGTAAACCGTAAACTGTAAACTGTAAACAAAACAAATAAACTATAAACATAAATACAAAATACAAAAATGAAAAAGACCCTGTTATTTTTCCTGATGGCCTTGACGAGCCTGACGGCCTTCTCCAACAAGACGTTCCCCCTCAAGGGGACCTTCGTCAGTCCTGCCGACAAGCACATCCTCTATGCAGGCCGTATCAGTTTCACCAACCCTGAGCGCCCAGCCTGGAACTATCCTGGCGTGCAGATCGTCGCCGCCTTCGAGGGCACGTCACTCAAGATGATGGCCAAGCCCTGCAGTGGTTACTTCATGGCCCAGATCGATGGAGCCGAACCTTTCAAGGTAGCCTTCCGTGGGGAGCGTGACTCAGTGGCGACCCTTGCCACAGCCCTGCCAGACACTCTTCACACCGTCCGGCTGATGTATATTATCGAGGGTTATGAGATGTATCCCGAGTTCTGGGGGTTCCTGCTCGACGAGGGCCGATCCCTTGCAGAGCCTCCCGCACTGCCGTCGAGGAAGATCGAGTTTATCGGCAACTCCATCACCTGCGGCTACGGCAACGAGGGCACCGACAAGAATGAGCACTTCGAATACGAGACCGAGAACCACTACTATTCCTATGCCTCCATCACGGCCCGCAAACTCAACGCACAACACTGGGTGGTGGCCCGCAGCGGCATCGGCGCCTATCGCAACTATGGCGACGTGAAGACGGGGTCTCCTCGCAGTTGCATGCCCGTTCAGTACGAATATACAGGCTATGCCCTCGACCTGGATCTGCGTCAGGAGCCGACGTTTCTCAGTGAGAAATGGGACTTCAACCGCTATCAGCCCGATGTCGTATGCATCAACCTCGGCACCAACGACCTCTCCACCCGCAACTACGACCTGACACTCCTGAAGCAAGGTTATCAGAAACTCTATAAGATGGTACGCGAGCACAATCCGAAGGCGAAGATTGTGCTGCTCACGGGTTCGATGCTCTACAATCAGGAACTGAAGGAGGCCAAGCGGCTACTCGACACGCTCATGGCCGAGGCTCATCACGCAGGCGATAGGGAGGTCTATCGTTTCGACATGACGCAAATCATGGGCGATGAGGGCTATGGCAATGACTATCACCCCAACGTCTGGCAGGATGAGAAGATGGCCGGCGAACTCACCGCCTACCTCCGCGTCCTGATGAACTGGTTCTGAAACGAATGATTGTACATTGCCAGGCTACATTTATCATTAATAATACTTAAATTTCACAAGTTTGTGAATCACAAACTTGTGAAATTTGATTCTTTTTGCTTTACAAGCTATGGTTCAGGCAGCGTTTCTTGTAAATCACGGCAGTAAGGAGATGCCTGATAACACTTGTGGAGACGCCTTCTAACAGTCGTTAAGATGCCTTCTATACCCCTATAGGAGGCATCTCTTACTGTCGTACTAAGCATCCCTTACACTCGTGCAAGGCATCAGAACAACCCTTAGAAGGCATCCCTATGAACGTACCCCCGATTTTGCCATGTCCAGATAGCAAAACCGGGTCGTTTCTATGCTAACATGCTGTTTATGCCCCATCCCTCACATCATCTTCTGAAAAGCCTTTGTACAAAGGGAAAAACGAATGTGAGGGATGCTTTTAATCCCTCACATTTCCCTCACAAACCTCTCACATCATCCCTCACATCATGCTTATGCAGCCCGAAGCGGAACAACCTCGTAGTAAAGAATGTGCGAGTGATCCTTGTAGTTGAAGCCGAGGGCCGAGATGATCTTACCCAGACGGACCCTGTTGCCGATAGTGTTCTGCAGCGAGGGATAGTCTTTCTGGATGATGCCGATGATCTGACTACAGTTCATCTTAGTCACCGCCTCACCCTCATTGGGCTTGCGAAAGCAGGCGACGAACATCTCACCGAGATCCTTCTGCTCCATGAACTCCTGGTTCAGTTCCTGAATGCGGGCCACCTCCTGATTGTCGAACCAATAGGGTGCTTTCAGGCCCTGCAACTCATAAATGACCTGAGCATACAACTGGCCGTAGTCAATCTCCCCCGTATTGTCAATCAACTGACTGTCAGGTATTTGGATGCAGATGTAGCGACGGCTGCCAGTGGCATCCTTCAGCGGATGGCGGTTGTTCGTCGTAGCCACGAACGAGGCAAAACGAGGACGGTCTTCCTGGGTTCGTCCAAAGATAGGACGCCCGTTCACCTTGCTCACAGACAGCGTCTGCTTCAACGACGCCTGCTGACTGGGACGGATGGCTTCCAGTTCGTCGAGGTTCACGAAGAGATTGTTCGTCAGCGCCATATCCTTGTCGAACTTGTTCGAAAGGTTCAGGTGGTCCAGATAGTACTCTCGCAGACTCGCTGGCAGCAGCCGTCTGACAAAGGTGGTCTTTCCGCAACCCTGACTTCCAATCAGCGTCGGCACACACTCATTACCGTGCAGCATGTCCATCTGCAACCAGTGGGCAACGGCAGAGCGAAGCCAGATAGTGAGGAAGTTCAGTTGCTCGGAACTGAGGCCAGGCAGGCGGCTGAAGATGTGGGCAATGTGGTTTTGTCCGTCCCACTGGGGCAGATGGCCAAGGAAATCCTGCACAGGATTGTACTCAGGCACCTCCTCCGACTCCACATACTCCGTGATCTCCGTCCTCGGACTACCTTTCTCCAAGATTTCCTCACGCTTGGCACGGATCACGATACTGTTCAGAGCCTCTTTCGTGAGGGGCCTGAACTCCAATCCGGCTTCATCGAAGCCGCTCGAGAGGCCCTCGGCAGTCTTAGCCGCCTCAGGCAAGATAGCATACTCTACCTTTCCATTAAGTCGATTACGACGGAGGCGGTAGTTCTCATTGAGGAACTGCTCGATGGCGAGCGTTCCCTGCTGGGAGACTCCTGGAGTCTCGACAGCCATTAGTTCATTTTCCACCATAGTTATATAATATCAAAAACGTTAATCTCTGCTCCTTCAGGCAGTCTTCTGTAGTAATATGAACGCGCTTTTCACAGCGTGTTTTTTCAGTATTCAAGCTGCTCCTTCACAGCTTTTCGTCTTCAGACTGCAAAGGTACAAAATCTTTTTGATATTTACTGTGTTTATCTGTGTTATTTTATGCGCTTTTATGCGCTTTTACGTTCAATTGGTGTTGTAGTGAGGGATTGTGTGGGGGATTGTGTGAGGGATTGTGTGAGGGGTAAGTGAGGGATTATGTGAGGGATGATGTGAGGGATGAATCTCTCGAAACCCCTTTGTACAAAGGATTCTTGCTCAAAAATGTGAGGGATGAGCGATTATGTTCAAAAGGAAATAACTGGGAGCATAATGGTGAGTCTGAAGAGGAGTTCCATCTACTTCCTCTTCGGCACAGCCCTTATCCTCCTTGGCATGTTCCTTGCCGATAGGGGAAAAAAGTAACTCACGGGAAAAGATTCCCTGAGTTACTCTGTTTTTGCTTATAGCACCAGTGGTTCGTATGGCAAGCCAAAGACATCGGCAACGGCTTTATATACCACTTTACCATCAACGATGTTCAGGCCCTTGCCCAGTGCTGCATCATCCTTACAAGCCTGCTGCCAACCCTTATCTGCCAATGCAACAGCATAGCGCAAGGTCGCATTCGTCAATGCCAACGTTGAAGTATTTGGAACAGCTCCTGGGATATTAGCCACACAATAGTGTACGATACCCTCTTCAGTATAAATGGGATCACTATGAGTGGTTGGATGGGAGGTCTCAAAGCAGCCACCCTGATCGATAGCCACATCTACGAGTACTGTTCCTGGCTCCATCAGCTTCAGCATCTCCTTCGTAATCAGGTGAGGCGTCTTGTCTCCTGGAACCAGTACACTTCCCACCACGATATCCACCGCAGGCAACATACTGCGGATATTATGCTCTGACGAATATAGCGTATGCACATTGGCTGGCGTCTCGATATCAAGTTGGCGCAACCTCGGCAGAGAGATATCTGCAATCGTCACATCTGCTCCAAGACCGGCTGCCATCAGGGCTGCAGCCTCACCAACGACACCACCGCCAAGCACAAGAACCTTAGCAGGACTGACGCCAGGCACACCGCTGATCAGCTTACCCTTTCCGCCCTTCGTCTTCTGTAGGTAGTATGCACCATTCAGTGCTGCCATACGTCCAGCCACTTCACTCATCGGCTGTAACAAAGGCAGTGAGCCATTGGGTAATTGGACAGTCTCGTATGCCAGACAAACAGCTCCACTTTTCAACATGGCATCCGTCAGTTCCTTTTCACATGCAAAATGGAAATAGGTAAAGAGCAGTTGCCCTTTGCGAACCAACTCATACTCAGGCTCGATGGGTTCCTTCACCTTGACGATCATATCGCACTCGCGATAAACAGCCTCAATGGTTGGCAGGATACGGGCACCTGCCTTCACGTACTCATCGTCAGAGAACCCGCTGCCCTCACCAGCCGTATGCTGTACACTCACCTCATGTCCACGACGAGTCAACTCAGCCACACCTGCAGGCGTCATGCCTACACGATTCTCATTGTTCTTAATCTCTTTTGGAATTCCTACTTTCATAATGTTTCTATTTTTAGTTTAAACAAGTTCTTTGGCGCAAAGATACAAAAAATTTCGATATGTTGTTCAAGATATTCGAAGAAATTATGATTTGTAGCCAAGTCTCTTATAGGGCGAGGTGTTTTAAATCAAGAGTTTGCAGGGATTGGGAATAATTTTCCTGTTTCGAGGGAGGGGAAGTGTGGAGTTTTGCATAACTATGCAGCCGAATTCATAGGCTAGTTTAGTTTTCAGTGATGGCACAAGAAGTAAATAGCGGCTATAGACATATCTTGCCGATTCAGATTCGATTCAACGACGTGGATAAGCAGCATCGGGGATGGGGCAACAAGTTCCTCGGCTTATCGATGGTGTTCAACTTCACCAACATCGGCGATAAGGATAATCTCACCGTACAAAACAATAAATGGCGCATCCGAACGTTCTTCGGTCTGCGCCTGGGTAAGAGGTGATTATTCTGGAATAGAAATAATCAGTAGTTCTCGGCTTTCACCTGGAAGTAGGACTGCGGATGATTGCAGACGGGGCACTCCTCGGGGGCCTTCTTGCCGATGACGATATGTCCGCAGTTGGAGCACTGCCAGATTACGTCGTTGTCCTTCGAGAACACGCGTTCCTTATTAATATTGTCGAGCAACTTACGATAGCGCTCCTCGTGCTCCTTCTCGATCTTGGCTACTCCCTCGAACTTCTCGGCAATCTCGTCAAAGCCCTCCTCACGGGCCTCCTGAGCCATGCGGGCATACATGTCTGTCCACTCGAAGTTCTCACCGTTGGCAGCAGCCTCGAGGTTCTCAGGAGTAGACTTGATGGCACCGCCTTCCAGGAGTTTGAACCACATCTTGGCGTGCTCCTTCTCATTGTTAGCCGTCTCCTCAAAGATGGCGGCAATCTGTACATAACCGTCCTTCTTGGCCTTCGATGCCCAGTAGGTGTACTTGTTTCTGGCCTGCGACTCACCGGCAAAGGCTTCCTGCAGGTTCTTCTCGGTCTTTGTTCCTTTTAATTCTTTCATTGTTGTATTTGTTTAGTGAATAATAATAGTCAGGTGCAAAGATAGTGCTTTTATCGTATCCGTGCAACAAAAAAGTCGAAAAACTTTCTTATTAAATCATAAAAAAGATGTAACTTTGCAATCGAAAGAACTACAGGAGATCATGTCGATGAAGCAAGTGGAGCAAGAGATGGTAAGGCGATACGTGCGGTATCTGAAACTGCAGCGGAACATGTCGGGCAATACGCTCGATGCCTATCAGCGTGACCTGCGGAAACTGCTCGACTATCTGGAAGGGGAGGGTAAGGACCCACGAGAGGTGCGGCTGGAAGACCTGGAGCATTTCTCGGCAGGCTTGCACGACATTGGGATTCATGCACGGAGCCAGTGCAGGATCCTGAGTGGGGTGAGGAGTTTCTTCCGTTTCCTGCAACTGGACGGCTATCGTGATGACGACCCTACGGAACTGCTGGAGTCGCCGCAGATAGGACAGCATCTGCCTGAGGTGCTGACGACGGCAGAGGTGGACCGTCTGGAAGCGAGCATCGACCTCTCGAAGTGGGAGGGCCACAGGAACAGGGCTATTATTGAGGTACTCTTCTCCTGTGGCCTGCGTGTGAGCGAACTGGTGACCCTGAAACTCTCGAACCTATATCTCGACGAGCAGTTTATCCGCGTGATGGGCAAAGGTTCGAAGGAACGGTTAGTGCCTATCTCGAAGCGGGCCATCCAAGAACTTGGATTCTGGTTTGACGACCGTCAGCACATGACGATCAAGCCTGGCGAGGAGGACTATGTGTTTCTGAACCGCCGGGGGGCGCATCTGACGCGAGTGATGATCCTCATCATGATCAAGCGGCAGGCGGAAGAGGCAGGTATCCAGAAGACCATCTCGCCCCATACCCTGCGCCACTCGTTTGCCACCGCCCTGCTCGAAGGAGGTGCCGACCTGAGGGTGATTCAGGCACTGCTGGGCCACGAGAGCATCGGCACGACAGAGATCTATACGCATATCGACACCTCGACACTGCGGAAGGAGATTCTCGAGCATCATCCGAGGAATAGGAGGAAGTGAGTTTTATTGTTTATAGTTTAAGGTTTATAGTTTATAGATGATAACCTGGCAAGCCACTCATCCTGCCTTTAGAAGTTTCTGCCTTTAGAAGTTTCTGCCTATAGAAATTCTGCCTATAGAAGTAATCATCTATAAACTATAAACTTTAAACTATAAACAAAAAATAAAAAAACGTAGTTTTTAGATGACTTCTGCGTCTAATTGAGAAAAAAGCAGTAATTTTGCACCCAAATATTCAATAACCAAACTTATGAAGATGAAGAAACTATTCCTTAGCCTCTTGCTGGCGCTGACCAGTAGTGTGACGCTATCGGCACAAGAGATGCCGTCAATTCCCGTGGATCCCGATGTACGTATCGGCAAACTCGACAACGGACTGACGTATTACATCCGTCACAACAACTGGCCGGAGAACCGTGCCGAGTTCTATATTGCCCAGCGCGTGGGCTCTATCCAGGAGAATGACGACCAGCGCGGACTGGCCCACTTCCTGGAGCACATGGCCTTCAACGGCTCAAAGCACTTCAAGGGCAACGAACTGCTGCGCTGGTGTGAGAGCATCGGCGTGAAGTTCGGTACTGACCTGAATGCCTACACAAGCATCGACCAGACAGTATATAATATAAGTAACGTACCCACGACCCGTGAGAGTATCGTCGACTCATGTCTGCTGATCCTCTACGACTGGGCCGACGGCCTGTTGCTGGAACAGGAGGAGATTGAGAAGGAGCGTGGCGTGATTCACGAGGAGTGGCGCCTGCGCACTTCAGCCCAGATGCGTATGCTGGAGCGCGACCTGCCCAAGCTCTATCCTGGTTCGAAGTACGGCTATCGTATGCCTATCGGACTGATGGAGATCATCGACAATTTTGAGCGCCCCTTCCTGCAGGCTTATTATGAGAAATGGTATCGTCCTGACAATCAGGCCATCATCGTCGTGGGTGATGTCGATGTGGACAAGGTGGAGCAGAAGATCAAGGACCTGTTCTCGCCCATCGTGCTGCCTGAGAATCCTGCACAGGTGACAACCTATCCCGTGCCAGACAATACCGAGCCCATCTTCGTGATCGACAAGGACAAGGAACAACAGTATAATATCGTCGAGGTCTTCATGAAGCATGAGGCATTCCCCGATTCCCTGAAGGGAACATTGGCCTTTGTCATCACGAACTATGTGAAGAACGCAGCCTTCTCTATGATCAACAACCGTCTGAAAGAATATGCAGAGAAACCCGAGAGTCCGTTCTTGGAGGCCTCTGCCGGCGATGGTCAGTATCTGCTCTCGAAAACGGTAGACGCTTTCGAACTTGGAATCCTGCCTAAAGACGGACAGATGGAGGCTGCTGTTACCACTGCGATTACAGAAGCCCGTCGTGCCGCTGAGTTCGGATTCACGGCTACGGAATACAATCGTTTCAAGGCCGACTACCTGAGCAATCTCGAGAAGACATACTCCAACAAGGACAAGCGTTTCAACAGCCAGTTCGTGAACCAGTGTGTGCAGCACTTCCTCAATCAGAATCCTATCCCCAGCATCGACTATACCTATACGACGATGAAGCAGGTAGCTCCGATGATTCCCCTGGAAGCCATCAACAGCGTGATGAAGGAACTGGTATCGCCAAGCGACACAAACCTCGTGGTGGTCAACTTCAACAACGAGAAGGAGGGGGCTGTCTATCCCACTGAGGAAGGTCTGAAGAGTGCTATTGCCGCAGGTCGCAGTGCACAGATTGAGGCTTATGTGGACAATGTGAAGGACGAGCCGCTGATGACTACACTGCCTACGCCCGGTAAGATTGTGGAGGAGAAGAAGGATGAGACGTTCGACTATACGGAGCTGACACTGTCGAACGGTTTGAAGGTGGTGCTGAAGCAGACTGATCTGAAGAAAGACCAGGTACTGCTGCGTGGCTACGGCTATGGCGGTAGTGCACTCTATGGCAATGAGGACCTGCCCAACCTGAAGATGTTTGGTGACGTTATTGGGGCCAGTGGCTTGGGTAACTTCTCGCATACTGAACTGGAGAAGGCTTTGGCCGGTAAGATTGCCACTGCCTCACTGTGGATGGATAGCTATCGCGAGCAGGTCAGTGGTAGTTCGACACCGAAGGATGTGGAGACGATGTTGCAGCTGGTGTATCTCTACTTCACCAATATCAACAAGGACCAGAAGTCGTTCGACAAAATGATGCAGACCACAGAGATATCGCTGAAGAACCGTCTGCTGCAGCCCGAGAACGTCTTCTCTGACTCGCTGACGCTGACGCTGGGTAATCACCATCCACGGGTAAAGCCCATGGATCTGGACGACCTGAAGAAGGTAAGCTATGACCGTATTCTCCAGATTGCCAAGGAGCGCACAGCCAATGCTGCTGCCTTCACGTTCGACATCGTTGGTAACTATGACGAGCAGACCATCCGTCCGCTCATCGAACAGTATCTGGGTTCGCTGCCCTCACAGAAGGAGGTAGAGAAGGCCAAGCAGATTGATACCGACTTCAAGGGTGTTGTCATCAACAACTTCAAGCACAAGGCCGAGACCCCGAAGTCGATTGCCGTCATGTTGTGGTACTCGAAGGAGGTGCCCTTCAATTCGGAGAACAATATCAAGGCTGCGATCGCTGGGCAGATTCTGTCGATGGAGTATCTGAAGAAGATTCGTGAGGACGCCAGCGCAGCTTATACTGTAGGTGCCAGCGCTAATGTCAGCACCGACGACTTCGAGAATACTGCTACCATCTATGTCTCTTGCCCCATGAAGCCCGAGAAGGCCGATATAGCCCTGCAGATTATGCGCGACGAGATCCAGGCCATTACAGAGGGTTGTGATCCCGACAAGTTGGCTAAGGTAAAGGAGTATATGCTCAAAAACCATGCCGACCAGTTGAAGCAGAACAACTATTGGCTTTCGACTATCGACATGTGGCGCTACAAGGGCGTCGACTTGCACAAGGACTTCGAGAAGCTGGTGAACGCGCAGACACCTGAGAGCATTGCAGACTTTGTGAAGCAGGTGCTGAAGTCGGGCCATCGTGCTGAGGTGATTATGATGCCGGAGGAATAGTTTACGGTTTACAGTTTACTGTTTACAGTTTATAGTTTACAGTTTATAGTTTATAGAATGAGTTATTTATTTTCATCTGAATCAGTGTCTGAGGGCCATCCCGACAAGGTGGCGGATCAGATCAGTGATGCAATATTAGACCAGTTCCTGGCATACGACGATAAGGCCCGCTGCGCCATCGAGTCGTTTGTCACCACAGGACAAGTAGTGATCATGGGTGAGGTGCGCAGCGAAGTGTATATCGACCTGCAGACCATCGCCCGCAACGCCATCAAGCGCATTGGCTATACCAAGGCGGAGTACCAGTTTGACGGTAACTCCTGCGGTATCCTGACAGCCATCCACGAGCAGAGTGCCGACATCAATCAGGGTGTTGACCGTGCCGATGAGGACGAGCAGGGAGCAGGTGACCAGGGTATGATGTTCGGCTATGCCACCAATGAGACGGAGAGCTATATGCCTGTGTCGCTCGATCTGGCACACCTCATCATGCGCACCCTGGCTGAGATCCGTAAGGAGGGAAAGGAGATGACTTACCTCCGTCCGGACGCCAAGAGTCAGGTGACGGTGCAGTACAGTGACGCTGGTATCCCAGAGCGTATCGACACCATCGTCGTCAGCACCCAACACGACGAGTTTGACGAGGACGAGAAGATGCTTGCCAAGATCAAGGATGACGTGATTAATATCCTCATCCCCCGTGTGAAACAGAAGATCCACTCACAGAAGGTGCTCGACCTTTTCGGCCTCGACATCAAATACTACGTGAACCCCACGGGTAAGTTCGTGATTGGTGGTCCTCACGGAGATACGGGTCTGACGGGCCGAAAGATCATCGTCGACACCTATGGTGGCAAGGGTGCCCACGGTGGTGGTGCCTTCTCGGGCAAGGACTCTTCGAAAGTGGACCGTTCGGCTGCCTATGCCGCCCGTCATATCGCCAAGAACATGGTGGCTGCCGGGGTGGCCGACGAGATACTTGTCCAGGTGAGTTATGCCATCGGCGTGGCCAAACCCATGAACATCTACGTGAATACCTATGGCCGCAGTAAGGTACAGATGAGCGACAGTGAAATCGCCCAGAAGATCGAGAAACTCTTCGACCTGCGTCCGAAAGCCATCGAGCGCACCTTGAAATTGCGCCAGCCCATGTACAGTGAGACTGCTGCCTATGGACACATGGGACGGAAGAGTGAAGTTGTCAAAAAGACCTTCACCAGCCACTACCACGAGACCAAGACCATCGATGTGGAGCTGTTCACTTGGGAAAAACTGGATCGTGTGGATGACATCCGCAAGGAGTTTGGAATCTGATGCAAGACTCGATCTACGTAGAACCGCCCAGTATCGTCGCACTTGACTTAGTGCCACGGACACCAGCAAAGCCGCAGACACCTTATCAGGTGCTGCGGTTATTGCCTAAGGATGCTACCCCTGCCCAGCAGGACTCTGCCATCCAGGCGTGGTTCGCACCAGACGAGATTCATTATAGTGAGCGTCCAGACACACTTCATCTGCCTGGCGAGGAGATTCCGCGAGACTTGAAGGACGTGAAGTTACCCACCTATTATCGAGAGAACTTCTTTTCGAACGATTCGCTCTATCATCCAGAGTTGGGCGGGGGACGCTATGGTGTGGCAGGTGACCCCGTGCCTGAGACCTTGAGTAATGACAGCCTCATTTCGGGGCTGCTGATTCTCTGTTTCCTGGTGATGACATTCAGTTTCTCCAGAATCTCTGGTTTCATCGGCCGACAGGTGAAGGACTTCTTTTATGTACAGAGGGGTGAACACTCTGTGGCGGAAACGGGCGACGAAATCAATATTCAACTTGTCTTCTCGGTTATCACTTGTCTGACCTGCTCAATGCTGTATTACCTCTACGCAATTGCTACGGGAGGCGACACGTTCATCTTCTCGACAGAACACCTGCTGCTGGGGGTGATTTTCCTTGTCATGGTTGGCTATTTCCTGTTCAAGTTCCTTCTCTATTCCATCGTGAATACCATCATGTTTGACAGTTCGAGGAATAAAAAATTTCTTACATTGCTTATTTTCCTCATCTCGATGGAAGGGGTCTTGCTCTTCCCCGTCTTGCTGTTGCGCGCTTATTTCCAGTTTCCTATACAAAATGCCGCTATTTATACGTTTATAGTAGTGGTTTTAATCAAAATACTAACATTTTATAAGACTTATGTCATCTTTTTTTCTCAAAAAGCGCTTTATATGCAAATAATTTTGTACTTTTGCGCCCTTGAAATGGTACCGCTGCTTTCACTTTGGGGTGGTTTGGCGGTTATTGTGAATCATTTGAGAGTAATTTTTTAAGACAGAGATGATAAAGAAGATTTTAGTCTCACAGCCCAGACCTGCCAGTGAGAAGTCGCCGTACTTTGACATTGCGAACAGATTTGAGGTTGAACTGGTGTTCCGTCCTTTTATCAAGGTGGAGGCTATCAGTGCGAAGGAGTTCCGTGCCCAAAAGGTCAGTATCCTTGACTATACGGCCATCGTGTTTACCTCACGTCATGCCATTGACCATTTCTTTAATATGGCCAAGGAGTTGCGTATCACTATTCCTGAGGATATGAAGTATTTCTGTGTCACAGAGACTATCGCCCTGTATATCCAGAAGTATGTGCAATATCGCAAGCGCAAGGTGTTCTTCGGCGAGACAGGCCGTGTGGACGATTTGATTCCTGCTATGGTGAAGCACAAGAACGAAAAGTATCTGGTGCCGATGAGTGATGTCCATAATGACAGTCTCTCGAATCTGCTGGAGTCTAAGAAACTCACCCACAGAGAGTGTGTGATGTATAAGACTGTCAGCAATGACTTCACCCCAGAGGAGATCAAGACCTTCGACTACGATATGCTGATATTCTTCAGTCCGTCGGGTATAGAGTCTTTGACGAAGAACTTCCCCAACTTCAAGCAAGGCGAGATAGCCATCGCCACCTTCGGTCCGGCAACGGCCAAGGCTGCCAAGGACGCAGGTCTGCGCCTGGACATTGAGGCACCCTCGGAGAAATATCCCTCGATGACGGGAGCCCTACTGCATTATCTCTTGGAGAAACAAGGTTAGCACGATGGCGGCGGCTCCTACCTTCAGGAAACGGGAGCGCATGGTAAGCAATCTGCTGATAGAGGCGCTCTTTGATAATGGCAACAGCCAGTCTGTTTCTGCCTTTCCCCTCAGAGCCGTATACCAGACTATTCAACGACGTAGTGGCCATGGGCCTGCCCAACTCCTGATCAGTGTCCCTAAGAAGCGGTTCAAGCATGCTGTCGACAGAAATCGGGTGAAGCGCCAAATTCGTGAGGCGTATCGCCAGCACAAGCAACTGGTGTGGGAGCAAATGGCTGATCATCAGGAGATGCTGATAGGGCTTATCTGGCTCTCAGACAAACATTACCCAACCAAGGAAGTGGAAGAACGCGTGGTCAGAATCCTGCTGCGTATTGCGAAGGGTGGAAAGGTGAAAGGGTGAAGAATGCTGAAGCGGCTCTCTCACATATTGTCCTGGCTGTTGGTCCTACCTATACAGTTTTACCAGATATGCATATCCCCTCTGTTGGGACCTTCTTGCAGGTTTACGCCTACTTGTAGTGAATATGCAAAGCAAGCCATCATGAAGCATGGACCTGTCAAGGGCCTCGGACTGGCTATCTGGCGCATCTTGAGATGTAATCCTTGGGGAGGCAGTGGCTACGACCCTGTGCCGTAGGGGAATTAGTTTACAGTTGACGGTTTACAGTTTACCGATGATATGCTGGCAAGCCGTTCTGACTATAGAAGTAATCAACTGTAAACTGTAAACAGTGAACAGTAAACAAATAATATATATAATAAGGTATGAAGAACTTTATTGAAGAACTGAAATGGCGCGGTATGCTGGCACAGATGATGCCCGGTACTGAGGAACTGCTCCAGAAGGAGATGGTGACCGCCTACTTGGGTACTGACCCTACGGCAGACTCTCTGCATATCGGACACCTCTGCGGTATTATGATGCTCCGTCATCTGCAGCGTTGTGGTCATCGTCCCGTTATTCTCGTAGGTGGCGCTACTGGTATGATTGGCGATCCTTCTGGAAAGTCACAGGAACGTAATCTGCTGAACAACGAGACACTCTATCACAATCAGGAGTGCATTAAGAAACAGGTGGCGAAGTTCCTCGACTTCGAGTCAAAGGAACCGAATGCTGCCATCATGGTCAACAACTACGACTGGATGAAAGACTTCACTTTCCTCGATTTCGCTCGTGAGGTCGGTAAGCATATCACGGTGAACTATATGATGGCGAAGGAGAGCGTGCAGCAACGTCTGAATGGTACTGCCCGTGATGGACTTTCTTTCACCGAGTTCACCTATCAGTTGTTGCAGGGCTATGATTTCCTGTATCTCTATCAGCATTATGGCGTGAAACTCCAGTTGGGTGGTAACGACCAGTGGGGTAACATGACAACAGGTACGGAACTGATTCGTCGTACACTCGGTAATGAAGTGGAGACCTTTGCCCTGACCTGTCCGCTGATTACGAAGTCGGACGGTAAGAAGTTCGGAAAGACGGAGAGCGGTAACATCTGGCTCGATCGCAATCGTACGACGCCCTATCGCTTCTATCAGTTCTGGTTGAACGTGAGCGATGAGGACGCAGAGCGTTATATCAAGATTTTCACCTCGCTTGACAAGGAAACCATTGATGCCCTCGTCGAGGAACACAAGCAGGATCCAGGCCGTCGTATCCTCCAGAAGCGTCTTGCTGAAGAAGTGACGGTGATGGTGCATTCAAAGGAAGACCTTGACATGGCTATCGAGGCTTCCAACATCCTGTTCGGTAAGTCGACGAAGGAGGCCCTGGAGAAACTTGACGAACAGACATTCCTTGATGTGTTCGATGGCGTGGAGAAGCATGAAATCTCTCGCGACCAGTTGGGTCAGCCTGCTATAGAACTACTGACCACGGTGGCTCCCGTCTTCCCCTCGAAGGGTGAGATGCGTAAGATGGTACAGGGCGGTGGCGTCTCTCTGAACAAGGAGAAACTTACCGACCAGAATCGCGAGATTACAGCCGATGATCTCATCGACGGCAAGTATCTGCTGGCCCAAAAAGGCAAGAAAAATTATTATTTGCTGATTGTCAAATAAGATTAGTTGGTAAATATTTGGCGATTAGCCAAATATTTACTAACTTTGCACCCGCATATTGGACGATGGTGTAATGGTAACACTACAGGTTTTGGTTCTGTCATTCCCGGTTCGAATCCGAGTCGTCCAACTTTTCTTCTTCACTACGTAAACCTTTACAGGCCTTTTTTGCACAAAGGGCTTGTTTTTTTCAATTTATCTTTGTATCTTTGCAACCAAATATAAGATTAACTTCTAAAACAAAACAATTATGACAAATCTATTTTCATTGGAAGGTAAGAACGCCTGGATCACTGGCGCATCTTACGGTATTGGCTTTAACATCGCCAAGGCTTTTGTGGCTGCTGGTATCAAGAACATCATCTTCAACGACATCAATGAGGCAGCACTCGAACGCGGACTGGCCAATTATAAAGAGGCTGGCATCGAGAATGTGAAGGGTTATGTATGTGACGTAACGAAGGAAGATGACGTGAAGGCTCTCGTGGAGAAGATTCACGCAGAGGTTGGTCAGATAGACATTCTGGTGAATAACGCTGGTATCATCAAGCGTATCCCGATGCACGAGATGAAGCGTGCAGAGTTCCAGCAGGTCATCGATATCGATCTCGTAGGACCTTTCATTGTCAGTTCTGCTGTTCTGCCTGAGATGATGGAGCGCAAGGAGGGAAAAATCATCAATATCTGCTCGATGATGTCTGAGTTGGGCCGTGAGACCGTCAGCGCTTATGCTGCCGCTAAGGGTGGTTTGAAGATGCTTACACGTAACATCTGCTCAGAGTATGGTGAATACAACATCCAGTGTAATGGTATCGGACCGGGCTACATCGCTACCCCGCAGACGGCTCCTCTCCGCGAGCGTCAGCCAGACGGCAGCCGCCATCCGTTCGACAGTTTTATCTGTGCCAAGACACCCGCAGGCCGCTGGCTCGATCCCTCTGAACTTGGTGGACCTGCCGTGTTCCTTGCTTCTCACGCTTCCGACGCCGTCAACGGTCATGTGCTTTATGTCGATGGTGGTATCCTTGCCTACATCGGTAAGCAGCCAAAGTAATATGAACAGGTTTTTCTTTATTTGTCTGACACTGGTCCTTACAATGTGGGCTAGTGCTCAGACAAATTATCGTTCTGAGGTGTGGTCGCCTGATAATGGTGACGGAACCTACACCAACCCTGTAATCAATGCTGACTACAGCGACCCCGACGTTTGTGTCGGAGCCAGTGGCGAGGACTATTATCTGACCGCTTCGTCATTCAACTGCGTTCCAGGCCTGCCAATCCTGCATTCCAGGGATTTGGTGAACTGGGAGATTATCAATTATGCATTGACCTCGCTCTATGAGGGTGATGCGCAGTTGGAGAAACATTTCAGTACACCCCAGCACGGCAATGGCGTATGGGCTCCTTCCATCCGCTATCACGATGGCTGGTACTATATCTATTGGGGAGACCCTGACTTTGGCGTCTATATGGTGAAGACACAGGATCCTGCGGGCCGTTGGGAGAAGCCTGTCTGTGTTATCAAGGGGCAAGGCTATATCGATACGACACCGCTTTGGGACGAGGATGGCCGCTGCTATCTGGTAAACGGTTGGGCGAACTCACGCGCTAAGTTTGCTTCGGTATTGACGGTACGCGAGATGAGTGCCGATGGTACGAGAGCCATCGGGCAGCCTGTCATTGTCTTCGATGGTAATGGTACGGAGAATCGTACCTGTGAAGGCCCGAAATTCTATAAGCGAGACGGTTGGTATTGGATTATGTGTCCGGCAGGTGGTGTGCCTACGGGTTTCCAACTTGCCATGCGCTCGAAGTCACTATATGGCCCTTATGAACATAAGATTGTGCTGGCCCAAGGTAAGACCAACATCAATGGCCCTCATCAGGGCGCTTGGGTTCACACGAAATATGGTGAAGACTGGTTCCTGCATTTTCAGGATAAGGAGGCTTACGGCCGTGTTGTGCATCTGAATCCTGTTGACTGGACAACGGGCTGGCCCATCATGGGCAAAAATGGCGAACCTGTCACCACTTACAGAAAACCCAAGAGCAATAGCACGGCAATCATAAACCCTGTGGAGAGTGATGAGTTCAACGTGCCGATGATGGGTAAACAGTGGGAGTGGCACGCCAACTACGATGAGAAATACGGTGTGCCTACTGCTTTCGGCACATTCCGTATATATACCTATAAACTATCTGAGGGTTGGAAGAACTTTTGGGAAGTTCCCAACCTGTTATTGCAGAAGACGCCAGCCGATGCGTTTACCGTCACCACGAAGATTCGTATGACATCGAAGGCCGACGGACAGTTTGGTGGTTTGATCATGATGGGTCTTGACTACTCTGCCTTGGTCGTTCGCAGGGTGGGGAGTATGTTCGAACTGGTGCAGATGGCCTGCCATGCTGCTGATAAAGGTAATCCTCAGACAGAGCGTATCATTGCTTCCCTGAAGCCTACTGCAGAAGACCAGATCGACTACAAGCCGGGAATTCATGAAGACATCTATTTACGCCTTACGGTCAATGACTCCAAGGTAAGGTTTGCCTGGAGCCAGAATGGCAAGAAATTTACCGAATGTGGAGATGTGTTCCAGATGAAGGAGGGTAAGTGGATTGGTGCAAAGTTCGGCTTCGTTGCCGCTGAGACGGATCCTAAATGTGACCGTGGTTGGGTAGATGCCGACTGGATAAGAGTGACGAAGTAGTTGTAAAATAAATGTAAAAAATAACGTGGAGGCTTCAAGCGAAGTCTCCACGTATTTTTATTTTACAATTTTCATTATTTGATTGCGTCGGCGAGTTCAACACCAGCCTTGAACTTTGCCACTTTCTTGGCAGCGATAGAGATCTTCTGCTTGGTAGCGGGGTTGATACCCTCACGAGCAGGGCGCTCGCTTACGCTAAATGTACCGAAACCAACAAGGGCGATTTTGTCACCAGCCACGAGAGCGTCCTTAATAGCTGCTACTGTAGCGTCAAGAGCCTTCTTTGCGTCTACCTTTGAGAGACCAGCGCCTGCTGCAATCTTCTCTACCAATTCTGTTTTGTTCATAATTTTTAAATTTAAATAAATTATTAATAGTAATAAAACTAAAGTATAGCCGAATTTCTTGGCAAATATAGTGCAAAGTATTTAAAGAAACAACAAAAAAAGAGAAAAAATTGCTTTTTTAATAAAAAAAAATAGTATTAACCTCATTTTTAGGACTAAAACGAGATATTTTTCGTAATTTTGCAGCGGATTTGTGCATCGGCACTGCCTAAAGTGTAAATAGTATAATCGTAAATTAGTAAATCGTCAATCAACATGATGTTCCGCATACCCCCTATCACAAAGAATCTGCTGATCATTAATCTGATCGCCTTCCTTGCCACGCTTGTCCTAGAACTGCGAGGAATCGATTTGAAAGACATCGGCGGACTTCATTTTTTCATGGCCAGTGATTTTCATTTTTACCAGTTGGTGACCTATCTCTTCCTGCATGCCAGTTTCATGCATATACTGTCTAATATGTTTGGTCTTTGGATGTTCGGCTGTGTGATAGAGAATGTCTGGGGGCCGAAGAAGTTCCTTTTTTATTACATAACGTGTGGTATTGGAGCCGGTCTGTTGCAGGAACTGGCACAGTTCGGCTCGTTCTATATGACTGTTGCTGAGCAGGTTCCCCAAGCGACCTTAGGTATGGTGTTGGAGTATGGTAGTCAGTATGCCTCTGCATTGAATGCCTGGACAACGATAGGTGCATCGGGTGCTGTCTATGCGGTGATTCTTGCCTTTGGTATGACGTTCCCCAACGAGCGGCTGTTCATCATCCCGTTCCCATTCCCCATCAAGGCAAAGTGGTTCGTGCTGGGTTATGTGGCCATAGAATTTTTCTCTGCTCTTGGTTCCTCTGGCGATGGTGTGGCACACACCGCCCACCTGGGTGGCATGCTCTTCGGCTACCTGATGATCCGTTACTGGAACAAGCATCCCAACGGAAGTTATGACCGTAGCCGCGGACAGCAGTTCTTTGAGAACCTGAAGCGAAATTTCGACCAGCGGCAGTATAACAGCCGCCAGAGCCAGCCACACATGCATGCCGAGCAGGGTGGTGGCGCGAGAGAGACTGACCAGGAGTATAATGCCCGGAAACATAAGAACCAGGAAGAGATAGATGCCATTCTCGACAAGATCCGTAAGAGTGGCTATGACAGTCTGACGAAAGAAGAGAAGAAGAAACTCTTCGATGCTAGCAATGAGCGATGATTAAGCAACTGAAGACTCTTACCATTAACATCTTCGCAGGAGCGAATGTGGCTACAGTGTTGCTGATGCTGGCAGCGGGCTATTCTGACCGCATCAGTCCGGTGTCCTTTCCATTGCTGTCGAATCTGGGTATGGTTTTCCCCATATTCCTGCTGGTGAACCTCGTGTTTATCTTCTTTTGGCTGACGTTCAAGTGGCGGAAAGTGTGGATCCCGATTGTGGGCTATCTGCTAGCCTTCCCCCCGATTTCCCTCTATATGCCGATGCACTCGACGCAGGAAGTACCCGAAGGGACCATCAAGGTGCTGTCGTATAATGTCTGTTCCTACCTGGGGGTGGACGACTATAAGTCGGGAGCGGGCTTTGATACGATTTGTCCTTATCTGCTCAGGCAGGAGGCTGACATCGTCTGTCTGCAGGAGGATGTGGACACGTGGCGTCGCTATGTGTTCCGCAGCTATGAGAAGACCTATCCGTATAACGATACAATCTTCTTCAACCAGAATGATGAGTTTTTCAACGGTATGGGCATCCATACTCGTTTCCCCATCATCCGACGCGAGCGTATCCCCTATGAGTCTCGGGCCAACGGCTCTGTGGCGTGGTATCTACAGGTGGGTGAGGACACGGTGCTGGTGATCAACAACCATCTGGAGTCGACGCACCTCTCGAAAGAGGAGCGTACGCGCTATGAGGACATGCTGAAGGGCAAGGTGCAGAGAGACACGGTCAGGCAGGAGTCGAAGTTGCTGCTGACGAAGTTGGGGCATGCCAATGCGCTGCGCGCCGTAGGGGCTGAGGCCGTCCACAAGTATATCGAGGCTCACAGCCAGTATCCCACCATCGTGTGCGGTGACTTCAACGACAACCCCATTTCCTACTCCCGCCATGAGATCGCCAAGGGGCTGACGGACTGTTTCGCGGAGACCGGAAGAGGACTCGGTTTGTCATATAATCGGAAAGGCTTCTATTTCCGGATTGACCACATTTTGTGCTCCGACCACTTCACGCCTTATAACTGTCAGGTTGATGACAAAATTGACGCCAGCGACCATTATCCTATCTTATGTTGGCTAAAATTAGTGCATAAACCTTAAAAAATGAACGAAAAACACTCATATTTTTTTCCATTTCTGAAAAAATGTCTATATTTGCACGCTAAAAATGTACGCGAACAGAATATATATATAATAAATAACATCAAAAATCAAAATGCAAAACAAAGGAATTGTAAAAGTAATCGCAGTGCTTCTGATGCTCGTATGCTGCTTCTACCTCTCCTTCTCATTCGTGACACGCCACTACGAGAGTAAGGCTGCCGCTATGGGTGAGGAAGCAGGTGCGGAGTACCTCGACTCAATCAACAACGAGAAGGTCTATATGGGCGTCTACTCATTGAAGCAGTGCCGTGAGATGGAGATTGGCCTGGGTCTTGACCTGAAAGGCGGTATGAACGTAATCCTCGAGGTGTCTGTGCCCGATGTTGTCGACGTGCTCGCCGACCATAAACAGGACGCTGCCTACAAGAAAGCCATGGAACTGGCCAAGAAGGAAGAGGAAACCAGTCAGAACGACTTTATCTCCCTGTTCATTAAGTATTGGAAACAAGAAGGTAACGGCCGTCCCCTCGCCGCTATCTTCGCCACCCAGCAGATGAAGGGTAAGGTGAGCACCCAGAGCAGCGACTCTGAGGTCGAGGCTGCCCTCCGTACTGAGGTGGCATCGGCAGTCGACAACTCATTCAATGTCGTTCGTAACCGTATTGATAAGTTTGGCGTCGTTCAGCCCAATATCCAGAAACTCGAAGGTCAGAGTGGCCGTATCATGGTCGAGATGCCTGGTATCAAGGAGCCGGAGCGTGTGCGTAAACTCCTTCAGGGAAGTGCCAACCTCGAGTTCTGGGAGACCTACAACTCTCAGGAGATCACTCCGTTGCTGGCCCAGTTGAACCAGCGCTACGCTATCCAGGGTGGAGAGGTGATGGAGGAAGACACCACTGTTGCTGAGGCTGTCGCTGACACTTTAAAGGCTGTTGCCGACACCGTGAAGGCTGCTGCCAACGATTTGGCTGCCAAGTTGGCCAAGAAGGACAACAGCATTGAAGCCCAGGCAAAAGAACTGGCTAAGAAGCAGAACCCGCTGTTCTCGATCTTCCAGCCCACTCAGGGTAACACGCTCGCTGTGGTTGGTTATGCCAATGCCCGCGATACCGCAGAGGTCAACAAGATCATCTACTCCGATCTCGCCCGTCAGATTCTGCCTGCAGAGTTGAAACTCCGCTGGGGTGCCAAGGCTGAGGATTTCGGTGGCCAGAATACGAAGGGTGACATCTTCGAACTCTATGCTCTGAAGATTACAGAACCTTCAGGCCGTGCGCCGCTGGAAGGTGATGTCATTACAAACGGTAAGGACGACTTTGACCAGATGGGTCATCCCTGCGTCTCTATGCAGATGAACTCTGACGGTGCCCGCCGCTGGAGCCAGATCACGAAGCAGAACATCGGCAAGGCCGTGGCTATCGTCCTCGACGACGCTGTCTACTCTGCTCCCCGTATTCTGACTCAGATCGATGGTGGTAACTCTCAGATCACTGGTAACTTCACCATCGAGGACACTAAGGATCTTGCCAACACGCTGAACTCAGGTAAGATGCCGGCTCCGACTCGTATCGTACAGGAGGAGGTCGTTGGTCCGTCACTTGGTGCTCAGTCTATTAAGCAGGGTGTTATCTCGTTCATCGTTGCCTTTGTGCTGTTGATGATCTACATGATCATGCTGTATGGTTGGATTCCTGGTATCCTCTCTGATATCGCTCTGTTGTTCAACCTGTTCTTCACCCTCGGCATCCTGACCTCGTTCCAGGCAGCACTGACGATGCCTGGTATCGCTGGTATTGTACTGACTTTGGGTACGGCTGTGGATGCTAACGTGCTGATCTATGAGCGTATCAAGGAGGAACTCCGAAAGGGTCTCTCTGTGAAGGAAGCCCTGAACAAGGGATACTCAAACGCCTTCTCAGCCATCTTCGACTCGAACTTGACTTCTTTGATTACAGGTATCATCCTGCTTTACTTCGGTACAGGTCCCGTGAAGGGCTTCGCTACCACTTGGATCATTGGTATTGTCGTATCGTTCTTCACGGCAGTCTATATGACCCGTGTTGTCTACGACCATATGCTGAGCAAGGACAAGTGGACTAAACTGACCTTCGTGACTGGCTACTCGAAGAACCTGATGCAGAACGCACACTACAACTTCATGGGTATCTACAAGAAGTCATTCCTTATCTGGGGTGCCGCAGCCCTGATCTTCTGTATCTCGTTCGCCGTTCGCGGTTTAAGCCAGAGTATCGATTTCACGGGTGGTCGTAACTATGTGGTGACCCTCGACAAGGAGACACCTGTTGAGCAGGTACGTCAGGCTTTGGCTGGTGCCTTCGTCAACACAATGGGTGAGAATGCTCAGAAGGAGGCCAACACCAGCGTTATCGCCCTCGGTACCGATGGTAAGACTGTCCGTATCTCTACCAACTGGGATATCGAATCGAACAATCCTGATGTCGACGATCAGGCAGAGACCATCCTCTTTAACACCTTGAAGAAGGCTGGTTTAGTCAGCCAGGAGAGCGTTGAGTCGTTTAAGAATCCTGATATCCGTCAGGGCGGAAGCATCATCTCTAGTGCCAAGGTAGGTCCGTCAGTGGCTAAAGATATCACTTATGGTGCTATCATCTCCGTGTTAATCGCTTTGGTGGCTATCTTCCTGTACATCCTGTTCCGTTTCCGCAATGTGGCCTTCTCAGTAGGTTCAACAGTTGCCTTGGCTCTCGATGCCCTGATTGTGATTGGTTGGTACAGTGTACTGTGGGGATGGGTTCCGATGTCGCTCGAGATTGATCAGACCTTCATTGGTGCTATCCTGACGGTGATTGGTTACTCCATCAACGATAAGGTGGTGGTATTCGACCGTATCCGTGAGAACATCGGCCTCTATGGCAAGCGCGACCGTCAGCAGTTGTTCAATGACTCACTGAATCAGACGCTGGCCCGTACCATCAACACTTCTGTGACTACGCTGATAGTGCTGCTCGCCATCTTCATTCTTGGTGGCGACTCTATCCGTTCGTTCTCATTCGCTATGATTCTGGGTGTTGTCTTCGGTACGCTGTCATCTGTCTTCATTGCTGCTCCTGTGGCTTATCTGACCATGGGTCGCACCATCAAGGAAGAAGAGAATGCTCCAGTGGCGCCTGCTAAGAAGTAATTCGAGATTCACATTTATAATTATCAAAGCCCTCCCTGCTGATTAAACGGATGGGAGGGATACAAAAAGGAAGCATTGCCACGAGGCAATGCTTCCTTTAATTGAATGCTCAATCCGTCTTATTCACGGACATTGGCAGGCTGGTCGGTGACCTCTTCCTGAGGATCGTCAACATTATCTGTTATCGGATTGACAGGCACGACGGGCGTGTCTTCATTTCCTACGCAGGCTGTCAGGGCTATGGAAGCAAAGACAGTGGCGATGAGGATTTTGATTCTATTCATGACTTTATTGCTTTATTTGATAATAACCTTTTTATTATTAATAATGTATAGACCCTTGGTGGGTGCAGCGATGCGCTGGCCGTTCAGGTTGTAGTAGACATCGTTCTCGTTATCTGCGGCCACCTTGTTGATGCCTGTGGTGCCATTATCCTCCAGACTGTAGCCACGGGTAGAGGCATTGCCCTTTGGAATAGCCAGCCAGGCACGATGACCCTCAATCTGGAAGGCTGCGCCGTTGTCAGCACCCCAATACCAGCCGAATACCTTGGCATTGTCAGAGCCTGAATGGCCGAAGGCGAGTTTGTAGAACAGGCAGTCTTCTGTATCTGCATAGGTGGTGGTTGCCTCGTCGCTACCCTTGAGCAGGTTCTGGCCGAGGTAGATGCCAGTCGCGCCAGTGGGCTTGAGGGTGTAGGTACCACCTCTCTTGTTGTCTGACTGGAGCATGACAGGTACACCTGACGGGATGGCGTAGGGCACCTCTTTGTATGTGATGGCGTCGATAGTGGCTGCACTGACGATGTAAGCCTTCAGGCCTTCAGGCAGAGAGTAACTAGCCTTCGAGTCGTAGAAGGTAGCATAGCCAGCCTCCGACAGGGTGACCTCTGCGGATGCTGTTTCCACGTCAGTAGTAGCCTCAGGACCGAAGCCGCCCATAGCGTTGGCAGCGCGAACGGAGATATAATCCATGCCAGGGATGAAGTCAAGGTTCTCGAGGCTGAAACTCGACCCCTCGGTGATACCCAGGAACTCATTGTTGACGAAGACAGCATAGGCGATGGCTCCGTTGTTGGCTGGTGTCCAACTGACGATGCCCTCCTCATACTTGACGTTGGCAGGGGCTTCCAACTGGCGGGTCAGCATAGCGGGATCCCACTGCTTCTCGAGGTTCTCGGAGAACATCATCTCGTAGGTGAAGCCAGCAGCCTGCTCGGCAGTGATGATGGTCTGGAACTCACCGCCATGCGACTTGATGATATTCGACTCTGGGGTGATGTTCTTGCCAGTGGCATCCATCGTGTTGTACTCGCCGAAGAAGACGGGGTCGGTATTGTTCATACCCTTCTCAATCCAGCGCGAGGCGATGAGTGTCGCAGCAGCATGGTCGTCGAGCGTGGTGTTCAGGTAGACGGTGATAGGCTGGTTGTTCCAGGTGCGTCCGAAGTTCCAGGTGCCGTTGCCCTCGGCGAGGTCTACGACGTTACAGTTGTCGAAGACGTAGCCGAACTTCACCGTTCCGCGAGGAGCGACGACGGTACGACTGCCCTTCAGGTCGAGTTGACGGGGCTCCAGGGTGAGGGTCGTGTTCTGGAAGCGTACATCACCACCACCGCAGATGAAGTCAACGGTTCCGTGGATATCGCAGTCCTCATAATACGACTGCATGTTGTCGTTCGAACTGTAGTAAGTGTCCTGATAAGAGAGCATACGGACGTTCTTGGCGATGGTGCGGTTACCGGCATCGTTGATGACGGCAGCACGTCCGCCCACCTGCTTGTTGTCGAGGGCTCCGTAGTAGTCGAGGGCATTCTGCAGCGTGAGATCCTGCAGGTAGAGGTTCGTTCCACTGTTGTTAAACATATCAGCACTGCCTAGTCCTTCAATGCTCTTGTCGGGAGCCGTCATAATGATGGTATTCTCCATCGACTGTCCGATGATCGAGATGTTATGTCCGCTGATGGCGGTCTTCACCGTCTCGCCGAGGTCGTAGATGCCGCTGGGCAGGAAGATGTAGGCACGCTCTGCGTCCTTGTCGGCGTTGGCACCGTTGACAATCTCGAGCACCTCGAGGAGGCTCTCCGCACTGCCGGGCTTCACGAAGTACCACTGTCCCTGCTTGTCGTAGTTGATCTCGCTGGTGTTGACGATCTTCACGCCGTGGAGATACATCTCACCGTCGGCACTGAGGTTCAGGGTGATGGTGCCTCCCTCGCCCTCGTAGTTGAAGGCGACGATCTCGCCGTCCACATCCTCATTGTTCTTGCCAGGCAGCGTGCCGATCTCTTTGCCGTTTTCTGTGATGATGATGTCACCGGCATTGCCGTAGCGGCAGAGGGTGAGCGATACGATGGCCTTCGGACCTACGAGCAAGTCGATCTTGTTCTCAGCGTCGCCCTTGAAGGCCCAGCCGTGCTGTGCGTCGTGCCAGTAGAAACTGCCTGTGGGATTGAAGGCCTCGTGGTCATTAGCGTCGAAAGCCTTGTCAGTCAGGTCGAAGGTGTACTTCTTATAGGTGCTGGGCGTCTCGATCTCCGTAGCCACGGCATAGAGTGTGATGTCTTCAGTGACAACAGTCTCGGCGGTGTACTTCGTCTTGCCGTTGGCATCGATGCGATACCAGCCGCGCACCTTCTGGCCTTCGGGAGCCGTAGCGTTGTTGTAGTCAAGGTCGAACTCGCCGATCATCTCGTCCTTCTCACGAGTGAACTCGCCGAGCACCGTCTGCTTGTCGGTGTCGATGTAGGTCAGATTGAAGTCGGGCTTCTGTACGAAGGTCAGCAGATACTCGACAGAGGTATCGCCCAGGGTCATTGGGATATGTGCATTAACGACAGTCCGAGGATTACTACCCGTAAGATTTAAGACATCATAGGTGATGGTGCCTACCTCGCCCTTCTTGGCTGTGGCTGTGATGGGGTTGTCCTCGCCAATCATAGATACCTTCTTCGAAAGTTCCATTATGGCCTCGTAGCCACCGTCGAACAGTTTCTCAGCGGTATAATCCTCACCGTTGATGGTCACGGTAGCAAGGATGGGCACTTCTTTCTCTGTGCCGTTCAGCGTTCCTTCGATGACGATGTCGCTGAAGCCGATCTGCTTACCGTTCTGCAGGTGGTAGAGGTTGACGAGCAGGGCGCAGGCACCCTCGGCGGGAGTGGCACCCTCGATGTCGTACGACAGTTCGCTGACACCGTCGTTGCGTTCAGGCTTCACGGCTTGTGCCAATATGACGGTAGACTTGTCTGGATTCTCCCAGGCGAAGTCGAGCAGACCGTTGTCCGTACCGAAGCGGGTGGTTTTCAGCGATACTTTCTTCGGAGTGAAGGTCAGGCCGAAATTCGGCTGGATGATGAAGCGGATGGCATTACTCTCGTCAGCAGCCGTGACAGCGCCTTCAGGCTCGTTCTGCTGCGTCTCGGGCATGAACTGAGTCTGATTCTGGCGGGTGCCATAGATAGAGAGATTGCTGCCGTAGGTCACCTTGCTGTTCACGAAGTAGTCGTTGGCCTCGCCGAAGTCGGCCTTCTGATCCTCAATACCGAGACTGAAGGCGAAGTTGGCGGCGACGGGCTCGTTGTCGAGGGTGACCAGTTCGTGATCGCCGCTGCCAGCACTCTCGTTGGCGACGGCCACACTATGGAGATACATCTCACCGCCTGACTCCATCACCAGCGAGAGGGTGGTAGCAGGACCTGCATATTCGAAAGAGGCTACGCCGCCATCGGCATCCGACTTGGCAGGCAGCGATCCGATGGTCTCTCCAGTAGTGGCATCAACGACAGCGATGTTGGTGCCGTTGCCATACTGGCAGTTGACAATCGTAATCGTAGCATTGCCTGCGACAGGCAGGTTGATTTTCTCGTCATTATAGAATGCCCATCCGTGAGAGGCGTCGTGGTAGTAGGCCTTGTCGCCCACGATTTCGATACACTCGTGGTCTGCAGGGTCGAAGTTGACATCTGCCAGGTTATAGGAATAGGTGAAGCCTGGGAGGGCATACTCGATGGCTGTGGATACGGCATAGAGCGAGATGTCACCCTCTACGAGGTCTTCTGCCTTATATTTCTTGCCGCCCTCGGGTTTGGTGTACCAGCCGCGGAAGACGCCGCCGAGAATCTCAGAGCAGTCTTTGGCACCAAAGGCAAACTCGCCGATGGGCTGCTGACCCTTCACCTGCTGGGTGCCGATAACGGTCGTACCGTCGAAGTCGTAGTAGGTGAGCGTGTACTCTGCGTTGAGGGCTGCAATCTCTTCCTCTGTCAGGGCACTGACGGCCACGTATGGACAATAGTCCATGCCTGTGATGGTGAGGGTGGTTATCTCGCCCATGTAATAGAGCACGTCGACATTGTTTCTGTCGTTCTTCCAGCAGCCAGGACCGCTGGGAGTCTTCGTGGCTACCACATTACCTGTAGCATCAGTCACGGTGATGGTGGCAGGGCTGTAGGTACATTGTCCTACAGTGATCTTCACATTTGTGGCATTACCCACAATCACTTTCAGGTTTGTACAACCATGTTCACTGTGGTAATTGCCAATGACTTTGCCTGCGGTCAGGACTAGTTCGCCTTCGCCGATATCCCGGCGGACAGTGGTTCCGTCATCGGCAACGTCCACACCAAAGTCAATCGCTGTTCCTTGGACTTGCTCTTCAGCCGTCAGCAGGGTTCCTTCCTGATTGTTGACGATGACGCTGAAGTCCTTGAAACCGTCTGCCCGGCTCACTATCGCGAGCATCAGCAAGAGGCACAAAGTGCCCAGTCGTTTCATTTGTTTGGTCATAATGATTTTGTTAATTGTTAATGTTAAGATAGATAATAGGTGAATCTTTTGCAAAGATAGCAAATTTGTTTTGAAATGGATGTCATTTTTGAGTCCTTTTCTCCGTAAACGTTTACGTGATTTCGCGTGTGAGTCTGTTCCTGACGCTCACCCCGTGTCTTTCGTAGTCTGAATAATCACTAAATAGTCTGAAAACATTTGGCTGGATGATGCCGAATGCATAATTTTGCAGGCGATGAAGATATTTCGCTCCCTTCTGTTGCTGCTCATCACTGCAGTTGTATCACAGGCTTTCGCCCAGCGGAGGCTTGTGGTGGTCGATGTGGAGACACTGGTGCCTGTCATTGGGGCCAACGTGGTGAGTGCAGACGGCAATACGACGACAGACTCCTTGGGCTATTTCAGCGTGTCTGACAGTTGTCGTTCGCTGGCGTTCTCTCACGTCAACTACGAGCCTCGGATGATCAATCTCACGGAAGTGCGCGATACCGTGTATCTTATCTCCAAACTGCTGAATGTCCGCGAGGTCGTCGTCTTCGGACATGGTCCCCACGATGTGTTGCCAGAGGCACTGAAGAAACAACTGAAGATCAACAAGACGGAGGCCGAACTGGCTGCTGCTAATCCTGGCGGTGCCAATCTGCTCCCTCTCTTGGCTCGTCTCATTCCCAAGAAATGGCGTAAGAACAAGAAAGAGGAACGGATGAAACGACTACGGCAGATATTGGAAGACTACTGATATCTGCCCTGGCAAGGACGTGACGGATATGACGAAAAAGAGAAAAGGAGCGCACATCGCTGCGGGCTCCTTTTCTAAATCTTACTAGCGGGCATCTCTGCTGGCTAATAACTTAAAACAATCTATTAACCTTTTGATGCTGCAAAAATACACCTTTTCGCTGAAACCGAAAACATCTTTTCGACGAAAGGGTAAATTATAAGGTACTTTAACACAAAAAACGCGGTACCTGGTACCTTACTACTCAGTACCCCGACCGAGAATCGAACTCGGAACTAAGCTTTAGGAGAGCCTTGTTATATCCATTTAACTATCAGGGCGCATGGTTTCCCCAAAAAGAGGAAACTGCGTTTTCGGGTGCAAAGATACGGTATTTTTGGCAGACTACCAAACTAATGGGATACTTTTTGACTGAAAACATCGAATTGGGCCTTGCCGTCGTTACCATAGCAGAAGAGGCCCACGCGGATGCCCTTCCAGTAGCCGCTATGCATGGAGAAAGCGGAGCCTGCAGAGACGAAGCGCTGGCCGTCAGTACTGTAAGCGAACTGGTGGGTGTTCTCCAGGCTGTTGTTGGTTATCCGCAGCCAGAGTCTCTGGTAGTGCCCGCTTTGGATGATCTGCCGCTGACCTTCACTTTCTATGAAAATGCCGTCCTGACAAATACCAATACCACGGAACTGCTTGCCAGAGCAGAAGAGTCCCGCGTAGCAGTCGCCTGAGGCTTCCATGATGGTGGTACTCTCGCTCTGATAGCCTACCACCTTCTGCGTCAGCATGTTACGGCTGGCCATCAGATGCGGTGCTGGCTGGGCTTCGATTGTCAGCCAGCCCTTTCGGGCAGAGAGACTCCAATGGCGGTCATCGGGATTATGGTTCCATTGCCATTGTAGGCCGAGGGCACCAGTGAAGTCGTCATGGGTTTGTAGGGAGGGTGCCTGTCCGCTGCTGGGGATGGGCTTTTGCCATTGCGTGACAGGCTCGCCGACGTCATTCCCGTCGTAGTCTACTCCCATGAGAGGCCAGTCATCCTGCCAGCGGGCTGGCTGCAGGTGGACCACACGACCTAAGACGGGCGTCTCCTGGAAGTGGTAGAACCACCAACTGCCGTCAGGCGCATCGACCAGGGCTCCCTGATGTGGGCCGTTGATGGGGGTAGAACCCTGTTCGAGCACTATCTTCTGCTCATAAGGTCCATAGATGGACTTTGACCTGAGCACAGTCTGCCAGCCTCGTCCAACGCCTCCCTCGGGGATGATGAGGTAATACCAGCCGTTTCGCTTGAGGAACTTGGTACCTTCAGCCACAGGACCCTCATAGACGGTGACACCGTCATCCAGCAACTGCCTGCCGTCTGCCGACATCCGATGCACGATGATGGGGCCAGCGCCATGTTTGCTACGCCCTAAATACGCCATTCCATCGCTATCCCAGAAGGGACAGGGGTCTTCCCATTTCTCCACTCGCTTTACGAGATGCAGGGGAGCCCATGGTCCATGAGGATCCTCTGCCGTCGACATATAGAGGCCCTCGTCTGGTGTGCAGAAATAGACATAGTAGCGTCCGTCGTGGTATCTGATGGCTGGTGCCCAGGAGCCGCCTGCATAATGACGGTTCTCATCCCATCCCGGCTCGTCGAAACGACGGTATATCTGACTGATATACTGCCAGTTGACCATGTCTTCGCTTTCCAGTACTTGCATACCCATGAAATGGAAGTCGGAGGCAACCATATAGAATTTCCTGCCCACACGGATGACATCCGGGTCTGAGAAATCGGCATTGAGCACAGGGTTGCGGTAGGTGCCGTCGCCCTGGTCTCCCCAACCCTCCGTATCAATCCGCACAAAGTCGGGACGGGCATCGGGCTGAGCCGTCTGGATATCGATATGGCTGAACTGGATGTTACGGGCGTGACGGACGAAGAATCCTTTGGCAGGCAGGGTGCCCCACATGGTGGCTTCAGGATAGGATCGCTCTTTCTCATCAGCGATGGAATCGGCAATTTCTGTCAGTTGGCCGGCCTGGATGCCTCCCTGGTGGTGGAGGGTGATGTCTGAAAGGAAGACATTCCTGACAGGATGGTCAGGCAGGCCCGTGATGGAACAACCTGTCGACCCTGCATGGCGGATCTGGATATGGTGAAGGCGTATGCCGTCGATGGTGCCCACATGATCGACGGGAATCAGTTCGGCGATGGTGTCTTCGTTGCCGTGGCCGCTCAAAGCCGTGCCTTGGTCTCTCATCTGATAGCCACGACCGCGGTTACCCAGGCGGATGAAGATGGGTGACTCCGTGCCTTCGACGGTGAAGTCGGAGAGGCTGACATTCTCCATCGTGCCGCCATCGACGATCTCCAGGGAGATGGCCGATGAGCCGATCCATTGGCCGAAGAACTTCTCGCGCTGGTCGCTGCTCGGCTTCACCACGATACCGCTGATATTGATGTTGCGGAATCCGCCATTGGTCTCTGTTCCGAGTTTCACGGCGTTGCAGTGGCTGCTGACCACACAGTCGGCGATGCGGACATTCTCGCAGAGGCGGGGAGAGGTAGACTTCAGGGTGATGCCGTCGTCGTCGCTGTCGGCAATGATTCCACGGACGATGACGTCGTGACAGCCGTCGAGGTCGAGGGCGTCGTTGTTGTAGTTGTTACGGTTGAAAACCTTGATTCCATCGATATGCAGACGGTCACAGGCCAGGTAGTGCTGCATCCAGCAGCCGCTGTTGCGGAGGGTAATGCCGCGGACGGTGATGTCGCTGCTTTGGATGAATCGCAACAGGTGGGGGCGGGTGATGCCTTCGTCGTTCCACGACAGTTTCTTGAAGGCACGGCCCTGTCCGTCAATGGTCCCGTCGCCGTCAATGGTTACATGACTCACCTGATCGGCATAGATCAGTTGGATGGTCTCCGTGTTCGTCCGCAATGACACATAGTCCGATTTCATCGGCATATAGTCGCTCAGACGGGTACTGCCATAGAGTGTCGCCCCCTGCTCAAGATAGAGGCACACATGGCTCTTCAGCCTGATAGACCCTGTCTTGTACATACCTGCAGGCACGACCACCCTGCCGCCGCCTGCTCTCGAACAGTCGTCAATCGCCTGCTGGAGTGCCGCCGTGCACAGGATGGTCGTATCCGACTTGGCACCATAGTCCACGATGTTGTAGTCTGCCCCATAGGCAGCCGTCCATCCCGTCATCAGGAGTAACAGCATCTTCTTCCTCATACCTTATTTATTATATGAATGATTACCGTGTGCAAAGATACTAAATTTTTTGCAAAGTAACCAATACTTTTCCATTTATAATGCGCCACCTAGTTTTTTGGCCTTTTTGGTGCTGGATTCATTTTTTTTCCCTATCTTTGCCCGAGATAGATAAACCTATTACCCCAGAACTAAACAAACCAGTATTAATAGCAAAGTATATGAAAAGATCGTTTCTATTCTCTTTCTTGGTGTGTGTGACATTGAGTGTCAGCGCCCAGAACCCCTATCTCCCTCTTTGGGAGCATGTGCCTGATGGCGAGCCCCGTGTGTTTGAGGACCCAGATCAGCCTGGCAAGTTCCGGGCTTATATCATTGGCTCGCACGACACGAACTATACCGCCTATTGCGGCAGTGATATCCGTATGTGGTCTGCTCCTGTCGAAGATCTTACCCAGTGGCGCGACGAAGGTCCGATCTTCACCTGGTATGTCGACGGTCAGTGGGATACGATGTTTGCCCCCGACCTCGTGGAGGTGAAGGACAAGGCCACAGGCAAGAAGACCTATTACCTCTATCCCCACTCCCGTGGCTGGCGCCGTGTGGCGATGGTCTGCAAGAGCGACCGTCCCAATGGTCCTTTCGTACCCATCAACCTCACGGAAGACGGTCGTCAGTGTGTGCCTGGCTCGCTCATCGACTTCGATCCTTCCGTTTTCATCGAGAATATCACGGATAAGAAGGACAAGGACTACGACAAGGGCTTCCGTGCCTATGTGTTCTACGGCTTCCAGCATTCTACCGCCTGCGAACTCGATCAGAACACGATGTACTCTCAGCGTGAGGGTACGCAGTTGATTGATCCCTTCATCCCTGCCAGCAGTGCCGATGGTCGTCTGCTCGACAAGGAGGGCTCAGAGTATAAGGCGCTCTATCAGGGACAGAACCCGCTCGACTTCAACTTCTTCGAGGCCAGCAGTATCCGTCAGGTGGGCAACAAGTACGTGATGGTGTTCTCCGGCTATAGCGGCAAGGAATACGGACTCGGCAACACCAACTCCGCCCTGCGCTATGCCTTTGGCGACTCGCCCTTAGGACCCTGGCGCTCTGGTGGTGTGCTGGTAGACTCCCGTGGCGTGGTGCCCAGTGAGGATGGCTCGCACCTGATCACCACCAATGCCGCCCACAACACCCACGGCTCGCTGCAGGAGATCAATGGCCAGTGGTATGTGTTCTATCATCGTCCCCCTCGTGGCTTTGGCTTCGCCCGCCAGCCAATGGTGGCTCCAGTGAAGATCACATGGGACAAGAAACCCGTTGCCAAGGGTGGTGTGGTCAGGATTACAGGCTACGACCCCTATGCTGCTGACAACGAATGGACCGCCAAATCTGCCGATGGAATGGTCTATTCCGGTGCCGAAGTGACCTCCGAGGGCTTCCAGATCTTCGGCCTGCCGCCTTATCAGTATTACTCTGCTGGCTACGCTTGTTTTATGACGGGTGGCACGAACAGCAACGAGTGGATGCAGGACAACCACGATGTATGGAACAACTCGATGGATCTGGCTGGCATTACCAACGGTGGAATCGTGGGTTTCAAGTACTTCGGCTTTGGCGGACTGGCTCAGGACACCAAGGGCCTGAAGGCCTTCGAAGGTACGAAAAATGGCGATGGAACGGGGATTTATCTGAATCTGACGCCAGCCAGACACGGTGCTTTCAAGATCCATGTGCGCCTCGACGATCCTTGGAAGGGTCAGGAGATTACCGTCTTCGATATTGCAGCAGACGACTCTCATACCGCTAAACTGTATCAGAAGAATGTGCCAGCCGTCGAGGGCTTGACGGGCAAGCATGCCATCTACCTCGTGGCCGAGGGTGCTGACATCCAGAAGCCGGAGCGTCCCCGCTGGGGTGGTCCTCGTGGTCCGCAGCGTCCTGAGGGGCTCTTCGACCTTCACGGCATCGGATTCATGAAGAATGGTATGAGCCTGAAGGCACCTCAAGTGCCGCAGGTGACGATCATGGCAGACGGCCAGAAATTAGTGATTCCATCGACACCTGTCCGCTTTACGAACCTCAACGGCTATACGGACCAGACGCGCTATCAGGTCTATGGCAAGTTGACGGACAGTTCGAAGATCATCGCCACCTCGAATAACCCGTCCGTGAAGTTTGAGGTTAGCCCCATCGTCGAAGGTCGCGCCACCATCAAGGCTACCTACAACGGACTGACGAAGATCTTCCTGATCAACTAATCTCTTCCCCTCCTAAGTTAGGAGGGGTGCCCGTCAGGGCGGGGTGGTCTGAACAACGGCTCTTGCCACTTGCTGCCGAAGTGGTGGTCAGAACAACGGCTTTACTATTTCCTCGAAGTGGTGGTCTGAACAACGGCTCTTGAATACCTTGAGCATCAGCGTCTGTTCAGACCACCCCTAACCCTTCCTAACTTAGGAGGGGAAATAATTACTCTAACTGCAGATAAGTTCTGTTGAGGCCTTTATTCTTTCCAAGGCTTCGACGAGCCGACTGCGCTGGGTCGCGATATTAAAGCGGACATATCCCTTGCCTGTCTCTGGGCCATACATCGTGCCTGGATTAATCCACACCTTCGCCTCTTGGAGCAGGCGTTGGCAGAGTGTCTCAACGGGGATACCCATGGCCGAGACATCCACCCAGGGGAGGTAGGTGCCTTCTAGTGGACAAACCTTCCACTGAGGCAGGTTTTTACCGATGAAATCGCACAAAACCTGATAGTTGCCCCACAGATATTGGTTCAGTTCGTCCATCCAGTCCTCACTCTCGTTATAGGCAGCCTGCAGGGCTACGATACCGAAAGGATTCACGTCGCACACCTCGTTGATGTTGATGGCACGATCAATGCGTCGACGCCAGGAAGGATGCGAGCAGATGATGTTGGCGATCTGAAGACCAGCCGTGTTGAAGTTCTTCGAAGGAGAGTTCATCACCACGCAGTCGTCCGTGATGGTGCCAAAGGGCACGAACTCATGTCCAGGCATGATGAGTTCGCAGTGGATCTCATCGCTCACCACCTTCACGCCATGCTTTTTGCAGATCTCATACATCCGTTGCAGTTCCTCCCTTGTCCACACGCGGCCAGAGGGGTTATGCGGGTTGCAGAGCAGGAAGACGGTGGTCTTTTCGTCAGCGCACTTGGCTTCGAAATCATCGAAATCTATTGTACAGTTTACAGTTGACAGTTTACGGTTTACAGTTGATTTGCTGGCAAGCCCTTCTTCTGCAGCAGAGTAATCATCTGTACGCTCGGCTTTGCCGCTTGCTACCACAGGGACGCAAGAACTTAAACTGTCAACTGTAAACAACAAACTGCTCTCCAGCACCTCGCAGCCATTGTTCTTGATGCTTGAGAAGAAGCAGTTATAGGCAGGTGAGAGGATGAGCACCTTCTCGCCAGGCATGGTGAGGGCCTTGATGACACACGACATTGCCGGGACGACGGCTGTCGTGTAGAGGATCCACTGCCGCTGAATCTCCCACTGATGGCGGCGACGGAACCAGGAGATGACGGCCTCGTAATAACTCTCAGGCACGATGTTATAGCCGAACACCCCATGCTCCACCCGTTCTCGAAGGGCCTTCTGGATGGCTGGTGCCACGCGGAAGTCCATATCTGCCACCCATAGGGGGATGACATCCTCACTCGGACTCTCGTCCCACTTCACGCAATGCGTTCCCCGTCTTTCTACGATTTCATCGAAATTATATTTCATATTTTTGGTATTTATTTCTCCCCCTTAGTAAGGGGGAGTTAGAGGGGGTCTGAACAAAGGAAAGATGCGCTTCTTCAGACCACCCCTAACCCCTCCTAACTTAGGAGGGGAAGAGATTACTTTCTTATCTCTATCACGCAATTGTTCGGCTGGCGCACGTTCTCATCGATGGTGATACTACCGATGGAATCGGCAATAATATGTCCCGAAGTCGGGTTCTTGATGTTCTCGATATGCCCACGGATATCAGCCTCGACGGTGGAATATTCGAACATACGGTCGCAGGCCTTGTCGATGGTGCAGTTCTCCAGCACGAGGTTCTCCGTATAGCAGAGCAGTTGCTCGCCTGCCAAGTGGCAGTTCACCAGCCTGACGTTCTTCGAGTGCCAGGCCAGGTACTCTCCGTCGAGCACGGAGTCATAGATGGTGACGTTCTCGCACTCCCAGAACGAGTCCTTTGTCAGGATCTCCGCGTTGTGGACTTCCAAGTTCTGGCAATACTGGAACACATATTTCGAGTCGCTTTTCAGTCCGTCGACGTAGATGTTCTTCGAGAACATGAAGGGGTAGGTACCCTCATGCAGCACGACGTTCTTCAGTCTGAGGCCGTCCACCTTCCAGAAGGTTTCATCGGCATCATTGATCACCACATTCTCCAGTTCTACGTTTTTCATCTCCCGGAAGAACTTCGGCCCGTCGATGGTGCAGTCCTTCATCTTCAGGTCGTTGGTGTACCAGATGGCCGAGCGCGAGCCCACAGCGAAGTAGCAGTTCTCGATGTAGGCACCGTCGACGTGCCACCAGGGATATTTGCCGTAGAACTTGCAGTCGTAGGCCTCCATCCGCTGGCATTGCTTGATGCCCGACTCTCCGTCGGTGATGGTGACCCGCTCCAGCCTCAGGTCGTGCTGGGCGAACAGCGGGCGCTCGCCTCCAAAAGACTTGTCTTTAATCAGTTCCATTGTTTTTGTTTATATTCGGTGGCAAAGGTACGAATAAAAATCCGTAATCTGTATACCAGGATTACGGATTTTACAACCTATTTAAAGGTTTTTAATATGTTGAGAGAGAGAAAGCATTTGCCCAGCCTTGTCAGTTCACGGCCAGCAGACGGTCGCTGATCTGGTCCAGCGACTCCATGCAGAGCAGGCTGTTGACGAGGTACATGTCGTTCTTGGCCTCGTTCATCTTGTACGTCTTCACCGACGTCACGCTGGGGGCCACCTCACGGTAGAGCGTCACCTCCATCGGCAAGTCGTAGGCCTGGAGCGTTGTGTCCCACTTGCTGGTCTCCATGTTGTAGCCGTTCTTATAATATTTATAGGTATGGCGGAAGTCGTTCACCCACTGCTTCTTCGCTTCGTCCCAGCGCACCACCTCGCGGGTGGTCAGGCGTCCCTGCTCGTCGTAACTGTAGCGATACTCCATCTTGGCGCACAACTGGCCCTCGGCCTTCTGCTCGTAGACCTCAATCTTGTGGATCACGCCGTCCTCCAGGTCTGAGTTGTACAGATAGGGGGCGTTCACGTCGTTAGCGGCGTTGAAGTACATGGTCAGTACTGTTGCAATGGTGATAATTGATTCCATAATTTCTAATTTTTTAATGTTTAACTTACTTCAGAATGATTATTTCTGCTTGTTAGACGCTGCAAAGGTACGATTAACTACAAAAACTTTAAGTTATTTCTATGTTATCTTTAGGTTAAATCATCGCCGCCTTGTTAATAAGACGCCATCAGGGGCATTTCTCAGCCCGCTTTGACTCTGGGTTTTGCAAGTCTCGCTGGGTGTGGCGCAACTTCTTGCCGCCGAAGGAGTAGGTGGCGGTGAGGCCGATGTAATGGGCATGATGATTGATGTGGCACAGATGTCCCATACTCCCAGAAATGGGGAGAGAATGGGGATCATAGACAGTTTTCCTGCTACTGAATATGTTCTCGTTTGCGACAAACTGATGGAAAGGATCGTTGGCCACAAGCGACAGTCTCAGCCGATCACCCAACAATGCATATCGCAGAGCGAAATAGAAGTAACCATAACTGTCTGTCTCTGTCATATCATGATAGTCTGAAAACCAATGCTGATAACGGGCATTCAACAAGAGTGAGTGCTGAGTGTTCAGATACCAGTCGGCAGAGACAGCCATACGCTTCCCCCATCCATAGAGATAGGATTCCTCGCTGAATGTTGAAGCCGCATCGTGGTAAAACACATCTCCTTCCGCCGTTGCCATCAGACGCTCTGACAGTTGGCGCTGATAACGCAGATAGAGGCCAGTCTGATTGATGCGGCCATAGTTTTGAGGCTTGTTTTGGGCATTATTACCAGTAACATAATCGTTACCATCCTTAAATATCATCCAGTCCGTTTGCCAAACAACCATATTACTGCCATGACGGTGGTAGGCGCAGGCATAGAGGCCATGATGGTTGTGGTAGCTCAGTTCTATGTCGCTCATCCGGCTTGGTCTCAGCATGAGATTACCTTCATTGTGTTCATATTCCGTCTTATAGACATGGATAGGGTTGAGGTCATAGAAGTTGGGACGCTGACAGTTTGTTCCCCATGAGATGTTAAATTGATGACCCTCTTTAGGCTTGTATAAAAAACTGAGCGACGGCAGCCAATAATCTTTTGACTCTATAACATAAGGTGCCGTTTCTCCGGAAATAAGATTCTTGATTATATAGTCATTTACTTCTTCCTCAAAATCGATGTGCTCATAACGCAATCCTGCCTTCATCGCAAACTTGCCCCAATCGTGGTGGAGAGAAATGTATGCGACCTTGGACTTTTCCTGATAATCAAGGGCATTGCCGGAAAAGATCATGTAAGATGTGGTACTGCTGTTTCTTATTCCCAAATCTGCCTGATTCCTGATGGAGGTATAGGAAGCACCTGCATCAATAGTGAGGAAGTCAAATGGCAGCGTCAGATCTAATCTGGCAGAATGGATGTGATAGTCGACATCACAAAAATCTTCTTTCCATTTTACGATGGGATATGATTCTGAAGTTCCATTACAATTTTCAGAAGATAAGCCTGTTTTGCTATCGTCGTCTTTCTTGTAATTCTGATAGGTAAGGCTGAGCAGTTTGCCTTTTGCATCGAGATGCCAGTCACAGTAGGCAGTCAGGCTTTTGATGGTAGTATTATCATTAGGATCCTGATAAGCCTCAGAAGGAGTGTCTTGTCCAACGAAGTTCACCTTCCCGCTGATGGCTTTCTCAGGCCATTGGGTCTTCCACGACAGCATGGCTCCCAACTCCAGGTTCTTCGTCGGCAGATAGCGGAGTGTCAGATTCGCAGTCAGTTCTTTGTCTTTCTGCCTGGTACGGGTGTCTGAAATAATCTTAGCATCATTCCCAATGTCGTAGGTGGTCAGATTGTCTGTTGTCTGAGTAGTGCGTCCGCCATGCGCGTCTAAGGTCATGTCGAACTTCTCCGAGGCATAACTGACAGAGCCGCTGGCGCGTCCACTCCAGTCGTCGCTGACACCAGCCTCCGTACTGACATCCCCTCGCCATCCGAGCGCCTGATCACGACGGAGTACAATGTTAATGTAGCCGCCACCCATCTCCATCGCATCACGCCCAGAGGGAATGGAAAGCACTTCTATCCTGTCGATATCCTCAGAACGCATGGTCCATAGTTTCTGACGAATGGCTTCATCGCCTAAGTCCGTGATACGTCCATTCAGCATAAAGTGGGCCTGGCCCTTGCCGAGAATCATGGCCTGACTGCCAGCCATCGTCACCATCGGCACGCGGTTGAGCAGTTCCTGAGCACTGAGTCCACGGGCAAACTCATCGTTGCTGACGAGATACTGCAAACGGTCAGCCTCGTTGCGGATAACGGGCATCCGTCCATTCACAGAGACATTGCCCAAATTGTAGTTCTCCATCTGCATACGGATGGTGCCCACATGACCAATAGGCATCACCCGCTCGATGGTCTTGAAGCCCACGCAACTGATTCTCACCTTGGCGCGCTCTGCTCCACAGGGAATGACGAAGTCGCCTGCCTCATTGCTAACGCCCCCACCGATATATATAGAATCGTCAGGAAGAGAGAGGGTGATGTTGGCATAGGGCACAGGCTGACGGTCAGAGTCCATGAGCCTTCCCATCAGTTTCGTACGGTCTTTCTGTATACACTCCACGAGGATGTCGCGCCCCTTCACAGACACCTTGACGGGATAGAATCCGCAGACCTCACGGACGGCATCAGGCAGGGAGCGTCCTCGCTTGATGGTTTTCGTCACGGTGAAGTCCTCCAGTTCGTCGTAAACAAACGAGATGTCGTAGTGTTTCGACGACTGGTCGAGTTCGATAAGTGCCTTCGAGAGCGAGGTACTTTGGAAGACATGTTGGGCATGAGCCGTAGCACTGAGGATATATATTATAAAAAGGTATAGAATCCTTTTCATGACTATTCGGCGATGATCTGGTTGTCAATAAGTCGGACGCTGACCTTCTCAAATCCGTTCAGCAGTTCGATGATCTGCTGGAGAGGGGCGGTGGTGTCCCATTTGGTATAGAGCCGGATGTGGCGTGACTGCTCGTTGCGGTATTCCACGCTGACGTGGTAATAGTCTGACAACTCCTTGAGTATCTGCTGCAGTTCGGCATTCTCAAAGGTGCGGATGCTGGCGGGATTTGTCTGTGCCTGTTGGAGCGCACCGGCCTGTTGTGTCGGATTTGCGGTTTGCACCTCCTGAATGGGGGATTTATCATCTATTCCCACTACGAGCCGATAAGCCGCGAAGGCGATGCCTGACAGCATCAGAACGCCAACAAACATGGCGGCTATTCTCATGAACCTATTGCCGAGGGAAAGAATCATGGGTCCATGATTCTGACCAGCAGAATCACGCGACCCGTGATTCTTCTCCTTCCTCAGCGTGAAACCAGCCTCTGCGCTGACCATCAGTTCGTAGTATTCCCTCATCTCTGGGTCGCTCATCAGCCTTTGCAGTTCCTCGTCCGTATAGTCTTGCGGACGCTCTGTCATCTTGAGCAGTTGTTCGATATCTTTCATCTTCTTGTCGGATTAAATTTCTCTTTTAATAGTCTGAGTGCCTCTGTGAGGTGCTTATAGACGCTGACCTCGCTGATGCCCAGCCGTTCTGCGATTTCCCTGTATAGTAGCCCCTCGTTGAAGCGCAGTTGGAATACATTCCAGGCCTGCTTGGAGAAGGTTCGCTCTGCATAGTCGATTATCTCTGCGACGTGTTCCTGCTCACGCTCGCCGAATGCAGGCTCTGCATCTGAGAGTGATAGTCTGCGCTCTATCCGTTCCCTGAGTGTCATCACCCGGATACGGTCTAAGCATCTATTGCGGACTATGACCATCAGATAGCGGTCTGGATGATCGTCTGGCATCTTCAGCGAGCCTTCAGCCAGTCTGGCGAACACGTCGCTCACCGTGTCGCTGGCCTCGTCGTCGTTCTTCAGCATCAGCCGCGCCACAGTGAGCATACGCTGGTAGCAGTCCTTATACAGCAGTTCTATGTTCGTCATTGATAGCCATAGTTCTGTTTGATGTTCTCGCGCATGAATCCAAAGACTTCCCTTTCTGATAATCTTAGTACCAAAAGATCGGATGACCAGAGTTTGAACTGAGTGGCGTTGAAGATGCGCATAAACTGCTTTGATAAGGGATCATCGTCGTTGGCCTCAGTAACATTCCAGCCCCATAAGTTGATAACACCGTATGTAAGGTCATCGCGATAATTATTCTCTTCATTAGGTTCGATCTTTGGCGTATATGGAAGCATGTAATAACCGCTGAAGGTGTTCTCGCCGATACGACCTTCGACTATGCCGTTTTCCTTAAACTCGATGGTATAGCGCTCGCTGCCCCATTCATGATCGTCCACCTGATATAACGTGTAGTTGGTGTCTACGTAACAGCTCAAAAGCCAGCGGTTACGCATCTTATCATAAGCGGAATCTTCGCCTATGGGGTCAAGGTTGACATCCTGTGTGACACGGTTGAAGACGACGGGCTTGTTCTCCATTTTGGGATAGATCTTCCAGAAATAGAGGTTGACACGATTGGGAGAATAAGTGTAGTTGGGATTCACATTGTTATTCAGCGTCAGGTTGAGCTGATAGGTGTCGCCATTATCTGTCAGTTCATAACCGTCAAGTGAAACACCACCATTCTCGCCGTATGTACGCCCTATCATAAGCGTGCAATGCCTGAAGTCAACATACGAACATAATTCCCAATTACCCTTGTAAGCCTCTTTAAACTCCTGAAAGCTGTTGATAATAAGGCACTCCTGCTCTTCCAGGCCATCGCTGAAGAATGTGTGTCGCCCTTGATATTCATTATTGAGCGCATCCAACATGAAGAATACAAGATTGTCTGTGGGAATTAAAAGCTCCTCCATATTAACTTCAGGGGTACAACAATTGGGGTCAACTTCGAAATCCACCAAAGCGTTGAAAGTATAGTCGCAATCGTCCTGATCGGAGTGGATCTTAAGATCCTGAAGACTCAGCGTTATGTATGATTTCTTATCAATTGTCTTTTTGTCAACCACTAAGACTTGTCCACTAAGTAGAGGGGGCGGCGCCAACAGCGCTGTATATCCTGTTCCTGTAGTATTTTGAGGATTATCATTCACAATATAAAAGGAAATGGCGCTACTGTCGAAATAATCTCCAGCCTTCAGATCGTTGAAATTAGTCATTTTACTGCTTGAGATGGAGATATTCACACTATAAAAGGGAGATGAATTCTGAACAAGAGACCAGAAAAAGAAGTTATAGATGTGGCGGATACTGCCATCCTCTTCCGTTAGATCTCCCCCAAATGAATATACACAGGAAGGATGGTCTAACAAGCATGTTTCTGTATGGCCGTTCTCCGACTGAATATATAACACATTAGTTTCGGTAGGATTTTTGGTTGACTCTTTATCGGAACTTCCTTCACCTCCACTAAAGAAACTACCCTCACCATTGAAATCCTCATCACCATCACTGCTGCAAGCGCAGAACCATCCTGCCGACAGAAGTACACTCATCATCAAAATCACCTTTTTCATATTCATACCTTATTTAAATTAGACGTTTCATGCATTGCAGAGTTTAACCCCTTCTCAGGCCTCCCTCTGTCTATATAACGAATAAGGAGGCCGTTTCCCTAACCCTGCGGCAGAATAAAAATAAAGTAATCTCGCAATTTCCTATTTTTCTATATCATTGCCCCAAATCTCATATTCCACTGTGCCATTGACGGAGTATACACATGAGTGGTCAATGGCGTCGAATTTGAGATCGGTGAGTGTCAGCGTGATGTATGGCCTGTCTTCTGTCGAGCCTGTGCCGGAGGCACTTTCTGTGATTTCTGTGATTTCTTGCGTCCCTTTGGTGGCAAGCGTCTCCTTGCGTCGCCGAGCGCCGTGTGACATTACCCCCTGCCACTTTACCTTGTTAGTAATGCCTGTTTACTCCGTTACCGATGCCTCCTAACCTTATAAAGGATAGGGCTTTATCTATATAACTCCCTATCCTTTACACCCATTCCAGGCATCCCTTACGCCCTTAACTGCCGTCCTTTAGTAACCTCTTCCCCTCCTGAGTTAGGAGGGGTTAGGGGTGGTCTGAAGAACGGCCAATGCAACAATCCACGGTAGTTATAGCGCTTGTTCAGACCACCCCGCCCTGACGGGCTCCCCTCCTAACTCAGGAGGGGAAGAAGTTACCTCCCTCCGCCACCAGAGTAATCTCACTCCACACTCCTCACTCCTCACTCCTCGAAAAAAATCCCTCCTCAAACCTCAAATCTCAAACCTCAAACCTCATACTCCCCCGGCGCGCCGAACTTCTCCACCATCGCCCTCACCTGTTCCGGGCTATAGTCCTTGACGTGCGAAGAGAGTCCCATCCCCACGAGACTCTGGTGAAACTGTCTGTCCTTCTTGATCCAGCGCAGCAGTTTGGCCTGCGCCACCTTCGGATCATCGATCGTCGGGAACATCAGCAAGGCGAACTCCGACTTGCCGTAAGTGCGAATTAAGAAATTGTTCTGTGTCATTGGCTAATTTGTTTTATTTTAAGATAAATTATTTGACTGCAAAGTTACAAAATTAGTTTGAATTATGCAAGCCTTTATCCTCTAAAATAAGGGCAATTACGCTAATTTGCTCTATATTAGATACTTACCAAAAGAACTTGACAAAAATATTGGGGTAATGTGTCATGAGTGTCATGAGTGTCATGAGTGTCAAGTGTCATTAAGCGTTTTTGATTTCCCAAAATTACTCATAATATAATATATAAATATATTTATATATTATATTATGAATTAAATATGCCCTTTTAAAATCCTTAATGACACTTATGACACTTGACACTCATGACACCGCGCAGGACTATGACGAACTGCTGATAGAGCGGAATCGAAGCGGGCGCTATTGGGTTCACTTCGCCGTCAGACCTAAGGACAATCGTAGGAAAACGAGATTTATTGATTGTTAGAATTAGAATCGCCCGCCTCCAGATGTTTTTCAGGAAGCGGGCGATATTATTCGTGCTTTTGCAGACAAATAAAAGTGCGAATTGTAAGATTGTAAGATTTTGTAGTTGCCACCTCTCATGTAAAAGCCAAACTTTGTTAAATAATTCCGGTTTCATGCAAGTTTTCCTGCGTCTCACCATTTTATATATAGAAAAAGGTATAATTTTGCATTCAAACTAGAGAACGTGAAAAAGATTTTGTTTGCATTAGTCTGTATGATGGCAGTCGTACAGTATGCTGGGGCTCAGGAGTACTTCCGCTCTGCTTCTGACTATGCCCGACTGTATGTGGGGCCGATAGAGCCTCAGTACCAGGTGTCGTTGTGGCATGATATCCCCTATTATAAAGGCAATACGAATGTGTATCAGGGCCGCATCTGTTATCATGGGGTGGTATATGATGAGGTGCAATTGCGCTTTGACCAGTTGGAGCAGCGGGTGGCGGTGCTCACTCCCGTCAAGGGTGTGTTTTGTCTGCCAGAGCAGGCCTGCATAGACTGGTTTGAGATGGATGGCCGCAGATATGTGCACGATCCTGAGGACGGCTCACGGTTTGCGGCCCTGCTCTGCGACGGAAGCGGGAACGGGGTCCGCCTTTATCATAGCGTGTGGAAGGTATACGGCGGCGAGAACTCTTTCGGAGGGAAGAAATATGTGAAGGTCCTCAGTACGAACGAGTACTACTCGCTGCAGACTGCCGACGGCGCCATCCACCATGTGAAGAATGCCAGGGACGTGGCCAGGATATTCCCTGAACAGAAAGGCCAGATCAAGCAGATGGCGAAGCAGCGACATCTTTCGTTCTCAAAGAAGGAGCGGGAGCAGAGTCTTGTGAAGGTGGTGGAGGGTGTTTCCGGAGCAAAGTTGTTTACAGTTGACAGTTTACGGTTTACAGATGATTACTCTGCGGCGGAAGAAGGGCTTGCCAGCAAATCAACTGTAAACCGTAAACTGTCAACTGTAAACTATCCCAAGGACTCCCTCATCGCCGGCATTCCCGTTCTTGACAGCGACACGCTTTCGACAACAGGTTCAGCAAAGACAAAGGTCTATATCGTGCCAGGGGTGCAGAAGGCCAGGGCGAGCGTTGCCGACGACCAGGAACTGGCGGAGATCGTCGTCGTGGGTGGTCGCCAGTCGGCGGTGAGGAGCACGACGATGGGGTCTGAGAAGTTCAAGCCCCAGTTGCTGAAGAACATCCCGTCGGCCTTTGGCGAGTCGGATATCATGAAGGTGGTGCTCACGCTGCCTGGTGTCACTACCGTCGGCGAGGCTTCGAGCGGATACAATGTGCGAGGCGGGGCGACAGACCAGAACCTGATATTGTTTAATGGCGGAACGGTGTATAATCCCTCGCATCTGTTCGGACTGTTCACGTCGTTCAATTCTGATGCGGTAGAGGATGTGGAACTGTTCAAGTCGAGCATTCCCGTGGAGTATGGCGGCAGGATCAGCAGTGTGCTGAAGGTGACCTCGAAGGAGGCCAACATGCAGAAACTGACGGGTTCGGCCAGTATCGGCGCATTGACCAGCAAGGCGAATGTCGAGGTGCCTATCGTGAAGGATCATGTGTCGCTCTTGCTGAATGGCCGCACGACGTACAGCGACTGGATGCTCAAGCAGTTGCCTGAGGACAGCGGCTACAAGAACGGCTCGGCCAACTTCTATGACTTCAGCGGCGTGCTGACCTGGAAACTCAACAGCCTGCACCGCCTCAAGATATATGGTTATTGGAGTCATGATAAGTTCTCGTTCAGTTCGCAGGACAAGTATGGCTACGAGAACCGCAACTTCTCTGCCGAGTGGCGCTCGCTGCTGAATGAAAGGGTGACGCTCACGGCCTCTGCAGGACTGGACCACTACGACTATTTCAATGAGGACAGGAACACGCCCTCTATGGCCGCCAGGCTGAGTTTCGGCATCGACCAGATATGGGGCAAACTGCATATCCGTCAGCGATTGTCAGAGAAGCAGGTGCTCTCGTACGGTCTCTCTGTACAGCACTACAACGTGCAGGGCGGAACGTATGAGCCGATAGGCGAGGAGTCGTGCATCACGACAGACCAGTTACAGCGGGAGAAGGCGCTGGAGAGTGCTGCGTTTATCGACTATGAGCACTCGCTCACAGAGAAACTGTCTGTGTCGGCCGGATTGCGCTATTCGATGTTCAATGCGCTGGGTCCGCGTGACGTGAACTTTTATCATGACGGCGAACTCCCGACAGAGGAGACGTTGTTGGAGACTCGCCGTGAGACGGGTATCATCAAGACCTATCATGCCCCGGAGATCCGCCTGTCGGCCCGCTATGCGCTGATGGAGAACCTCTCGCTGAAGGCGGGCTTCAACACGATGCACCAGTATATCCATAAGGTGTCGAACACGTCGATCATGTCGCCTACAGACATCTGGAAACTCTCCGACCTCAATATCAAGCCCCAGAACGGCTGGCAGGCGGCGGCAGGTATCTATCATGAGACGGCAGGCAAGAAGTATGAGTTCTCGGCAGAGGTGTATTACAAGCATATCGGCGACTACCTCAACTATCGCAGTTCGGCGGTGCTGCTGATGAACCATCATCTGGAGACAGACGTGATCTCGACGAAGGGACGGGCATACGGCGTGGAACTTCAGGTGAAGAAGCCTGTGGGAACGCTGAACGGCTGGGTGAGTTACACCTACTCGCGCTCTCAACTCCGTCAGGACGACGAGCGGGTGGCAGTGCCTCTGAACAATGGCGAGTGGTACCCTTCAGAGTATGACAGACCGCATGAGGTGAAGGCCGTACTCAACCTGAAGTTTACGGAGAGGTACAGTTTCTCAAGCAACTTCAACTACGCTACGGGCCGTCCGACGACACTGCCTGCCGGCAAATACTACGACTCGTACAACCAGAAATACATGCCCTACTATACAGACCGCAACACCTATCGTATTCCGGACTATATGCGACTGGACCTTGCGTTCAATATCGAGCCGACCCATAAGTTGACATCCTTCCTCCACACATCGTTCTCTATTGGCGTCTATAATGCCCTTGCCCGCAAGAATGCCTATAATGTCTATTATGTCACCGAGGGAGAGGAAATCAAGGGGTATAAGTTGTCTGTGTTTGGCACGGCCATTCCGTACGTCTCACTTAATATACGATTCAATTAGGATATGATGAAACAGATGAGATCGCTATATATTGTGCTTTGTCTCATGGTGGGCATGAGTACACTGTCGGGCTGTATAGAGGAGTTTGAGGCAGACATTCCTGCAGATGATTCTGACTTGCTCGTTGTGGAGGGCGCTATATGTTCTTCCAGGGTCAACACGTTTGTCCTGTCGCGTACTCAGGCTCTGAACTCTTCCGACGAGTTGCAAAAGGTCGTGGGAGCCCATGTCTCTGTCAGGGGGAGCGACGGTTCTGAGTATCTGGCGCAGGGGGTCTATGGCCAGTATGTCTGCCAGGTCGGCGTGCTCTCTCCTGACGTGGAGTACTATCTGCATATCGAGAGCGACGGCGAGGTCTATGAGTCAGAGCCTCAGAGACCGATGCCTACAGAGAAGGTTGTCGAGGTGACGGGTGTCCGTGACTCCCTGAAGAATCGTGTCGACGTGCTTGTCACGCCAGCCGATCCCTTTGAGCCTGACAGGGCGAACTATTATTCGTGGACCTGCGATGAGACCTGGGAGGTACATTCCGACTACACGACCAACATGTATTTCGACAAAGAGGCCATGAAGCGTGTCTATCAAGCGAACCTCTTTCCTCATATAGGATGGAAGGATGCGACAGCCCCGACGATCATGGTGGGTGCCAGCAGCAGTTACAAAGACCAGCATATCCGTCGCCTCAAGATGTACGACATAGACTGCAGCAATGAGCGTATCTATTACAGGTATAGCGGTCTGGTGCACCAGCGTGCCATCTCCAAGGCAGAGTACGAGTACGAGATGGCCCGTCGCCAGGCTGGTTCGGAGATGGGAGGCCTGTTTACTCCCCAGCCGTCTGCCCTGCCTACTAATATCCACTGTCTCACGTCAGACAAGCATGTGATAGGCTTCGTAGGATGCTCATTGAATACCAGTGAATACAGGTTCTTCCTCGACGCCAAAGAATTGTCTATCCAAATCCCTCAGAGAGAAGACTCCCGTTTGTGGCTCGATAATTGCACCGAAGATGATTGCGCCCTGCAGGTGGACAAAGGCATGTTCCTCTGCGAATGGGAAGACAACAGGATCTCGTTTGGCTCGTTGAAAACGGCATGGGCCTTCGACTGGCAACTCGACGTGAGATCTAAAGGGGCATATATTGAAGAACCTGATTTCTGGTCATTGGAAGGAAATGTAAGTTACTAAGATGAAAAGGAGATTATTGTCAATGATAGTTGCAATGGTGCTTGCCCAATGCACCTTTGCTATAGATGTAAAGACAGACCGCACCTGGTATCTTGCAGGTGAGGCGATGAAAGTCAGCGTCACGGCTGATGCCGTGATAGCATATGCGGAACTGTGTGATACGTACGGTATGGCGGCAGGCGTCGTGATTGGCCTTCAGGAAGGGAAGGGAACGGGCATGATCGAACTGTCTTCCAACCTCCACAGCGGGTACTATGTACTGTCGGCTTACACTCGTGACAAAGCCCAAGTGTCCCGTCAACTGGTCGCCGTTGTCAATCCTCTTCACAAGCATGAGGACGACGATATCGAATGGGTGAAAATCGCCCATCCCGACTCGTTGAGTTATCTGTCCTCCGACCCGTTCCCCCTTGAGCAGGTCGTGAAGGCCACCAGTGTACGTGAGACGGAAGGCCACGTCATCAGGACACGTGTCAGGAATGTCTGTGACGGTAACACATTCAGCGGCAACCAGATCCGTCCTTCCTTGGCAATCATTGGGAAGCAGATCCATTATTTCGAGGGTAGGATGATGAACGACTCTATCGCGGTCTTCTGCACCTATGGCATCCAGGGCAAGCGGCCGCTGGTGCTCTCTGCTGTGTCGACAACAGGCGTGAGCCTGCCTATCGAGTTGATCAGTCCTTTTGCGAACTTGATTCCGAAGCGCCTGCCGCATCTGGTGTTCCATTATAATCGCAGTGAGGTGGAAGCCCGTTCTATCGACATGCAGCGGCATCAGATGGCTATCGCACCAGCCAAACGTGAAATAAAGATCGGAGATGATGCTGACGACACCGCCGTGGAAGGCGTGCCGTTGGACTATGACGAAACGATTCTGGGTACCAGACCTGACCTGACCTATAATCTCGACGAGTACCGTCAGTTCTTTACGGTCAAGGAGGTGCTGCTTGAGTATGTGAATTGTGTGACGACCAGGAAAGTGAATGACGTACTACAGTTGATGGTCCGTAAAGAGCAGGGCTCCTACGACAGTTCATGGCCTACAATGGTGTTCATAGACGGTATGCCCGTCGTCAACGTAGAGCGGCTTCTGGACTATGATGCCCGTCGTGTTCACTATATCAACATCTACAGTGGTCAATACACATTCGGCAATGGCATCTATAATGGAATACTGTCGTTTGTAACCCGTTCGGGGCGCCTGACGAACTATCCTGTTGAGCACAATGCGCAATATCTGGTATATGAATTTCCTCAATAAATTTGGAGATTCGTCTGATTTGGATAAATTTCTCACGCTCAAGAAAGCAAATATATTCGCTTTCTCTTCGCTAAAATGAAATTTTGCACTACCTTTGCAGGCAGGAATGCAGAAGAGTAAATACAAATATGTGTCTGTAGCGGCGATGGTGGCAGTGATGCTGCTGTTGGGTCTCTATATGTGGATGACCTACCGCTCGGCCGTTCGTGACATCTCTGAGAGAGCGGGCAACCAACTGACGTGGGGCATGTTCTACGAGAGTTACCAGCGGGCGGAGGTCGTGTCTGTGGGCGACACCCTCAGCCTGCCCCATCTGCGCGGTGACCTCTCACTGGAATCGTCGGTAGAGGGTATGAACGATGTGCTCAGTCGGCGTTATCACTCCGAAGTGTCGCTCGATACGTTGGCGCAGTATGTCGACTCCCTGCTCAGCGTGGTAAGTCTCGACCGGAATTTTACCCTGATGGAGGTCGACGCCGACGGCCATATCCTCCGCCAGAACAACGCCCAGTCTTCATCGGCATCGCTGAAGACCCGGGTATTCAGTACCCGTCGTGACCAGTCGCGGGGCATCAGGCTTGCGCTTAATAATCCCTATCCGACGCTTGCCAGAAGGCTCAGCCCGCTGTTTGCTGCCAGTGCCATCATCCTGATACTCTTCGGAGCCATCTTGCTGAGACTTCTGCGCTACCTCGACGAGCAGAAGATGATGGCAGACCTTCGTAACGACTTCTCCTATGCAATGGTGCACGACATGAAGTCGCCTCTGTCGAGCATCATCATGGGAGCCCGCTTCCTGCATAGCGGCAAGGTGGACGACAAGCCACAGATCAAGGAGAAATACTACTCCATCATCGAGAGTGAGGCGGAGCACCTGCTGGCACTCGTCAACAAACTGCTCACTATCTCGAAACTTGAAAACAAGAAACTCATCTTGAACAAGCAGGACGTGAACCTGGAACCCATCATCGATGATATCGTGGAGAAGGCGAAGGCGAAAACGGACAAAAACATCGATTTCATCGTAGATTTGCTGGTGCATCATGTCCTCGCTGATGAGCAATATCTCACAGAGGCCATCTCCAACCTCGTCGACAATGCCATCAAGTATTCCAAGGACACGGTCAGCATAAGCATCACCACCCAGAACAGCGACAAATACGTACTTTTGAAGGTCCACGATAACGGTATCGGCATCTCCAAGGAAGACCAGCGTATCATCTTTGATAAGTTCGGCCGTGCTGCCGTGCATGAGAAGAACCGCAAGGGCGGTGTCTCAGGCTTCGGTCTCGGACTGAACTATGTCGATCAGGTCATGCAGGCCCACGGAGGCAGGGTGACCGTCACGAGTGAGAAAGACCAGTACTCCGAATTTACACTATTTATCCCCAAACAATAATGATGATCTTCATAAAAAATCTTGATGAATATGGTAAAGTTACTCTTGGTTGAAGACGACGCATCGTTAGCGTATATCGAGAAGACTGGTCTCGAGGATATCATCGGCGGCTACGACGTGACCACCGCTGCCAACGGGAAGGAAGGCCTGCAAGCCTGGCAACAGATCCATCCAGACGTCATTATCTCCGATATAGACATGCCTGTGATGAACGGTTTCGAGATGGTGGAGCGTATCCGTGAGACTGACGGCGATGTGATCATCATCTTCACCTCGGCCCTCACGTCGCCCAATGATGTGAAGGCCGGCTACCGTCTTGGCATCAATAACTACGTGAAGAAGCCTTTCGTGCCAGAAGAACTGGATGCCCATATCCAGGCACTGATGAAGATGAGGGGTGGGGCGAAGACGCAGAAAGAGACCAACCACTATAAACTAGGTAAATATACACTTGATGCCGACCACGCCACGCTGCGTGATGACGAAACAGATATTTCGCAGACCATCACCCAGCGCGAGGCCCAGATCCTGCAACTTCTGGCAGAGAATCAGAACCATGTCGTGAGGCGCGAGGCCATCCTCAGCCGCTTCTGGAATACTGAGGACGATTATTTCGCTTCCCGTTCTCTCGACGTCTTCGTCAACAAACTGCGTAAACTGCTCTCCGACGAACCTCGTGTCCAACTGAAGACCGTGCGCGGTATAGGATTACAATTGTTAGTGTCTTAATACGGCGTTAATCTTTGCCTAAATTCACTCGTACGCCTAATTGCAGATTGAAATTCGTGGGCTTGTACTTGAAGTAGTTCTGGATATGGCTGCCATTGTCGAAATAGTGCTTGATGCCTGGTTCTACATAGATACCTAACTGGGGAATGAAGTTATACTGGACACCTAGGGCGGCATTTACCGACCATTGCCAGTTGTCTTTCTCCAACTTCGTTTCTGTGCCCTCTGTCGTCATGTACGCTTTCACATTAAAGTCTGCTTGTCCACCAGCCGTCGCATAGACATTCAGCCCGTGCCATTTCCACACGTTATACAGTACCGTCAGCGGGATGCCCACATAGTGCAGTTTCTGCTGCCGCTCATAGACGAGGCTGTTGGCGATACTGGTAAAGTCGGAACTCAGACGGGTATAGACCACACCCGTCGATACTGAGAATTTCGATGAAATGGGGATATTCACGCTCAAGCCGAACGAGATAGGTTGGTAGAAATTCTGCCTTTCCTCATGGTTAGCCAGATAGACGGGACTGTTGCCGACTCGGGTTCCGTGGCTGTCGGGGTTCCTATAGTAATCATAATTAGAGAGCAGTTCCTGACTCATCAGCACACCGTTACGGTACGACTGGTTGCCGAAGCCGTTGGAGGCATAGAGGTTGATGGTGGCGCTCCCGCTGCGACGCAGCTTGTATGCTGCGATCTTCTGATTCAGTTCGCGGATTACATTCTCCGGACTCTTCTCGGAATCATTGGGCTTTTTCTCCGATGAAATGGGCTGAATGGACTCATTGGACTTTTCTTCTGATGAAACAGGCAAAATGGGCTCATTGGGCTTTTCTTCTGATGAAATGGGCACCAAAGGCGTTTCTTCTACTTTTTTCTCCGATTCCATCGGTATTTCTTCAGCCAAGAGGGCGGGAGCCTTTACGCCCTGTTCAATGCTCTCGGATGACTCTGACTCCTCAGATTTCTTCGATTTCATCAGTGCAGGTGTCTTTTCTGCAGAGGTCTTCTTCGTCGTCTCGCTTTTGCTGCTCAATAAACTATTCTCATTCCTTATTCCACTCTTCACATTCCACAGAATCACCAATCCTCCCACAATCACTGCCGCAGCAGCCCATCTCGCCCACAAAGGAACGATGCGGGCCTCTTTCTTCGGAGTCGGACTTGCCACTTCCTTCGGCAGTCTCGCCTCGATCTTCTCCCACAGATCATCAGGCACAGGCGCTTCGATGTCTGCCAGATGGTTGCGCAGCCGTTGGGTCCATTGGTCTTCCCGGCTGTGCTTGTCTGTCTGATGCCTTTCCTGTTTCATATCCTTTGTGAGTTTAAATATTCTCTAATCATGTTCGCCAATTGCCTTCTGGCTCTTGAGAAAGTTGACATTGAAGTCTTGTCACTGATGCCGAGTCTATCGGCGATCTCTTTGTGGGACATTTGCCCGAAGGTGCGGAGGTTGACGATCATCCTGCTCGTCTCTGGCAGACGGTCAATCATCTCGCTCAGTATATCTGGAGGTATCTCCTCGAGGGGCGTTTCATCCTCCTCTTCTGCGGTTTCATCGGGCAGTTGGTCATAGAACAGCAGCCTTCCGTGATCCCTCATCCAGTCCAGGGCGCGGTTGGTGGTAATTTTCGCCACCCAGTTTCTCAGCGAACCCTCGCCACGATATTCGAAGGAGCCGATGGTGGTGAGAATGCTGACAAAGGTGTCTTGTACGATGTCGAGCGCATCCTCCCGCTCTGGCACAATCCGCAGGCTCACCCCCATAGCGTATCTGGAGAAACGCTCATAGAGGCGTCGCAACGCCTCCCTATCTCCAGCCTGTATCGCCTCTACCAACTGTCGTTCTGTCTCTTGCACGACTTATTTGATCTTTCTTGTCGCCCTGAATATGAATAGCCATGCTGACTTCTCCGGCCTTTCTTCATCGAGGTAGGCGGCGTCGATCTGTTTCTGCGACAGGTGACTGTAGACAGACACCTGGTCGATCGGAATGGCCACTGTCCACAACTTTGTGTTGATGTCAAACACCGCCGTCGGCTTTTCCTTGATGCCGATTAAACCTATATTATAGTCCACGTCGTCAACCTTGATGTCAAACGTGGGATAATTATTGAATGATGCCTTTTCACTTCCTTCACCTACGATGTTTTTGACATCATAGTAGTTGGCCTCTTTTGAAACCCCCTGCGTAGAACAATACATCGTCTGGCTGGTGTTCAAGTATGTGAAGCCGACAATCGTCGTAAAGAGAGGCTCTTCGGGATACATTGCCTTCCTTTCCTCTGTAACAATGCTTAACCTCGGGAAGAGGTAGTCGGCAGGGATATCGAAGACAATCTGGTCGCCCTTCACTTCTATCTGTCCCTTGCAGGTCTTGCCATACTTGCTCAGCCTCCACTCGCCCTCGAAGATACCGTCGGAGGTTATCTTGTCAGAGATGTCTGTCTTTTCATCTTCCGGCGGCTGAGGAATCGAATCTAATTGGTCATTGTCTTTTGAGCAAGACAATGCGACCGCTATCCCCGCACCTAACAATAATATTCTAAGTCGTCTCATAACATTAATTCTCAAAAACTCTAATTCTTGATATAATATCTTCTATTTATAGAACATCTTCTTTCCGTTCTTGATCACGAGGCCTTTGTATGATGCGTTGACCTTCTGGCCTGCGAGATTGTAGACAGTATCGTCGGCTTGATTGGTCTTCATGGTCTTAATGGCTGCAGGGGTGCCTTTCTCCTTCTCTATGACCTGAACCTTCTTGACGACGGTGGTTCCTAAGACCCAACCAGTATCGAGTAAGGTGAAACCATCCCAATAGATGTTGCTACCGAACTCGGGAAATTCAAAATCGAACGTCTGAAAGTCGTCGCTGGCTGTTACAGGAACTTGATCCACGTGGATTTGGATTTCGTCCCAACTGCCTAATCTTACACGATAGGTGCCGTCAGACGGAACTTTCAGGGTCAGACGGACGATGTAATCGCTATCCTTGTCAAGTGCGAGCCGTTCAGTATTAACATGTGTCCACATGTAATCTTTCAAACTTGGATTGTGAATGGCCAATCCTTCATCTGTCGTTTCCCAGGGGTAATTATCATAATCTTCCCATATTTCCGGATACACCAAACCTTCCCAGTTCGTTTCAGAGATGATTTTCTCACCATTCACGTCAGCCTTCTCAGTATTGCCTGTCAGTACACGAATCAGATAGGCGTCGTAGTCCGTTTCAAGAGAATACGTTGCCGGCTTGATCCATATGATGCATTCCTTCTCAAAATCGTATCTGTCGTCGATGGCTTTTAGCACCTCTTGCGATGTTTTCATGTGGCAGACCAGTTGATATGATGAAAGTCCCTCACCCTCATGGGACCATTCGGAACTGTGGCCAAGCGACACTTTGTCGCCAAAGTATTCCAGCAGGCCTTCGATCTTGCAACTTGACCTTAAGTTCACATCAATTCTTGGAAGGACGACGTAAATCCTCTCGTTTTCATGAGCCATCTTATAGAAACTGGATTCAAAGAAATTACCCTCAGGCAGATTGCAGTCCTTTTTTACATACCATCTATCCCTGCCACCCTTGAGGATTTGTCTATCCTCTGAATCCTTTTTCTCGGCATAAAAGGATTCGATGGCTTCCTGACTTGCCTCGTCCATCGCCTGAACATACCTGTAGAGGAAAGACTCGTCCGGTGTCAAGTCTACCCATTTATAACATTCCTGCTCTCCCTCTTCCTGGGCGCTTGTACTAACGGCTATCAAGGCCATTACCAGTATTGTTAACCACTTTCTCATAACTTATTTAATTATGTGTTACTTCTGCACGAACTGATTTCCGATATTAATCACAAGGCCTTTATGACCTGGGGAACAATGGGGTCATCTTCACTCTTGTCACTTGAACACGAAGTGGTCATTGCCAGACTATATCCTAAAAGTATTATTCCAAACTGTTTCATAACTATTGCTTTTTAATGTTCGTCTATTGCTATAACTGGAAAAATGCAAAAGGTTGATGGATTTGGAAGAAGATTTAAACTTTTTTAAGGAAAAATCCTTTAATACGGTGGGAGATTTGCTTGGCTAAACAAAAAGTCTTGGGTAAAAAGTAGGGAGCCTATGGTTTGGCCCCCTATCTTTAACCTTTCTCTTTATAGATAATCTTGTTGGCGCCGCTGGTGATCTTAAGGGCTTCGGGGTGCTCCTTGATGAACGAATCGATGTGGCGCACACGCTTCTGCTCGAAGATCTCCTCAATGGCGATGAGGATACCCGTTTCCTCAACATCGCCAAAGCCGTAGTTGATGGCGGTGCCGAAGAGTTTCATGGTGGGCGACAGACTCATGTAGGCATTTACCAATGGGGGTATGTTGTAGCCTAGTTTGCGGATCTCGGCGTTGAGGATGCGGTAGTCTTCCTTGAAATCCTCCTCGCAGAACAATTGCTCCAGTTCTTTGGGGTCAGCCTCAATCTGGAGCGGTTTCATCGGTACGATGAGGTTTTCTGTGTCAGCAAAGTGCTTGTGAAGGAAGTAGAGAATCATGTCCCGTCCACGACGGATATATGAGGGGTACATGGTGAATTTGCCGAAGAAATAGCGGACGTTAGGCTTGATGACGGTGAGCGCTCCCAGTCCGTCCCATAGATTGTCAAGGGCGAAGAGACTTTTGGCACCCATCTTGGAACTCTGGTAAGGCAGCGAGACGAACGAACGGCCCAACTCGATGGTATAAGGGGCATATTCCTTAAGGAATTTCTCTGAGAAATGGAACATATGGCTGGTCGCAAGTTTCGGCTGTCCGTTGGCGTCCATCTCCCATTCGGTACCCTCGAGATAGCGATAACCACCGATAATCTCTTCGGCCTCAGGATTCCAAACGATGAGTTGCTTGTAACAATTGTCACAGGTGTCGAACTCGTCAATGTCCATCGCCTTGCCTGTGCCGCCTCCCGCTTCGCGGAAGGCAATCTCACGAAGTCGTCCGATTTCCTTCATCACGTTCGGTGCATTGTGGGCTGTAATGATGTAAATCTCGTTATGACTCTTGTTCGTCATACGGAGTTGGCGCTCAGGAGTCAACTCTTGTTTGAGGATTTCCTTGTCTATCGGCTGGATAATCTCTTGTTCCATTTTTAGTTGGGCGTTTTTGAGTTTATTGTTTAGGATTACGGTTCAGAGTGTATAGACCTGCTGGCGAACATATTGTGCCCAGTCTTTGGGGGTTCGGCTCTTGTCGAACGTCTGCCAAGGGATGGGCTTGCCAATGGCCACGCGAAAAGTCTTGTGGACATTCTTGTACATCTCGTCAACCAGGAAAAGCATGGCGAGGTTGAAGGGCAGGCATCGATCGCTGAAATTGGCGAGACGGTAGAAGAAATTGGAGTTCTGGCCACCGAAGTGGATGGGTACGACATCGCGCTGATATTGGACGCTTTTCGAGATAAAGGTCTTCGTCCAGGGAATATCGCTGATGATTCCGTTTTTCTTCCTGGAACAGAGTCCGGCAGGGAACATGAGCATGTGGTTCTGACTTTGGAACCCTGCCTCTACCATAGCAGGGAAGTTGCGACTCTGGTTACCAGTCTTGTTGATGGGGATGCAGACAGGAGCAAGGCCGGGAAGGTTCATGAGGAGGTCGTTGACGAGATAGCGGAACCGTCCGTCGTAGTGGCGCCCGATAATGGCTCCGAGCGCTACACCGTCTTCGCCGCCGAGGGGATGATTGCTCACGAAGGTATATAAACGTCCGTCATCAGGAGCGGGCAGGTTTTCGCGCCCTTCAATCTTGAGAGTCATGTCGAGGTATCTGACGCATTCCTCAAGCCAGTCTACCCCCACTTTCTCCCGACTCTCCCAAAGAAAAGCGTTCACTTGGTCTTGGTGAGCGATGCGTTTGAGCCAGTTGACGAGGAAACCAGGCACGAATTTTGCTTTCGGACCCATTTTCTCCTTGAGAATCTTGTCGATGTCAATCGTCTTCTCTGTCAAGTCTGCCATTTCTCTCTTTCTTGCTAACAGTTTGCAAAAATAGCACATTTCTTTCAATTGTGTGCATAAATTGGAAAAAAAAAGAATTATTTAAAAGTATTTTGTACACTTAAGCCATTTAAATCATTAAAATAAAGTTAAAATCAAAAAAAAGTGGGGAAAAGTGGATGGAAGTGGGGAAAAATGCGTAATTTTGTAACCGAATCTATTATATAATAAGGTTTATGCGTTTTTTGGGTAATGTAGAAGCAAAGACAGACGCAAAAGGGAGGGCTTTCCTGCCGGCTGTTTTTCGCAAGGTGCTTTCGGCATCTGGCGAAGAAAACCTTGTGCTGAGGAAAGATGTATTCCAGCCATGTCTGGTGTTATACCCGGAAAGTGTATGGAACTCGCGGCTCGATATGTTGAAGGCACAGTTGAAGCCTTGGAAGCCTGTGCATCAGCAGATGTTCCGTCAGTTCGTGTCAGAGGCTGAAGTCGTCACCCTTGACGGCAACGGCCGTTTTCTGATCTCGAAGCGGCTCCAGCGGGCAGCAGGCATCAGTCAGGACTTGCAGTTCATAGGTATGGATGATACTATTGAGATCTGGTCACCCACTGATCTCCAGAAGACGTTGAGAAGCGACGAGGAGTTCGGAGCGGACTTTGAACGGATTATGAACGGAGAAGAAGTTGAGAGCGAAGAATAATGATAAAGGCGGAAGGTTATCACGTACCAGTGCTCCTTCGGGAGAGCGTTGGCGGGCTTGATATTAAGCCCGATGGCGTCTATGTGGACGTGACCTTCGGCGGCGGTGGACATAGCCGCGAGATCCTTAGTCGCCTGGGTGCAAAGGGGCGTCTGTTCAGTTTTGATCAGGATGAGGATGCAGAACAGAACATCGTGAATGATGAGCGTTTTACATTTGTAAGGAGTAATTTCCGTTATCTGAAAAACTGGATGCGCTATTACGGTATCGGTGAAATCGACGGTTTGTTGGCCGACCTTGGGGTGTCAAGCCATCATTTCGATGATGAGACGCGCGGCTTCTCCTTCCGTTTCGATGCTCCCCTCGACATGCGGATGAACAAACGGGCAGGGATGACGGCGGCAGACGTGCTGAACAATGATAGTGAGGAACAACTGTCAGATATCTTCTACATCTATGGGGAACTGAAGAATGCGCGCCGGATTGCCGCTGCTATCATACAGGCCAGGACTGCCAGGCGCATCGAGACTACCAACGATCTGATGGAGGCTACGGAAAAGTGCTTCCAGCGTGAACGGGAAAAGAAGGAGACGGCTAAGTTGTTTCAGGCTCTTCGTATTGAGGTGAATCACGAGATGGATGCCTTGAAGGAGATGCTCAACGGTGCCAGAGACCTGATCCGCACGGGTGGCAGGCTTTCAGTGATTACCTATCACTCGTTGGAGGATCGACTGGTGAAGAATATGATGAAGGCTGGCAATGTAGAAGGAAAGGTGGTGCAGGACTTCTTCGGGCGTATTGAGTCGCCTTTCCGTCAGATAGGAGGAAAGGTGATTGTGCCGAGTGAAGAGGAACAGCAGAGTAATCCTAGAAGCAGAAGTGCCAAACTTAGAATTGCTGAAAGAGTGAGTAAAGAAGAAAGATGAGTAAGAAGAAAGAAATAGAACTGGAGTTGCAGGAGGCTGTTGTGGAGGAGCCTGCCGTCGTGGAGGAGCAGGTGTCCAAGGAAGATGCCGACCTGAGGGACGAGGCTGCAGAGATGAAGGAGCAGGCCCGTAAGACCATTCAGAAAATCAAGGAGCAGGCTAAGGAGGAGGATCCTAAGTTGACCCCGACCTTGACACTCCGTACGATTCTTGGCGGCGACTTCCTGACGGCTGATATGGTGCGCCGTCAGATATGGCTTTTTATGCTGATGGTGGTCTTTACCGTTGTCTATGTGGCTTTCAGATACCAGTGCCAGCAAGATCTCATTGCTATTGACAAGTTGGAGAAAGAGGTACTCGACGCCAAATACAAGGCACTCTCGTGTTCCAGCACACTGACGGAGAGATGTCGAGAGAGTCATGTGCTTGAAGCATTGAAACAGAATAAGGACAGTCTGTTGCACGTCGCAGACCAACCACCTTATATAATATATATAGATGAATAAGTTCAGGAATGATAAAGTAATGCCTCGCTACTTCGCTATCGCAGTAGTCCTGACATTGATTGGGCTTGCCGTCATAGGCAAGGCCCTCTATATCATGACGGCGAAGAAACAGTATTGGACGGAGGTGGCATCAAGGTTGAAGCGTGATAGTGTCAGCGTAAAGCCTGGACGTGGAAATATCCTCAGTTGTGACGGGCAACTGATGGCCAGCAGCATCCCAGAGTACAAGATATACATGGACTTCCAGGCGGGCTCCGACGATACGACATGGGTAAGGAAACGTGATTCTCTGTGGACAGAGAAGATTGACAGTATCTGCTTTGAATTAAACCAGATATTCCCATCACGGACAGTCGCCGAGTTTAAGAGCAATCTAGAGGAAGGGCGTCATAAGGTGATGAAGAATGGTAAGGTCGGGGCCCGCCACTGGGCCATATGGCCGCGACGTATCGATTATAATACGTTTTGTGAGGTGCGGACGCTTCCCTTCTTCAACATGCCGATCTATCGGAGTGGTTTCCATTGGGAGGAGTTCAACTCCCGTCGTCGTCCCTTTGGTTCATTGGCTCAGCGCACCATTGGCGATATGTTTGGTGCGAAAGACAGTGCAAAGTATGGTCTCGAACTCTCGTTTGACTCTATCCTCCGTGGAACCAATGGTATGATGCACCGTAGGAAGGTGCTGAACAAGTATATGGATATTCCCGTCTTGAACCCTATCGATGGTGCCGATGTCGTGACTACCATCGATGTGGGTATGCAGGATTTGGCTGAGCATGCCGTCATTGATGAATTGAAAGAGATTAATGGTGAGATGGGCGTCGCTATCCTGATGGAAGTAAAGACGGGCGATATTAAAGCCATCGTCAATATGGAAAGGGGTAGTGACGGAGGGTATCACGAAATGGTGAACCGGGCTATCAGTTTCCGTTGCGAGCCAGGATCGGTGTTTAAGGTCGCCTCCTTCCTCGTGGCTCTCGACGATGGGGTGGTTGATACCAGTTATGTTATCCATACGGGCAGTGGTGTGATGGAGATGCACGGGCGTCCGATGAAAGATCACAATTGGCGCCGTGGTGGGTATCAGGACATCAATGTAGCCCGTGCCTTGGAGGTCAGTTCGAATATTGGTGTCAGTTACGTGATCGATAAGTTCTATGGCAGTAATCCGACGAAATATGTCCAAGGTCTGTACCGGGTAGGTATCCACGAAGACCTGAAGATTCCCCTCGTAGGTTATCAGCCGCCTTATATCCGTATGCCAGACACGAAGACGACCGACAGGGCTAAGTATTGGAGTAAGACCACATTGCCTTGGATGAGTATTGGTTATGAGACGCAGATAGCACCCATCAATACCGTCAGTTTCTATAACGCCATAGCCAACAATGGTAAGATGATGAAGCCTCGCTTCGTGAAACAACTTGTGAAAGACGGACAGGTGATCAGGGAGTTTGAGCCAGAGGTGCTGAAGGAACGTATCGCCAAGCCACAGACCATCAAGACCATGCAGACGATTCTGGAGCATGTGGTGAGTCAGGGTTTAGGCCGTAAGGCTGGTTCGAGGTCCTTCAAGGTGGCCGGAAAGACGGGCACGGCGCAGGTGGCAGACCAATATGGAAGTTATCATTCAGGTACCACCCGTTACTGGTTGAGTTTTGCTGGCTATTTCCCTGCAGACAATCCTCGTTACACCTGTATCGTCTGTTTGAAGAAGTCTGGCCTTCCCGCCTCAGGTGGTGGTATGAGTGGTGTTGTGTTCCATCGTATCTCCGAAGGAGTGATGGCGCAGCACTTGAAACTCAGTGTTGACGATGCACGAGATGAAAAGTCCAGTTTCACCCCGGATGTTAAAACTGGTGACACGGAGGCTGCTGGTTATGTGATGAGTAGTCTTGGCTTGAAAGGTCAGCGTACCAATGCTCCAAAGACCTCTCTTGATATTATACCAAATGTTGTCGGCATGGGTGCCCGTGATGCTGTATATCAGTTAGAGAGCCGTGGTGTCAAAGCCCGTGTGAGAGGCCGTGGTAAGGTGAAGTCGCAGAGTATCTTTGCTGGTACAGCCGTCAAACAAGGAATGATGTGTGAGTTGGTGATGGAACGGTAGAAGAAGTGAAAAGGTAAAAAATGATTAAGGTGAAAAAATAAAAAGATATGAAACTGAACGAACTGCTGAAGAATGTAGAAGTGCTCAATCTGCTCGGTGATGCAGACATCGAGATTACAGGCGTGAACATCGACTCCCGTCGTGTTGAGGCTGGGCATCTTTTTGTGGCCATTCCTGGCACTCAGACTGATGGTCATAAGTTTATCCCGAAGGCCATTGAGCAAGGTGCTGTGGCAGTATTATGTGAATACTTCCCTAACAAACGGGAACCTGGTGTCACTTATATTGCAGTAGAGTCGACAGAAGACTGTGTCGGCGAGGTGGCTACACAGTTCTTTGGTAATCCGTCGGACAAGTTAAAACTGGTGGGTGTCACAGGAACTAACGGTAAGACCACTATTGCCACCTTATTATATAATATGTTTCGCAAGTTCGGTCATAAGTGCGGCCTTCTCTCCACAGTCTGCAACTATATCGAGGACGAGGCTGTTGCCGCCGACCACACCACACCAGACCCTATAGAACTGAACAGGCTTCTGGCTCGGATGGTCGATGCCGGTTGTGAGTATGCCTTTATGGAGTGCAGCAGCCATGCTATTGCTCAGAAACGTATCGGTGGCTTGCATTTTGCAGGCGGCATCTTCACCAACCTGACGCGCGACCACCTGGATTATCATAAGACTTTCGAGAACTATCGCGATGCAAAGAAGGCTTTCTTCGACGGACTCGGAAAGGATGCTTTCGCCATCACCAATGCTGACGACAAGAACGGACTGTTTATGGTACAGAACTGTCAGGCAGAGGTCAAGACCTACTCCACCCGTAGTATGGCTGACTTCAAGGCGAAACTCATCGAGTGTCACTTTGAAGGCATGTATCTCGACATCAACGGCAAGGAGGTGGGTGTGCAGTTCATAGGGAAATTCAATGTGAGCAATCTGCTCGCTGTCTATGGTGCTGCTGTGATGTTAGGTAAGAATCCAGATGATATCCTGCTCATTCTCAGTACTTTGAAGAGTGTTAGTGGCCGTTTGGAACCGGTTCGCTCTCCTGAGGGTTATACTGCTATTGTTGACTATGCCCACACTCCCGATGCTCTGGAGAATGTGCTTAATGCCATCCACGAGGTTCTCGACGGCAAAGGAAAGGTTATTACCGTCTGTGGCGCAGGTGGTAACCGGGACAAGGGTAAGCGTCCGCTGATGGCACAGGAGGCTGTGAAGCAGAGCGACCGCGTCATTATCACTTCTGACAATCCCCGTTTCGAAGAGCCTCAGGATATTATTAACGATATGCTGGCAGGCCTTGATGCACGTCAGATGAAAAAGGTAATCAGTATCATCGATCGTCGTGAGGCTATCCGTACCGCATGTATGATGGCAGAAAAAGGCGATGTCATCCTGATTGCCGGCAAAGGACATGAGGACTATCAGGAAATCAAAGGCGTGAAGCACCATTTCGATGACAAGGAGGTGGTTCGCGAGATTTTTGGGATTACGAAATAGTTTTATCAAGAATTTGAGAATTAGAGAATTGGGTAATAAATCGAAAATAAAATATGCTTTACTATTTCTTCAGGTTCTTAGAGCAGTATAATATTCCTGGCTCACATATGTGGTCCTATATCTCGTTCCGTGCCTTGCTGACACTGATTCTGGCGCTACTCATCTCTGCTTGGTTTGGTGAGAGGTTCATCAAGTGGATGAAGCGCAGAAAGATCTTCGAGACGGAGCGTGATCCAAGTATCGACCCCTTTGGCGTTGAGAAGAAGGGGGTGCCGACGATGGGTGGCATCATCATCATTGTTAGCATTTTGGTGCCGGTACTGCTGCTGTGCCGTATCCGAAACATCTATATCATCCTGATGGTCGTCACGACTGTCTGGCTGGGTTTCTTAGGATTCCTCGATGACTATATCAAGATTTTCCGTCGTAACAAGGAAGGCCTGAAAGGGAAATACAAGATTGTAGGACAGGTGAGTATAGGTTTCATCGTAGGACTGACGCTCTGGCTGAGTCCTGACGCTGTGGTAAGGGAGAATATCAACGTGCAGGAGCAGAATCAGGAGATTGTGGTGAAGCATAAGAAAGAGGCCGTGAAATCGCTGCATACGACGATTCCGTTTATCAAGAACCATAATCTGAACTATTCCGATGTCATGGGCTTCTTGGGTAAGAACAAGGTGGCTGCAGGTTGGGTATTGTTTGTCCTCATGACCATTCTTGTGGTGACGGCCGTCTCCAACGGTGCGAACCTCAACGACGGTATGGATGGTATGTGTGCAGGCAATTCTGCCATCATCGGTGTAGCCTTGGGCATCTTGGCCTATGTGTCCTCGCATATTGGTTATGCCTCGTATTTCGACATCATGTATATCCCACACTCTGAGGAGTTGGTGGTGTTTCTTTGTGCCTTTATAGGTGCGATGGTAGGTTTCCTTTGGTATAATGCCTTCCCCGCTCAGGTGTTCATGGGCGATACTGGCTCGCTGACTATCGGCGGCATCATCGGTGTTTGTGCCATTATTATTCATAAGGAATTGTTACTGCCGATTCTATGCGGCATCTTCTTCATGGAGAGCCTGAGTGTGATCATCCAGACGCAGTGGTTCAAGATTCAGAAGAAGAAGGGACGTCGAGTCCGCGTGTTCCGTGCAACCCCCATCCATGATAACTTCCGTAAACTCGACTCACAACTCGACGCCACCAGTCATTATATCTTAAAAGGCTGGCCTAATCGTCCTTTCCATGAGTCGAAGATCACCATCCGCTTTTGGATTATGTCTATTATCCTGGCGGCTCTGACGATTATAACGCTTAAGATGCGTTAATTGAGAATTAAGAATAGAGTATTATGATTACTTTGTAAGATTGAAGAAATGAAAAGGATTGTGATTTTAGGAGCAGGAGAGAGCGGTGCTGGAGCAGCCGTGCTTGCGAAGAAAGAAGGCTTTGACGTGTTCGTATCGGACATGTCGAAGATTGCTGATAAATACAAGAAGATGCTCGACGACCGCCATATCGAGTGGGAGGAAGGCCAGCATACGGAGGCGAAGATCCTGAACGCTGACGAGATTATCAAGAGTCCGGGTATCCCTGAGACGGCGCCAATGGTGAAGAAGGCTGAAGAGAAAGGCATCCATATCATCAGTGAGATAGAGTTCGCAGGTCGTTATACACAGTCGAAGATGATCTGTATCACAGGCTCTAATGGTAAGACCACGACGACGTCACTGATCTACCATATTTTCAAGGAGGCGGGTTATGATGCCGGCCTCGCAGGTAATATCGGCAATTCGTTGGCTCTGCAAGTGGCAGAAGATCCGCATGAGTACTATATCATCGAACTCAGTTCTTTCCAATTGGATAATATGTACGACTTCCGTGCTAATATCGCCATCTTGCTCAATATCACGCCAGACCATCTGGACCGTTACGACTTCAAGATGCAGAATTATGTAGATGCCAAGATGCGTATCATCCAGAACCAGACACCTCAGGATGCTTTTATCTACTGGGCTGACGACCCGATTATCAAACGGGAGTTGACGAAGTATGACATTAAGGCCATCCAGTATCCGTTCTCAGAACTGAAAGAGAAGGGTGTCATAGGTTATATCGAGGAGGGCCAATATAAGATTGAGAGGCCGGAGCCGTTTAATATGGAACAGGAGAGTCTGAGCCTGACAGGCAAGCATAATATCTATAACTCACTTGCCGCAGGTGTTGCCTCTAAGGTGGCTGGCATCAAGAATGAGGAAATTCGCAAGAGCCTGAGCGACTTCCCAGGTGTGGAACATCGTCTGGAGAAGGTCTGCATGGTGCGAGGCGTACAATATATCAACGACTCAAAGGCCACCAATGTCGATGCCTGCTGGTATGCTTTAGAGGCGATGAAGACAAAAGTCGTGCTCATTATTGGCGGCAAGGACAAGGGCAATGACTATGCTCCCATCATACCTTTGGTAAAAGAGAAGTGCTCCGGAATCGTTTACCTCGGTGCAGATAATCAGAAATTGCACGATAATTTCGACGCTCTGGGTATTCCTGTTCGTGACACTCACTCGATGAAGGACTGCGTGGCTGCCTGCTATGAGTTGGCAAGTCCTGGTGAGACAGTGTTGCTTAGCCCATGCTGTGCTTCTTTCGACCTCTTCAAGAACATGGAGGATCGGGGAGAACAGTTTAAGGAACTTGTGAGAAATCTATAAATTGTAATTCATTAAATTGTAAATCAGTCAATCTCTCGATGAATTTAAGGATAGGTAATTTGTTTAAAGGTGATAAGGTCATCTGGATGGTGTTGCTCTTCCTGTGCCTTATCAGTATAGTCGAGGTGTTTTCCGCCTCGAGTTCTCTGACGTATAAGAGCCAGAATTACCTGTCGCCAATTATCGGTCACTCTTGGAAGATTATTATGGGAGTGGCGGTGGCTATTTTTATCCTGAACATACCGTGCCGCTTCTTTAAATTGATGACGCCAGCCTTGCTCGTTGTGTCGGCTATTATGTTGCTGTGGGTACTGTTCTTTGGCGAGAGGACCAACGACGCTGGACGTTGGATCAGCCTCTTCGGATTCCAGTTCCAGCCCTCGGAGATCGCAAAGGGTACGATGGTACTTGTGACGGCGCAGATTCTCAGCGCCCTGCAACGGGAGGATGGAGCCGATAAGCGGGCCTTCAAGTTCATTCTCTGGGTCGTTATCCCCTTCATCTTTCTTATCGGACTGGAGAATCTATCCACAGCAGCCCTCATCATGGCGGTTGTATTCCTGATGATGTTTATCGGACGTGTGCCGTTTGTGCAGTTGGGGAAACTCATGGCAGGTGCTGTGTTGGTCATTGCTCTTTTCATTGGACTGATCTTCTTTGCTGGAACCATGGAGAATAGTGATCCTGCGGAGACGCAGACAGAGACCATCGCTAATGGTAAAACGGAGAAGAGTACGAAGAAGGGCAGTTCACTTCTCCATCGTTTTGCCACATGGAAGAATCGCATTGATAAGAAACTCAATTCAAAATACGTTGCTCCGCAAGACTATGACCTTGACAAGGATGCACAGGTAGCACATGCCAACATTGCGATTGTCAATAGCAACATCATTGGCAAAGGACCTGGGAAGTCTATCGAGCGCGACTTCCTGCCACAAGCCTTTAGTGATTTCATCTTCGTGATCATCATCGAGGAACTGGGTATCATCGGAGCCGGTTTCGTCGTGCTGCTATATATCGTGCTGCTCTTCCGCGCAGCCCGTATTGCCAGCCGCTGCGACAACAACTTTCCGGCCTTCCTCGTGCTCGGACTGGCACTGATGCTTGTCATCCAGGCTTCGTTCAATATGATGGTGGCTGTGGGTATTGCCCCTGTGACGGGACAACCGCTGCCACTCATCTCCAGAGGTGGCACTTCTACCATCATCAACTGCGCTTATATCGGAGCCATATTAAGTGTAAGCCGTTCTGCGAAAAAAAAGAGCGATAAAATGACGCTAAAAGAAATATAATTTGTAATTTTGCACGCAATATATAAATAAGGTATGAGCAAAGCATTAAGAGTCATCATCAGTGGAGGCGGTACTGGCGGCCATATATTCCCAGCCGTGTCTATTGCCAATGCCATCAAGGACTTGTGTCCCGATGCGACCATCCTGTTCATCGGTGCCCAGGGCCGTATGGAGATGCAGCGTGTTCCGGCAGCAGGCTATGAGATTGAAGGCCTGCCTATACGGGGGTTCTTCCGGCCTTTGTGGAAACCAGCCAACATAGGTGTAGCGATTGACTATCTGAAGAGTAAGTGGCTCGCCAAGAAGATCTTGCGTGATTTTAAGCCAGATGTGGCTGTAGGCGTGGGTGGCTATGCCAGCAGTGCTGCCCTTGGCGCTGCGAATAGTTTAGGTATCCCGACGCTCATTCAGGAGCAGAACAGTTATGCGGGCTTGGCCAACAAGCAGTTGGCTGCCAAGGCTTCAAAGATATGCGTAGCCTATGAAGGTATGGAGCGTTTCTTCCCTGCCGACAGAATCATCCTGACAGGTAATCCTGTGCGCCAGTCACTGCTTGACACGAAACTATCCCGTGAAGAGGCTGCCCGTAACCTCGGATTTGATCCTGATAAGAAGATTGTTCTTCTGGTGGGCGGAAGCCTTGGCGCACGTACCATCAACGAGAGTGTACTCCGACATCTTGACCTTGTTAAGGCGAACGACATCCAGTTCTTCTGGCAGACGGGCAAATATTACAGTGCCGAGATTGCCGAACGGTTGAAGGGGGAGAACATCCCTAACCTGAAAGTGACGGACTTCATTGCCGACATGGGTAGTGCCTATCGCGCTGCCGACCTTGTCATCAGCCGTGCTGGGGCTAGTAGCATTTCCGAATTCTGTCTCATCGGCAAACCTGTGATCCTCGTGCCCAGTCCGAATGTGGCAGAAGACCATCAGACGAAGAACGCCATGGCCTTGGTTCATAAGGAGGCTGCCCTCTATGTGAAAGATGCTGAGGCCCCTGATGTCCTGCTTGAATTGGCCATCAGAACCGTGGCGGATGAAAAGCGACTGAAGACTCTGAGTGAGAACGTGAAGAAACTTGCGTTGCCCGACTCTGCAGAGATCATCGCCAAAGAGGTCATCAAATTAGCAAAATTGTAAATATGATTAAAGATATTAAAGCGGTCTACTTCATTGGTGCTGGCGGCATTGGCATGAGTGCCATCGCCCGCTATTTCCTGAAGAAGGGACTCGTCGTGGCGGGCTACGACAAGACCCCCTCCGACTTAACGCGCCATCTGGAGAAGGAAGGTATGCTGATTCATTATGAGGAGAATGTAGACGAGATACCCTTTGCCTGTAAACGATGTGAGAGTTGTCTCGTTATTTATACCCCTGCTATCCCAGAGAGTCATCGGGAACTCTGTTTCTTCCGTGAGAACGGCTTCGAGATCCAGAAGCGGGCTCAGGTACTTGGCTTCCTCACACAGTCTCACAAAGGACTCTGTGTGGCTGGCACTCATGGAAAGACAACCACCTCTACGATGTGTGCCCATATCATGCACCAGAGTCATCTTGACTGCAACGCCTTCCTGGGCGGCATCTCGAAGAACTATGGTACCAACTATATCCTGTCCGATTCCGACTTTGTGGTTATCGAGGCTGATGAGTTCGACCGTTCGTTCCATTGGCTGCGTCCTTGGATGAGTGTCATCACATCCACCGATCCTGATCATCTTGATATTTATGGTACTAAGGAGGCCTATCTTGAGAGTTTCCGTCACTATTCGGAACTGATCCAGCCAGGTGGTGCGCTGATCATCCATCGTGGACTGGAGATGAAGGAGAACCTGCAGGACGGGGTGAGACGCTATGATTACAGCCTTAGCGAGGGCGACTTCCACGCAGAGAATGTCCGTGTCGTCAATGGCGGTATTACCTTCGACTTTATCTCGCCCATTGAGAGTGTGAAGGATGTGGAACTTGGACAGCCTATTCCCATCAATATTGAGAATGGCATCGCTGCGATGGCTATGGCACAGTTGAATGGTTGTACGGCCGAAGAGTTGCGCTATGGCATGAAGACCTATGGTGGTGTGGACCGTCGTTTCGACTTTAAGATCAAGACAGGGAACCTGGTATTCCTGAGCGACTATGCTCATCACCCGAAGGAAATCTACCAGAGTGCCAAGAGCATTCGTGAGTTGTATAAAGACAAGCACATCACGGCCATCTTCCAACCCCACCTGTATACTCGTACTCGTGACTTTTATAAAGACTTTGCCGAGGCGCTGAGCCTGTTAGATGAGGTCGTCCTTACAGAGATCTACCCGGCCCGTGAGTTGCCCATTGAGGGTGTGACCTCACAACTCATCTATGACAATCTGAAAGAGGGTGTTAAGAAAGAGATGATCCAAAAGGCCCAGGTGCTCGACTATGTCAAGACCCATGAGTTTGAGGTGCTCGTCATCCTTGGTGCTGGCGACCTGGACAATATGGTCCCGCAAATCACCACAATCCTCAAGAGCAAAAACAAATAGATCAGTAAATCGTAAATCACTATATGACTGTCAACTGGAAAAAGTCTCTCATTGTCCTCTGCGACGTTGTCATTGCCGGCTACCTGGTGATGGCTGTCACGGCTTTCAATAAGCCGGATGCGGCTGTCACTCACTGTACGGAGGTGAAGACGGATATAGAGCAGAACATTGTGGATGGTTTCCTGACGGCCGATGAAATCAGCAAGATGTTGAGGCAGGAGAAGGTCTATCCTCTCTCGCTGCCCATGCAGGACATCAATGCCCGACAGATAGAAGAAACCCTCCAGAAAAGTCCGTTTGTCGAGAGGGCTGAGTGTTACAAGACGCAGAGTGGTCATGTCTGCATCCAGGTTCGGCAGCGGGTGCCTGTTGTTAAGGTGATGGCCGATAACGGCGAGAACTACTACATCGACTCCCACGCCAATGTGATGCCAGAGAACCGTTATGTCAACGACCTCATTGTCGCTACGGGGCATATCAGCCGGAAGTATGCTCAGTCGCATCTGAGCCGCGTGGCTAATTTCATCATGCAGGACAAGTTCTGGCAGAACCAGGTCGTGCAGATCAATGTGCTGCCCGACCTGACGGTGGAACTGGTGCCGCGGGTTGGCGACCACATTATCTATATTGGTTCGCCCAATGGTGTAGACAAGAAACTGGAGCGTATGCGCAAGTTCTATCTCTATGGTCTGAACAAGGCAGGATGGAACAAATACTCATACATCAATGTCGAATTCGACAATCAGATTATCTGCAAGAAAGTAAAAAAGTAAAAAAAGGAAAAGTAATCATAAAGTTCAAAGTTTAAAGTTCAAAGTTCAAAGTATATATATATGGTGGCAGCAAAGGAATTTATCGTAGCAATCGAACTCGGATCATCCAAGATGACCGGTATCGCTGGACAGAAGAACCTCGACGGCAGCATCAATGTATTGGCCGTTGTGAAGGAGAGTTCGTCCTCTTTCATCAGAAAGGGTGTGGTCTACAACATCGACAAGACCGCCCAATGCCTTACCAGCATTATCAAGAAGCTGGAAAACCAACTCAAGACTGAAATTACTCAGGTGTACGTCGGTGTCGGCGGACAGTCTATCCGTAGTGTCCGTAACATCATCACCAAAGATCTGCCCAGTGAGACCATTGTCACACAAGATATGGTCATCGAACTGATGGATGCCAATCGTAGCATGACCTATCAGGATCAGGAGATTCTCGACGCAGCCGTGCAGGAATACAAGGTGGGCTCGCAACTGCAACTCGACCCTGTAGGCATCCAGGCCACACGTCTCGAAGGCAATTTCCTGAATATCCTCGAGCGGAAGGCTTTCTACAGGAACCTGAACAAGTGCTTCGAGACCGCCGGTATCCGTGTGGCAGAGATGTATCTCGCCCCACTGGCACTCGCCGACAGCGTGCTCACTGAGGCTGAGAAGCGCTCTGGCTGTGTGCTTGTCGACCTGGGCGCTGATACGACCACTGTATCCGTCTATTCGAAGAACATCCTGCGCCATCTCGCCGTCATCCCCCTCGGAGGTAATAACATCACCAAGGATATTGCCACCCTGCAGATGGAGGAGAGCGATGCTGAGCGCATGAAACTGAAATATGCCTCGGCCTTTACCGACAACAATGACATCGATAACGACCTGAAGTACTCCATCGACACTGAGCGTCAGATAGAGAGTCGTAAGTTTATCGAGATTGTCGAGGGCCGCCTGGAGGAAATCGTAGAGAATGTATGGTTCCAGGTGCCTTCTGAGTACTATGATAAACTGTTGGGTGGTATCATTCTCACTGGTGGCGGTTCGAACATGAAGAATATCGAGCAGGCATTCACGAATCATACTCATGTCGAGAAGATCCGTGTTGCGAAGTTCGTCACCCAGACCATCCTCTCCAACAACGAGGACATCAAGTCTCATAACGGCATGATGAATACAGTGCTTGGACTGCTGGTGAAGGGAGATATCAACTGTGCCGGTGATGGCGTCGACCCCAATGGCGACCTCTTCAGCACGAAAAAGGAACCCTCTGCTCCCGCTGCTGATTCCCGCCAGCCTCGTCAGGCCAGCGAGATTCCTCAGGGGGTCATCCGTACTGAGAGCGAGAAGAAGGCTGCCGACGAGGAGAAGCGCCGTCAGCAGGAGGAAGAAGAGCGCATCAAGCGTGAGGAGGAAGAGGCAGAGCGTGAACGCATCGCAGCAGAGAAGCGTGAGAACAGTTTCTGGAATAAGGCCATCAAGGGCATCAAGAAGTTCGGCAAGTCAATGATTGAGGAAGAATAAAAAAATTAGCAAATGGGAGATAATAATATTCAGATTCTGGATTTCGGAGCACCCGAGCAGGATCACAGTATCATCAAGGTGATTGGTGTCGGTGGCGGTGGTGGCAATGCCGTCAACCACATGTATCGTGAGGGCATCCATGATGTCACGTTCGTACTCTGCAACACAGATAATCAGGCACTCAACGACTCGCCTGTGCCTGTTCATCTGCAGTTAGGTAAGGAAGGTCTCGGCGCAGGCAATAAGCCCGAAAAGGCCCGTCTGGCCGCCGAGGAGAGCATCGAGGACATCCGCAGCATGCTCTCCGACGGCACACGTATGGCTTTCATCACCGCAGGTATGGGTGGTGGCACTGGCACTGGTGCTGCTCCCGTCATTGCCCGTGTCTCGAAAGAACTGGGCATTCTTACCGTAGGTATCGTCACTATCCCCTTCCGCTTTGAGGGTGACCGTAAGATCGACCAGGCCCTCGACGGTGTGGAGGAGATGCAGAAGCATGTCGATGCCCTGTTGGTGATCAACAACGAGCGCCTGCGTGCCATTTATCCCGAACTCTCCGTGCTCGATGCCTTCGGCAAGGCCGATGATACGCTCTCCGTGGCTGCTAAGAGCATCGCGGAGATCATCACCGTACACGGACTCATCAACCTTGACTTCAACGATGTGAAGACAGTTCTCAAGGACGGCGGTGTGGCGATTATGTCTACAGGCTATGGCGAGGGCGAGGGCCGTGTGAAGAAAGCCATTGAAGACGCCTTGAACTCTCCGTTGCTCAACGATAACGATGTCTTCAACGCCAAGAAGATCCTGCTCTCCATCTCTTTCGCAGGTTCGAAGGACGGCCAGCAGTCGCTGATGATGGAGGAGATGAACGACGTGAACGACTTCATGGCCAAGTTCGGCAACGACTTCGAGATCAAGTGGGGTCTTGCCACCGACCTCGAACTGGGCAAGAAGGTGAAGGTCACCATCCTCGCTACCGGCTTCGGTATCGAGAGCATCGACGGTATGAACGGTCACTTGAAGAAACAGAGTCAGGAAGACATCAACCGCATCGCTGCCGAGCAGGAGAAGGCCGCTGAGCGTCAGGACCGTCGTAACCGTTATTATGGCGGCGAGGGTGCCACGAAGCGCTATAAGCGTCGTCCGAACATCTATCTGTTCCGTCCCGAAGACCTCGACAACGATGATGTCATCTCTGCCGTAGAGCAGACGCCGACCTATAAGCGAACCCGTGAGATCCTCGACAGCATCAACTCTCAGGCTGGCGGCAACTACGCCGATCACACCGACTCCGCCCCCATAGAGCCCTCAGAGCCCGTACAGGGTGTTATCAAGTTCTGACGTAGAACCAAGCCCATCCATCATAAAGAGCCACTCAGCAATGGGTGGCTCTTTGTACATTTTTGTATTTTCTTTCTCCTATTTACGTCTTTTTCCTTATTTTTGCGTCATAAAAGTAAAAAGGCACCTTCCATGAGACTGTTGAGTATCAGAAAAAAGAATCAGGAATTAGATCAGTTGATGGAGGCTGAACGTCTCAGGCTTCTGCAATATGCCTGCTATCGGCTGGGCAACAGAGACGATGCTGAAGATGCTGTACAGGATGTGTTTATCCGCCTGCACCAACGACTGCGAGAGAGTAGCCACGACATTCAAAACCTCACGTCCTACCTCTACCGGTCACTGGCGAATCTCTGCATCAGTCGCCAGAGAAAGTTGGGACATGTAAGTTTCGTCACACTCGACGGCCAGGCTGAAATATCAGACTCTGTCCAAGAAGACTTTGAACAAGAGTTCTGCCGCATCAGCCGACTGTTGGCCAAGATCCCGGAAGAGCAGGGAGAGGTAATCCGACTGAGGTTCTATGGCGACAAGAGTTTCCGTGAGATAGCAGAGATACTTGACCTGCCACTCACGACGGTCAAGTCGCGATTTCAATATGGAATAGATAAGATCAGACGGGAAGTACGTTCTTCCGTAACGTAAGTATAACCCTTAAAAGTCATTAACAATGGATTGTATGGAATTCAAGAGCATAGTGGTCGATCTCTTTGACAGAGAGACTGATCCACAGGTCATATCCGAATGCGAACGCCACATGGCCGAGTGCGACGAATGTAAGCGGTATTACGATGAGATGGCGCATGTTACAGCCCTGCTTCGTCCACGCCATTCACCCGTCAACAGCACCAGTCGTCGGAGTCGCCGATGGCTGCAGACGGCTGCCATATTCATTGGAGTGCTGATGCTCTCAGGCATTGCCTTTGCTGCAGTACAACTTGTGAAGTCTACATCACGAGCCAGGCAATCTCAGTCTGAAACAGTACAGCCAACCATCTCAAATACACAACTCTCAGAGAATGACAGTACCATGCTGAAGCCTGTCGTTTATGAGAATGCAGAACTGAAGGCGATACTCGGCGAAATAGCCACCTATTATAATTATAAGGTAATATATAAAAGCGAAGAGGTCCAGCACACCCGTCTCTTTTTTACCTGGGACAAACAAATGCCGTTAGAGGAAATCATCGAGACGTTTAATCAGTTCAACCGCATCCATGTCACGGTTAAAGACAGTCAACTATTTGTCGAATAAACCATGAAACAGATTATTACCATCCTGTTGCTCTGTCTTGTTGCCACCACCATGAGCGCCAAGTCCAGAATTACTCGCAGTTACCATAAAGAGTCGCTGTCGAAGGTACTTGAAGACCTGAATAATGCCAGTAACAGTCAGACGATCTATTTCATCTACGACGAACTGGAAGATTTTACTGTCACTTGCAGTTTTAAGCGATTGTCTCTTGACGATGCTATCCGTGCTGTCATTGGTTTCTACCCGATGACGATTACTTACAGGGGTAACAGAATCTTCGTGGAATGTATTCAGAAGTCCGACCATCGTCTGATAGGAAAACTTATCGACGAACAGGGACGTCCTGTGTCTTTTGCCAATATCGTACTCTATCATCCTGCTGACTCCACCATGATCGGCGGAGGTGTCAGCAATGAGGCTGGGGACTTCGTCATCCCTTGTGCGGCAGAACGGGTCAGGGCTCGTATCAGTAGCATTGGCTTCAAGACCATGGAGCGCATCATGCCAGTGGCTCAAGTCGGTACCATCCGTATGCAGACAAGGGATTACCATCTGAATGATGTTACTGTCAGCGGCCTGGCCCCGATTATCCGTCATGAGGTGGGGCGGCTGCAATACATTGTGGCCAACGACCCCTTTGCCAAAGGCCAGAATGCTATTGAACTGATGGGCCGTGTGCCTATGGTCACAATGGCTGGTAGTCATGCCAGCATCCTTGGAAAGGGACAGGCCGTATTTATGCTCAATGGCAGGATGCTGCCTGATGATGAGACGATCAGACAGAGACTGTGGACCATGCCATCTGAGAACATTGAGCGTATCGAGGTTGTCTCTACCCCTTCTGGCAGATACCAGACTGATGCAGGCAACGGCTATATCAATATTGTCACGAAGCGAGGCAAGTCTAATGGCTGGAGGGGAGACCTGAATGGGCAGTTAGTAACAAGCGAAGATTGGAGCGGTCGTCTTGGGGGAACCCTGAGTTATGCTTCAAAGAAGGTCGACATCTCCATAGGCGCAGATGGTGGAAGGGAGACTACTGCCAGCGACAGGATGTTGAAGTTCGTGGATTCCTACATCAGGATACCTGCCAGCAGGACAGAGACGCTGAATAAGGATTTGAGGACGAACGCCATACTGCGCTATCAGCCTCATAACCGTCTGGAGTTAGGTACATTCGTCTCCTATCAGACCCAGCGGCCATCCACCACTATCGATAACATGCTGTCATTCGACACCTACGAGATCCATTCCCGCACAACACAGCGCCACAACGGTAATTACTCGATGAGCCTCACCGCCTATAGCGATTGGAAGATGGACGACAAAGGTAAACTGCTGAGCCTGACCTATAACTATTATTATAAGGTAGACGACTACATCTCAAAACTTAGTGGCGAGTCAAAGGACTTGTCTATCGGGAAATCCTTTCAGGAGATAGAGTCCATGTTGAGCGAGAGCAGTCTGAAATATAAAATCCATTCGTTGAAACTTGACCTGTCGCTTCCCTTTAAGCCTGTCCAAGTGGATGCTGGTGTGGGATATACAATGATAGATAACGAATCGTCCGATATGTTGCAGATAACAGATATCATGTGTGAATATACTCCTGACGGGATGATCTTTGAAGATGGTGGCTTCCTTCCAACATCTGATCATGACAAACCTCGAATGGGTTCTAATCTGCACAAAGAAAGAACAACGTCTGCCTATCTCTCTGCGATGAAACAGTGGGAAGGCTTTACGGCAAAGGCTGGCCTAAGATATGAACACACCAAATTTGATCGTGAAGACGGGAGTTTTGATATTCTCGCAGAATACCTCCCGGAGTTAAGGGTTTTTGAATTAGGTGTCCCTTTTCAACAAGATGATGGTCTCCATCAGTCAACTGACCGTCTGTTGCCATCTGTCAGTTTGAATTATCAAACAACCATGGGACATCAGTGGGGGATACAGTGGGGAATGAGTATTCAACACCCAAACTTCTACGATTTGAACCCATCGCGCACCTTTACATCTCCTATGGATTGTTCTTCCGGATCACCGTTCCTGATGCCAAGTTATACCAGCAATATCGAACTGGGCTATCACCATAGAAAAGGACTCAGCGTAGTAGCCTATTTCCACCATGGCAGCGATCAGGTGGAATGGAACTCCATCCTCCTTTTCTCTGGACATGGCAATTATACAAGAACTGTATTTCCTGAAAACTGTTTCAGTTCTGACCGTACAGGTATCAGTCTCAGTTACCAGGTGCGACCTGTCAGTCAACTGAATGTCCAGGCAGAATCCGATATTAATTACTATAACGCATGGCTACCGTCCGATGATTCAAGACCGGATATCTACGGATGGGGAGGCAGATTCAGACTTTCTGCAGACTTGTTCCTGAACCGTCAGCGTACACTGATGTTCAGTGCCCATTATAACCAATGGATAAAGCAATACGTGGGACTTAGAAGATATGACAGTTACAGTCGTTTCTGTTTCGCCCTGCGCTATTCAATGCTCAGCGACCGCCTGAAACTATCATTGGTAGCAGACGATCCCTTCCGTCAGCATGTGACAGATGCTGAGTCGTATTATGAAAGACGGACAGAGTGCGACCATGTGAATCATCATTCACACAGCATCGGCCTGACCGTATCCTACTCTTTCGGAGGAAAGGCCATCCGCCGTGCTTATCGTGACATGAAGAATGCAGAGACAAAGCGAGCAGAGAAGAGATGGGATGTTAATAATAGATAAATAATCGCGAACTTTTGCAGTACTTCACTCATTCCGCGGTTTATATAGATAGAATGTCAAACTAAAATTGTAACGCTTATGAAACAGTTTTTACTTATGTTGGCTATGATGCCTTTGGCGTCTTTTGCACAGGACGGTTATCGCCCTCTGGTGGAACAAGGAAAGAAGTGGACTTACCATCATGACACCTATAAGTATGTGTATGACTACCACTACACGCTTGAGGGTGATACAGTGGTAGCAGGTAAGGATTGTCTGAAGATGTATTCTGAGAATAGGTACGGTGACGGTGAACGCCAGTATGAGGGCGCACTCTTTGAGGAAAACAAGAAGGTGTATTGTTTCTTCCCTTATAAAGAAGAATCATCGATTGAAGAGCCAGCACTTCTGTACGACTTTGGTTGTGAGGTGGGCGATGTGTTTCACATGAATGCTATCGAGTTGGTAACCCAGGCTATCAGCGCTGTTGAGGTAAATGGCAAGAGCGTCAACCGCTATGATTTTCAGGCACAGCAGCCAGATGAGGACGACGAGCCGTTTGTCATAGGGAACTTGTCGTGGATAGAAGGGGTAGGCGCAACGATGGATTTCTTCGGTATGCTGCCGCTTCCAGGCAATTACAATAGCCTCGTGGCCTGTGAGGTGAATGGTGAGGTGATATACCAGTCTGCTACATCTATTCAGGGCATCAAGTCAAACACCCCCAATAGCGGCGGTGCCATCTTCGACCTTCAAGGCCGCCGCCTCTCTGCCACTCCTGCCAAAGGCGTCTATATCCAGAACGGCAAGAAGCGGATAGTGCGCTGAACATAACGATTCCTTACAGCTCTCTCTTTGAGTAAGGCCCGTCGGCAGATGATGAAAAGGGTTAAGGATTAGTGTTGTACTTAGTACTGCTGGCCGACGGGTTTTGCGCCGCCATCCGAAAGACCCCTTGCAAAAACATGCAATTGTTTTTCCGGAAACCTGTCAGAAGAGCTGCTGGAGCACGGAGAGCGACTTGAGTTCGGGGAAACTGGGCAGGTGGAGGCGGTAGTAGGTGACGGCCACCTCGAGCAGGCGGTTACGCTCGTGGTGGGAGAGGCGGAAGAGGTGCATCGTGGGGTAGTCCATGCGCATCATGAGCTGCAGCTTGGCGGCCTCGTCGGGCTGCAGGAAGTCGTGGTGGGGTGGGGGCGTGGTGCAGAAGACACTCTCGCGCAGGTCGAAGTAGTCGCCCGCCTGGTAGTCGTCGAGGTTGGGGTAGAAGCCGAGGAAACGGCTCAGCCGCATGAGGAACACGAGGTGGAAGTTGGCGAAGCGGTCTGTCTGGCTGTCGAGCCACTGGATGCTGCTGTAGATGTAGTCGAAGAGCGGCTCGTTGCGCTGCTCGGAGCGCAGGGCGAAATAGAGGAACTCGGCGACGAAGAGCGAGATGGCGAGCTTGTGGGGGTGGAAGGGTAGCGACACGAAGGGGTGGGCGAGTCGCAGGTCCTTCAGTTTCTGCAGCTGTGCCGTGGGCCGCACGTCGGTCTCGGCCTCCAATAGTGTCAGGGGCTGGAAGAGCTGTTTCTTCACTTTGGCACGGGGCGACTTGGGGATGCTCACCATGAACGACAGTCGTCCGTGCGCTTTGGTGAACATGTCCACGATCATTCTCGTCTCGCCATACTTGAGGGCGTGGAGTACGATGGCCTGAGTCTTTGTCAGCATACGGCTGCAAAGGTACGAATAAAAAGTGAGAAGTGGAGCCCGGAGCGAGAGGAAACGGGTTTGGTTTAGTTAATAATACTTAAATAATGTCAGATTCTTCACTCTTCACTCTTCACTCTTCACTTTAATTTTGTACCTTTGCACCCGCAAAAAAAGGCAAGGGTCCCTTCGTCTATCGGTTAGGACGAGAGATTTTCATTCTCTAAAGAGGAGTTCGACTCTCCTAGGGACTACGTTAAATCTGCCATCTGCACAGCCAAGTGCTACCGGCTTGCCGGGATAAGGTGGCGGAGACCCGCAAGGGTTGCCCAGGGCGGTTTTTCTGTTTACGGTTTACAGTTTACAGTTTACGGTTTACAGTTGACGCAAGACCCACAGGCTTTAATTCATTATTAACATTAAACACTCAACAAAAAAATGGCAAACCACAAATCATCAGTGAAGAGAATCCGCCAGGACAAGAAGAAGGCGCTTCACAATCACTACTACGCAAAGACGATGCGTAACGCTGTGCGCAAACTGCGCGCTATGACTGACAAGGAAGAGGCAGTGGCCCTGTATCCGAAAGTGCAGAAGATGCTTGACAAACTCGCCAAGACGAACATCATCCACAAGAACAAGGCAGCCAACCTGAAGTCGAGCCTCGCACAGCACATCAATAAGCTTTAGATTTGTTTACAGTTGACGGTTGACAGTTTACAGTTGATTACACTGCAAGCCGTTCCGCCAACAGTCATATCATCTGTAAACCGTAAACTGTAAACCGTAAACGAAAAGAAGCCGCAATCCGAAAGGGTTGCGGCTTCTTTTTGTGTTTTTTTAGCAGATAAACTATGTTTATCTGACTTTTTTTTAGTACCTTTGCACGCAAAATAGTAAAACGCAAAATAGTAAATCGTAAATATAAGTGATGACAGAAGAACAACTGATTCAAGAAGAGAATTATTCCGCGAGTAACATTCAGGTGCTTGAGGGTCTTGAGGCCGTCCGTAAGCGCCCAGCCATGTATATCGGCGACATCAGCGAGAAAGGACTCCATCATCTGGTCAACGAGACCGTCGACAACTCTATCGACGAGGCGATGGCCGGCTACTGTACCCATATCGAGGTGACCATCAACGAGGATAACTCCATCACCGTGCAGGATAACGGTCGCGGTATCCCCGTCGACGAGCACGAGAAGATGCACAAGTCGGCTCTCGAGGTCGTGATGACCGTGCTCCACGCTGGTGGTAAGTTCGACAAGGGGTCGTATAAGGTCTCTGGCGGTCTGCATGGCGTGGGTGTCAGTTGTGTGAATGCCCTTTCGACCCACATGCTGTCTCAGGTGTTCCGCAATGGTCATATCTACCAGCAGGAGTACGAGAAGGGTAAGCCCCTCTACGACGTGAAGATCGTGGGTGATACCGACAAGACAGGTACCCGCCAGCAGTTCTGGCCCGACGGCACCATCTTCACCACCACCGAATATAAATATGATATCATCGCCCGCCGTATGCGCGAGTTGGCTTATCTGAATGCAGGCATCACCATCACGCTGACAGACCTCCGTCCGGATGAGGAAGGCAAACTGCGTGAGCCAGAGGTGTTCCACGCCAAGGACGGTCTGAAGGAGTTCGTGCGCTACGTCGATCGCCACCGCACCCATCTCTTCGACGATGTCATCTATCTGAAGACCGAGAAGCAGGGCACGCCCATCGAGGTGGCCGTGATGTATAATACCGACTATTCGGAGAACATCCACTCTTATGTGAACAATATCAATACGATTGAGGGCGGTACCCACCTGGCTGGTTTCCGTGCGGCCCTCACGCGTACCTTGAAGAAATATGCCGACAACGATCCGCAGATCTCCAAGCAGATCGAGAAGGCCAAGATCGAGATTGCACCCGAAGACTTCCGTGAGGGCCTTACAGCAGTGATTAGTATTAAGGTGGCCGAGCCGCAGTTCGAGGGACAGACCAAGACGAAACTCGGCAACTCGGAGGTCGCTGGTGCCGTCCAGCAGGCCGTAGGTGAGGCGTTGGCTAACTATCTGGAGGAGCATCCCAAGGAGGCCAAAATGGTGTGCGACAAGGTGGTGCTCGCCGCCACGGCCCGTATCGCAGCCCGCAAGGCCCGTGAGAGTGTCCAGCGCAAGAACCCGATGACGGGTGGCGGACTGCCTGGCAAACTCGCCGACTGCTCCAACAAAGACCCGAAGGAGTGTGAGATCTTCCTCGTCGAGGGTGACTCCGCAGGTGGTTCTGCCAAGCAGGGCCGCGACCGTCACTTCCAGGCCATCCTGCCCCTGCGCGGTAAGATCCTGAATGTGGAGAAGGTACAGTGGCACCGTGTGTTCGAGGCCGAGTCGGTGATGAACATCATCCAGTCGATCGGCGTCCGCTTCGGCGTCGAGGGTGAGGGAGACCGCGAGGCCAACATCGACAAACTGCGTTACGACAAGATCATCATCATGACCGACGCCGACGTCGATGGCTCGCACATCGACACGCTGATTATGACCCTCTTCTACCGCTTCATGCCGCAGGTGATCCAGGGCGGGCATCTCTATATCGCCACGCCGCCGCTCTACAAGTGTACTTACAAGAAGGTGTCGGAGTATTGCTATACCGAACAGCAGCGCCAGGCCTTCATCGACAAGTATGTGGCTGGCAACGGCGACGACAAGGCCCTCCACACCCAGCGCTACAAAGGTCTGGGTGAGATGAACCCCGAGCAACTCTGGGAGACGACGATGAACCCTGAGAACCGTCTGCTGAAGCAGGTGAGCATCGAGAATGCCGCCGAGGCCGATGAGATCTTCTCCATGCTGATGGGCGACGACGTCGAACCCCGCCGTGAGTTCATCGAGAAGAACGCCACCTACGCCAACATCGATGCCTAGGCCGCTTTAACTCACCCTAGTGTGATATTCTCCACCTCAATCCTCTCTTCGTTGAGGAATATCTGTGCTGACTCCTTAAACCTATCAGGATTCTCAGTCGTTAGATAATGAACGGAAGCGTGCTTGGCGCACTTCCGTTCTATTTGTTTGTGGCGCTCCAGATAAGCCTTCAGGCTGCTGGCCACGTAGTCGCCCTGTGAGACAATGCTGACACCCTTGGGCAGATATTTCAGGATCTTCGGCATCAGCAGGGGATAATGCGTGCAACCAAGGATGATGGCATCGATCTTTGGATCCAGGGCCATGATCTGGTCGATGCGCTTCTTCACGAAATAGTCAGCGCCAGGCGAGTCGGCCTCGTTATACTCTACCAGCGGCACCCAGAAGGGGCAGGCCACGCCGCTGACGGTGATGTCAGGATGCAGTTTCTGGATCTCCAGATTGTAACTCTCACTCTTGATGGTGCCCTCCGTGGCCAGCACCCCCACATGTCGCGACCTCGTGAGCGATCCGATGACCTCTGCCGTGGGGCGGATCACGCCCAGCACACGGCGCTCTGCATCCCACAGCGGCAGGTCGTGCTGCTGGATGGTGCGCAGGGCCTTGGCCGAGGCTGTGTTACATCCGAGAATCACGAGGTGGCACCCCATCTCGAAGAGCCGCAACACAGCCTGACGCGTAAACTCATACACCACGTCGAACGAGCGTGGACCGTATGGCGCACGGGCATTGTCGCCCAGATAGAGATAGTCGTATTCGGGGAGCAGTTGGCGGATGCCGTGAAGGATGGTCAGTCCGCCATAGCCGCTGTCGAAGATGCCGATGGGGCCTGGCGCTTCGCTCAGAGGAGGGTTGGGGGAGGCAAGAGGCGCGGGACTGTTCATTTCTGCAGCAGGGAGTTGACGAGTTCGCTGATATCTTCGCCCTGAGCGGGATTGATAAAGGGCAGGGCCTTCGTGTCCGTGTCGTAGATGAAGGCAAAGCCGCGCTCACGGCCTATCTGCCCCAGCAGTTCGATGAGCCGGATCTTCAGCGGGGCGAAAGCCTGCTTACGGGCCTGCGCCAGTTCCTCACGGCTCTGCTCCTTGAAGGCAATGTTCTGTTCCATCAACTGCTGCAGTTCCGTCTGGCGCTTCTGCAGGATGGTGCGTGGGAAGTCACGCTGCCCTTCGAGGAATTCCTCGTATTTCAGGTTGAACTCTTCCTCCACCCGCTTCATCTCTGCCTGGTATTGCTGGTTCAGGTCTGCCATCTGCTGCTCTGCGATGGCATAGTCGGGCATCGACTTCAAGGCCGTTTCATAACTGAGGTAGCCGAAACGGAATGTCGGAGCGCTTTCCTGGGCAAAAGTCTGTAGAGCCAGCAAAGCAGATATGACTAATAAGAATCTTCGAATTTTCATCATGAGTTTCAATAACTATTATTTTCGTATAGGCGACAAAGATAAGTAATTATTTTGATATCCACAAATTTTTTAGAGAAATATAACCACTACCCTATATTATTTATAATGTACCCGCGATCAATCATGTTTACTGGAGTGCTGTGCTCTAGAATACTCCGAGCGCCTCACTTCGATGCCTTACACGCCTCGGGGCGATGCCAACAAAGATTGGAGCAGGTTTTTGATTGAATTATCGAATTCACATCAAAAACCTGCCCCCGTGATTTTGTCCCTGTGATGGATTTAGTTGTACTTACAACTTACATCTAAATTTTGCTTACTTAAGGCCGAGTTTGGTCTTCACCTGAGCGGTCACGTCGGTAGACAGCGTGGTGCTGATGTAGGGTATGCCGGCGTTGATCTCGTTGATGATGACAAAGTCGCCAGCCTGACCAACAGCCTTGATGGCATCGAGCACCTTGGCGGTGATGGCCTGCATCTTCTCAGAAGAAGCCTTCTGGAGAGCCTGCTGGTTGTCCTGATAACTCTGCTGGATCTTCTGGTACATCTCCTGCAGTTCGGTCTGACGGCGCTGCTTGATGTTGTCGGGCAGGGTAGCCTGCTCCTTGTCGAAGGCGTCGGCCTTCTTCTGGAGTTCGTCCTGCATCGACTTGAGGTCGGCCTCATACTGAGCCTGGAGTTTGTCAATCTCGGTCTTGGCAGTGGCGTATTCTGGCATGGCCTGAATGATCTCCTGAGTGTTGACGTGCCCGAACTTCTGGGCATTGGCGGCGGTGAAGCCGCAGATAGCGCAAATAGCGCAAAGGATTAATTTTTTCATTTTCTTATTTAATTAAATTGTTATTATGCTTTTTTGTTTCATTAGCCTTTGTTCAGACCACCCCTAACCCCTCCTAACTTAGGAGGGGAATGGAGGGTTAGTTGGTGTATCCGAGTTTGCTGAGTACTTCGGATGAGATGTCGATCTTCGGTGAGCCGAAGATGATGCCGGTGTCGCTGGCACGGTCGAGCACGAGTTGGTAGCCTCGGGTGTCGGCAATGTCCTTGATGGCATTGTAGATCTCGTCCTGGATGGGCGACATGAGGGCGTTGCGCTTCTTGAAGAGTTCGCCTTCGGGGCCGAAGTATTTCTTCTTCAGGTCGGCTGCCTGCTTCTCTTTTTCGACGATGGCGTCCTGCTTCTCTTTCTTCTGCTCCTTGGAGAGGAAGACCACCTCGTTCTGGTAGTTCTTATAGAGTGTCTGCGCCTCAGTGGTGAGGGCGTCGACTTCTGCCTGCCATTGCTTCGAGGTCTGGTTCAACTGTTCGTTGGCTCGCTCGTAGGCCGGGATATTCTTGAGGATATATTCCATATCCACCAATGCGAACTTCTGCGCGTACGTTGTTAATGTCACACAGAAAACACAGAAAACACAGAAAAATAATCTCTTCATAAGCGTTCTTTTTTATGATTACACTTGTTTGACTATAAAACTCTTCTATGGTTTAATAGTTTTTTTACTTTTTCACCCTTTCACCTTTATCAGAATTCCTGTCCGAGGATGAAGTGGAAGTTGCTTCCACCTTGCTTCGTGGCTCCGGCCTGGTTGGTGTAGACATTGTCGAAACCGTAGGCCCAGTCGATACCCATCAGACCCACCATGGGGAGGAAGATACGCACACCGAGTCCGGCAGAGCGCTTCATCTTGAAGGGGTTGAAGTCCTTGGCGCGGGCCCAGGCATTACCACCTTCGAGGAAGCCGAGACCGTAGATGGTGGTGTTGCCCAGCATGAACGGATAGCGCACCTCGAGCGTGAAGCGGTCGTAGGCATAGGAGTTGTAGGACGAGATCTTCCGGCCGTCCATCATCTCCTCGTAGGCAGCGGAGTAGGAGATCGATCCGTTCTCGTAGCCTCGCAGGCCAATGGTCTCCTCGGAGTAGCCGTAGGAGTAGCCGCTCATACCGTCACCGCCGACGTAGAACGTCTCGAAGGGTGAGCGCTTGTTGTCGTTGTAACTGCCCAGCAGTCCCATCTCCACGCGTGTCATCAGCACGAAGCACTTCTGGCCTCCTGTAAGGGCTGTGAAGGAGCGCAACTTGAACTTCCACTTGTGGTATTCAATCCAGCGGTAGACGTCTTGCAGTTCGTCTTCATATTTGGCCGAATTGCTGTTCTTGGCCAGTGAGGCGTAGTCTTTGTTGTCGAATACGGACCAAGGCGGCGTCAGGGTGACAGAGGCCGTCATCTCTGAACCACGGCGCGGGAACAACTGGTTGTCTGTAGAGACGCGCGACAGGGTCAGGCCCAGGTTGATGTTGTTACAGTTGCCGTTGTGGATATAGAAGTAACTCCAGTCGCGCAGCATGTAGCGGGTATAGCCCAGCGAGAGCGACAACTGGAAGAAGTCGTCAGGCCAGCGCAGGCGCTTACCCCATCCTACGGAGGCTCCGAAGACGGTCATCGTCTTGTCGTCGTCGAGCATCGAGTCGTAGTTGTACAGGCCGGTGTTGTACATGCCGTAGCCTGAGTTGTAAAGCGCATAGTTGTTGTAGAACGCATTGTTGCGGTAGTAACTCGAGATGTCGGACTGCTTGGAGTAGAACACGCCAAAGTTGAGGCTGTTGGGTCGCTTGCCGCCGAACCAGTTCGTGCCGTAGTTGGCGCTCAGCGAACTGTAGTATGAGCCGTTGGTCTGGAAACTGAAGCCTAACTGCTCGCCGTCGCCGTATGGCAGGATACCGCGATGGAGTTTGTTCTTGCCGAAGAGATTGCGGATGGAGAAGTTGTTGAACTTGATGCCCACCTTACCGATAATACCTGTCTGTCCCCAGCCTAAGGAGAACTCCAACTGGTCGTTCGACTTCTGTTCGAGTTGCCAGTTGATGTCTACGGTACCGTCTTCTCCATTGGGCTTGATGTCGGGTGTCACCTTCTCGGGGTCGAAGAAGCCCATGGAGGCGATGTCTCGGATGGAGCGGGTAATGGCTTCCTTATTGAAGAGGTCGCCGGGCTTGGTGTGAAGTTCGCGCCTTACCACCTCTTCGTACAGGCGGTCGTTACCGTAGATGCGGACGTGGTTCAGGTGAGCCTGCGGACCCTCGGTGACGCGCATCTCGAGGTCGATGGAGTCGCCGACGATGTTCACCTCGACGGGATCGATGTTCGAGAACACGTATCCGTTGTTGTAGTACCAGTTGCCGGCAGCATCGTCGTCTTCCTTCAGTCGCTTGTTGATATGCTTCTGGTTGTAGACGTCGCCCTTCTTCATCTCGAGCACGGCGTTCAGATAGTCGGTGGTGACGACGGTGTTGCCTACCCAGGTGATATTACGGATGAAGTATTTGTCGCCTTCGTCGATCTTCACATAGACATCGACGTGCTTGTCGTCGTAGTTCGAGACAGAGTCTTCGAGGATGGTGGCATCGCGGAAGCCCAGTTCGTTGTATTTGTCTATCAGCGCCTGCTTGGCCTCGTGATAGCGCTCATCGGTGAACTTCTTCGACTTGAAGATGTTGGCGAACTTGCCTGCTTCGTGGATTTTTCCGAAGGCACCCTTGCTGATGAGTGAGCCTTTGATCTTCTTGTCCTTCAACTTCTCGTTGCCTTCGAAGATGAGTTTGTGCACCTTCATCTTCGCCTTCTTGTCGATATTCACGTCGAGGATCACGCGGTTCGGCCTCTCTGGGTCGTCGCGCTGTACGATGTCGATTTCTGCATTCTTATAGCCTTTCTCGTCGAAGTATCTCTTGGCCAGGATCTTGGCGCGGTCGATCATGTTTGGCGTGAGTTGTCCGTCGCGCATCATGCCCAGTTTCGTTTCCATATCCTCGCGCTCAGACTTCTTGATGCCGTGGTACTGGATGCTGCTGATGCGGGGGCGCATGCCGAGGTGGATGCAGAGGTAGATCTTGCTGCCCACGATGGAGTCGGCCGTGATGCTGACCTTCGAGAAGAGTCCGTTGCGCCAGTAGCGCTTCACGGCCTCGGTAATCTGACCGCCAGGAACATCAATCATCTGTCCGACACTGAGTCCGGAGAGGCCTGCCAGCACATAGTCTTCATAGCCATCGACTCCCTCGACAGCGATGCCTCCTATCTCACAACTGCGGGGCGTCCCGGCGTAGGAGATGTCTGGGTTGACGATCTTGTCCTGGGCCATTAAAGGTGAAAAGGTGAAAAGGTGAAAGAGTGAGAGCAAAACTGCTTTCATCCATATACCCTTTGCCTTATACCTTATTATATTATATAGTTTCATTGTCTATTATTCACCTTTTCACTTTTTCACCCTTTCACCTTTTCCTCGGCCTCTATCTGCGCCTCGGTCTTGCCGAAGCGGCGCTGGCGCTTCTGGAAACTGATGATGGCCTTGTGGAGTTCCTCTTCCTTGAAGTCAGGCCAGTAGGTGTCGCAGAAGTAGAACTCTGAATAGGCGCACTGCCAGAGCAGGTAGTTGGAGATGCGCACTTCGCCGCCAGTACGGATGAGGAGGTCTGGATCGGGAATCCAGTTGGTCCACAGATGCTTGCTGATGGTCTCTTCGTCGATGTCGTCGATGGCCATCTCGCCGCTCTGCACCTTACGGGCAATGTTCTTGGTGGCATTCACGATCTCTTGCTTCGACGAGTAACTCATGGCGATGATCAGTGACATGCCGTCGTACATGGCCGTCTCTTCCTCCATGGAGCGCAGTTTGTCCTGCACGCTCTTCGGGAGTCGCTCGACATCGCCGACAACGTGGAAACTGACGTTGTTGTTGTGGAACAACTGCATCTTGAAGAAGTTGAGCACCAGCCCCATCAGGGCTTCCACCTCATAGGCGGGCCTGTTGAAGTTCTCGATGGAGAACGCGTAAACTGTGAGGTACTTCACGCCTAATCTGGAACACAGGGTGGTGATGTACTCCATGTTGTCAAGTCCAGCCTTATGACCGAATGTACGGTCCAGCCCACGATCCATGGCCCAGCGTCCGTTGCCGTCCATGATGATGGCAATGTGCTGTGGGATGCGGTTCATGTCCAATTGCTCTTTCATATATCTAAATCTTCAATTTTTTCCCAATCTTCTTCAGTCTCTGTCGTTGTGACAGGTCTTGCACTTCATCCAGAGGTCGTAGGTGAGTGCCAGTTGCAGCACGCTGTAGCAGTCGGTGTTCTTAAAGAGTCCGCTGCTCTTGATGCCGTAGATGTCGCTTCGCCCGTCGAGTTGGTCGCTGGGTGTAAGCCTCATGGCCCACTCTGCAATCAGGTTCAGCCGCTGCCCGATCTTGTATTTGATGCCGGCTCCGATGGGCAGGCTCATCGTGATGCCGCTGTTCTCGCCACTGTGGTGGGTCAGTCCTAGGCCGATGGTGATAAAAGGCACCAGGCGCCTTGCCCCGCGGTATTCCTTTCCTGTTCCGTATGCCCAGAAGTTGTATTCATATCGTATGACACCCTCCGTGAGCGTGTTGTTGAACTCGTACGGCTCGATGGGATACCACGTCTCCGCCTTATCGCTGGAGCCTTTGATCTTTCCCATTCCCAGGTTGAAAGCCACTGCTGCCCGTGGACTCAGGTGGTATTTGGCGATCAGCGTACCCCAGGGCTGCGTGCCTTTCAGGAGATTGCCGTTGAAGTCGCCTGTGTAGGCCACCAGGCCGGCTCCTGCTCCTGCCTCCATCTTGTACTCTGGTTCATCCTGGGCTTTGGTGATGAGGGCACAGAGGAGGAGAATCGCTAGCAGGCTTATTCTTCCACCAATATTCCTCGCCATACTTTGTCCGAGTTCTTTTCCTTGAGCCAGAGGGCGCCCTTGTCGTCTGTGCGGGCTTCCACATCCATCAGGTCGTCTGCAGGGAGTTGCATCGTCTCTGATTCCTTCCATGTGATGCCGCCGTCTCTGGTGATGAGGATATAAGTGCTGCTGATGGCCATGACGGTCTTGTGGAACCATACGAGGCTCATGTCAGGCAGGTTGGGCAGGTAGTATTTGTTATAGGACTCATAGGGCATGTAGACCCACTTGCCAGGCTGGCTGTCGTCACCGTATTCCACGATCTTGCGCCACACACTGCTCTCGTTTCCGATCTTGCCCGACTCTCCTACAATCATCTGATAGTCTGTCTGCTCGTTGGCCTCAAAGGGATAGGAGACGAAGGCGACACTCTCGTGCGGCAGCAGCGACAGGTCGTCGTCGAGATCGTCTATCTCCCATGTGGCTCCTTGGTCTGTCGTCACCATCAGGTGGCCTTCCTTATCGAAGGCGTAGGCCTCTGTCGTGCCGGCTCCGATGAAACGGTCCAGTCCTGCATTGGCCACGATCTGTTCCCATTCCTCCTTCACCTCGTCGACGGGGTAACTGCCGGCAGGCATCTCTTCCCACAGCAACTTGCCAGTGGCTGCCTGATGCTTGTTGACGGTCACCTGATAGGCGCGATAAGTGCTGCGGTCCTGGGCATAGATGCGGATCTCCCTTGTCTGCGTGAAGTCGATAGAGTCTGTTGCGTTGTATACGAACAGGGTGTCGCTGATCAGGCTCTTGATGGCAATCGCACCGCTGTTCTTGGTGCTGATGCTTGTCACCACGTGCTTCAGGTCACAGTCGGCAGGCAGCGAGTCTGCGTTATAGATCCTCTTGTTGTAATGGTCGATATAGAATGTGACGGGATTGGATATTGCCTTCTTATTGATAGTGTCCTTACCACTCTTGGAGGTGGTATGGATATAGCGGTTCACGGTCGTCAGGCTGAAGGCGGTGATGGCTGTGTCGTTGTTATAAATAATCGAACTGCTGCTGTCGTCTGACTTGAGGCACGACGTCATCATCAGCGCCCCCATCATCAAGGCGAAGAGTGCAGAAATATGCTTGTTCATTCTTGTCTGATATACAGTTTACTCACAATACGGCTGCAAAGTTACTCACAATTCCGCAAAAACTCGTCATTTTCACCTTATAATTAAAGAAAATATGTCATAATTTGGCTATATTAACGGAAAAACAAACAAATTGGCTGCACCTTTCGGCACAGCCAATTCTATAATAGTGGTCAGTGGATAGAGGTGAAAGGTAAGAGAATACCTCTCCACACTTCTTCCTTACAGCTTCGGTCCTGCAGCGACGAGCAAGGATGCCCGTTGCTTTCGGCCTAAGCCTTAGAGCTTCGGACCTGCAGCGACGAGTGCCTTACCAGCCTCGTTGCCCTCGTACTTCTTGAAGTTCTTGATGAAGCGTGCAGCCAGATCCTTGGCCTTCTCTTCCCACTCATTGCGGTTCTGATAGGTGTCGCGAGGATCGAGGATGCCCCATGCCACACCGTTGAGTTGTGTGGGAACCTCGAAGTCGAAGTAAGGAATCTTCTTGGTAGGAGCGTTCAGGATGTCACCGCCCAGGATGGCGTCGATGATACCACGGGTATCCTTGATGGAGATACGCTTGCCGGTACCGTTCCAACCAGTGTTCACGAGGTAAGCCTTGGCACCGCTCTTCTCCATCTTCTTCACGAGTTCCTCAGCATACTTGGTGGGGTGCAACTCGAGGAAGGCCTGGCCGAAGCAAGCGCTGAAGGTAGGAGTGGGCTCTGTGATGCCACGCTCTGTACCAGCGAGTTTGGCTGTGAAACCAGAGAGGAAGTAGTACTTCGTCTGCTCCGGAGTCAGGATAGATACGGGAGGCAGCACGCCGAAGGCGTCAGCAGAAAGGAAGATCACGTTCTTAGCCTCAGGACCAGCACTCTTCTTGTTCACCTTCTGGGCAATCTTCTCGATGTGGTTGATAGGATAAGAGACACGGGTGTTCTCAGTCACGCTCTTGTCAGCGAAGTCGATCTTACCAGCCTCGTCGACAGTGACGTTCTCGAGCAGGGCGTCGCGACGGATAGCGTTGTAGATATCAGGCTCGCTCTCCTTGTCGAGGTTGATCACCTTGGCATAGCAGCCACCCTCGAAGTTGAACACACCCTCGTCGTCCCATCCGTGCTCGTCGTCACCAATCAGCAGACGCTTAGGATCGGTAGAAAGCGTGGTCTTACCTGTACCAGAGAGGCCGAAGAAGATAGCGGTGTTCTTACCCTCCATATCGGTGTTGGCAGAGCAGTGCATGGAAGCGATACCCTGCAGGGGCAGATAGTAGTTCATCATAGAGAACATACCCTTCTTCATCTCACCACCGTACCAGGTGTTGATGATGCACTGCTCGCGGGTTGTGGTGTTGAAGGCCACACAGGTCTCTGAGTTCAGACCCAGTTCCTTGTAGTTCTCAACCTTAGCCTTAGAGGCGTTGTAGATCACGAAGTTAGGCTCGAAGCTCTCCAGCTCCTCAGCTGTGGGCTGGATGAACATGTTCTTCACGAAGTGAGCCTGCCAGGCCACCTCGACGATGAAACGGACACGCAGACGGGTAGCCTCGTTGGCACCGCAGAAAGCGTCCATCACATACAGGTTCTTATTGCAAAGCTCCTTGATGGCGATCTCCTTCACCTTGGCCCAGACCTCTTCGCTCATGGGGTGGTTGTCGTTCTTGTATTCCTCAGAAGTCCACCATACCTTGTCCTCGCTCTGTGCATCCTTCACGATGTACTTGTCCTTAGGCGAGCGGCCGGTGTAGATACCAGTCATAACGTTCACAGCGTTCAGCTCGGTGTTCTGACCCTTGTCGAAACCGGTCAGACCAGCCTTTGTCTCCTCTTCGAAGAGGTACTCATACGACGGATTGTGAGCAATCACGGTAGAACCGGTGATGCCATACTGTGTCAAATCTAACTTTGCCATAATTTTTAATTAGTTTTATTGTGAATTTACTTATTATCTTGAAATCGACTGCAAAGGTACAACTTTTAATGAAGAATGAAGCATGTAGCATGAAGAAAAAACTGCCGCAATATGGTTTTTTTCGTTAAAGAAATGAAAAAGTAAAGTCGGAATGATGTTTTTGTCATTCCGACTTGTCAAAGTAGTGATTGTAAATTACTTGGTAGTGCCCCGCCCGCCTTTACCACTTTAGCGAGAAGAAACTGGGTGAGATGACAAGCGAGAACCATCCCCAGCCGGCACGCTTGTTGTCACCTTGTTTCAGGCGGGCCATTGTCTCAGTGCCAATCATGCCAGTGTATGATGCCGTGAGCGAGATGTCCTTTGTGAAGTTGTAGGTTGCCTGCACGTCAATGCTGTGCCCCAGGGTGCTATTGAGGCCCGTGAGGGTTGTGGCCACGGCCAGATAGTTGTAGTTGGCACTGCACGTCAGCTTGCTGGTGGGGTTGAAGAAAGCACCGACAGCCAATTTCTGTAAGCCGGGGGTAAAGCCGTGGATGTAGGCACTCTGGTAGAAATAGTCCAAGATACCATAGAACTTGCTGCGCGAGCCGAAAAGTGGAGAGAATCCCTTCAGTTCTTTATGTTGTACCATACCATAATGTCCACCATAGGGGACGGGTATGTAGTCATCGCCGCTCAGATAGTCGTAGCCGACCTTGAAACCGTACTTGTCGGTGGGACTGACAGTGGCTTGGACGGCGGCCATCCAGGCGTTAATCTTGATGAACTCGTGTAAATTATTTACCTGCTTGCCTGTCTGGCGGTAGTACGAACCTTCAATTGTAAGATGTTTTGGGTGGTAGTTGATGTAACCACCCCACATCTGCTGATATTTGGTATCGTCAGGATTCCTTTCGCTGCCTCGGATACCTGCCTGCAAGCCGACGTTCATGAAGAGTAGCGAAGCCCCCAGTGGCGTTTTTGGCAAGTCGTAATGGTACCACAACGTCTGCATGGTCTTATAGAATTGTGCTCCGCTCTCATTGTCATAGTAGGTCGTGACGTAGACACTGTCCGCATTCTGGTTGTATGCGAAAATAGCATGTACTTTATGACCGTGACCTTCATAGCCTACTAATGCCACGTCGTGTGAATAGGCAGCCATGGCAAAGTCGTTGGGGCCGATGATACGCTCGTCATCGTAAGCCAAGGCTACGCGGCCTAACTGTGCGAAGAGTCCGTTCTTGGCAGTCATTTTGGCATAGCCCTCATAGAGATCCATGGCTGTGTTGCCGCCAGTGCCCCACACGGCTTTGTTCTGAATCACAGCATGAAGCTGCAAACCGTTCCGTTCGTAATCCGCATTTAATCGGAGGCGCCCCAGGAGGAATCTCGAATGGTCGTCTGCCTTTATATAGCGGCTGCCGGTTTTAGGCAGTCCTCCAACACAAGTCTCACCATGCAACATGAAATTCATGCCGAAGCTCATCTTGTTCTTCAGTGAGTCCGTCTGTGCCCAACTTGTGGCGGTGAAGAGCGAGAGGAGAAAGAGAAATGCAGCAGCTGATAGTCTCTCTCTATTCATAGTACATGCGTTGTGATACGCGATGGTATCATTTCACTTCCCAGGTGTCGTTGGTAGCCAACAGTTCTTCAAAAGTATGGTATTTCTTCTGACTGCTAACTTCAGCGATTTGCGCGTGTACGGCCTCATCATAGGTGGGAGCCTCGACATCGCGGATGACACCAAGAGCAATGGGGAACCCGTCGCCGTTGCCCATGAGGGCTAGCTTCAGCTGCAGGGTGTTGTCTTCGCAATGAGCATCGTGTACCAGTACGTCGTCAAGGGTGTAGCCGTCTTTGCCGATTTCCACTACTTTCAGACCGAAGCCCTCCTGCACCAGTCCGTACTCGTTGTTCTCGCCGAAGACCAGCTTCTCGCCGTGGCGTACATAGATGGCATTCTTCTTGCGGCCCTCGTTGTTGTAGACCGCTTCGTGGCAACCGTCGTTGAAGATGACGCAGTTCTGCAGCACCTCGGTGACGCTGGCGCCCTTATGGGCATAAGCAGACTTCAACACTTCTACGGTTCCTTTGGCATCAGTGGCAACGCAGCGGGCGAAGAAATGACCACGGGCACCGAAACAGAGTTCGGCAGGACGGAACGGGTCTTCTACGGTGCCGTAAGGGCTAGACTTCGACACAAAGCCGCGGGGTGAGGTGGGGCTGTACTGGCCCTTTGTCAGACCATAGATGCGGTTGTTCAACAGTATCATGTTCAGGTCGATGTTACGACGGTTGGCATGAATGAAGTGGTTGCCGCCGATAGCCAGTCCGTCGCCGTCGCCGCTAACCTGCCAAACGGTGAGCTTGGGGTTGGCAACCTTCGCACCGGTAGCGATAGCTGCAGCACGACCGTGGATGGTGTTCATGCCGTAGGTAGCCATATAGTGGGGCAGACGGCTGGAGCAGCCAATACCACTGATGACGGCAATGTCCTGAGGGGCTATGCCGATTTCTGCCAATGCTTTATGGAACGATGCCAGAAAGAAGTGGTCACCGCATCCCGGACACCAACGAGGCTGTCCTTTCTTATAATCTTGTGCTGTATATGTACTCATGTCAGTTATGCTTTTTTACCGTTTTACATTTTACCATTTTACTTCTTCAAGATATCCTTGAATGCGTTGACTAACTCTTCTACGACAAACGGCTGACCCTTGACCTGGTTGAACTGGTAGGGAACGAAACCGTCGACTTTCATGCGCAGATAGGCGGCGAGCTGACCCAGGTTCTGCTCGGCTACGACTACCTTGGGATATTTTGTTAGTACGGCAGTGGTGTTCTTGGGTAGCGGGTTCAGATACTTGAAGTGGGCTTGGGCAACCTTATGGCCGGCGGCACGTAATTCGTCCATGGCTGAACGCAGGTGACCATAGGTGGAACCGAAACCGACAATCAGCAGGTCGGCATCGTTAACGTCGCCGGCAACCTCTAAGTCGGGAACCTCGATGTTGGCAATCTTCTGCTGGCGCAGGCGGCACATCAGGTCATGGTTCTCGGGATTGGTGGATATGGCACCAGTCTCGGAGTCTTTCTCCAGTCCGCCAAGGATATGGGCAAAGCCCTCGCGGCCAGGAATTGCCCAATAGCGAGTGCCGTTTTCAGTGCGCATGTATGGGGTCCACTTGCCTTTCAGCTCCTCGGGGACATAAGGCGGATTGATAGCATCAAGCTTGGCCATCTCAGGCAGTTTGAAGGCACCGCTGCCATTGGCGACGTAAGCGTCGGTCAGCAGAACGACAGGGGTCATGTGCTCCAAAGCTATCTTGGATGCCTGGTAGGCTGCATCGAAACAGTCGGCAGGACTGATGGCTGCCATCACTGGCATGGGACTCTCACCGTTGCGGCCAAAGAGGGCTTGCAGCAGGTCGGTCTGCTCTGACTTGGTAGGAAGACCTGTAGCAGGGCCGCCACGTTGTACGTCGAGCACCACCAGAGGCAGTTCCATGATGACTGCCAGGTTCATGGCTTCGCTCTTCAGGCAAATGCCAGGACCGGAGGTAGAGGTGACGCCAAGCGCGCCGGCAAAAGCAGCTCCGAGGGCTGATGCACAGCCACTGATTTCGTCTTCACACTGTACGGTGGTCACACCCAACGACTTGTGCTTGGACAGTTCATGAAGCACGTCGGTAGCGGGGGTGATAGGATAAGAACCTAAGTAGAGCTTCAGTCCTGCTTTCTCGGCTGCGGCAATGAAACCGTAGGCTGTAGCCTTGTTGCCCGTAATGTCCATATAACGGCCAGGTTCTTTTTCCTTGGTCTCGATTCGATATACGTTGACAGCACTGGAGTGCGTATTGTGTCCGTAGTCGTAGCCAGCTTGTACCACCTTGATGTTGTTCTCGGCAATAGCGGGCTTCTTGGCAAATTTCTCTTTCAGGAAATTGGCTACCAGACTCAGGTCGCGGTCAAAAAGCCAGCAGACAAGACCTAATGCAAACATGTTGCGGCATTTCAGCATGGCTTTATTGTCCATGCCGGAGTCTGCCAGGCAGTCTTTCACCATGGTTGTCAATGGACACTGGATGACGCGGTCTGGGTCGATGCCCATCTCGCCGAGGTAGTCCTCACTCTTGAACTGGGCCTTCTCCAGGTCTTTAGGACCAAAGGAGTCGGTATCAATAATGATGGTGGCACCAGCTTTCGCATAGCGATATTGCGTCTTGAGGGCGGCGGCGTTCATGGCTACCAGTACGTCACACTTGTCGCCAGGGGTGTACACCTTGCCGGCGCCGATATGTACCTGGAAACCAGAGACACCCGTCAATGAACCTTGCGGGGCGCGGATGTCGGCTGGATAGTCGGGGAATGTAGAAATACCGTTGCCGACAGTTGCTGAAACGGTTGAAAAAATGTTTCCGGCTAACTGCATGCCGTCGCCAGAGTCACCAGAGAATCGAACAACCACCTGTTCGAGTTCTTTTACTTCTAATTGTTCTGCCATAATATATATAATGAGATGTATTTTCGAAATTTTGGCTGCAAAGGTCGCAAATATTTATGTAATAACCAAATATATTGCAATAAAAATGCAACTTTGTCCCGTTTTATCGTGTTTAATTGCATTTTTATGCAATGGCGCCATTGTTCAATATGTATCAGTTGTAGATGTTAACAGTGTGAGATAATAAGATTAGAGGAGTGATACTATATAATATTATTAAGGTATAAAGCGTTTAAGATTTGACATAAATCAACTTTTCAATTTTAATGGATGATTTTTGCTACTTTTTCTTGGAAAAGTTTTGGTGGTTACAAAAAAAACCGTACCTTTGCACCCGCTTTCAGGAAGTGACCTGAAAATTCCCAAAAAGAGTTCTTTGAAAGACTTACATAGACAGAGAAGAAAAGTAGTACAAGAAGCGAGAGCCTCGGCATTGTTAATTTAATATTTAATATTTAATTTTTAATGTCCTGGTCTCTCGGGTAACAGGAAATTCAAACCGTCAACTTCAATGAAATACTACCGGATGAGCGTTCTGAGACAGAGACAATGATTTATTTTACAAGGCTCCTAGGAGCGAGTGCAATGAAAGCTTGCTTTCGATTGCCGAGCGACGACGGAGACTCGTAGAAAATATCGAAGATATTTTGTACAATGTAGAGTTTGATCCTGGCTCAGGATGAACGCTAGCTACAGGCTTAACACATGCAAGTCGAGGGGCAGCATGGTCTTAGCTTGCTAAGACTGATGGCGACCGGCGCACGGGTGAGTAACGCG